>Ga0073934_10002447_pt1 | contig 38559 bp, 36 predicted proteins | sample LarsenN4metaG_FD_76834 | JGI IMG/M metagenome (GOLD analysis project Ga0073934, IMG submission 76834) | Hot spring sediment bacterial and archeal communities from British Columbia, Canada, to study Microbial Dark Matter (Phase II) - Larsen... ... | reverse complement strand
TGAAGCGCGTGATCTCGCCCGCCCCGATCGAGAAGCTCTGCCAGTTGATGATGGCGTTCGGGGAATTGGTGATCTGCAGGAGGTTGCCCTGCTGGTGGAAGCTCACCTGCCCGTTCACCACCGCCGGGCCGGTGGGATTTGCGAACGCCGCGCCGCTGACAAAGCACGACGCAACGGCGACCGGGATCAGTTTGGGAGCGAAGCGGGTCCGCGCTCGCGTCTCAGCCATAGGCCACCCCCGTATCACACGGAAATCTTATCTTTCTTGTTAGCTACGACCGCGCCAGCCCCCGGTACCCGACAAATTATATAGCGACGACGCTTGAAGGGTGCACCTGCGCGAATGCGCCAGAGACCTCATGCCGAATGATGCATGGTGCCAACGCCATTCCGGGAGGTTGGCGCGCCCCGGCGGCCGTTCCCGTCGAGCGTGCGCGCAAGCGGCTGACAAATTGCGCGTTTTTTACCCCGTGCGGCGCGTGCCGCGCTGGCGGCGGGTCTCGGCGAGGCAGATGCCGGCCGAGACCGAGACGTTGAGGCTTTCGACGGCGCCCAGCATCGGAATGCGCGCCAGCTCGTCGCAGTTCTCGCGCGTCAACCGGCGCATGCCCTCGCCTTCCGCGCCCAGCACCCAGGCGAGCGGCCCGTCGAGCTTCATGGAATAGAGGTCCTGTTCGGCGTCCTGGTCCGCGCCGATCAACCAGATTCCCCGTTCCTTGAGCTCGCCCATCGCGCGCGCGAGGTTGGTGACCGCGATGAACGGCACCGTTTCCGCCGCGCCGCTCGCCACCTTTTCCACCGTCGGCGTGATGCCCACCGCCCGATCCTTGGGCGCGATCACGGCATGCACTCCCGTCGCGTCCGCGACGCGCAGGCAGGCGCCGAGATTGTGTGGATCGGTGACGCCATCGAGGATGAGCAGGAGCGCGGGCTCGGTGAGGCCCTCGAGCACCGCGTCGAGATCCCGCGCCGGCACGGCGATCTCGACGCGGGCCACGACTCCCTGGTGCCGCGCGTGCTGCGTCATGCCGTCGAGGCGCGCCCCGTCAACCGTCAGCACGCGCACGCCGCGCTCGCCGGCGAGCCGCGCGAGCTCGCGCGCGCGCCGGTCCGTGCGCGAGGCGTCGAGATAAATCTCCCTCACGCTCGCCGCCTGCTGGCGCAGCCGGCTCGTCACCGCGTGAAAGCCGTAAATCAAGCGCGCCTCAGCCATCAAGCCCCGACGCCCCGATTCGAATGGGGCCCCGGCACCCCTTTACGCCCGGACAGGCGCGCTTAATAAGGGAACCCATATTCTTCTCGTTCATCGATTTCACGCAAGCGTGAAATCGATCCGGCTCGTGTCGATGTCGGCGTGCACGAGCTTCACGCGCAGCCGGTCGCCGAGGCGATAGCGCTTGCGCGTGCGCTCGCCGAGGAGCTGGTGCTTGGCCGCGTCGAAGTGGAAGTAGTCACTGCCCAGATCGGAGATGTGCACCAGGCCTTCCACGTAGATATCGTCGAGCGCGACAAAGGCGCCGAACGCCGTGACGCCGCTTACGCTGCCGGTGAAGATCTCGCCCACGCGGTCCTTCATGTAGTAGCACTTGAGCCAGGAGACGACGTCCCGCGTCGCCTCGTCCGCGCGGCGCTCGGTCATCGAGCAGTGGGCCCCGAGCTCGTGCCACTCGCCCGGTTCGTATCGCCTGCCCCTCAACGCCGCCTTGATCGCGCGGTGCACCAGGAGATCGGGGTAGCGGCGGATCGGCGAGGTGAAATGCGTGTAGGACTCGTAGGCGAGGCCAAAATGGCCGACGTTGTCCGGGCTGTAGACCGCCTGCGCGAGCGAGCGCAGCATCACCGTCTGCAGCAGTTGCGCGTCCGGCCGGTCCTTCACGCGCGCGAGGAGCTTCGCGTACTCGCGCGCGTGCGGATCGTCTCCGCCGCCGAGGTGAAGCCCGAAACCTTTGAGGAAGTCGTGGAGCGCCGCGAGCTTCTCGGGCGTGGGGCCCTCGTGGATGCGGTAGAGCATCGGGTGATCGCGCGCCTTCAGGAAATCGGAAGCGCATACGTTCGCGGCAAGCATGCACTCCTCGATCAGGCGGTGCGCGTCGGTGCGCTTCACCGGGACGATGCGCGCGATCTTGCCGTGCGCGTCGAAGATCATCTCGGTCTCGATGGTCTCGAAGTCGATCGCGCCGCGCCGCTCGCGCGCCCGCGCGAGCTGCCTGTAGAGCCGGTAGAGCTCGCGCAGGTGCGGCAGCAGCGCGTGGTGGCGGCGCGCCGCTTCCCCGTGCTCGTGCTCCAGCATCGCCGCCACCTCGGTGTAGGTGAGCCGCGCGTGCGAGCGGATCACGGCCGGATAGAAACGGTAGGAGCGGATCTCTCCGTGCGCGTCGATCCGCATGTCGCACGCCAGCGCCAGGCGCGGCACCTTCGGGTTGAGCGAGCACAGGCCGTTGGAAAGCTTCTCCGGCAGCATCGGGATCACGCGGCGCGGAAAATAGACCGAGTTCCCGCGGTCCCGCGCCTCCCGGTCGAGCGCATCGGCGTGCTTCACGTAGTGGCTCACGTCGGCGATCGCGACCACCAGCCGGAACGCCGCGCCCTCGCCATGCGCGAGCGGCTCGCAGTAGACCGCGTCGTCGAAATCCCTGGCGCTCTCACCGTCTATCGTCACGAGCGCGAGCTGCGTGAGGTCGGTGCGCCCGTTGCAGTCTTCCGCCGTGACCGCGTCCGGCAGCGCCGCGCACAGGCGCTCGGCCTCGCGCGGGAAGACGTACGGCAGCGCGTGCTTCCTCAGCGCGATCTCGATTTCCATGCCGGGGGCGGCGTAGTCGCCGAGCACCTCCACGATCCGCGCCACCGGCTGCGCGTGCTTCGAGGGCTGCGCGACGATCTCGACGCTCACCACCTGGCCGGGCTTCGCCCCGTGCGCCGCATGCGGGGGAATGAGGAACTCGTGGGTGAGCCGCTTGTCCTCCGCCGTGACGAAGAGGATTCCGTGCTCGCGGTGCAGCCGTCCGACCAGGCGCTCGCAGCCGCGCTCCAGCACTTCCACGATCTTGCCCTCGGGCCGGCCGCGGCGGTCGACGCCGGAGATGCGCGCGACCACGCGGTCGCCGTGCAGCACCTCGCGCATCTCTTTCGGCGCGAGAAAGAGGTCCGGGCCGCCGTCGTCGCGCACGAGGAAGCCGAAGCCGTCGGGGTGTCCCTGTACGCGCCCGCGCAGCAGATCGAGCTTCGCCACCACGCAGATCGCGCCGCGGCGGTTGCGGATCACCTCCCCGTCGCGCTCCATCGCAGCGATGCGGCGCGCAAACGCCTCGCGCTGCTGCGGCGTGACGTGGAGCAGGCGCTCGAGCTCGCGCGCGGCGACCGGCACGCCCCGCTTTTTCAACGTATCGAGGATGAACTCCCGGCTCGGCACCGGGTGCTCGTAACGGGTCGCCTCGCGCTCGTAGTGGGGATCGCGGACGCGGCGCCCGCGGGCGGAACGTGAAGCGCGCTTTTTGCGTTGATTCATTTGATCAAAGTAGCACGTTCGGCTAGAATTCGCCGCCTAGGAGTGCGCCGGACTTCGTCGAGACGCACACCTTACGCGAAACTGCCCGAGGACGGCTCCCGCGTTTTTCATATGGGCGGTTTTCCTGAGGAGTTTGTCGGCGCGAAGCCTGGCAAACTCCCGGGCCCAGGTGGCGGAATTGGTAGACGCACCAGTTTCAGGTACTGGCGGGTAACACCGTGGAGGTTCGAGTCCTCTCCTGGGCACCACGCTCCCAATGATGAATGCGGAGTGCAGAATGCAGAGTGAGCAAGTTTACGACCTCATCATTCTGCACTCTGCATTCTGCGCTCATCATTATGCGAAGGGATGGCGCATCACGATCGTCTGCGCGCGCTCCGGCCCGGTGGAGATGAGATCGATCGGCACGCCGCAGACCTGCTCGATGCGCTTCAAGTAGTCCTGCGCGGCCCCGGGCAGCTCCCCGTAGCGGGTCAGCCCCACCGTGCTCTCCTTCCAGCCCCGCATCTCCTCGTAGATCGGCTCGCACCCGTCCAACTCCTCCGCTCCCACCGGCAGGATGTCGCTCACGCCGCCGTTCAGCCGGTAGCCGGTGGCGAGCCGCACCCTTTCCATGCCGTCGAGCACGTCGAGCTTGGTGACGCCGAGCCCGGACACGCCGTTCAACTGGATCGAGCGCTTGAGCGCCGCCGCGTCGAACCAGCCGCAGCGGCGCGGCCGGCCGGTGGTCGCGCCGAACTCGTTGCCGCGGCTGGCGAGCCCGCGGCCGATTTCATCGTCGAGCTCGGTCGGGAACGGCCCCGAGCCCACGCGCGTGGTATAGGCCTTCGTCACGCCCAGTACGTAGTGCAGGTGCTGCGGGCCGATGCCCGCGCCCGCCGCCGCCGCGCCCGCGACGCAGTTGCTCGAAGTCACGTACGGATAAGTGCCGTGGTCGATGTCGAGGAGCGTGCCCTGCGCGCCTTCGAACAGCAGGTTGTGCCCCGCCTTCTGCGCCTCGTGAAGCAGCCGCGGCACGTCGGCCACCATCGGCCTGATGCGCTCGGCGAGCCGCAGGGCATCGTCGAACGTCTTCTGGAAGTCCACCGCTTCGGCGTGGAGATAGCGCGTGAGCACGAAGTTGTGGAACTCGAGCGCCTCCCGCAGCTTCGTGCCGAAGCGCTCGGGGTGGAAGAGATCCTGCAGCCGGATCGCGCGCCGCGCCACCTTGTCCTCGTACGCCGGGCCGATGCCGCGGCCCGTGGTACCGATCTTGGATGACCCCTTCGCCGCCTCGCGGGCCTGGTCGAGCGCTGCGTGGTGCGGCAGGATGAGCGGGCACGCCTCGCTCACCTTGAGCCGCGGGCGCACGTCCACCCCCGCCGCCTCGAGCATGCCGATCTCCTCGACCAGCGCCTGCGGCGAGAGCACCACGCCGTTGCCGATGTAGCAGGCGACCTTCTCGCGCAGGATGCCGGACGGAATGAGGTGGAGGACCGTCTTCTTGCCCCGAATCACCAGCGTGTGCCCCGCGTTGTGGCCGCCCTGGAAGCGCACCACGCCCTGGGCGTGATCGGTCAGCCAGTCGACGATCTTGCCCTTGCCCTCGTCGCCCCACTGGGCGCCGATCACGACGACATTCTTTGCCATTGACGATCCAGATCTTTAACCGCTAAGGACACGAAGGACACAAAGGAAAATAGAGTCAGAACGCTTCTTGCAGGGGCCCTTGGTGTCCTTTGTGGTTCATGCTTTGAGCTTTCGCACGATCCACTTACCGTTGCGCTTCGCGAGCTGCCGCTCGCAGCCGAGCTCCCGGCGCGTGCCGGCATGCCCGGGGAGATCATCGACCACGATCTCGCCGCGCGCGCGAAGCTGATCGACGGCGCGCGCGAGCGCCGCATCGCCCGGGCGGTAGGGCGCGAGGATCGCGGAGCGCCGCGCCCCGTCGGGGCTCGCCGAGGCGAGCTCGCGCAGATCCAGGCTGAAGCCGGTCGCCGGGCGCGCGCGCCCGAACGCCTTGCCCACCTCGTCGTAGCGCCCGCCCAGCGCCAGCGCGTTCGGCCAGCCCCCGGCGTACGCGGCGAACACGACGCCGCTGTGATAGCGGTAGCCGCGCAGCTCCGCGAGATCGAAGCAGCGGATGCGCGCAACGTCCCGCAGCTTTTCCGACAGCGCCTGCAGTCCCGCCAGCGCGGAGCGGATCTCCGGGTAATCGGGCAGGCACCGCGCCGCGCGCCCCAGCACTTCGGCCTCCCCGTAGAGCTCCGGCAGCGCGGCAAGCGCCTTGCGCGTGGCGGCCTCCAGCCGGCGCGTGAGCCCGGTCACCGCCGGCAGGTCCTTCGCCTGCATCGCGCGGAAGAGCTCCGACTCGAGCTCGGGGCCGACGCCCCCGCGCCTCACCAGGGCGCGGAAGATCGCCACGTGGCCGATGTCGAGGTAGCATTCCTTCACGCGCGCGACCGCGAGCGCCTTCATCAGCAGCCGCTGGATCTCGACGTCGCTCTCGATCCCGGCGTGGCCGTAGAGCTCCGCTCCGATCTGCAGTGGCTCGCGCGTGCGGTTCATGCCGGAGGGCAGCGTGTGCAGCACGCTGCCCGCATAGCACAGCCGGGCGACGCCCTTGCGGTTGAGGAGATGCGCGTCGATCCGCGCCACCTGCGGCGTGATGTCCGCGCGCACCCCGAGCATGCGGCCCGAGAGCTGATCCACGAGCTTGAAGGTCCGCAGATCGAGGTCGTGGCCGGTGCCCGTGAGCAGCGACTCGACGTACTCCAGCAGCGGCGGCATCACCAGCTCGTAGCCGTGCGCCTCGAAGAGGTCGAGCACGGCGCGCCGCAGCCGCTCGATGCGCGCGGCCTCGGCGGGCAGGATGTCCTCTATGTATTCGGGCAGCGCCCAGGTACGCATGCTGTTCGGGGTTCCGCGTCCAAGGTTCAAAGTTCAAGGTTCAAGGTTCAACGCAGCAGCCTTGGAATTGCGGGCCCAGGGGCGAATTATAGAGGGGTGCGCTTCGCACGTCAGAGCGCCTATTGGCGCGCGAGATAGAGCAGCAGCAGCCCGGCGAGCATCGAGGTGAGCCCGATGAACCGGATCTGGCCGTCGGTCATCTCGGTGAGGCGGCGGAAGGTGTCGCGCCAGACCGCCGGCAGCAGGAAGGGCAGCAAGCCCTCGATGATGAGCATCAGGGCGAAGGCGGTGAGCAGAATCGTCCCCATTGTGTTCCAGTACCGTTCCCGCTTTCTACACCCTGGGGAAACGTCAGGGCGCGGCCGAAGCGCCCCCGCGCAGCCCTACTTGCCCGCCTTGCCGCCTGACTTCAAGTACTTGAAGAACTCCGAGCTGGGCTCCAGCACCAGCACGTCGCTCCTGCCCTTGAAGCTCGCCTTGTACGCTTCGAGGCTGCGGTAGAACGCGTAGAACTCGGCATTCTGCTCGTAGGCGCGCGCGTAGATCGCCGTCGCCTTGCCATCGCCCTCGCCCTTGATTCGCTGCGCCTCGCGGTAGGCCTGCGCGACGATCACCTCGCGCTGCCGGTCGGCGTCCGCCCGGATCTTCTCGGATTCGGCGGCGCCGGTCGAACGGAGCTCGTTGGCGACGCGCTTGCGCTCGGCCTCCATGCGGCGGTAGACGTCAACGCTCACCTCCTGCGGCAGGTCCACGCGCTTCAGCCGCACGTCGAGCACCTCGACCCCGATCGTGCGCGCGTCCTCGTTGGCCTTCTCGCGCATGAGGTCCATGATCTTGTCGCGCTCGCCGGACACCACCTCGTGCACCGTGCGGTTGCCGAACTCGGCGCGCAGCCCGTCGTTGATGGTCTGCAAGAGGCGCGTCTGCGCGAGCGACTCGTTGCCGCCGACGCTGACGTAGTACTGCCGCACGTCGGTGATGCGCCACTTCACGAAGAGATCCACGAGCACGTTCTTCTTCTCCGAGGTGAGGAAGCGCTCCGGCTCGGCGGTGTCGATGGTGAGGATGCGCACGTCGAAGTAGCGCACGTTGTCGAGCAGCGGCACCTTGAAGTAGAGCCCGGGCGCCTTCTTGAGGTCCACCACTTCGCCCAGGCGGAACACGATGGCGTTCTGGCGCTGGTCCACGACGAAGAGGGAGAGCGAGCCGAGGACCAGCAGGACCAGCGCGCCGATCACCAGGGCGCCGACGTTGAGTCTCTTCATCGGGACTCCCGTTCGCGCGAGCGGAACGCTTCACGCGAGCGCGCGGTGGACGGCTCGGGCGCCGGCGCGGTCTCGCCCGCCTTCGCCGCGGCCTCTGCGGGCGCGGCACCCGCCTGCTGCATGATCCTGTCGAGCGGCAGATAGAACAGGTTGTTCCCGCCCTTCTGGTCGACCAGCACTTTGGTGCTGTTGGTCAGGATCTGCTGCATCGCCTCGATGTAGAGGCGGTCGCGCGTCACCTGCGGCGCCTTGTTGTACTCGGACACGATCTGGCGGAAGCGCGAGGCATCGCCCTCGGCCTGCTCGATCACCTTCTGGCGGTAGCCCTCGGCCTCCTGCGTAAGCCGCGCCGCCATCCCGCGCGCCTTGGGAATCACGTCGTTCGCGTAGGCCTGGCCCTCGTTCTTCTGGCGCTCGCGGTCCTGTCCCGCCTTCACCGCGTCGTCGAACGCGGCCTGCACCTGCTCCGGCGGCTGCGCGTTCTGCATGGTCACCTTGCTGACGCTGATCCCCGTGCCGTAGCGGTCAAGGATCGCCTGCATCAGCTTGTGGGCGCGCGCCGCGACCTCGGCCCGGCCCTCGAAGATCACGAAGTCCATGCTGCTCTTGCCCACGATCTCGCGGATCGCCGTTTCCGCCGCCTGCAGCACCGCGTCGTCGGGATTCCGGCTGTTGAAGAGAAAATCGGTCGGGCTCTTGAGCACGTACTGCACCGCGAACTGGACGTCGATGATGTTCTCGTCGTCCGTCAGCATGAGCGATTCCTTCAGGACCTTGCTCTTGACGTTGTTGCGGTAGCCCACCTCCACGCTGCGCACCTGCGCGAGGTTGACCACCTCGGCGGACTCGATCGGGTAGGGCAGGTGCCAGCGCGGCCCCGGCATCGTCGTCTCGACGTACCGCCCGAAGCGCAGCACCACGCCGCGCTGTCCTTCGTAGACGATGTAGAAGCCGCTCGCCAGCCACACCGCGAGCACGAGGCCGGCAAGCAGCCCCGCCCCGCCGCCGATCCGCCTCGCCTCGCCGCCCGGCGGTCCCTCGCCGCCGCCGCGGCGGCCGAAGAGGCTCCCCAGCTTCCGGTTGAATTCCCGCCACATCTCGTCGAGGTCCGGAGGCCCCTGGCCCGGGCGCCTGCCCCACTGGGGATCGTTGAGCGACATCAGCGCGCCGAGCACCCGCAGCGAGCGGTCTCGCGCGTAGTCGCGGAAGGTCCTCAAGTAGCCAAGCATTGCGGAAGTGGTGTGTTATGCCGCTGCGGAATTGCTGAGCGCCGCGGGTAGCGGCGCGGCGGCGTGTTCCTCGAGCGCGAGGCGCACCGACTCCACGCCCTCGCCCGTTTTCGCGCTGGCCCAGACGCGCGAGATTCTACCATACTCGTCGCGGTCGATCCGTGCGGGCAGCCGCGTCCGATCGATCTTGTTCAGCACCAGCACCTGCGGGATCGCCTGCGCGCCGATCTCCGCGAGCACCTCGTTCACCGCGGCGATCTGCGCCTCTCGATCGTGGCTGCTCGCGTCGACCACGTGCAGCAGCAGGTCGGCGTGTATCGTCTCCTCGAGCGTCGCCCGGAAAGCCGCGACCAGGGTGTGCGGCAGCCGCCGGATGAAGCCGACGGTATCGGACAGCACGACACCGGTGCCGTTGCCCGTGTAGACACGCCGCGTGGTGGTGTCGAGCGTCGCGAAGAGACGATCGGCGGCGAATACGTCGGAGCGCGTGAGACGGTTGAACAGGGTGGATTTGCCGGCGTTGGTGTAGCCGACGAGCGAAGCGGCGAGCAGCTTTGAGCGGCCGCGCGCGCGGCGCTGCACTTCGCGCTGGGAGCGGACCCTGGCGAGCTTCTCCTTCAGCACCTTGACGCGCTTGCCGATCAGGCGCCGGTCGGTTTCGAGCTGGGTCTCCCCCGGGCCCCTCAGGCCGATGCCGCCTCTCTGGCGCTCGAGGTGGGTCCAGCCCCGCACCAGCCGCGTCGCGAGGCGCTCGAGCTGCGCGAGCTCGACCTGGAGCTTGCCCTCGTGGCTGCGCGCGCGCTGGGCGAAGATGTCCAGGATGAGGCTCACGCGGTCCACGACGCGGCAGCCGATCTCGCGCTCGAGATTGCGCTCCTGCACGGGCGTGAGCTCGTGGTTGAAGATCGCGACCTGCGCGCCCGTCGCGGCGACGGTCTGCGCCAGCTCCCCGACCTTGCCCTTGCCAGCGAACAGCGCCGGATCGGGTCGCGCGCGCCGGCCCTTCACCAGGGCGCGCGCGGTGACCCCCGCGCCGGCGGCGAGGAGCTGGATCTCCTCCACGCCTTCCGCGTAGCCCGCCTCGCCGAAGTCGAGGCTGACCAGCACCGCCTCGGTGCCGTTGCCGGGACGGTCAAGCATCGAACAACGCGAAGACAGCCATCAACTGCCGGAGCTCTCCCCGGTCTGGAGGCTGACGGGGCGCGCGGGCACCACGGTCGAGATCGCGTGCTTGTAGACCATCTGCGTGACCGTGTTCTTGAGCAGGACCACGTACTGGTCGAAGGAGTCGATCTGTCCCTGCAGCTTGATGCCGTTCACCAGGTAGATCGACACCGGGATGTGCTCCTTGCGCAGGGTGTTGAGGAACGGGTCTTGTAGCAACTGCCCCTTATTGCTCATGTTGGCCTCATCTATTTATAGTGTTCTTGCGAAATCCACTTTACTCGCTTTTTCGCCGTCGTGCCATGGGGTTAGCGCCGCCTTCGGCGCTCCCCGGCGAACGGGTTCACCCCGCTCCGGAACTCGATCCTCAAGGGGGTGCCCTGCAATTGGAAAGCCTCCCGGAAGAAACGTTCCAGGTAGCGGCGATAGGCTTCCGGCACGTGCTCCACGGCGCTGCCATGGATAATGATGCGGGGCGGGTTGATCCCCCCCTGGTGCGCGTAGCGCAGCTTGGGACGGATCGCCCCGGCGCGCGGCGGCGGCTGCTGCGCTACCGCCTGCGCCAGCGCGCGCGTAAGGCGCGGCGTCGGAAGGCGCGCCATCGCCGCCCTATAGGCTTCGTCCACGGACTTCATGAGCGGGCCGATGCCCTGCCCGGCCAGGGCCGAAATGAAATGGAGCCGGGCGAACCCCAGGAAATCGAGCTTGCGCACGAGGGCACGCTTCACCTGTTCGCGCTCCTCTTCGGCAAGCCCGTCCCATTTGTTGACGGCGACCACCAGGGCGCGGCCGGCGTCGAGGATGTGGCCGGCGATGTGGGCGTCCTGCTCCGCGATCTCCTGGCGCGCGTCGAGCACCAGGACGGCGACATTGGCGTCCTCGATCGCCTGCAGCGTCTTCACCATGGAGAACCTCTCCGCCGGCTCCACGACGCGCCCCCGCCGGCGCAACCCCGCGGTGTCGATCAGCGTGTAGCGGCGGCTCCCGCGCTCGAAATCGACGTAGATCGAGTCGCGCGTGGTGCCGGGCTCGCCGAACACGATGACGCGCTCCTCGCCGAGCAGCGCGTTGACCAGGGTGGACTTGCCGACGTTGGGGCGGCCCACCACGGCGATCCTCGGCCGGCGCTCCTCGCGCGGGGGCGCGACACCCGGCTCGGGCAGCGCGGCAAGCACCCGCTCCATGAGCGAGGCAACGTTGTCGCCGTGCGCCGCGGAAACCGGGACCGGGTCGCCCATGCCGAGCGCGTGAAACTCCGCGCCCGCGACGCCGGGATCGATGCCCTCCGCCTTGTTCACGACCAGGAAGACGCGCCGGCCGCTCTTGCGCAGCTCATCCGCGATCGCCCGGTCCTGCGGCACGAGGCCCGACCGCGCATCCACGATGAAGAGGATCGCGTCGGCCTCGTCCACCGCCTGCCGCGTCTGCCGCGCCATTTCGAGGAAGATGCCCTCCTTCGCCACCGGCTCGAAGCCGCCGGTGTCGGCCACCAGGTACGCCTTCGCCCCGACGCGCCCGCGCCCGTACTGACGGTCGCGCGTCAGGCCCGCCGCGTCCGCGACGATGGCGTCGCGGCTGCGCGTCAACCGGTTGAACAGCGTGGACTTGCCGACGTTCGGCCGCCCGACGATGGTGACGATCGGAAGCATGGAAACGGGAAATTAGCCGCCAGGGCGGCAAGGACGCCAAGGAAAGGAAACGAATATCAGTTTAGTTTTTCCGATCACTGCACAGTGATCGCAAAAACTCCGCCGTTGCGCGTCTGCACGAGGAAGCTCGACAAGTCGAGCGCGATCGGCGGAGCGCTGATCGCGCTGCCGTCCGTCGCAAGGCGCGCGGCGAACGAGCCGTCGTCGCGCGAGAGCAGGTGGACGTAGCCCTCCAGGTCTCCGACCACCACGTAGCGGCCGAAGGCGAGCGGCGCGCTCACCGCGCGTCCCGCGAGCTTGTCCTGGCGCCAGATGCTGGCGCCGTTCGCCTTGTCGAGCGCGAGCACCGCGCTCCTGTCGTCGGTCACGTAGACATAGCGCGCATCGATCGAAAGCCCGACCATGCTCGACACCTCGCGCGCCCAGATCGGAGTCCCCCGGACGAGATCGAAGCAGGCGACCCGCCCCTGGAACGCCACCGCGCAGACCTGCGCCCCGTCGATGGACGGAAGGCTCGTGACGTCGGCCACGCGCTCGAGCTCGGTCGTCCCGCGCGGCAGCGCCACCACGGCTTCCCAGCCCACGGCGCCGCTCGCCAGCGCGAGCGCGACCAGGTGCCCGCCCGGAAAGCCGGCGAACACGCCGCCGCGATGGACCACCAGCCCGGTGTGCGCGCGTACTGACAGGGCCGGCGTCGCGCGTTGATACACCCAGCGGCGCCTGCCGTCGCCGGCGTCCAGCCCGTAGATGCGGCCGTCACCGGCGCGGGCCACCACGATCCCGTCCTGCGCGACCGGAGGCGCCAGCACTTCGCCCGAAAGCTGCGCCTTCCACGCCGGCTTGCCCTCGCGGTCGAAGGCAAGCACCTCGCCCCGGGCGGTTCCCGCGAGCACGAGACCGCTGCCGCTGCCGACGCCGCCCGAAAGGCGCTCGCCGGCGTCGAAACGGGCGAGCACCTTGCCGCTCGCCACATCGAACCCGGTGATGCTCCCCGCGGCGCCGCCGGCATACACCACGTTGCCCGCGAGCGCCGGGAAATAGACGTTTTTCCCGGCGGCGCCGACGTTCGCCTGCCATGCGATGCTGGGCGTCGCCTTCGGCGTTATCGCAACGAGCTCCGCGGGCTTCTGGCCCTGCCGCGCGCTGCCACGGAAGATCCGCTCGTACGCGTCGCCCATCGTCTGGCAGCCGGCGAGCAGCGCGAGCATGATTCCGATCCCGGAGGTGAGGAACAAGCGGGTCATCATCGGTCGGTGTTCAGTGTTCACTTCGCTTCACCGAGCGAGTCGAGCTTGAGCTGCAGGGTTGCGCGGTACGGGCTTCCCGCATCGCTCTTGTCGAGCGCGAGCTGGTAAGCGCTCCGCGCATCGGCCACTTTCCCCTGCGCGAGGAGGATGTCGCCCTTCAGGTCCGCGTAGAGACCCGTGAGCGACTCGACGGGCCGGGTTTCCACGAGCTCGAGGGCCTCGGCGTAGTTCTTCTCGTCGAGCAGGACAGCGGCGAGCCGCAGGCGCGCGACATCCTTCATCTCCTCCTCGCGCGCGTGCTCGCTCACCCATTGCAACTGCGCTTTCGCGTCCGCGAGATCGCCTCTGTCGAAGCTCGCGCGTGCGGCGGCGAGGGCGGCGAGCGCCGCGTACGGCGTGGCGCGGTACTGCTCTCTCAGATGGCGGGCGATCTCCGCCGCCTTCTTCGGGTTGCCCTCGCGCTCCGCGCGCTCCAGTTGCCCGAACAGCTCGCCCGCCTCCACGGCCCGGCTGTGACGGTAATAGCGCCAGCCCTGGACCGCCGCAACGGTCAGCGCGAAGGCGACGGCGACCAGCATCACGAGCTTGCCGTATTGCTTCCACCACGCCTTCAGCTCATCGAGCTGTTCCTGTTCCTCGAGATCGTATGCCATTACACCTTCCTCAAATGCGTGAACGGTGAGTGGCGATAAATCGCGAATCCGTGATCGTTCCACTCACCACTCGCGACTCACGCTCTTCCTTATCATATCGATCGCCTCGGCGATCGATGCGCGCACCTGCTGTGCAGGCTCGCGCAGCGGCTTCACGCTCACCTCCGCCGCTGCCGCCTCGTCGTCGCCAATGATAATGGCGAAGCGCGCCCCGCTCGCGTCCGCCTTCCTCATCTGCGACTTGAAGCCGCCGCCTCCGCAGTGCAGGAGCACGGCGAGGCCCGCGTCGCGCAGCTCCTCCGCCACGCGCGCGCCGTAGCGCTCGGCCGCTTCGCCCTGGCGCAGGAGATAGACATCGGGCACGCGCGGCGCGGCTTGCGGGCCGCCCTTGATGAGGGTCAGCAGGCGCTCCACCCCCAGGGCGAAGCCGCACGCGGGCGCGGGCCTGCCGCCGATCTGCTCGACGAGGGTGTCGTAGCGCCCGCCCGCGCACACCGCGTTCTGCGCGCCGAGCCGGTCGCTCACCCATTCGTAGACCGCGCCGTTGTAATAATCGAGGCCGCGGACCAGTCGCGGGTTGATGCGGAAGACGACCCCGGCGTCGCGCAGCAGCGCCTGCAGGTCCTCGAAGTCCTTCAACGAGGTCTCGTCGAGGTCGTCGGCAAGCCTCGGCGCCTGCGCAACGATCTCCTGGAGCGCGGGGTTCTTGCTGTCGAGCACCCGCAGGGGGTTCACGTGCAGCCGCCGCCTCGAGTCCTCGTCGAGCCGGACCTCGTGCTGCTGCAGGTATTTCACCAGGCGCGCGCGGTAGCGGGCGCGCGCCTCGCCGCTGCCCAACGTGTTGAGCTCGAGCTCGATTCCGTTCAGCCCGAGCTGGCGCCACAGCCGCGCGCACATGGCGAGATGCTCCACGTCGATGTCCGGTCCCGGGAAACCGAGCGCCTCCACCCCGACCTGGTGAAACTGCCGGTAGCGGCCCTTCTGCGGGCGCTCGTGGCGGAACATCGGGCCCCAGTACCACAGGCGCTGCGGGCCCCCGTACAGCAGGTTGTGCTCGATCACCGCGCGCACGCAGGCGGCCGTGCCTTCCGGGCGCAGCGCCAGGTTCTCGCCGCTCAACCCGTCGACGAAGGTGTACATCTCCTTCTCGACGATGTCGGTCGCCTCCCCGATCGAGCGCACGAAGAGATCGGTGCTCTCCAGGATCGGCGTGCGGATCGCGCGGTAGCCGTAGGCGCGCGCCCAGTCGCGCACGGTGTCCTCGAAGAACTCCCACAGGTGCGCCTCGGCCGGCAGGACGTCGTTCATCCCGCGGATCGCCTGTATCCGGTCAGAAGCCATCGAGTGACCAGGTGATTGAGTGATTAAGTGACTAGAACCTGTCTCAAAAACAACAGGTGGACACGATTTACAAGATTAACAAGATTAAAACCCGGGAAAAATCATCTAAATCCTGTTAATCCTGTCTATCTCACTCAACCACTCAGCCACTCAATCACGCGGCTCAGGCATGCGCCGTGTCCTGCGCGGGCCGCGTGTCCTGCGCCTTCCCGGCCTCCGTCGAGTAGCGGGTGACCACGTAATGCTCGACGATCTTCTGGAATTCCGCGGCAATGTCCCCGCCTTTCAGGGTCACGGTCTTCACCCCGTCCACGTAGACCGGCGCGACCGGGTTCTCGCCCGAGCCGGGCAGGCTGATGCCCACGTTGGCGTGCTTGCTCTCGCCGGGGCCGTTCACGACGCAGCCCATCACGGCCACGCGCAGGTTTTCCACGCCGGGGTAGCGGCCGCGCCACAGCGGCATCTGCGCGCGCAGCCAGCTCTGGATGCGGTCGGCGAGCTCCTGGAAGAAGGTGCTCGCCGTGCGGCCGCAGCCGGGGCAGGCGATCACCATCGGCGCGAACGAGCGCAGGCCCATGGTCTGCAGGATTTCCTGGGCGACCACCACTTCCCGCGTCCGGTCCCCGCCCGGCTCGGGCGTGAGCGAGATGCGGATGGTGTCGCCGATGCCTTCCTGCAACAGCACCGAAAGCGCCGCGGTCGAAGCGACGATCCCCTTGGAACCCATGCCGGCTTCGGTAAGCCCGAGGTGCAGAGCATGGTCGCAGCGCGCGGCGAGCTCCCGGTAGACCGCGATCAGGTCCTGCACTGCGCTCACCTTGCACGAGAGCACGATGCGCTCGTGCGGCAACCCGAGGCGTTCCGCCTGCCGCGCGCTCTCCAGCGCCGAGACAACCAGCGCCTCGCGCGTCACCGCCGCCGCATCTCGCGGCTCGGGCAGCCGCGCGTTCTCGTCCATCATGCGGGCGAGCAGCTCGGCATCGAGGCTTCCCCAGTTGACGCCGATGCGCACCGGTTTTCCGTAGCGGCAGGCGAATTCGATCAGGGTCGCGAACTGCTCGTCGCGCCGCGCGCCGCGCCCGACGTTGCCGGGATTGATGCGCAGCTTGGCGAGCGCTTCGGCGCAGGCTGGATGCTGGGCGAGCAGCCGGTGGCCGTTGAAGTGAAAGTCCCCGACGAGCGGCACGCCGACGCCCATTGCGTCCAGGCGCTCGCGGATGGCGGGCACCGCCGCCGCGGCCTCCGCGTTGTTCACCGTCACGCGCACGAGTTCCGAGCCGGCACGGGCGAGTGCGGCGACCTGCTGCACGGTGCCGGCTACGTCCGCGGTGTCCGTATTCGTCATCGACTGCACCACGATCGGCGCGTCGCCGCCAATCGCGACGTGGCCCACCCGCACGCGGCAACTCCTGCGCCGGGGAGCAGGACCGGATTCCGGATAGCACTTCATTCGAGCGTGAGACGGGCGACGTCGACCTTGGTGTGGCGCGCGAGGTCCACCGGCCGGTCGTCGTAAGTGATCCGCACGCCGTGCGCGTTGCCCACCACCAGCGAGAGCGGCGGGAGCCCGTTGACGAGCCGCCGCGTGCCGGGACGGTTCAATTGCGAGAAGATGGTCCTGCCGTTGCCATCGCGGATCTCGACCCACGATTCATCCTCGAACACGAGCCGCACCTGGCGTTCGCCGGGCCGTGCCGGCTGCTCCGGATCGCCCGGCGCGGCGGCGGTCGATGGTGGCGCCGCGCCATCCGGCGCCGGCCCCGGCGCGCCTGGCTGTGCGACGGCCGTCCCCGGCGAGCTCGCCAGCGTCGCGTCAGCCGGCACCGGCGAGGCGGCCGCATCCTGGGGCTCGCGCGCCGCCGGAGCGGGCACGGGCGCCACGGCGACGGACTTGGTCACCACGGCCTCCGGCTCGTTCACGTAGAACTCGTAGAACGCGAGCGCCGCCACCAGCGCCGCCGCGGCGGACGCGTACCGGGGCCAGTTCCGGGTCTGGGCCGTGGGAAACGGAATGTCCTGCGAAGGCGGCGTCTCGGGCCGCAGGACCTGTTGCGGCAGGCTCTCGCCCGCCGCCTGCAGCAGCGGCTCGGGGTCGAGCCTCACGAGCCGCGCATAGTTGCGGATGAAACCGCGCACGAACACCGGTCCCGGCAGCCGGTCGAACTGGCCGGCCTCCAGCGCCTCGACTTGGGCCACCGAAAGCTTCAACTGGCGCGCGACGTCCGCCACGCTGAGCGAGCGCAACTCGCGCGCTTGCGCGAGCCGCGCGCCCGGCGCGCCGCTTGCCGCCCCGGCGGGCGCGCCCTCCGACGTGATGTCGGCTTCGCTCATTCGATCTCGCCCGTGCTCAACGCGCGGGCCTCTTTCGAATCGGGGAAATTTCGTCTGAGCTGCAATGCGTAGCTCGCCTCCGAATTGCGGTCCTCGAGGCGGCGCGAAACGCGCACACCGAGCCACAGCACCTCCGCGTTCGCCGGCGCGACCTGCGCCAGCCGGTTCAAGTACTCGCGGGCCTGGTCGTAGCTCCCGCGGGAATAGGAGAGATCGGCCATCTGGTAGAGCGCCTGGGGCTGGCCCGGCCGCAGCCGCAGCGCCTGCTGGAAATAACCCTCGGCGCGCGCGAGATCGCCGCGCCGGCGCGCGCACATCCCGGCGTTGACGTAGGAGCGCTCGGCGTTCTGGTAGAGGGGATTGCGAATCGCCTCGAGGAAGTAGCGGATCCCCTCCTCCTCGCGCTTGCGCTGGCAGAGGAACGACCCGTAGTTGTTATTGGCGTCGTGGTCGAGCGAGTTGATGCGGAGCGCCCGCTGGAAGTTCTCCTCCGCCAGGCGGTCCTCCTTCAGCGCGGCGTAGATCAGCGCGGCGACGTTATAGGCGGGACCGTAGTTCGCATCGGAGCGCAGCGCCTCCTTCACTTCCTCGAGCGCGACGCCCATGCTGCCCAGCTCGTAATAGCCGGCGGCGAGCTCGGTGTGAATGCGGGCCCGCGCTCGGTCCACCGGTTCGTCCCCGGTCGTGGTCGTCGCGGGCTTGAGCGTCGTCTCGGCGGTCGGTTGCGCGGCGCACCCGGCGGCGGCCGCGCACGCCACGGCGAGCGCGAGCCAGAACGGTCTTGGATTCATCGCGCCAGCGCCTCCTCCTGTCGGCGTTGCCGGCGCCGCGTCTTGTCCTGAACGCGCCCCGCGAGCTGCCCGCAGGCCGCAGCGATGTCCTCGCCGCGCGTCCTGCGCACCGTCGCGACCAGCCCCGCTTGCATCAACACGTCGCGGAAGCGCGCGATCGCTTCCGGGCCCGAGCGCGCGTATTGCGTGCCCGCGAAGGGATTGAACGGGATGAGATTCAGCTTGCACGGCACGTCCTTCACGAGCCGCGCGAGCTCGCGCGCCTGCGCGACGCTGTCGTTCACCCCGGAGAGCATCACGTACTCGAAGGTCACGAAGTCGCGCGGCGCCTTCTCGATGTAGCGCAGGCAGGCGGCGAGGAGCTCGCGGATCGGGTACTTGCGGTTGAGCGGCACGAGCTCGTCGCGCAGATCGTCGTTCGGCGCGTGCAGCGACACCGCGAGCGCGACCGGGCACGCTTCGCGCAACCGGTCGATGCCCGGCACGAGGCCCGCCGTGGAGAGCGTCACGCGCCGTCGCGACAGGCCGTAGGCCCGGTCGTCGAGCATGAGCCGCATCGCTGCCACCACGTTCTCGAAATTGGCGAGCGGCTCGCCCATGCCCATCATCACCACGTTGCTGATCGGTCGCTCCTCAGTCACGCCGCGGCCAAGACAGCGGTTGGCCCACCACAGCTGCCCGATGATCTCCTCCACGCCGAGATTGCGGTTGAAACCCTGGTGCCCGGTGGAACAGAACGTGCAGGCAAGCGCGCAGCCCGCCTGCGACGAGATGCACAGGGTCCCACGGTTCTCCTCGGGGATGAACACGGTCTCGATCGCGTTGCCGGTGCCGACGTCGAGCAGCCACTTGCGGGTGCCGTCCGCCGCGGTCGCGTCGCGCAGCACGCGCGGCGCGGCGATCACCGCATCGCGCGTGAGGGCCTCGCGCAGCCGCTTCGACAGGTCCGTCATGGCGCCGAAATCCTCCACGCCGGCGCGGTGGACCCAGCGGATCAACTGCCTGGCGCGAAACGGCTTCTCGCCCAGGCCCGCGCAGAGAGCCTCGAGCCGGGCGTGATCGAGCCCGAGCAGGTTAAAAGCCATGTCAGCGCGGGAAGATCTCGTTGGTCGCAAAAAAATACGCGATTTCGGTGGCCGCGGTCTCGGCGGAATCCGAGCCGTGCACCGCGTTCGCATCTATGCTTTGAGCGAAGTCCGCGCGGATGGTGCCCTTCTCCGCCTTCCCGGGATCGGTGGCCCCCATCAGGTCGCGGTTCTTCTGGATCGCGTTTTCACCTTCGAGCACCTGGATCAGGACCGGGCCGGAGCTCATGAATGCGACGAGGTCCTTGAAAAACGGCCGTTCCCGGTGTACCGCGTAGAAGCCCTCCGCCTGCCGGCGCGACAGCCACATCATGCGCGCGGCCACGATCTTCAAGCCCGCCTCTTCGAAACGGGTGTAGATCCTGCCGATCACGTTCTTTGCCACGGCATCGGGTTTGACGATGGACAACGTGCGCTCGACCGCCATTCCAGCTTTCCTTGCTTTTCGTTCCTCGAGTCCAACCGGTGAGGATACCACGATAAGGCCTTGAATTGTAGCCGATTCGCCGAATTTTACCGGCGCGCTCAGCCACTTGCCGAGGGCCGGCTGCGCGCCTGCCGCGGGCCGCTCAAACCGGCGTGTCGCCCGCCAGCGTAACGCGATGCATGACGCGCCTGAACCCGTGATAGTCGTTCACCGGATTGTGCTGGGCGCAACGATTGTCCCAGAAGGCGAGCGAACCGGGCTCCCAGTGAAAACGGCAGGTGAACTCCGGGCGGACCTGGTGGGCAAAGAGGAGGTCGAGCAGCGGCCGGCTTTCCTCCTCCGTCCAGCCCTTGAACTGGGTCGTGTGGCCGACGTTGACGTAAAGCGCCTTGCGCCCCGTCTCCGGATGCGTGCGCACCACGGGATGCTCTCCGACCAGCACCTTGAGCTCCGCGCCGGCCTCGCGCAGCCGGTCCTCGCGCGTCTTCGAGACCTCGGCCTTTGCCGAGCTGTTGACGCCGACCAGGCCGGCGAGGGTCTTCTTCAGCCCCTCCGAGAGGGCCTCGTAAGCCAGGTACTGGTTGGCAAACAGGGTGTCGCCGCCATACGGCGGAGTTTCCACGGCGTAGAGCATGCTCGCCATCGGCGGGCGCGCGAGGTAGGTGGTATCAGAATGCCAGACGCCGCCGAAGTTCACCCGCTCGTGCGCGAGCTTGATCACCGGGGTGATGAGCGGACACTCGGGCAATCCCTTCAGCTGCGGGTATTCCATCGGCTCGCCGAAGCGCCGCGCGAAGGCGAGCTGCTGCTGCGGGGTAAGCTTCTGCTCGGCGAAGAAGATCACGAGATGATCGAGGAAGGCCTGGCGGATCTCGGAAACGACTTCGCTTTCGAGCGGCCGCGCGATATCCACTCCCCGAACCTCGGCCCCGAGCGCGCCCGCGATCGGACGCACCTCGATGTGACGGTAGTGGCGGCGCGCTGCGTTGCCCATCGTTCCCGCGCCGCGGGATGGCTCATTCATGGCGCTGCTCGACGAACCGGGATGATAGCTCAACGATTTTCTCAGCGCTCCGCCAAGCCCGCTTCAGCCCGCACGACGAGTAGCCGAACAGCAGCGCCACGTCGGTCTTGGTCTCGCGCTTCCCGTGGCGCACCCGCACGAAGATCAGGTCGCCTCCTGCGCCTTTGTTCACGCTCACCTCGGCAACGGTGGAAACGCGCCGCGCTCGTTCCCCGATCCGCAGCGGCCGCGGAAAGGACAGCCTTGCGCCCGCGAACATGCGCCGCGGCAGCGGCACGGGCGGCAGGAAGCCGCGCAGCCGGGCGTGGCCGTTCTCCGCCAGCTCCGCGTGCTTGTGCAGCTCGCGGAAACAGGTCCGGTGCCAGAGGGGGCAGCGTCCCGCCGATTCCCGGCGCATCGTCCTGGTCCAGCGTCGCTGCGAGAGCGGCCGCCGGGAATGGCGGGAGGCAGTCCTCGACCGTCTCCTCGCGGCCGATCCGTTGTCTCAGCGATGCGATGTCGAGCGCCATTGAATTGCCGGTGACGCAGTGACGGGGTGACGAAGTGACGGCTGATCACTCACCCGGAACGTCAAGTTCAGATTCGATGCGCGATTCGTCACTGCGTCACTTCGTCAGTTCGTCACTTTGTTAGATGACTTTGGCATCGCGCAGCGCCCGTATGCGCCCGGCGTCGTAGCCGAGCTCGCGCAGCAACGCCTCCGTGTGCTCGCCCAGCGCCGGCGCCGGCCGCGCCGGCGGCTCCTCGCCCGCGCACCGCACCGGCGGCGCGACCATCCGGTAGGAGCCCCGCTGCCGGTGCGGCAGCGTCTGCAGCCTGCCCTCCTCCGCCACGAAGGGGTTGTCGAGCGCTTGCGCGAGATCGTTGACCGGCGCGGCTGGCACGCTTCCCGCAAACAGTTCGAGCCATTCGCCGGTCGTGCGCCGCTGCAATTCCCCGTCGAGCATCCCGGTCAGGGTGTCGCGGTGCTGCAGCCGATCCGCGAACATGCGAAAGCGCCCGTCGGCGATCCATTCGGGCCGCCCGAGCTTGTCGCACAGCGCCGGCCAGAACTTCTCCTTGTTGCACATGATGTAGATCCAGCCGTCGCGCGTGCGGTAGAGCTGGCACGGCGTCAGCGCCGGGTGCGCCGAGCGCGGCAGGCGCCCGGTGACCACACCCTCGTTCAGGTACCAGGTGGCGAGGTAGGCGGTGTTGAACAGCGCGATGTCGAACAGGCTCACGTCGATGTCGCGCCCCGCGCCGGTTGCGCGCGCCGAGGTCAGCGCGGCGAGCAGCGCGTACGCGAGCCCCAGTCCCGACATGAGATCCACGACCGAGAGCCCGAAACGCGCCGGTGGCGCGCCCGGTTCTCCGGTGAGCGTGAAATAGCCGGCTTCCGCCTGCATCAGGTAATCAAACCCCGGCCAGTCGGCGCGCGGGCCGCTCCTCCCGTAGGCGGAGAGGTGCGCGCACACGATCCTCCGATTCGCGTTCTTCAGGCTGTCGTAGACGAGCCCGAGCTTCGCCGGCACGTCCCCGCGCAGGTTGGAGGCGACGGCGTCGGCGGTGCGCGCGAGATCGCGCAGCACGGTCTGCCCTTCCGGGCGCGAGAGGTCGAGCGTCAGGCTCTTCTTGTTGCGGTTGAAGCTGTGGAAGAACTCGCTGTCGCCCGGCGCGAAGAAATGCGGCCCCACCGCGCGGGACATGTCGCCGCCATCGTTGGGGTTCTCGAGCTTGATCACTTCCGCGCCCTGGTCGGCGAGGAACATCGTGCCGAACGGGCCGGCGCCGTACTGCTCGACCGCCAGCACGCGCACGCCGTTCAGGGGCAGCATGCTAAACCCTCAATGCGACCGCAGATAAACGCACATGAACGCAGATAACGCCAACCCGAGACTTGGAACATCGAACCTGGAACCTGGAACTTTGAACCTTGTTGGCCCCACGTTTGTGATTCCGTGGTTTCCTGGATTTTACCGCGTGTATCGGCGTTCATCGGCGGTTCTGTTCATGCAGGATTCCGCTTGACCAGCTCCCTTGCAATGATGATCCGCTGCAGCTCGTTCGTCCCCTCCCCGATCGCGAGCAGCGGCGCGTCCCGATAGTAGCGCTCGATATTGAACTCCTTCGAGTAGCCGTAGGCGCCGTGGATGCGCATCGCCTCCAGGCTGTTGTCGAGCGCCGCCTCGGTGGCGTAGAGCTTCGCCATGCCGGCCTCGAGGTCGCAGCGTCCGCCCGCGTCGTAGGCGCGCGCGGCAGCCTCGGTCAACAGGCGCGCCGCTTCGACCCGCGTCGCCATGTCGGCGAGCTTGATCTGGATCGCCTGGTGCTCGGCGATCCGCTTGCCGAAGGTCTTGCGCTGCTGCGCGTAACGCAGTGATTCCTCCAGGCAGGCGCGCGCGAGTCCCACCCCGCGCGCCGCAACGTTGATGCGCCCCAGCTCCAGCCCATTGAGCACCTGCTGCAGGCCGCGCCCCTCCTCCGTCCCGACCCGGTTCGCCACCGGCACCCGGCAGTCCTCGAACAGAAGCTCGGCCGTGTCTATGCCGCGGTAACCGAGCTTGTCGAGCTTGCGCACCACCCTGAAGCCCGGACCCTTCTCGACGAGCAGCAGGCTCATGCCCCGGTGCGGCGGGCTTGCCCCCGAATCGGTCTTGACCAGCACTGCGAGAATCTGCCCCTCGATGCTGTTGGTGATCCAGGTCTTGGCGCCGTTCACCACATAGTGGTCACCTTCGCGGCGCGCGTGGGTGCGGATCGCCTGGAGATCGGTGCCACAGTCGGGCTCGGTCAACGCCAGGCCGCCGCGCAACTCGCCGCTCGCGAAGCGCGGGAGCCAGCGGCGTTTTTGCTCCTCCGTCCCGAAGCGCTGCACCGCCTGCGCCATGATGAGATGCGAATTGAACAATCCCGGGACCGACATCCAGACCGCCGACATGCGCTCGACGATCCGCGCGTAGGTGAGCGCCGCGAGCCCGAGCCCGCCGTACTCGGGCGCGATGGTGGCGCCAAAAAGCCCGAGCGCCTTCAGCTTCTCGACGATCGCCGCCGGGTAGGCATCCGCGGCTTCCAGCGCGTGCGCGACCGGCCGCACGTCGCGCTCGAGAAAGCGGTCCACGCTCTGAAGGATGAGCGACTCCTGCTCGTCGGCTGCGGCCGGCTGCGGCGTCGCGCCCATGCTCATAACCTGGAACTCAGCCACCGAAACACACGGAAATACACAGAAGGTGTCACAAAACGGACAGTTGCTCTTATTTCCGTGTTTTCAGTGTGATTCCGTGGCCAATGTTTTTTAGTAATTGGCGAGATCGTCGACCGCGTGGCCGCGCTTCGGCACCAGGATCGAGCGCTCGAAGCTCATGATCGCCGTACCGTCGGATTTCCTGCCGGTGGTGCGCACGGTGACGATGCCCAGCGTCGGGCGCGATTGCGACTCGCGCACGTCGAGCACCTCCGACTCGGCGTAGATCGTGTCGCCGGGGAACACCGGCGCCGTCAACCGGACCTTGTCCCAGCCGAGGTTGGCGACCGCCTTCTGGCTCAGATCGCTCACGCTCATGCCGGTGACTATCGCCAGCGTCAGGCAGCTGTTGACGAGCGGCTTGCCGAACTCGGTCTTCGCCGCGTAGGCAGCGTCGAAATGCAGGGGGTGGTGGTTCATGGTGAGCAGCGTGAACCAGGTGTTGTCGGCTTCCGAGATGGTGCGCCCCGGGCGGTGCTCATAGACGTCGCCGATCTTGAAGTCCTCGAAGTAACGGCCGAAGGACTCGCGGTAGCGGTTAGGCCCCACCGGCTTGCGCTCGACCGTCATCCTCCAATACCGTGATTCGTGAATCGTGATTCGATGTCTTGTTCTTCTCTGTGCTCTCTGTGTTCTCTGTGGCCGCTCTTTCAGGCAACGCGGCGTCCACGCGCATCCTCGGGGCGCGTCAAGCGCAGCACTGCGCCGATGTCCTTCGCCTGCTCGAGCGCAAGCAGCGCGCCTGCAAGCTCGTCGCGCCGCCGCGCGGACAGGTACGGCCCCGCGAGCCCGTCGAACTTGGCGCGCAGCTCGGCCGCGGAGAGGAAATTCGCCGGCTCGCCCTTCGGCACCCGCATGTAGGTTTCGAAGACGCCGCGCGCGGTCTTGATCTGCACGCTCCCGCTCATTTCCGCGGGGAAGTCAGCCTGCGCCCTCGGATCGATCCAGGTCCGCACCCGTTTGCACAACGCCAGCGTGCCGGGATCGCCGAGATGACGCCCGTAATCGTCCCACACGAGCCCGCCGCTGCGCAGCACCACGGCGGCGCAGAACGCCATCGAGAACTGCCCGTCCACGACCGACTTCGGCGACTGCTTGGCCGGCTCCGGGTCGCCGATGATCTTCCAGCCCGGCTCGGGCAGGCCGATGGTTACCTCTTCTACCTCCTCCGCCTTGATGCCGTGGCTGCGGGCGAGCGCAAGGATGCCGTCAAGCGGAGCGTGGCTGTAACGGCAGGACGGATAAGGTTTTACGGCGATCTTCATGGTCTCCCAGCGGCGGCCGAGGCCGTCCACCGCCTTCGCCGCGTCGGCGGCGGGCGCATAGGCGTGCAGGAAACCCCACTTGCCTTCGATCGCCTCGGACGCGCCCTTGTAGCCTTCCCGCGCGAGCGTCGCCGCGATCAACCCGCACATCGCCGCGTGGCCGACGTGCGAGCGCTTGGTCCAGGCGCCGTTCACCAGGTACTGCATCGAGCCCGCCGACATGCTGAGCACGATGCCGAACGCATTGCAGTAGCCTTCCGGATCGAGCCCGAGCAGTCGCCCCGCAGCGGCGGCGGCGCCGAACGCGCCGCAGGTCGCGGTCGGGTGAAATCCGCGGTCGTAATGCGCCGCCGGGTCGAGCGCGAGGCTCAACCGGATCTGCACCTCGTAGCCGGCGACGATGGCAGCGATCGTTGCCTTCCCCTCGGCGCCCGTCATCTCGGCGGCGGCGAAGGCGGACGGCACAATCGGCGCGCTCGGGTGCAGCGACCCGGGCGCGTGAGTGTCGTCGAAGTCGAGCGAATGGGCGAGCGTGCCGTTCAGCATCGCCGCCCCGGGCGGGGTATAGCCCGCCGCATCGCCGATCACGGTGCACGCCCCGCCCGTCATGCCGAGCTTCCCGGCGGCGGCGACCATCGGGCCCGACGATTCCGCCTCGTTGCGGGCGCGCAGCGCGATGCCGACCAGATCGAGAGCGAGTGCCTTGACGCGCTCGCGCACCTCGACGGGCAGCATTTCGTACGAAATCCCGGCGACGAATCGGGCAAGGTCGCGCGTGACCATGCAGGTTCCAGGCTCAGCGTTCAAGGTTCAACGTTCAAGCTTCAAGGTTCAATGCTCAAGGTCAAGGTTGGTGATTCCACTTTGAACCTTGAGCTTGGAACTTTGAGCTTCGAGTTCAGGCGGGCTGAATCACGCCGCAGGCGATGCGCGCGCCGGCATTGCCGGTCGGCTGGGTCTTGTAGTCGTCGGGGTCGGCGTGAACGATGAGACCGCGGCCGATGATGCCCGCCGGCCCGGGCGTTACAGTGATGACATCGAGATCAAGCTGTACGTTGGCGCGGCCCGCCTTGTTGGCCTTGAGCGCGGGCAGGTCCCCCGCGTGGCGCTCCGCGCTGCTGTAATGCCCGTGCGGCTTGCCGAAAGGATTGAAGTGGCCCTTGGTGCTCATGCCGTCGCCCGAGCCGCAGTCGCCGACCTCGTGGATGTGCAGGCCGTGTTCCTGTCCCGGCTTGAGCCCCTGCACGAACACCACGACGCGGACCTTGTCGCCCACCTGCTCGAAGGTCGCCTCGCCAAAGGTCTTGTTCCCCTTCGTCGGCTGCAGCTGCGCGGTCGCGCGCGGCGGCTCGGGGGGCATAGTCTCGCAGGCAGTGAGCAGGACAGCAACGGCTGTTGCAGCAATGATTTGTTTCATGGCATATCCCTCCTCCGGAGCCCAATCTACTCAATTCCGTGCCGCCTTGGAAGCCCCGGGAATATGTCGGCCTCAGGCCCGCCATATTCCTGAACGAACGACATCCGCCAAGCCGTCCGGGAAACACCTTTATCTTTCGACAGTTGGCGCCCGTCCATCTTCAAGCGATGAGATAATGCGATCAGAAACCGTTTTTCTCTTTTGAGGCCGCTACTAGACATGGGACACGCTGACTCTGCCCAAGCTCGGCCGTCGGCGGACACCTCGCGCGTGCCTGAAGGCACCGATCTCATCGAGTTCTATTACGAGCGGGGCTGCTCCGACGGCTTGCCGCTCGTGCCGCCCACGCCGGAGAAGATTGCGGCCGTCATCGATGCGCTCGGCGGGGAGCCCGGGCGCCTGCTCGCCCGCGTGCCGCCGCGCTGGGGCAGCCTCACCCGCGAACTGCTGGCAATCAACATGGTGATGGCCGGCTGCCGGCCCGAATACGCGCCGGTGGTCGAGGCCGCAATGCTCGCCTTGTGCGCGCCGCCGTTCAATCTCAACGGCGTGCAGGCCACGACCCACATGGCGAGCCCGCTGCTGGTGGTGAACGGGCCCGTGCGCCGGGCGATCGGCATGAATGCCGGCTGCAACGTGTTCGGCTCCGGGAACCGCGCGAACGCCACCATCGGGCGCGCGCTGCGCCTCATCCTGCTCAACGTCGGCGGCGGCTGGCCGGGCTTGCTCGACAAGAGCACGCTCGGCCACCCCGGCAAGTACACCTACTGCATCGCCGAGAACGAGGAGGCGAGCCCGTTCGCGCCGTATCACGTCGAGAAGGGCTACCGCGTCGGGGATTCCACCGTGTTCGTGCTCGCTGCCGAGCCGCCGCACAGCGTCACCAACCACTTCGCGAACGATGCGGAGGGCATCCTCGACAGTGTCTGCTCCGCGATGAGCACGATCTGCAACAACAACGCCGTCTCCGCCGGGCATTGCGCGGTGGTCCTCGGCCCGGAGCATGCGGCTACCATCGCCAAATCCGGCTGGAAGCGCCACGACATCCGCCACTACCTGTGGGCGCACTCCGGCAACCGCTGGGGCGACCTCTACGGGCGCGGCCGCTACGGCAAGGTCTACAACCGCAATCTGCCGGTATGGTACAAGCGCGAGCCCGACGCGCGCACCCCGATCGTGCCGAGCCCCGACAACATCCATCTCTTCGTCGCCGGCGGCGAGGCCGGGCGCTTCTCCGCCTTCATCCCCGGCTGGGGACACATGTCCGCGCCGGTGCTGCGCGGCGTGGGCGGCGCGCAGCCGGCGGGTGGAGCGGCGTGTACGGACGGCACCTGTTCCGTTTAGGTCGCAATCAGCCACAGAGATCACAGAGAACACAGAGAGTTCAAAACCCAAGCACGAAATCCAACCACAGATAGACACAGATGAAAAGCAAACCCCGGTTTATTTTGTCTTGATTTTATCCGTGTTCATCTGTGTTCATCCGTGGTTTCAACCTGCTCTTCCTCTGTGATCTCTGTGTTCTCTGTGGCTAATACGTTTTTGAGGGGCACACGACGATGAGAACCATACCGGTCTACGACCCGCGCGGCGTGGTGGAAGCCGCGCCGCTCGCGATCTCGCCGCGCGTGAAGAAGCTGGAGGGTCTGCGGCTGGGACTGCTCGACAACACCAAGTGGAACGCCAGCAAGCTGCTGCGCGGCGTGCGCGACCGGCTCGCGCAAAAGCACGCCTTCGGCGCCGTGAACTACTACCGCAAGGAGAGCTTCGCGGCGGCGGCCTCGCCCGAGCTGATCGGCAAGATCGCCGCGGAGAACGACCTCGTCATCACCGCCGTCGGCGACTGAGGGTCCTGCACGTCGTGCTGTATGCACGACGCGGTGATGCTGGAGGGGAAAGGCCGTCCGACCGCCGTGATCGTCACGACCGAATTCGTGCTCGAGGCCGAAACCCAGCGCGACGCGCTCGGCATGGCGGGGCTCGACGCCGTCGTGATCACCCATCCCCTGAGTTCGCTGACCGACGAGGAAATCGGGCAGCGGGTCGAGCAGGCGTTGCCGCAGATCGAGCGCGTCTGGCTCTCCGGCAAGGCGACGGATCCGTGACTTGTGACTGGTGACTCCTGACTCGAGCCGCGATTCCGCGAATGCCTTGTTGTTCTCATTGATGATTGCGGGCGGTCGGGCCCGCAATCATTTGAAGACGTCCCTGATGAGCAGATTCGGCAGCCAGGTCGCAAGCTCCGGGTAGAAGATCACCGCCAGCAGGACGCTGAGATCGCCGATGAAGAAGGGGATGGTGCCCTTGATCACGTGCGGCAGCGAGATCCTGGAGGTGCCGCTGACGGCGAAGAGGTTCAAGCCCACCGGCGGCGTAACGACACCCGTCTCGACGTTGAGGGTGATCATGATGCCGAGCGCGACCGGGTCGATCTTCATTGCGTGAGCGACCGGGAAAACCACCGGCACGGTGAGCAGTATCATGGCGATGCCGTCAACGAAGCAGCCGAGGATCAGCAGCACGGCCATGAAGGCGAAGATGAAACCGAGCGGCGTCAGGCCCCAGCCGACGATCGTCTCGGTGATCTTCTGCGGCCAGTACATGTTGGCGGCGAGGAACTGGAACACGCCCACGCTGCCGATAAGGAACAGGATCAACGCGGTCAGGTTGAGCGAGCGCGCGGCGGTGGGCAGGATCTGCCGCACGAATTCGCCGCGGCCCGTGATGAGTCCGTAGAGGAGCGCGTAGCCGCAAGCGGCCGCGGCGGCCTCGGTCGGCGTGAACAATCCGCCATAAAGCCCGCCGAGAATCACCACCGGCATGCCGAGGGCCGGCAGCGCGCCCTTGGACTCCCGCAGCAGCCGGCGTGCGTCGAAGCGCCCGCTGCGCGGCAGCTTGAGCACCTTCGCGATCACCATGACCGTCATGATGTTGCCGAGCGCGAGCAGCAGCCCGGGAATGACGCCGGCGAGAAAAAGCTTCAGGATCGACGTCTCGGTGACGATCCCGTAGATGAGCAGCGGAATGCTGGGCGGGATCAGTATCGCGATGCCGCCCGCCGTGGCCACCAGGCCCCCGGCGAGCCAGTCCGGATAGCCGCGCTTTCGCATCTCCGGGATTGCGATCACGCTCATCGCCGCGGCCATCGCGACGCTCGACCCCGAGATCGCGCCGAACAGCACGCAGGCGACCACCGTCGCGACGCCGAACCCGCCCGGCATCCACCCCACCAGCGCGTCGGCGAAGCGGAACAACAGCGCGATCAACCCGGTGCGCTCCATCAGGAAGCCCGCGAAGATGAACAGCGGGATCGCCATCAGCGAATAGCGGCCGATGAAGCTGAAGAACTGGCGGAAGATGACCGTCGGCTCGAGCAGCGGGTCGACCATGATGTAGGCCGCCGCCGCGGCACTGAGCGCGATGCCGATCGGCACCGCCAGCACCAGCAGGACGAACAGGACGGTGCCGACGATGGGCATTCAGTCAGCCGTCCGGTCGATGTGCCCGGTTTCTTCTTCGGGGACGCTGCGGCCCCGCAGCTTCTGGATGCCGAAGTACAGCTGGAACACCATGGTCACAGCCATGAAGCCGAATCCGAGGAGCAGCACCGAGAGGAACGGCCACATCGGGAAGGCGAGGCTCTCGGTGCGGCTGCCGTACTCGAAGCTGTCCTCGATCTCGGGGATCCCCCACCACACCACGGTGAACAGGAACAGGCAGGAAAAGGCGAGCGCGGCAAGCTTGACGATCTCGGCGGCGACGCGCGCGCGCGGTCCCGCCACTGCAAGCACCTCGGGAAGCACCGATACGGTGAGGTGGGCCTGATGCCGCTGGCACAGGCTGAAATAGAGGAATACGCCGCTCAGCGTGAAATACGTGACCGCGTCCTGCTGCCAGTCGAAGGAATAGCCGAAAACGTAACGGCGGAAGATTTCGAGCAGCGCGAGCAGCGTGCAGCCGACGAGCAGCAGCCCGGCGGCGGGCGCGACCAACCGGTCCTGGAACGCGCGCCAGAATTCGTACGCCTTCTCCACGCGCGCGCGCTCCGGCGTGCTACTTGATTACGATCTTCGCGGCGTGCTTCGAGCAGTCGACCTTCTCGATCCAGGAGGAGCCAGGCGGATTTTGCTGCGACAGCGCGCGGCCTTCCTTGACGAACGTGTCGACCCAGGGATTTGCGTCCGCCGGTGTCTTGCTTTTCACGTAGCGGATCGTCGCGTCGCCCATGGCGCCTACCATCACGGAGACCTCCTGCGGTGTCAGCCAGTACACGCCCGGCTTGGACGGGTCCTTGGTCCCGTACTTGTCGTAGGCCATCTTGTCGAAGCACCAGTTGTACTCTTTCTGCACCTGGATCGTCTCCTTGATCAACCCCTCCAGCGCGGTGCGGGTCGCCGGGGTCAGGCGATCGAACCATCGGCGGCTCGCGCTGATCATGTAGTAATCGCCGACGAAGGCGCCCGCGCCGCCCATCGTGTAGTAGGGCGCCGTCTCCCGTATGCTGTTCCAGCCGCCAAGGCTCGTCATCAGCCCGTCGATGACGCCGGATTCCAGGGCGTTCGGAACCTCGCCGAAGTTCATGACGACAGGATTCGCCTTCCAGGCCTCGAGCGAAGCGTTCTCGACCGGCCCCATGCTGCGCACCTTCTTGCCGTTGAAGTCATCGGGCTTGGTGTAGCGCCGCTTGGCGCCGATGCCCATGCCAAAGCTCATGTGCCCGACGCCGAACACCTTGATCGCCTGCCGCTTCGCGAGCCGGTCGACCAGCATCTGGTAGGTTTGCGTCTTCTCCAGCGAGTCCACCGCACCGACCGTGGTGAGCACGCCCGGCCCGACCACCGTCATCATGAACGGATCCACCGGCGCCGCCTTGCCGATCTGCATCCAGGTCATCTCCAGGTTGCCCTGGCGCATCGCCTCGAAGGCCTCCGGGATGGTGTAGAGCGCACCGGCGTAGTAGAGGCGCGCCTCGCTGCCCGGGATCACCTGCGGCAGCCGCTCGGCGAAGTAGCGCATCGCGAGCCCCGCCGGGTGCGGCGGCGGCGGGAAGTCGGAGGCGAAGCGCAGCACGACCTTCCGCGGCTGATCCTGCGCTTGAGCTGACTGGGGAGCCACCGATACGGCGGCCAGCGCAGCCACGAAAATCGCGGCAGCAGCCCCGGCGCTAACCTGATGAATCTGCTTACCGTTCATAACCTCCTCCTAATGATATGGGTGCTGCTACCCCTGAAGCCCGCCCGCCGGCTTGACCCACCGGTCTGGAGGCGCGGCATGGTGGCAAACCCTAAAGGAACGCCCATTCAGCGTCAAGGCGTCAACCGATGTCGCGTCGCGCGTCGGCGACCACGCGGGCGAGGTCCTCCGGCCGCGCCGGTGTGCTCTCACCGGGTCCGGGTACCGGTGCCTCTTTCGGCGAAGCAATCACGTTGTGACGCGCGATGCCCCGGATCAGAGCGGCCAGGGTAACTGCGGCGGTCGCCCAGACCAGCCGGTCGTTCGGATGGAACAAGGTCACAAATGAGACCGCCGCCATCAGCAAGCGCGCCGCGAGATCACCCTTCCAATTCTCGGACCATCGTCCGAACATCGCGAAAGCGACGCCGCAGGTGCCGGTGGTTACGACCAGGACGGCGCCGATCTGCCCCCAGCCGGGCTTCACCACGAGCTCCGAGCGCGCGAAGATCGCAAACGTCATGAGCGTGATCGGCAGGCAGATCTTCAGCGCCTCCCACATGGTTCGCATGAACGACGTATTCGCGATGCGCGCCGACACGGCGGCGGTGAGCGACGTCGGCGGCGAGAGCTCGCCCCAGACCGACAGGAAGAACACGAAGAAGTGCGCGACCCAGGGGTTGATCCCGAGCTTGGTCATCGGGGGCACGATGATCACCGCGCCGATGATGTAGGTGGCGGTCGGCGGCAGGCCGGTGCCGAGAAGCCAGCCGAACACCCAGGCCATCAGGATCATCGCGATGATGTTCCAGGCGCCGATGTCGAGCAGCATCGCCCCCATCCGGTTGATGAAGCCGGTGACCGTGAACAAGCCGATCATGATGCCGAGCGTGGCGAGCAGCAGTGTCAGGTAGGACGCCATCTCGGCATGCGTTTCGATCGCGCGCCGGATGCTGCCGAGGAGCGTCTCGCCCGCGAGGAAAGGGTCCTTCCGCACATACTTGAAATAGAGAAAGACTACGATCAGGACCACGAGCATCCAGCTTGCGGTATTGACCGCCGCGCGCAATTCGCCCCTGCCGACGATTCCCAGCAGATAGATGAGATAGAGCACCGATGCGAAAAAGATGCCGGTCGTCACCTTCTCGTAGAGCGGCACCTGCGGCTTGTCGATCCTGCCGTGCGGCAGCAGGCGTACCGACAGGAGGTAGACCGCAACGCCGATCGAAATGTAATAGATGAAGGAGAACCCGAATCCGCGCAGCACGACGTCCCAGTAGGGCACGCCGAGGAATTCCGCCATGAGGAACGCGGCAGCCCCCATCATCGGGGGGTCGATCAGCCCGCCCATCGACGCCGAGGTCTCGACCGCGGCGGCGAAAGTCGGCGGCACGCCATAGCGGACCATCAGGGGAATGGTGATGGTGCCGACCACGGCGGCGTTGGCCGAGCCGCTGCCGCTGATCAGTCCGATCGCGCTCGATCCCACCACCGCGGTTTGCGGTATCAACCGCCTGGAACGGGCGATCAGCCGCACGACGTTGATCATCGCGTGCTGCGCGTTGAAGCCGTTGGCGACGCCGGCCAGCAGCAGGAAGGCGGCAATCAACGTGAGCGCGAGCTGGCCGTAGATGCCGTAGATGCCGGTGGAAAACTCGACCGTGGAAGACGTGACCACGCGATAGAAGGTCGTCCCCGGATGCCAGAAGAAGTCGAGCCAGCGGGGGAACACGTCGCCGTAGAGCGTGTAGACGACCATGACGACGTTGACCACGAACAGCACCGGATGGGCCAGGCGCGTCAGCTCCATCACCAGCAGGAACACGAGCAGGCCGACGATGAAATCGTGCTGCGTGTACGTGCCCTGGCTGTAGACCGCGATCCTTTCGTATTCCCACAGGAAGTACCAGAACGCATAGGCCGCGATCGCGATGTAGAGCACGACGATCGCGTGGTTGACCTGCGGCGGCAGCCACCTGTAGAGGTAGCCCTGCTGGTACATGAACAGGATCTGCAGCACCAGCGCGACCGGGATCAGGCGCGCAGCGAGCTGGAGCGAACCGCCGAGCCCGGTGTAGAAGTACCAGACCAGCCAGACGAAGAAGACCAGCGAGACCGCGAATATCAGGTTGCCGATATTGACGTGGCTCTTAAGCCGGGCAATCAGCACACACCCTCCCCTTCGGCGCAAATCGCATGCGCCCGCCAGACCGCCGCGGGGTAAACCGGTTACGCGCTTATTTCGCGACCTTCCACTTCTCGTTCCAGGCCTTGTGCTCCTTCAGGAACCTGGCCAGGCCCGGATGGACCGGGATGTCCGGATTGGCGTTGATGCCCTGCACCTGCATGCCGACGAAGTCCTTCGCCATCGGCGTAAATCCCGGCTCGCTCTTGGCAAGGTCGTCCTTGTTCTTGTAGAACGCGTTCAGCATCTTGTAGACGACATCTTCCGGGATGTTGGTCCCCATGTTGTAGCCGAACAGGATCGGCACGCCCTGAAGCATCGCGGGGCCGACGGGCTTGCTGAACGCGCCCTTCGGGTCGACCTCGACGACCGCGAGGCCGGCCGCCTTGATTTTCGCGACTTCGTCGGGACAAGGATTCACCACCCGGATGTCCAGCCGGATCTCGGTTTCCTTCCAGTAGGACGCGAGCGATTTGCCGGCGGTGGTGTAGGTGGCCGATCCCGCGATCGTGCCGCTCTCCATCGCGTCGGCATTCGACTTGAGGTCGATCTGGACGTGCTTGAAGTCGTAGCCGAGCGCCTTGTAGATGCGCTGCCAGTTGAGCCAGTTCATGAAGCCGGCGTTGGTGTAGAACACCGGCTTGCCGCTGAAGTCCTTCCAGCACTTGAACTTGTCCGCGTCCTTGGCCGCAACGGCCATCATCGACTCCATCGGATAGGCGTACCAGCTGTGCGCGATCTCCGGCATCTTGGGCTTGTAGTCCTTGAAGCCGCCGATGCGCTGCTGGAACTGGGTCATGCCGATGTCGGCGGTGTAGGCGATCTCGCCGTTGCCGTCCATCACCGCCTTCATGGCGACCGTGGGCGAGGCATACGGCTGGACCGTGACGGTGTACTGGCCGCCCAGCGCCTCTTCGACGATCCGGGTCATCAAGGCGGCGATCTGGTATCCATACGAACCCACGGGCGCAGTCGCCCAGCGCAGCGACTTGCGTTCCTGCGCGGAAGCCGGCCCGATCGCCAAACCAGCAAAGACGGCGACAACGGTCGCCACGGATATCGCGAACCTGAAATGCGAGCCTGCCTTCAACATGACTTTCCTCCTTGGAGTGCTTTCGAGTGAAATGGTGCGCCGCCTGACGATCCGGGCCCGGCGTCAAGGCCCCCTTGGCACCGCTCCCCGGAAAATAACAGTCTGCCTTGTATACTCTCGTTCCTATTTGACCCTCCCGAAGACAACCCTGTCAATGGCGGGCAGGAACAATGTCGGCCACGAGGGATCGCCCCGGATCATGCCTCCGGGCGCAGCGGGTGCGCAACACACTCAGGTCGTCGGATTCCACGCGGGGCGCAGTGCCGGTTCGCGGCGCGAAGCCTGGAACGCGCAACCCACGCCGACCCCGGGGACCCAGACCAGTTCATCCTCGCAGAAAATGAGCGGCAAGCGCTCGCGCTGCCAGGGCGGGATGCGCGCTTCCTGCAACAGGTTTTTCAGGCTGCGCCGCGGGCGCCGGCAATCCGGTTGCAGGCGTTCGCCGCCGCGCCGCACACGGATCGTCACCGCCCGCCCCCGCAGGCGGGCGAGGCTGATGCCTTGTCCGCGTGCCCGCGCAAACGCGAGCACGCCGCCCAGCTCGGGCAGGGTGATTTCCTTCTCGCCCCGCCAGCGCTTTTCGTAACGGGCGGGGGGCGCGCCACTGGCCCGCACCACATGGAGGCGTCCCGCATGACGTCTCACGGTGAAATCGCCGAGTTGCACCGACACCCGCGCATCCTGCTTCGCGGTGAGCGCCTGCCGCAGCGCCTCATCGAGCCGTTCGGCGCCCGGCATGGCGACGCCGCAGCTCCCGAGAAAGTAGCGCAGCAGGTTCCGCGCCCGGGCGGGGGGCAGGCGGCGCAACGCCTCGACAGCGAGCGCGCCGCTCTCGACATGGCCCGCGGCATCGCTTGCGGCGAGCTCATCGAGCAGTTGCGCCGCTTCAGCCAGGTGGCGCGCCGCGCGCGCGATGGTGGACCGGTATGCCGGAAAGCGCCGCGCGATGATCGGCAGCACCTCGCGGCGCAGGAAGTTGCGCTGGTAGTAAATCTCCTGATTGCTTTCGTCCTCCACCCACTTCAACCCGCGCCTCTTCGCGTAATCGAGAATTTCCGCGCGCGTCACCTCGAGCAACGGCCGCAGGATGCCCGGTGACGGGTGTCGAGTGTCGGGTGACGAGAGCCGAGTGGCGAGCGTTGTCCCCTCGACCCTCGAACCTCGACCCTCCTTCCGGAGGAATGGCATGGCCGCGAGCCCCTTCACGCCGGCGCCGCGCAAGAGCTGCAGCAGCAGGGTTTCCACCTGGTCGTCCTGGTGGTGCGCGAGCACAACGTAGTCGGCGGCTTGCCGCTCAAACACGGCGTAGCGCGCCGCCCGCGCCGCGGCCTCCAGGCTGTCGCCACGCGGGACCTCGACCTTCACGCCCGCGAAGGGAATGCCGCGCGCGCGGCACAGGCGCCGGCAGAACGCCGACCACTGTCTCGCGTTCGGGCTCAGCTGATGGTTCACGTGCAGGGCCGAGACGCGGACGCGCAGCCGGCGGGCGACGCGCTTCAGGCAATCGAGGAGGACGACCGAATCGACGCCGCCGGAGAGCCCCACCACGAGGCGGTCGGAAGGCTTGACGATGTCGACGAGGTGCGCGGCGATGTGCGCGCCAAGATCCCGGGAATCGCGCTTACTTCTGCTCGACTTCCTTGAACTTGCCATAGCCGACGAGCTTCTCGACGCGGCTCTCGAGCAGCGCATCGAGCGGGGTTTCCTTGAGCTGTTTCCACGTGTCCTGCAGCGCTTTCCTGAGGTTCTGCATCATCGCGTCGTGGTCGCGATGGGCTCCGCCGAGCGGTTCCGCGACGATCCTGTCGATCACCCCCAGCGCCTTCAGCCGCGTGGCGGTGATGCCGAGCGTCTCCGCGGCCTGTTCCGCGTAGTCCGCGCTCTTCCACAGGATCGAGGCGCAGCCTTCCGGCGAAATGACCGAGTAAGTCGCATATTGCAGCATGAGAAGCGCATCGCCCACCGCGATGGCGAGAGCCCCGCCCGATCCGCCTTCCCCGATGATGGTGCAGAGAATCGGCGCGCGCAGCTCGGTCATCGCGTAGAGGCTGCGGCCGATCGCTTCCGACTGGCCGCGCTCCTCTGCTCCGACGCCCGGATAGGCGCCCGGGGTGTCGATGAACGTGAACACCGGGACGCCGAATCGCTCGGCGAGTTTCATCAGGCGCAGCGCCTTGCGGTAACCCTCCGGCTTGGGCATGCCGAAGTTGCGGAAGATCTTCTCCTTCGTGTCCCGGCCCTTCTGGTGCCCGATCACGACACAGGTCTCGCCGCTGAAGCGGGCGAGACCGCCCACGATCGCGGGATCATCGGCAAAGGTGCGGTCGCCGTGCAGCTCCTCGAAATCGGTGAACAACGCGTTGACGTAGTCGAGCGTGTACGGCCGCTGCGGGTGGCGCGCGACCTGCGCGATCTGCCAGGCGGTGAGCTTCCCGTAGATCTCCTTCGTGAGCGCCTGGCTCTTCTTCTGCAGCCGCCCGATTTCCTCGGAAATGTCGAGCGCGGAATCATCCTGCACGAAGCGCAGCTCGTCGATCTTCGCTTCCAGCTCGGCGATCGGCTGCTCGAATTCGAGAAACGTCATCTTCATGGCTGCGCCAATAATACAGCAGAACCTGACAGCCGCAGATGAGCGCGGATAACGGCAAACCAAAAACTAGGATCCTGAAGCCTTGAACTTTGAACCTTGAACTTTGAGCCTGGAACCCAATTAGCCACAGAGAACAGACAGATCACAGAGGGCCACGCGCTCAGGTTTTTTCCGCGTAGGCGAGCTCCAGGTTTTCGGCCACTGTCGCGAGGCGCTTGTCCCGCGTCCACAGCCGCGCAGATCCGGCCAGGGCCACGGATGCCAGTAGATGAACGTCGATGTAGCCGATGCCCCGGCCCGTGAGGGCGCGCCGCTCGATGAAATCGAGCGCCTCGGCATCCGTGGCGATCGGCGCAGCGGGTAGTTCTCCCAGAAGCTGCAGCAGTTCGCCCCGGTTCTTCAGATTGCCGCAGGCGAGCTCGCCCAGAACGAACGGATGCGTCAGCACCCTGCCCCGCTCCAGGGCGGCGGCCAGCGCCGGCGCGCCCTCGCGCAGGTGGTCGAGCCACACGGATGTGTCGACCAGAATCATGCGGTCGCAGAGCGGCGCCGGGGGACCGGCCGCAACCGGGGTTCGCTGCCGCCGAGCCGGGCGAGACGCCGGGCGCTTTCGCGCTCGATCAGGGCCCTGAGCCCCTCGTGGAACAGGGGGCGAGCAAACCTATGCCCGGCTGGTCCCGGCGGCGTAGCGCGGAGATGGAAACGGATGCGTCGCGCAGCCCGCTGACGGGAACCGGCAGGCCGTTCGAGTGCAGGCCTGCTGGTGAGGGCCCCAGACGTCCAGATAACTTATTGAGGTAATGGTTCTTTTAATGGGGTCTGACCCTCAGGTCCCGCATCGGCGTTCCCTTCGACAAGCTCAGGACAGGCATCGGCGGCGATTCTTGAGGGATGAGGACTCAAGATCTTTTCCTTGGCGGCCTTGGCGGTTCAATTATTGTTCTAGGTTCTCTCGGCGTCTCCGCGGTTCAATTCTAGTTCATGGTTTTCTCTGTGTTCTCTGTGTTCTCTGTG
>Ga0073934_10002445_pt1 | contig 38614 bp, 51 predicted proteins | sample LarsenN4metaG_FD_76834 | JGI IMG/M metagenome (GOLD analysis project Ga0073934, IMG submission 76834) | Hot spring sediment bacterial and archeal communities from British Columbia, Canada, to study Microbial Dark Matter (Phase II) - Larsen... ... | reverse complement strand
GCACTTCCGGCGAAAAGCCGGGGGCGCCTCTGGCGGTCCCGGCAGGCTTTGCGGTTCTTGATTCGCTTGTCATGGCTCCACTCTCTCAAGAGTTGGAGCCTCCGGCAAACCCGGGGCGGTTCATCACCATCGACCAGCAAAGGCAGCAGAAGACGCATGTCGCCCTCGCGGTGCTCATCCACCCAATTCATCTGTCCAGTGGGTACCTTGTCCACGTGCAAGATGCGATCGACAACAACCCGGATATCGGATGACGCACTCATCGTCGTCATTCCTTAGCGTTCTTGGTCAGGCCCTCGATAAGTCAGTCGCTTGCCGGTGACGCCCTTCAACACGCGCTCGGTTCGCTCAACGTCTTCGACGCCCAACGCCGACCGCGCGTTGTGTCTGAAATCGAACTCCGCCAGATAGCGATGCAAGTGCTTCTCGGAGCAGCACTGATTCACGCCCGTCATGCCTCGCTTGAAGATGCTGAAATAGTCTTCGATTGTGTTGGTGGTGATGACGGGCTTGCCGTCGTCGGTCTTGCCTACTTCCTCTCCGGCCGCGACTCTCATGGCTGTTACCGTGTTGCCGATGACACCGGCAGGTCGTTTCTCGCCGTTCGGTCCTGCTGGCATGATCTGAGTTCGTCTTTTTGAGCATAGCATGGGACTTGGCACGCGGCAGAGCCAGGTCAACGGCGTCAGATTTCAAGCTGTGACGCTACCTCAAGGCTCGCCTCAGTGCCGCGTCGGCGATCCGCGCGCCGAGAGGAGGCCGAGCATCTCCGGCATGTCCGACACGTTGGTTGCGCCACGCTCATCGAGCGCCCCGCCCTCGCCAAGCGCCATGCCGCACACGCCGAGGAGGTATGCCGCAAGATCGCGAATGCCGCGCAACTCCTCCGCGAGCGCGCGGATCTCGGCGCGAGCGCGCGCTGAGCGCTGATCTTCCGGCAAAAGCGCCAGCGCCACGCCATCGGCAAGAACCTCGTCTGCGCTTCGCATCGATTGCCTCCGTCGATTTTCCACATCGATGTGACCTTTTTGGTAGCAGGTGGCACGCGGACGGGGATAAGTTGTGTGACCTACGAACTAGTGATGGCCGCTTCCGGCTAAGGAGACCGGTGTCGCGGCCGCGAGGGCAAAGTGGACGACTTCCCGGCAGCGCGGGCGGAACGAATGGCTGTTCCCCACGTCGCCCGGGAGAGTGCAGCGGGGAGCCCCAGGCGGGGTTGCGTTAAGCGCTTGCGAACGTTCTTGGGACTGGCAGCCGACGAATGGGCGACCTTGCGCGAACGTTCGCGTCTTGATGAGCCGCAGCTGACGGACTTCCTCTGTTGCAACCTCGGTTGTGTTTGTCTCGAGGGCGGGCCGGACGCTTGGCAGGTCACGCTGGCGCCCGACAAGGTGCCCCCCAAGGTGGCGTTCGAACTGCTCTACTGGCTCGGCGACCGGGCGGAGGCGCGCTACACCCTAAACGTTTATTTCGGCGACCGGTTCCTCGAGAGAGCATTCTCGAACGGCTGGGCCGTCCTCGACTTCCTGGGTCCATGGTTTGCCGAGGACGCGAACAGCGGCCCGCGACGCGTCTTCAGCCACCGCCTGCCAAACCCGGCGCTCGAGGCCGACCCGGCCTTCGATCTCGCCGCGCGCATGGCCATCGCCTTCGCCGCCAACGGCGCGCTCACCGAACTCACGGCACGGCTCGACGCGATCTTCGACGGCCGCTTCATCGTGCTCGATCGCCTCGGCAGGTCCGACTTCAGGATCGCAGTCGTCGGCCCGGGCTACAACGTCTTCGAGGATGAAGCGACACCGCTCGGCAAGCCATTGATTGCACTGCGCGATACCACCTACTGGCGGACGGTGGCCGAGGACTATCTTGACGTTGCGCGGCGCGGCACCCCGAGCCTCTATCAGGTCGACGCCGTCACCGAGACGGCCCGGGGGCGCGCGTTCCTCTCCTACCAGCGGCTGATCGTGCCCTTATCCGCCACGCGCCTCCTTGGCGTCACGCGCCCCAACGTGGGCGCGATCCGGCTCGGCCGCTAGCCGCTCGGCGATCTCGGTCAGGATGTCGCTGCGGCTCATCCAGCAGAGCGTGTAGTCGACGTCGCCGTGGGTGCTGCCCCGGGCGTGGATGCCGGGCTCGTAGTTGCGCTGGCCGGACCGCAGGTGCAGCCGGGCGTCGATGTTCTTCTGCGACATCAGCGTGATGGTGCCGTCGATGCCCCACAGCGCCAGGGCCACGGCGCGGCCGAGCGGCGGCAATCTGCCAGCGATGCCGCGGCCGCGGGCGCGCGGGTGGTACCAGACGGCACCGGTAAAGCCATGGACCCCGGTGAAGAAGCTTGCTGTTGGCGCCATGGCCATCCAGCGCTCACCGCGCTGGGCCGGCGGAATGCTATCGCCGTAAAGCAGGCGCAGCGACTCGATTTCCGCCTTGAAGCTCGTGCCGGTGAAATCGTAGCGGCGCACCGCCTGCGTCGCGATCACCGTGCCGTCCGCGTCGCGGCCCAAAAGCGCAAACGCATGCTGGTCGAGGTCGGGGCAATACTCGGTGCGGAAGGCCGGAAAAAGCGGCAGCCAGCTGTCGCGGTTCGCTTCATTGACAGCCAGGAGCGCGCTCGCCGGCGCGAGCTCGACCCGCACGCCGCGCCGGAAGAGGTCGGCGTCGAGATCGAGGAAGTAGGGCACGAGCAGTTCGCGCGGCCCGTGCCGGATGTCGATCGAAGATATGAACTCTGGGTTCTCGAGGTGCTCTGGGGACGCGGATGCGCTTTGTGTCTCGGCTTCGGTCATGGCAGACCTCCCGTTGGCGTTGGCGACACCGAGGAGGATGCTGACGAGTGGTTGATTCGAGGGAAATGAGGCGCCAGTTTCCACTGCAAATTGCAGCATGGCGCGTGTTCTATATGTGCATGCCGCAGGTCGCTACCGGCGACGCCTGCCGCGGCTGCGCAGGATGCGTGCCAGATCGACGACGTTGCTCAGATCGGCCTTCTCCGTCTTGTCGAGCTCGAGACCCGCAAAGAAATACCTCGGTCCCACTTCGAGAGCGGCGCAGGCGCGCAGCAGAAAATCGGCCCCGGCGCGGCGTCGGCCCTGCATGATGCCGGCGAGCTCCACGCGGCTCACCTGGATCTGCGCCGCCAGCTCCTCGAGCGTGAGGCCGAGCTCCGCGCAGCGTTCCGACAACCGCCGGCCGATGTGCTTATCGATGGCTGACATGCCCACCCACCAAAACGCATGTACACACCAAACCGGGCGGCAGGACAGTGCGGTCCCGCTCGCGCGGAACCAACAATCAGCAAGCGCATTCCGGCAGTTGTCACTTGTTGACCAAGTGGCGTTTTATCTTGGAACGGAATTTTGACCATGACCAGAGGTCGTGTGAGGAAAATCTTGACGCACGGGGCACGATGGAGGGTCGCATGAGCGGACAGAGGTCGAGGGAACGGGCAGTTTCCGCGTGGCTGCACACGCGCGCGTTCGTGCTCTGGGGGCTCCTCGTCGGGCAGGCGGTCCTGACCGCCTCCTATGCAACCGGCATCGGCGCGGCGGCGTGGCTGCACGGGCCCCATGCGCCCTGGGTCATTCTCGCCGTGTTCGCGGGCTCGGGCATCGCCGGCGTCCTCGGCGAGACGCTTTGGCGACGGTCGTGGTCGGGCTGCGCTTCCGGCCTGATCCGGCAGGATTGAGGCTGCCCGTCTTCGGCTGCCGCATGGTTTGACGGTCGAGTCTGCGCCCGTCGCCGGCGGCGCCCGCGCGGCCCGAGTGTTGCGCGAGAGACTCACACGTCTGAGATTGCCGCGAGGCGGGCGTTTGACCATTGGCAGAATCGGTGAAACGCGCTATCGGATTGCTACCATCGAGAGAGTTGCGCCCGGGACGGATCGACCGCCCGGGCGCTGTCGTTCAAGCGGTCCGCTCCGGCGACGCTGAGGCGGAGCCGACTCCCGCCACAACCCGAGCCAGCATCATGCCCTGTCAGTGCGCCGAACGGCGCAAGGCGCTCATCGCCGCCGCCATCGCCATTGCCGAAGGCCGCGGCGGCGACGCCAAGGCCGAGCTCGAACGCGCCACGCGCTCGGTGGCCGAAGACCTCGAGGCCGCGCGGGCCTACGCCATCGCCCGGGCGCGCGCGCTCGCCCGCCGCACCGCCAGGGGGACGTGATGGGGGACGCGCCTGCTGGCGGAAAAGGCTCGTCTCCGAGACGCTCCTTCGACGGCCGCAGCCGGTATCGCGTCGCCATCAGCCGCGAGCGGGCCGTCGCCATGTCTGCGACGACCGCGAAGGGCTACCGCGGCGCGTTCGGCGTGTCAGGTGGACCTGGGCAGGGGCCTGGATCGTTCGGCTTCGATCTGCGGGCCGACAAGATCGTCTATGCCGACGTGACGATGGCGCAGGCGCGCCGGCTGCACCGAGATCGCCTGCTGGCGTACGGTGCGGGCGGCATGACATTCGCGTCGGAGCGTCATCCGCGCAAGGCGGCGTATGCTTATGATGCGCCCGGCATCGTCGTCGACCTCACCGACATGGAGCGGCTTGCCAAGGGGTTCATTGGCATCTCGACGCGGCTCACCAAGGGCCGGCTCGTGATCTCGCGATCCATCAACCACGGTCTCATGACGCTGCGCACGGGGCTCAGGCGCGACGTGTCGCAATGGACCGGTCTTAGGGCGCAGCGGAAGATTCACCAGAGCTTCAAGATTTTGCCGGCCAAGCCGGAGTTTCTGGTCGGTGTGCTCAGTGTCCAGAGCGGTCACACCACGATTACACGCGAGTACTACGGTGCGACCTGGAGCCGCCGTAACCCTGGCGCGACCCATGCGGCCTGGAACAAGCCTCAGCTGGCCGTGCGGACCTTCATGTTGCCCGGACGCAAGCCCGTCTTTCGACGCGTCAAGCCAACGGACAAATCACGCAAGAAAGTCATGCCGATCTGGGGACCGAACCTCGCCCGGGAGGTCGAGCGGCATCAGGCCGAGGTCCAGGCCAAGGTGTCGGCAGCCGGCGCCGTCGTCGCCCGCGAGGCGGCCCGCCTGATGGCGGTCGAGATCGCCAGGGCCCGCTGACCCAAGAGTTCGCACCCGCCCATTTCTGCGGGTCCCTCTCCGCCGGCGCGGCCGCCGCGGCCGACGCTGCGCGCCGAATTTGGGTAGAGGCGGCTGTGGAAAATGCGTTGCAAGTCAAGGTGTTGAAAAGATCAAAAAGGCGAGTCGTTGTGCAGGCATATGAGTGACACGCGCAAGACCTTCGTCAGTCGTCGGAAGGTCGCCGAGGCCCTTGGCATCAGCCGCCAGCGGCTCGAGAAGCTGATCCGCGAGGGCCGCATCGACGAGACGCCCGCCGGCATCGATCTCGAGAAGGCCAAGGCCCAGTATGAGGCGAGCCTCGATGCCGGCCGACGGGCCGCCTACGATGCCGGCCGCACCGGCGACCTCGCCGCCGTCCCCGGCCAGGGCCCGGTCGTGAGTTTTGCCGAGGCCCGCACCCGCAAAGAGCTCGCGCACGCCGACCGCGCCGAGCTCGACTACAAGATCAAGGCCGGCCTCTACATCCTGCGCGATGAAGTGCGCGCCCGCGAATTCGAGATCGCGCGCAAGCTGCGCGACCGCATCCTTGGCCTCCCCGCCCGCATCGCCAACTTCGTTCCCGCAGAGGCCATGACCGTCATCGTCGATGAGTGCGAGGCGCTTATCCGCGAGCTACAGGACGACGCGGCCGCGATCGCCGAGACGACGCCCATCCCATGACCGCCCGGAGCGTGACGAAACTCACAGCCGCCACCGGAGGGGCGCCGAGCGGCTGGCACATGGGCCTCGAGCTGCCGCCGCGCCAGACAATCTCGCAGTGGGCCGACGCCAAGCGCCAGATCGCGCGCGGCACCGGCCCGGAGCCCGGACGCTGGCGCACCGACCGCACGCCCTACCTGCGCGAGCCCATGGACGCGCCCGCCGACCCCGACATCGAGATCGTCGTGCTCAAAATGTCGAGCCAGGTCGGCAAGACGGAAGTCCTCATCAACGCGCTCGGCTACTACATCGACCAGGACCCGGCGCCGCAGATGCTGGTGCTGCCGACGCTCGAGCTCGCCGAGAGCTTCTCAACGAAGCGCTTCGCGCCGACGTGCGAGGCAACTCCGGCGCTCGCCGAGCGCATCGGCCGGCAGGCGCGCACGTCGGCCAACACGATCCTCGAGAAGGCCTATCCCGGCGGCGACGTCGTGTTCGCCGGCGCCAACTCGCCGGCCTCGCTCGCGTCCAGGCCGCGCCGGATCGTCATGTTCGACGAGATCGACAAGTACAAGGCCAACATCGGCGCCGACGGCGATCCGATCAAGCAGGGGTTTCAGCGCGCGCAGAACTTCTGGAACCGCAAGAAGATCCTCGCCTCGACGCCGACGCTCGAGGGCTTCATCCACATCGAGGACTGGTTCCGCCGCTCCGATCAACGCCACTTCGAGGTTCCCTGCCACGCCTGCGGCGCCTTCCAGGCGCTTGAATGGGAGCAGGTGCGCTGGACGCGCGGCGATCCCGCCACGGCGCGCTATCACTGCCCGGAGTGCGACGCCGCCTGGGATCAGCGGCAGGTGCAGCTCGCGGTCCGTCACGGCCACTGGCGCCCGCGCGCCCAGTTCAACGGCATCGCCGGCTTCTATTGCTGGGCGATCTACTCGCCATGGGTGACCATGGCGGAGCTCGCCGCCGAATGGGAAGAGGTCGAAGGCAAGCCCGCCGAGGAGCAGACCTTCATCAACCTGAAGCTCGGGCGCACCTACAATCCGACCAAGGGACCGAGGACGACGCCGGAGGAGCTCTATCAGCGCCGCGAGGATTACGGACCCCAGGCCGACGGCTCCTACACGGTGCCCGACGGCGTGCTGCTCATCACGGCGCACGTCGACGTGCAGCACGACCGCTGGGAAGCGCAGTATCTCGGCTGGGGCGCCGAAGACGTGAAGTGGGTGCTCGACTACGCGCGCCATTACGCCGACACCTCGGTCGTGCAGAACTGGCGGGCGATGGAAGCGCAGCTGCTCACCCGCACGTTCCGCCATCCGACCGGGCACACGCTCCACCTCGAGGCGGTCGCGATCGACGCCGGCTACCAGCAGCAGCTCGTGCTCGAGTTCGTGCGCGAGGCGAGGGCCGCCTTCAAGCCCTACTACGCTGTGCGCGGGGTCGCGGGCGAAGGCAAGCCGATCATCCGCCAGTCGGACGAGCGCTTCAAGTTCGGGGCGAAACTCCATCTCGTCGGCGTCGACGACGGCAAGACGCTGCTCTTCCAGGAGCTCGCGGCCAAGCCCGATCCCGACATTCCCGGCTCGCACTACCGGGTGCATTTTCCCCGCCATCTCGAGCCCGACTACTTCGAACAGCTGGTCGGCTCCGAGCGGCTCAAGGTCGAGTTCGTCGGCGGCTGGCCGAAGCGCCGATGGGTGCCGGTGGCGGGCCGGCGCAACGAGGCGCTCGACACCTTCGTCGGCGCGATGGCGGCGCGCTATGCGCTCTCGATCGACTACGAGGCGCGCCGGCGGCAGCTCCTCGGCGAGGTCGCCGTGCGCTCGCTCGCCGATCTCGCCGACGCCTTCCAGAGGTGATGCCCATGGCCGACCGCAAACGCAAGGACACGCTGACCCGGCTCGGCGAGGGCGGTCTGCTCGCCGGCGCCGGCTTCGGCCTCATGAGGGCCGGCGAGGCGGTCGAGCGGGTGAGCCGCACGGGCGGCCAGCTCGTCGGCCGCGCCGGCGCGCTCGCCGTGGCGGCGGGCGCGGCGCATGCCGTCAATCTCTTCGGCGGCAGCGCCAAGGCCGAGGAGAGGGCGGCGGCGCCCGCGGCGCCCTCCGTCCCGGAGCTCATCGCGCGCAACGTCAATTCCGAAGCCGCGGCGACCCCCGCCTCGGGCCTCATGAAGGCCGCCGAAGTCGGGCTTTCGACCTACGCGAGCGTCACGGCGGCGCAGATCCTCGCCAATCCGGCGGCGCGCGCCGCCGCCTCGACGCTCACCAAGGCGCTCGTGCCCGTGACCGTGGGGCTTGCCGCCTACCAGGGCATCCAGGGCTTCCAGCAGGACGGGCTCAAGGGGGCGGCGACGGGCGTGCTCGACAGCCTGACCGGCGGCGGCTTCTCCATGGCCGTGGCGGCGGTCGGCCGGCTGTCCGGCACACCGGATGTGACGCCAGCGCCCGCCGGCGCGGCCGAGCGGCTCGCCGTCGCGCGCGCTGCGGCCGACCGCGTCGCGGGCGAGATGGGCACGACCACGACCTTGAACCAGGGATCGGCGCGCACGGCCGCGGCCGAGGTCGAAAGCGACGGCATGACCGAGGACTACACGCGGCGCCAGAACGGCCGCATCGTGCGCGTCTCGGGCTACCAGACGCCGTCGCGGTAGGGCGTGGGACTTGGCGCGCAAGGCTCACGCCAGGGCGGGCTCGGTCGCCGACTTTCCGGCGCGTCTTTTGGCACGGGAGTGGTTGGCGTAGGTATTCCAGGTCGGAGCGTAGTTGTCGGCTTGATCACCCCAAGCGATCCAGCCCTTGCGCGCCCCGCGCGCGAAGAGCTCCAAGAACGGGGCGTGACTGCAGGCCTCGATGATGTCGTAGAGCTCGTCGGGTTTGCGCGAATGCTCACGCTTCATGGTCTTGATGATGTTGACTTGGCGTCGGCCAGCCTCGCGAGTCCGCGCGTTCTTGCCTTTCACGCCGAACAGCACAAGCTCCGTCGTATTGCGGAAGTAGAAGCCGACGCCGCGCCCATCCGGGCCGCCGTCCCTCCGGACCTTGTGCCAGACGATGTTGGTCTTGTAGGCGAAGCCCCACGCCTTCATGACCTCTAAGCCTTCGGGCAGTAATGCATTCGGCACCCAAAGATAGAGATGGGCCACGTCGGCAGTGTGCTCGGCGACGGGGAGTGCGAGAATATCGGCGAGCGTCAGGGTGCCGTAGCGGGACAGGCGCTTGTGTTCTGGGGCCATCTTGCCCGTGCGGTTCTGGAATTGCCACGGCGGATCGGCCAGGATGGTGCCGAAGCGTTGCCCCTTGAGATGGGCGAGTAGATCGTCTCGAACAGTCATGGCTGGGTCCAATCTGTCATAACGCGCGGTGTGATTCCGAAGACCAGTACGGGGCATCCACCGTTCCGTCCGGCGTTGAGGCGAAACAACAACTTGCCCATCCAGGTCGTCGAGGCGCCGAATTTCTTCTTGACGTCATCGCCCATCACGTCAAAGACGCGGTTGAGAGATGCGCCGCGTGTCAGGAGAATGCCCGCGCTGATCAGGCTGCAATCATAGAAGGTGCGAAAGGCATAGAGATCGCGGTCGAACGTCTGATCCTTGCTGTTCCATTCCATGTCGAACGCGACCCGATTCTTCACAAAATCGACCTTATGTCCGTCGACAAAGTTTGGAATGTCAACGGTGATCCGCTCCTTCTGACTCTCGTACCGGACGTTTCCTGTTTTGCTCCTTCGCTCGACCTTGCGCCGGATCTCCTTGATCACCGCCAAGTCCGCCGAGATTCTAGTCTCGTGCCAGTCGAGAGGCCGCAGCAACGCCGTCATGCGCTTGACAATATCGCTCTCGTTTCCGCCAGCGGCCTGGATGTCGGCTCGCGTGAGGCGGAAGGCGCGAAGCGCATCTGCAATCTCTCGAAACTCATTCGGGTGACTGTTCCAAAGAATGCTGGCGGCATGCCGATAGCTGTGAACCTCGTAGAGGTCGCGCAAATCCTGCGGCACGAAACGTGCTAGTTCGTCGAGCGCATCCGCGCCAGTGCTCGGCGCCGTGGCGACGTCCGCGCGGTCGTCGTCATTCTCTTCGTGGTCGTCGTTGGCCATGGGGTGCACGTTTGGCAGCAAACAGGCGTATCGTAATAGATTCGCGTCGGTTGTATCTCGTTCCTTGCCCTTATCCGCTACGCATATTTGGTTTGTGGCCGCAGAGCCGCACAATTCGCGCAGCTAAAGGACAGTCATGCCCGCCCCCGACTGCCAGAGCGAGCTTCAGAAGCTCTATGCCGCCATCCTGGCGCTCAACACCGGTGAGCAGGTGACCTCGATCTCGTTCGGCGAGCGCGCGGTCTCCTATGCGCCGGGGCAGCTGCCGCAACTCCTCGCGCTCTACCGAACCTTCTGGCGCGCGTGCGGCCGCGAGGCCGGCTATCCGGACCTCTCGGCCGGCCATGACGCCGAGCGCGGGCCGCCGGCCACGTTCCGCATGCTCTGACGCGGCGGATGCCGCAACACCCCCTCGTCAAGGACGCTCGAGGCAGATATGGTCACGCCTCGAGGTCGCCATGAAGTATCGCTTCAGCATTGCCGGCAGCTTCAGCCCGACAACGCTGCCGATGGCGCGGCTCGGGGCTTACGTGGTCGCGCTCGCACGATTGCTCGGGGAGCCCCAGGACGTGCATTTCCTGGGCGTCGAAGCCGGATCGACCGTTCTTGTTGCGACCATCGATCCGCCGGCCGAGAACAAGGTGCGCGAGCGGGTGATCGCCGTCCGGGACGGCGGCGGTCCGAGCGAGGCGCGGAAGGCGTATGCCGAGATCGACGACCTGCTGCGGGAGGACGGCGCATCCGGTGCGCTGCAGGATGACGCTGCAACCGTTGTCATCCCCTTTCCGGGTCGCAACCGCCCTGAGCCGCTCGTCTATGGGCCGTTCCGTGAGGCGGGTACGATTGACGGGCAGCTCATTCGCGTCGGCGGAAAGGACGAGACCGTCCCGGTGCACCTGCGCGATGGCGCCGTCATCCACACGGGCCTCAACTGCACCCCCGAGATTGCGCGCAGAATTGCGTCCCATCTTTATGGGCGGCAGCTGCGGGTCCATGGCGTCGGCACGTGGTTTCGCACGGGCGACGGCGTGTGGGAGCTGCGAAGCTTCAGGATCAGCGATTTTGAGGTCTTGGATGAGGCACCCCTGACCGAGGTCGTCGACAGGCTGCGCCGGGTGCAGGGAAGCGAGTGGGGCGCGGTTCAGGACCCAGTGCGCACCCTGCTCAAAGAGCGTCATGGCGAAGAGGGGGCGCATTGATCGTCGCGTTCGATGCCAGCATCCTGATCTACGTCATCGACGCGCACGCCAAGCCGCCGACAGACCCTGCCACGGGCCATCCGGTCGAGCACTGCCGGGAACGGGTGGCCCATCTGTTCGAAGTTCTCGAGCAGCAGAACGCCAAGATCGTCATTCCAACGCCCGCGCTTGCTGAAGTCCTGGTTCGCGCCGTCAAGGCAGGTGCGGAATTCCTTCGCATCCTCTCGTCGAGCAAGTGCTTCCGGGTTGCATCGTTCGACGAGCGGGCGGCCATCGAGTTCGCGGCCTCACAGGCGAAACGGATCGCCGACGGCGAGCGGGCGCCGGCGGTAACGAGAGCGAAGGCCAAGTTCGACGACCAGATCGTCGCGATCACCGTCGTCGAGGGTGCAACGACCCTCTACTCCGACGACGAGGATATCGCGAAGCTCGCGGCGGGACGCTTGCGCGTCGCACCGATCGCAAGCCTGCCGCTGCCGCCCGAGTCGGAACAGCCCGAGCTGCCGTTTCCCGCAAACGATCAGGACGATTGAAGGCCGAGCGCGGGCCGCCGGCCACGTTCCGCATGCTCTGACGGCGCCGCCAAACCAACCGGCGCGCCGGAAGCCGCCCGCGCCGCCCCTCGCAAAGGACCGCCATGCCCTCCCGCTCGCTCGTCGGCCTGCCGCGCGATCCCTTCTCCGCGGCCTACGAGAACGCCGTCCAAGCACTTGCCGAGCAGACGAGCTATCGTGATGCTGCGGCCGGCGGCGGCGGTGAGATCGCGCTCTGGCGGCCGCCGCTCGCATCGGCCGACGTCTCGGTGCTGCGCGATGCCAGGATGGTGCGCGCGCGCGCCCGCGACCTCGTGCGCAACAACCCGATCGCCAAGAACGCGGTCCGCATGAACCGCGACGCGGTCTCGGGCTCGGGCCTCAAGCTCGCGCTCGCGATCGACTGGCGCACGCTTGGTCTTTCCGACATCGAGGCGGCCGCCGAGTGGCAGGATCACGTCACGCGGCTCTGGGAGGCCTACGCCGAGGGCGTCGACTGCGCGGCCGACGCGCGCCGGCTGCGCACCTTCTCGCAGCTCTTCATGCTCGCCGACCAGACCGACTACGTCGACGGCGAGTGCCTCGCCGTCATTGAGATGAAGCCGTCGGCGCTCGGCTATCAGACCTGCCTCAACCTGATCGACATCGACCGGCTCGAGAACCCGAACGGGCGGTTCGACGACGAGCGCCTGCGCGCCGGCATTGAGCGCGACGTCTACGGCGAGCCCGTCGCCTATCACATCCGCGAAGGGCACCCGTCGGACGTGGCGAGCCTCAAAGGCCTCGCTTGGAAACGGGTCGAGCGCCAGACGCCCTGGGGCCGGCCGATCGTGCTCCACTCCTTCGAGCACCAGCGGCCGGAGATGACGCGCGGCATCTCCGAGTTCGCCTCGGCGATCGTGCCGATGAAGATGCTCTCCAAGTATACCGAGACCGAGCTCCAGTCGGCGATCGCGCAGGCGGGCTACGCCGCCGTCATCAAGACCGAGCTCGACTGGGCGAGCGCCATGGCCGTGATCGGTGCCCAGGCCAAGAGCATGGGCACCGGCAACCCGCTCTCCGACATCGTCTCGGCGCACACGCTCGCCGCCGCCGACTACGCGAAGAAGCGCGAGATCCGCTACCAGGGCGTCGACATCCCGCACCTCCTTCCCAACGAGTCGCTCGAGGTGATCCGGCCGTCGCACCCGAACTCGGTGTTCGCCGACTTCGAGAACGCCTTCATCCGCCAGCTCGCCGCCGGCCTCGGCGTCGAGGCGCACGAGCTCGGCAAGAACTACCGCGAGGTCAACTACTCCTCGGCGCGCGCCGCGCTGCTCGCCGTCTGGCGCACGTATCTGACGCGCCGGCACCGGCTCGTCGCGCAGATCGCCATGCCGTTCTTCGGCGCCTGGCTCGAGGAGGCGGTGGCACTCGGCGCCGTGCCGCTGCCGAAGGGCGTGCCGTCGTTCCAGGCCGCCAGGCCCTACCTCGTGCGCGGCACCTTCATCGCCTGGGGCAAGCCGATGATCGATCCCCTGAAAGAGCGCCAGGGCCAGCAGCTCGGCGTGCAGATGGGCGTCGAGACGCTCGAGGAGATCGCCGCCGACGCCGGCCGCAACTGGCGCGACCTCGCCGATCAGTCGGCCTACGAGCGCGCCTACTACCGGAAGCTCGGCCTGCCGCATCCCTCCGACCTGCTGGCGCCGCCCGCTGCCACGCCGGCGGATGACCCCATCGACGAGGCCGCATGACGCCCTTCGCCCATCTTCTCGCGCGCATCGCCGACCGGCCGCTCCTCATCTTGCCCGACAAGCTTGCCGTCATCCTGGGCGGCCTTGGCGCGCGGCTCGGGCTCGATGCCGGCGCGCTCGGCCTCGATCTCGCCGAGATGAACCGCTTCGTCGGTCGGCGCTCGGAAAAGGGCGGCTACCGCATCACCGAGGACGGCATCGCCGTCGTCTCGATCCTCGGCACGCTCGTCAACCGCGGTGCCTTCGTCGGCGCGCAATCGGGACTCACCAGCTACGAGGGCCTCCTCCATCAGCTCAAGACCGCCGCCGGCGACGACCGGGTGCGCGGGCTCCTGCTCGACATGGACACGCCCGGCGGCGAGGCCGCCGGCTGCTTCGAGGTGCCGGCGGCGATCCGCGCGGTGCGCGCCAGGAAGCCGGTCGTCGCCTTCGCCAACGACATGGCCTGCTCGGCGGGCTACGCGATCGCGTCCGCGGCCAACGAGATCTGGACGACCGAAACGGGGCTCGTGGGCTCGATCGGCGTCGTGCTGGTGCACATCGACCGCTCGCAGGCGATGGCGCTCGCGGGCTTGAAGCCCACCATCATCGCGGCCGGCCGGCGCAAGGTCGACGGCAATCCGTTCGAGCCGCTGCCGGCCCACGTCCGCGAGCGGCTCCAGGCCGAGGCCGACGCCATGCGCGAGACCTTCATCGCCGCCGTCCATGCCGGCCGGCCGCAGCTTTCGCCCGAGGCGATCCGCGCCACCGAGGCCGGCGTCTTCATGGGCGCGGAGGCGGTCGCGGCGGGCCTTGCCGACGGCATCGCCGCGTTCGATGACGCGCTCGCCCGCCTCAACCGCCTCGCCGGCCCGCGCCGGCCCCAGACGTCACCCGCGTCCCCCAAACCCCAAAAGGAGACAACCCGCATGACCACGACCGCGCCCGAGGCGCCGGCCGCCGATCACGCGCAGCTCGAGGCGGCCCATCTCCGCGGTCGCGCCGAGGGCGAAAAGGCCGGCCGCGCCGCCGAACGGAACCGCATCGCCGCCATCCTTGGCCACCCGGAGGCCAAGGGCCGCGAGGAACAGGCCCAGGTGCTGGCGCTCGAGACCGAGATGGCGCCTGAGGATGCGGCAAAGGTGCTCGCCAAGGCGCCCCGGGCCGAGGCGAAGGCCGCCGCCGCCGCGTTCTACCGCGCCGTCGCCGCCTCGGGCGGCGACCCGAAAGTCCGGGCGGAGGACGCCGAGGCATCGACCGGCGCCCAGAAATCCTCGCTCGTCGCCGCGATGCAGGCGCGCTTCAAGAAGGGAGTCTGATCCATGGTCGCACCGTTGCGCATCACCTCGACCAGCGAGCCGGCGGCCGTCTCCGACGTGCTCAAGTACGAGCTCGGCACCTACTGCCGCGAGGTTGGCACCGTCGTCGCCGGTACCGCCGCCTTCGAGCTCGGCATGGTACTGGGCCAGATCACCAAGGGCTCCGCCACATCGGCCGTCAAGTCCGGCGGCAACACCGGCAACGGCACGCTGACGCTCGACGGCACGAGTCCCGTCAGAGCCGGCGCCAAGGTCGGCGTCTACACCGTGCGCTGCATCGCCACCGCCGCCAACAACGGCACCTTCCGCGTCACCGACCCCGACGGCTTCGTGATCGGCGACGTTGTCATGGCGTCGGGCACCGGCGCCTTCGACAACGACATCAAGTTCACGCTCGCCGACGGATCGACCGATTTCGCGCTTGGCGACGGCTTCGACGTGACGGTTGCCGCCGGCTCAGGCAAATGGGCGCCGGTCAATCCGACCGCGACGGACGGCCGCGAGGTGGCACGGGCCGTCGCGCTGCAGCCCGTCGACGCCTCGGCGGGCGACGTCACGAACGTCGTGCTGCTGGTGCGCGGGCCGGCCGAGGTCTCGAGTCTCGGGCTCAAGTGGCATTCCTCGGTCTCGACGAGCCAGCTCAAGCAGGCGGCGATGGCCCAGCTCGCGGCCGCCGGCATCATCGTGCGCCAGGGCGCCTGACCAGCAATCGAGGACTTCCCCATGGAACTGATCGCAGACGCCTTCCTCAATCGCGAGTGGTCGGCCGCCGAGCTGACCGAGGCGATGAACATCATCCCGAACAACTACGGGCTCGTCACCCAGCTCGGGATCTTCCCCGAGCCCGTGGCGCTCGGGACCACTTACGTCTCGATCGAGCGGCAAAACTGGTCGCTCAATCTCCTGCCGATGACGACGCGCGGCGCGCCCGGAACGCGCGGCTCGGTCGGAAAACGCGACCGCATCACCTTCGAGATCCCGCAAGTTACGCACGAGGACGCGGTCACCGTCGCCGACATCCAGAACCTCGCCTACTTCAACCGCATGATGCCGAAGATGGTCGAGGACAAGGTGAACGAGAAGCTCGTCACCATGGCGATGAAGCACCAGATCACGCACGAGTGGTATCGGGTGAACGCGCTGCAGGGCAAGATTCTCGACGCCGACGGCACGGTGGTCGTCAACTACTTCACGGCCTTCGGCATCACCCAGAAGGTCGCCGCCTTCGATTTCGCAGGCAGCCCCAACGTCGCCCGCAAGCTGCGCGCCATCAAGCGCGCCTTCGAGAACGACGCGCGCGGCGAGACGATGACGGGGGTGGCGTGCATCGCGTCCCCTGAGTTCATGGAATCGATGTTCGCCGACACCGAGGTCAAGAAGGTGCACGATGCGGCGATGTCGGCGCACATGCTGATGGTCGCCATGAACCCGACCTTGAAGGACCGCCGCTTCTCCTTCACCTACCAGGACGTCACCTTCATCGAGTACTCGGGCTCGGCGAACGCGGTCGACGCCACCGGCACCTACACGAACCGGCGGTTCGTGCCGGCGGGCGAGGCGATCTTCTTTCCGCTCGGCACCACCGAGTCGGCCCGCCAGTACGTGGCGCCGGGCGACTTCCTCGAGGCCGCCAACCTGCCGGGCCGGCTCTACTACGCCAAGCAGGAGCCGATGAAGCACGGCCGCGGCCTCGAGTTCCTGACGCAGTCGAACCTGCTCGTCATGTGGCGCCGGCCCGATCTCCTCTGTCGCGGCGTCTCCGGCAACTCCGGCGATACGGTCGGCTGAGGCCGGTGAGGCCGCGCCGCGACCGTCCCTACCGGAGCCGGTCGCGGCGCTGAAATGCTTAGAGGTTTCATGAGCACGCTCTCGATTCACGTGGCGACGCCGTTTGAAGGCGTGCCGGATGCGCGCGGCGACAAGCGCATCTATGCCGCCGGCTGGGTCGGCGAGACCGACGAGGAGACGGCGGGCTTTGCCGTCGCCATGGGCTTTGCCGCCCCCGTCGGCGACTGGCCGCAGGCGGCCTTGGCCGGCGTCGCCACCCTCGCCCACCTCATCGCCGAGTTCCGCGCCCGCGGCATCGAGCCGACGCAGCGCGACGTCTATCGGGCGGTCGATGTCATGGCGCGGGAGGCCGCGCGCGATGCCCGATCCGCCGCATCAGATTCCGCGGCTGCAGCTCCCGCGGCCGCGGCGACCTCAGCCGCCGCCGCGGCCGGCGCCGCCCGTGCCCCGCGCAGGCGCCGCTGATGGTCTCGCTCTGGGCCGGCCTCGAGGACCGGCTGTCGGATGCCATCGACCAGGTCTTCGGCGAGACCTTCGTGCATCTCCCCATGCGGTCTCAGACGCCCCTGTCGCGCCGGGAGGCCGATCCCGAGCGCGCGTCGGCGCCGTTTCAGGCAGTGATCGACGACCGCAATCCGGGCTCGTCCTCGTTCGCGCGGCTCGGCTCGCGCACCGGCGGCATCGCCGGCGAACATGGCGCGCCGCAGTTCACCGCCTCGAATCCGATGCTCTTCCTCGAGGAGCGGCGGCTGCCGGGCGGCCTGCCACGCCGGCTCGACCGCATCCGCCGGCAGGCGACCGGCGACGTTTACGAGGTCGCCGACGTTGCAAAGGACGGGCAGGGGCGCTGGAAGCTCACGCTCGTCAAGGTGGCGCGCGACTAGGAGCCTGACGATGGCGAGAAATCCGCAGCTCTGGCGCGAGCAGGAGGCGCGCAAGAAGGCCGAGGCCGAGGCCAAGGGGCGCGAGGCGGAGGCCTCCGCGCGCCGCGCCGAGGCCGAGGCGCAGGCCGCGCGCGCCCGCGCCGAGGCAGAGGCCGCCCGCGCTCGCGCCGAAGCCGAGGCGGCGAAGGCCAGGGCCGAGGCGGAGCTGCGCGCGCAGGAGCTCGCCAACGCGCGCGCGAGAGAGGAGCGGGAGGCAGCCGAGCGCCGCCAGGCGGCCGAGCGCGCCGAGGCGATCCGGCAGGAGAAGCTCGCGCGCGAGAACAATCCGGCCGAGAAGGCCTGGAAGATCTCAACCGCGCTCGCCGGCGCCGGCACCGGCGCCGTCGTTGGCCACAAGCTCGCCAATCGCATCGAGGCGCGGCAGACGGCGCTCAGGCAGGCGGCGGCGCCCGAGCTCGCTCGCCTCGCCAAGCAGGCGGCGCCGGCGCTCGCCAAGGCGCAGGCGGGCACGGCCAAGGCGCAGGCCGCCGCCGTCGCCAAGCTCGCCGGCGTCGTGACGGCCGCCGACAAGATGCGGCTTACCGCGACGCGCGGGCCGACGGGGCTCGCCATGGCCGGTCTCCTCCTCGCCGAGGGCGGCTTCGCCCGCTTCGTCCTGGCGCGCGAGGCTGAAAACCCCTACGCGCGCGATGCCTTGAACGCTGCCGGCACGGCGAGCCTCTTTGCGGCCACCGCCATGGTCGGCGAGCGGCTCGTCCAGAACGCGACGCCGGTGGCGGTCAAGGGCGCGGCCTCGCTCGCAACCATCGAGGAGGCGCGGCAGGTCGTGCAGCGCGCCGCGCCGGGCCTCATGAAGGTGCCGACCGTCGCCGAGCGCATCAAGGCGGCGATCGCCGCGGCGCCGAAGTCGCGCGCCGCCGCCGCCGTCGCGGCGGTCGCCGCCGTCAACGCCGGCCTCTATCAGCTCGTCGCCGGGGGCAAGACGCAGGCGTCCGCCGGCGCAGCGGCACAGCCTCCCTCAGGCGGGCCGCAGGCGCCGCAAGGGTCTTCGCCGCTCGAGATCGCGCGGGCGGCGGCCGGGCGCACGGCCGACGAAATGGCGGCGCGCCAGACCATCGGGACGCGCGCCGACGGCGCCCCGCCGGGTCTCGACTCGGACGGCTTCACGGAGGCCTACACGCGCCAGCAGAACGGCCGCACGGTGCACGTCCAGGGGTACCGGACGCCGAAGTGAGGAGGCGCCATGATCGAGCGCACCGCGCTCAGACTCGCCACCGTCATGGCGCTCGCCAACGGCTTTGCCGCGCCCTGGCCGACCATGGCGCAGGGGCGGGTCTTCGATTCCCGCTTCGATCCCCTGCAGGCGGTCGACCTCAAGGAGCCGGACGAGCTCTTGCCGACGATCCTGGTCGCCACCGACGATGATCGCGGCAAGTCGCTTTCGGAAAACAACGGCGGGCCGCCCTTCGAGCACGAGGTGACGCTCGCGCTCGAGCTCTCGGTCGGCATGGTGGGCGAAAGCGAGGAGAGCGAGCTCTTCCTCGGCATGCCGCAGTCCGAGCCTGAGCTTGAGGCGATGCTCGATCTCTTCGAGCGGCAGGTCAAGGCCGCGCTCGTCAATCCGGTGGCGCCCTGGACCGAGCGCTTCCAGCGGGTGGCGCGGCGCATCACCGGATGGTCGTCGGAGCGCTTCGTCGAGCGCGATTCGAACGTCCGGCTGGCGGCGCGGAAGATCTCGGCAACGGTGCTCCTGCCGCTTGAGGACCTCGTGCCGCTCAGCTCCGACCCGCCGGCGGCCGTCATCCCGGAGCCGCTCGGCTCGCTGCTTGCGGCGATCGCCGCCTCGAGCTCGCCCTACGCGCCGGCCGCCGGCCAGCTCGCTGCCATGCTGCTCGCCGCCGGCGCCGGCGCTACGGTCACGATCCCGAAACTCGAGCGCGTGCGCTTCATCGAGGCGAACCAGGCTGAACGGAACGGCGCCGGCACGCCGAAAGGCCCGCGCCCCGACGGCGTCGCCGAGGTGGTGCTGCCGGTGTCCTAGCCGGCGCTCCTCAGAAGCCGTGCCTCGACGTGCTCAAGCACGCTCGCGATGAGCCGGTCGCCGGCCGCGCTGAGCTCGCGATCGCCGGACGACTCGAAGGCCCGCCGCCAGAGCGCCAGGTCGGCGTGGAGCAGCGCGAGGCCGTTGCGGCCCGCCCGGTTGGCGTCGAGATAGCGCTCGCCGAGGAGGAGCGCGACGAGGCTTTCGAGCACGGCAAGCCGCGCCTTGAGCGCCGCGATCTCCGCTTCGGTCATGGGGACCTCCTCGCGGGCAAGTTGCACGCGCGGCGCAGTCAACCGCGCCGGGTGCCATGCCGTCAATTCGCCTTTTCCTATCGTCGTAAACCCCTGGGAGCTCCGTTCGCCATGTCGACCATCGTCGTGAAGCCCGCCGAGGGCCTTCTCGTGCGCAATCCCGACCGCGGCTTCCGCCCGCTCGAGGCCGCCGGCGAGGCGGTGCCCCTCACCGAGTACTGGCTGCGCCGGCTGCGCGACGGCGACGTCGTCCGGGTCGCGCCCGAGACGAAGCCGAAGACCTCCAAGTGAAAGGACCCTGACCCATGGGCGTCATCTTCAACAACATTCCGGGCAACATCCGCGTGCCGCTCTTCTACGCCGAGTTCCAGCCCGGCGGCACGCCCTACCAGAGCCAGGCGCGCCTCCTCCTCGTCGGGCAGAAGCTCGCCGCGGGCACGGCGACGGCGGACGCGCCGATCCTGGTGCGCGACGGCCAGGAGAACGCGCTCTTCGGTGTGGGCTCCATGCTGGCGCAGATGGTGCGCATGGCGCGGCGCAACGCGCCGCTGCAAGAGATCTGGGCGCTGCCCGTCGCCGATCTCGGCGGCGGCACGCAGGCCACGGGTTCGTTCACCATCTCAGGCGCCCCGGCGGCGACCGCCGGCGTGCTCACCGTCGCGATCGCCGGCGAGCGCGTGCGCGTCGGCGTGCTCACCTCCGACAGCAACAACACCATCGCAAGCAACCTCGCCGCCGCCATCAACGCGTTGCCCCATCTGCCGGTGACGGCGGCCGTCGATGGCAGCAATCCGGCCAAGGTCAACGTCACCGCCCGGCACAAGGGCACGCTCGGCAATGCGATCGAGCTCGCCGCCGCCTCGCTCACCGAGGACGGCCCCAATCCGGTCGCGGTCGCGGTTGCCGCCATGGCGTCAGGCTCGGGCGATCCGGACCTTGCGACCGCCTTCGCGGCGCTCGGCGACGATGAATACGACTGGATCGCCTCGCCCTACTCCGACACCACCAACCTCGGGCGCGCCTCCGATCTCCTGAACGACGTCTCCGGCCGCTGGAGCTACGCCAAGCAGATCTACGGCCACTACCTCACCGTCCATACCGGCACCGTCGCGGCGCTCTCGACGCTCGGCAATTCCCGCAACGACCAGCACGTCTCGATCTTCCCCTGCCGCCGCTTCCAGACGCCGCCGTGGGAGGTGGCGGCGGCCCTCGGCGCCGTCGCCGCCGTCCATCTCCAGGACGCGCCGGAGCTCTCGCGGCCCTTGCAGTCGCTCGAACTCCAGGGCGTCAAGGGGCCCAGGCTCGAGGCCGACCGGCTGACCAAGGCCGACCGGCAGACGCTCTACTTCGACGGCATTTCGGGCTACTACGTCGGGCGCGACGGGCGCGTGCGCATCGACCGGATCGTTACCACCTACCAGGCCAACGCCTGGGGGGATGCCGACTGGACCTATCTCGACGTCGAGACCATGGCGCAGGCGATGTACGGCATCCGCTACATCCGCGCGGCGGTGACGAGCGTGCACGGCCGGCAGGCGCTGGCGTCGACGAATCCGGGCGGACTGCCGCACATCGCGACGCCGACCGACATCCGCAACACGGTGATCCACGCCTACACCAAGCTCGTCGTCGAGGAGGGCGTGTTCGAGAACATCGACGCCTTCCGCGCGAGCCTCGTGGTCGAGCGGAGCGCCAGCGATCCCAACCGCATCGACGTCGGCATGAAGCTCGATCACGTCAACCAGCTGCGCATCGTCGCCGCAGCGGCGGTCAACTACATGCAGCTCGAGAACCGTCAGGCGGCGTGACGGCGACCTGAACCTGAGCGCCGGGCCGGACGGCGGCCGCACCGGCGCCGGCGGCCGGCTCCCTGCAAGGGAGTCGCCGGCGCCAAACAAAGGAGAACCGATCCATGGGCAACAACGTCGGCGGGCGTGTCGACATCCGCATCGGCGGCGAGGTCTATCATCCCGTCGCCGAGGTCAGCATCGAGCCGGTCAACGTCGAGGTCGAGGTGGTAGACAACCAGGACGGCACCATCGGCCGCTCGGTCAAGTCGCATCATTTCGCTTGCGAGCTCACCATCCGCGACGCCGCCGGCCTCGACCCGAACCGGCTGTTCGTCGAGAGCTTCGACTTCTCGATGGTCGAGCGCGAGATGGGCCGCTCGATCCTCCTGACCAACGCCTTCGCGGTCGGGCGGCCGAAGCGCAACACGGTCAACGGCGAGATCTCGGGCATCACCATCGTCTCGGCGCAGTATCAGGTGGTCTGATGCCGGGCGATGCGCACCCCAACCCTGACCGGCTGGAGGCCAGGCTCGAGCGGGTTCTGGACACCCTTGAGACGCTTGATCGGGCGCTCGCGCGCGAGGGGCGCTGGCGACGACCGAACCGGCCGGTCGCAAGGTCCGAGCGACCCCGGCGCGATCCCAATCGAACGCGACCGTCGCTGCGGCCGGCGGGACTCATCCGCCTTGCGAAAGTGTTTCGAGAGCGGATAAGAGCTGATGCGCGCTCGCTTGCGCCTCAGCGGCCAGAAGATCGGACACTGCCGGGTCTTCAGCCGGAAACGTCGCGTGCGCCAGGCTCCAGCGAATCCGGTCAAGGTCCGCGCGCACCTGAGCCGGTGACGCGCCGGTCGCTCGATTGAGCCGATCATAGAGATGAATGATGCGGTATTCGAGTGCGGTGAGCCGGCCTCGCAGGCGCAATTGCTCTTCGGTCATGGCGTCGATTCCTGTCGGGTTGGTTTGAGCAGGCAAACCCTATAGCGAGTCGGGCCAGGGCCCGACGCCGACCGGATCGCCGGCGCGTCGGGCCGCTTCACATCAGGCAAGGGGGAACGCATGTTCACACGAGGCAACGGCACTATCGTGCCGCCGCAGGCGGGCGTCGGGGCGGCGCGGCTCGCTGCCGAGCCGGTCATCGCCGCCCGCATCGAGCTCGCCCATCCGCTCTCAGGCCACGCCGGCGCGATCGGTGAGCTCGCCCTCAAGGTGCCGACCTTTGGTGACTTCATCGACTGCGGGCCGGTGCAGCGGCACGTCGCGCGCCACGTCGGGACACCCGACTTTGCCGTCGAGATCCGCGAGGACCAGGACGCGATGATGCGCTGGATGATCCGTCTCACGGGGCAGCCCGAGGCGATCCTGCGCCAGCTCTCGCCGCGGGATGCCTTCGCCATCCGGCGCGAGATCGCCCGCATGGTGGCGGAGTTCGAGCAGGGAAACTCCGGGAGCGCGCCGACGAGCTCGTCTTCGTGATCGGCGTCTCGCCGCTGCACGTCGAGCGCATGACCGCCGATCGTCTCGTCTACTGGCACGAGCGCGCCGTCGCGCATTACTCCGACCGCGACGCGGCGCTCGCCGCCGCCATCGACCGCAAGAGGCTTCGCTAGATGGCTACCATGCAGGCGACGGCCGTCATCACGGCCATCGACCGGGCGAGCCCCGTGTTTCAGCGCGTCGCGCTGGCGGCGCAGGCCGTCGCGCACAAGTACACGGCGCTTGCTTCGCGCATGGACGTCGCCGCCGGCGCGGTCAGAACTGCGGCGCAAAGCTTCGCGCTGCCTGCGGCTGCCGCCATGGGGGCGCTCATCGCCCGCACGCAGGAGTTCGAGCAGGCACTGGTCGGGGTCAGCGTTGCCAACATCGCCGACAACCTGAAGGACGGCATCGTCAATTACGAGGCGATTCATCGCATCACGCAGGAGACAAAGGAGGAGGCGTTCAAGCTATCGAAGGCGATGGCGCTCTCGCCCACCGGCTTCGTCAAGGCCGCCGAAGCGGCGCAGAAAATGGGCGCCTCGGCCGAGCAGGCGAGAACCCTGATGGAGATGTCCGGCGACGTCCACATCCAGGACCGGGCCATCAGCCAGGAGCGGGCCACCGAGTTTCTCGGCACCATGGGCAAGCTCTTCGGGGCGGAGAAAGCAGGCGCCGATTACAACGCCGAGATCATCAAGATCACGAACCAGTGGCTCGGCGTCGCCAACATGGCGCGCACCAGTGCTTCACGCATGGAAGAGGGCCTGCGTCAGTTCGCGCCGCTCTATGCGAGCTTCGGGGAGTCGTTCCTTGATACCGCGGCGCTGGTCGGCGCCGGCACCAATGCCGGTCTCGTCGACACGGAGACCGGCACGGCGCTCAAGTCGCTCGGCAACCGAATGCTCAACATGACGCACAAGGGCCGCGACGCGATGATCGTCTCCGGCCTCTGGGACGAAATCCAGAAAGCGGGTCTCATCGATCTCTCCGCGGCGACGGCGCGACAGGCGATGCTCAATTTGAAGCAGCTGTTCGCCGGGCGGATCAGCAAGAAGGCCGAGGGCCAGCTGCGCGGAATGCTCGAGCACGGCGAGCGCAACAAGCTGTTCATGGACGCCGGCTATCAGCAGCGGCTTTTCGCGCTCGTCAACCGGATCACCGGCGCCAAGGATGCCCCGACGATCGAGGCGAATCAGGAGAAGGTGATGACCGCCATCCTGACGGGCGGCGGCCGCGTGCAGATGTCGAAGATCATCGAGCTCATGGCCAAGATGCAGGCCGAGGGCCGGCTCACCGACGCCCAGCTCGGCCTGATCGGCGAGGGACGCCACATCTCCCGCTACAAGGCGCTGTTCAAAATGATCCCGGATTTCAACAAATTCCGGGCAGTACTGAAGGACATCAACCGCGAGTTCACCGACGCCGGCCGGCGGCTCTGGACGCTCTCGGATGCCGGGCAGTGGGCGGCGACCGTCGCCTCGGTCGATCGCGCCCTGATGCGGCTCCGCTCCTCGGAAGGCGTCAGGGCAACGATCCGAGCCTTCGAAAAGATCGCCTCGGCGATCGCGGAGGCGCCGCAGGGGCTCGTCGAGCTCGGCGGCAAGGCGCTGGCGGCGAGCGTCGGCATCGGCGCGCTCGGTCTCGCGCTCGGGGGCGTCGCCAGGTTCGCGGCACTCATTGCCGCAAGCCCGATCCTCAAGGCGCTGCTGATCGGCGGCGGCGCGCTGGCAACCGTTGGCAGCCCGCTCTTCATGGGTGTCGATCGGCTCGATCCGCGCGATCTGCCGATCAATCAGCTCTTCGGCTCGGGGGCACCGATCTGGACGACGATCGACCAGCTGCGGGGCGTGGGCAGTGAGCTCGCAGCCCTCTTCTCGGACATGGGGCACGGGGTTGGCCGCGTGGTGAGCGAGATCGCCCGGCTCTTCGGCGCCGATCCCGCCGGCTCGCCGCTCGTCATCGGCCTCACGACGCTCAACGCCACCATCGTCGGGATCGCCGCCGGCATCCGGCAGCTGCGCGAGTCGGGCTCCTGGCTCTTCAACCAAGGCGCTGCGGCCTGGGAGGGCCTCAAGCGCCTGAGCGCCGGGCCTGAGACCAACGCCGGCCGCTTCGCGGCGCCCGCCTTGCGCGATCTCGTCCCGCGGCTCGACGTGCAGGGCGAGGCCAAGGTCAAGGTCGAGAACGAAGTCCGAATCCGCATCGACGGCCCCGGCACCGTCGTCGACAGCCGGCCGGGGGTTGGCACCGCAACCGTGCCGCTCAACACGGGCAAGACCATGCCCGACACCGGGCCGTTCTGAGGTGGGCGGCACGGGCCGCCGGTGCGACCGATCGACCACGGCGAAAATTCGATACAATTGTCGCGCAAGTTGTAACCGCCCGTCAGGGGGTCTTAACGTATAAGGCGCGCTCGCAACCGGCACGCTCCCCCCAACCCCCAACCCGTGCCGGGCGAGAGAGGCTCATGAGCAAAATCCTGAAGCTGATCGTGCAGAAGCGGCTTGTCGCCAATGCCGATCAGACGCCGCGCATCTGTGTGCGCGTCAAGGCGGTCGTCCCGAAGCCGCTTGAAAACTTCCTGCTTGGCAACTTCGCCGAAGAGGTGCTCGCGCAAAAACCCGATGCGCAAGCGGACATGAGCGAGCATGCACTCGCCCAGTGTCAACCTCCGGTCAGGCCTCACCTGCAACGCTTCCTTGCGAACGGCGAGCCGGTAAAGCTGACGGTTTCATGCCTCGTGCTCGGCACGACCTACTGCGCGCGCTCGCTCCGGGAGGCCGTCGCCTTCGAGGCCTTCGCGCGCATCGCCGCGGCATGGCTCGACGTCCTCTGCGAGCACGCCGCCGAGTGCCTGCCGGAGACCGGTAACGACGTGCGCCACACCCCGAGGCCGCCCCGCCTCGTGGCGGTGCAAAAGCCGGCGGAGGCGTGAGCGGCATCGCGTTCCCGCGCTCGGCTCCAGACGAGTGCTGGGACGCGACCCCTGAAGCCGTCAGGTCTGCGACCCTGGCGGCTTCCCGTCCTTTGGTCTCGTTCACGAGTCGTAAACCGGCGCGCTGGATGATCCCTTCACAAGCGCGATGGCGGCGAGGCAATCGCTCTTGTTCCAGTAGCCTTCACCTGAATTGGCGAGCTTGCGGTTGTTCCCCGCCAGCAGGAACCAACGCCATTGGCGATTGACATCCTGATACACGTAGTAGGCCATGCAGGATTCTCCTTCTTCACACATGGCAACATCATCGATGCAGACGCATCTGTTCAGTTATCGCCACGACGGCGCCGAATGGGTTTTGGAGATCAAGGCATACGACGAGCAGGACGCGAGGGCGCGCCTATCGAGGCTCGCGTTCGCGTCCTATGACGGTGTCCTTGTTGCCAAAATGCCTGTCGCTCTCGGTCCCGTCGCACTCTTGGCGACATGGCTCAGAAACGCTGCGGTCGCACTATTGCCACGATTCGCTCGGCGCGAACATTGAGTCTGTCTCCACCGCAGGTAGCGCTCAGTCAGCTGCGTAGTCCGATCTTTCACGAGGCGGCCCATAGCGCAGCCGCCGCTGCCTGCCCCGAGATCCCATGACCTTCCGCGACTGGCCGAGGACGCTGCAGCCGGCGAGCTTCCGCGGCGCGCACTTCTACGTCGAGCGCGACGAGGTCGAGACCGGACGGCGGCTCGTCGTGCACCAGTTCCCGCTCGCCGAGGCGCCCTACGTCGAGGACCTCGGCCGCGAGGCGAACAAGATCACGGTGACGGCCTACGTCGTCTCGGACGCGGCCGACGCCGAGGCGGCCCTCCTCCGCGCCGCCTGCGAGACGCGCGGGCCGGGGCGGCTGGCGCTGCCCATGGAGACCTTCCTCGCGCACTGCGAGAGCGCGCAGCGTGCCTTCGCCAAGGACAAGCTCGGGCTCGTCGCTTTCACGCTCAAGTTCGTGCGCGACGGCGCGGACGCCGGCTTCGCGCTGCCGGTCGGCTTTCACGTCGCCGAGATCGGCGCGCGCGCGCTGGCGCTGGTCGCGGCCAACCGGCAGGCGCTGGGGCTCGGCCTCAAGACCGTCGGGTTCTCATCCGACGTCGCCGAAGCGGCGGCCCGCTCGGTGCGCGACGCTGCGGCGGCGATCGCCGAGGTGGCGGGCCGTGCGGGAATAGCGGGCGACTACGGTGCGCGCCTTGCGCGCGGGCTTGCCGACATCCGCCGCCAGGCCGCGGCGTTCGCGAAGCGCGGCGCGCCGGCGCCGGCGCTCACGCCGACGAGCTTTCGCGCCGCCCGTGCCGGGCCAGGCGCCCCCTGCCTCTGTGACGCGCTCCGGGGCGTGCTCGACGACCTCCGGCTCGGGCTCAGCCCCGCCGCGGGGGCTGCGGCGCTTGCCGAGCTCGTCCGCTACGAGGCGCCGGCGCCGGCCGTGCCACCGCGCTCGGCGCGCCGGCGGCAGATCGCGCGGAACGGCGAGGTGATCGCCCGGGCGCTGCGCCTCATTGCGCTCGCCGCATGGGCCGAGGCGGTCGCCGCGCGGGCCTTTCCCGACCGCCCGGCCGCGATCGCCGCGCGCGCCGAGGCGGGCGCGCTCGTCTCGGAGGCGCTCGAGCGGCTTGCGCCGGGGCCGGGGGCCGCCGAGCTCCACCGCGCGCTCCTCGATCTCGGCGGCCGGCTCGCGGGCCTCATCTCGGCGAAGATCGCCGACCTCGCGCCGGTGATCGTCGCCGAAAACCCGGCGCCGATGCCGGCGCTCTGGTGGGCCAACCGGCTCTACGGCGGCGCGGACATCGACATCGCGGCGCGCGCCGGCGAGCTCTGCCGCCGAAACCGCGCCTTTCACGCCGCGTTCCTGCCCTCCCGCCTCGAGGCGCTGGCGCGCTGAGGAACCATGCGCAACGTCGAGGTTGTCACCGTCGTCATCGCCGGACGGCGCTACGAGCGCTGGGAGCGCATGACCGTCGCGGCGGCGATCGACGAGGCGGTGCGCTCCTTCCAGATCGAGACGACCGAGCGGCCCGGCGAGTTCTTCGCCCCGCCCGGCACGCCGGTCGAGATCTTCGCCAACGGCGACCTGCTCGTTGCCGGCTACGTCAACGCCTACGAGGCCTCGGCCGAGGCCAAGAGCCACCGCATCCTGATCCGCGGCCGCTCCAAGGGGCAGGACTTCGTCGACTCCTCCGCCGAGCACGAGGAGGGCTTCTTCGAGGACAAGACGGCGGAAGAAATCGGGCAGGCGCTCAACAAGTGGGACATCGGCATCCGCGCCGAGGTGCCGCTCGATCCCATTCCTTATGCGCAGCTCAAACCCGGCGAGACCGCGTTCCAGATGCTCGAGCGCTATCTGCGCCCCGAGGGCGTCTCCATGATGGGGACCGCCGCCGGCGACATCCTCTTGACCAACGCCGAGGTCGCGCGCGCGCACTACGGCATCCTGATGGAGGGCCACACCATCAAGAGCTTCGACGTCTCGCTCACCGACGGCTCAAGGCATTCGCGCTACATCGTCAAGGGCCAGAGCCGCAAGGGCGGGCGCGGCGCGCGCTTCCGCATCCGGGCGGAGGCTGCCGACCGCGGCGTCAAGCGGCGCAGGACGCGCATCCTCGCCAATGAGACCGACACCGACGACCGCCGCGCGAGAAAGCGCGCCCAGCACGAGAAGGAGCGCGCCGCCGGCCGCTCGGTCATGGCCAACGTGACGACGCAGGGCTTCCGCGACTTCGCCGGCGCGCTCTTCGAGCCCAACCGGCTCATCTATGTACACGCGCCGGTGCTCATGCACCTCGTGCAGACCATGCTCATTCAGCGCGTCGAGTGGACGCAGGACAGCAAGGCGGGCTCCGAAGCCCGGCTCCAGCTCGTCGACCCGCGCGCCTTCAAGGGGCGCGGCGGCAAGGGCGACGCGCCGGGGGCGCCTGAGAGCGACGAGGTCTCGGACCCGGCCTGGACGGAGGGCTACTGATGCGCGGCTACTGGCAGGCCGATCAGAACTCGGCGCGGCTCGCCACGCGCCGGATCGAGCTCGAGGCGGTCTTCGACGACGGCGAGTTCCAGGAGGCGACCGCGCTCGGCTACGACTCCGAGCGCTTCAAGCGCGTGCACCGGGTGCAGGCCTTCGGGCTCTCCTCGCATCCGCCGAAGGGCTCGCACGGCATCGCGCTCGCCGCCAACGGGAGGCCCGACCAGACCGTGCTCATCGGCACAGAGCACGTCGACTTCAGGCCGCGCAACCTGCCGGAGGGCGCAACCAGGCTCTACGACAAGGACGGCACGTTCGTCTTCCTCGATGCTGACGGCAACCTCTTCGCCGAGACGCGCAAGAAGGCCGCGATCAAGGCCGGCGAGGAGGCGGTGATCGAGGCCCCGACCATCCGGCTCAAGGGCAACCTGGTCATCGAGGGCAACATCGCGCACGTCGGCAACTACACGCAGACCGGCATCCACGTCGATCTCAACGGCACGCACAAGTGACGACCCTCACGCGCGATCCCGAGGCCGAGGCCTGCGAGCCTGCGCCGCATCTCCTCTGGGACACCGTCTGGGTGCAGCGGCTCGACGCCTCCGGCGGCTATGGCGACTGGCTTCTTGCCGTGCCCGGCGACTTCCCTGCGGGGAGCCGGCCGCCGGGCACGCAGGCCGAGTCGCTCGGCGGGCTCAGGGCCGAGGCGGCGCTGCACACCGCGACGCTCATCCAGCTCTTCACCGACCGGCGGCTGCCGGCCGATGCGCCCAACCCCTTCGGCGATGCGGACCCGCGCGGCTGGTGGGGCGATCGCTTGCGGCTCGACGACGAGCCCGACGCCGAGCTCGGCTCGCACCTCTGGACGCTCGAGCGCGCGCCGCTCACGGCCGAGCTCGCGCGCCGCGCGCGCGCGATCGTCGCGGAGGCGATGGCGCCGCTCGCGGCGCAGGGCGCGGTGGCCAGGACCGACGTCGAGACGTCGATCGACCGGGCGCAGTCGGCGCTCTTGATCGTCATCCGTCACTTCAGCCATGACGGCGCCCGCGTCTACGAGCAGCGCTTCGGCGTGCTCTGGGCGCAGGCCGCCCGCCGCGCGCCGATGAACTTCGGCGACCGCTCCATCCTGTTAGTTGCCTAGCGCCAGTCTCCAAACAGCGCCGGCGGCCGGCTGCCCGTGAGGGCAGTCGCCGGCGCAAAGGAAAACCATGCCGTTTGAGATTCCGACGCTGAAAGCGCTCGCCGAGCGCACGGCCGGCGCCTTCCGCACGAACCTCAAGGGCTCGGACGCCAGGCTCTGGCCGAACAACGTCGCGGTCTCGGCCAAGGTGATCGCCGGCGCCGTCTGGGAGTCATTCTCGTTCCTCGAGTACATCTCGCGGCAAATCAACAAGTCGACCGCCGAGGGGGTCTGGCTCGAGCGGCACGCCTACGACTATGGCCTTTCCCGGCTCGCGCCGGCCCCGGCCGAGGGCACGGCGATCGTGCGCGGCGACATCGGCGTCGCCCTGCCCGCCGGCCTCACGCTCGCGCGCGCCGACGGCATCGCCTACGAAAGCCTCACGGGCGGCGTCATGACGGCGGCGGCCGCACCGCCCCCGGGCGCGCCGGCGGGCGAGGTGCGCATCGCCGTGCGCGCCAGCGCGCCGGGACGCGCCGGCAACGCCTTTCCGGGCGTCGTGCTGACCCTCGCCGATCCGCCCGCGCGCGTCGCGAGCGAGGCCGAGGTCGCCGAGACCGGGATCGGCGGCGGCGCCGACGCCGAGAGCGACGAGTCGCTGCGCGCGCGCCTTCTCTTCCGCCTGCGCAATCCGCCGCACGGCGGGGCCGCGCACGACTACGTCATCTGGGCGCGCGAGGTGGCGGGCGTCACGCGCGTCTTCGTCGATCCGGTGACGGCCTTGAACGGGCGCTCCTCGGTCGGCGTCTACGTCCTGATGGACGAGACCTATCCGGACGGCATTCCGCAGCCCGCCGACATCGCGCGCGTGCAAGCCCACATCGAGCCCTTGCGTCCCGCCGGCGCCATCGTCGATATCCGCGCGCCGGTGGCGCTTGCCGTCGACATCACGATCGCAAGTCTCACCCCCGACACCGTTGCGGTGCGCGATGCGGTCCGCGCGGAGCTGCACGATCTCTTTCACTACGACGTGCCGGTCTCGACGCTCACCAACCCCTACACGCTGCGCGTCTCGAAGCTCTGGGAGGCGATCAGCGCCGCCTCGGGCGAGGACAGCCACACGCTCATAGCGCCCGCCGCCGACGTCGTGGTGCCGGCCGGCCGGATCGCGACGCTCGGCACGGTGACGTTCGTCCCCGGCGCGTGAGGCGGGCCGAGGATGATCCGAACGGGCCCTGTCCTCGTCAGGCGTCAACAGAAGGATGCGTCATGACCACTCCCGCCGTCGAGGCTGGCCGCCCGCTATCGGCCGAACTTCTGCACTGCACGCTTGAGGTCGTCGAAAGCGCGGTCGATCTTCTTCAGGTCCCTGATGAGCTCGCGCGCGTCCACGTCGATGCGCGTGCCGCAGCCGCAAACGAAGTGGTCGTGCGACTTGAGCCAAGCGAGCGACTTGCTCGTTTTGCCGCCGCACTGGCCGCATGGAATGACAGTCTCCGTGGTGTCGAACATGACGGGCTCCCTGGTGGATGGACGGAGCCGGGCGCTTGACGCAAGCGACCAAATCATGCGACGAGCGGGCGTCACATCGCTTCCGCGCACGGCAAGGGACAGCGGAACGCGAACCGGGTGCAGTCGTCGTACCGACTGCACCCGTTTTCTTGGCCGATTCGCCGTGCCGTGTCGACGGCGCGCCTGCGGGCAGACACGCACGGCCCGTCGCCACCTCGGCGCGACGCCAAAGAGATTCCTGCCGCCTCCTTGACGCCCGCAGGGCTCACAGCTCATGACCATCGTCTGCGCCGGCGCGACGCCGCGCTTCTTCTGCCCGACGAAGTGGCAGCTTTTTGCCCAGCTCATGGCGCTGCTCCCGCGCGGGCGCGCCTGGCAGACCCACGAGGCCGTCGCCGAGTTCCATCCGGGCCGGGCCGCCAGCTACGGCACGGTCGAGGCCGGCGGCGCGCTGGGCGCCGGCGCCGAAGGGGGCTTCGAGCGGCTCACCGTCCTCCAGCAGTACTGGGCCGCCGTCGCCGAGGTGCTCGAGCATCTCCATCAGCGCGCCTGCGCGCTCTTGGAAGAGATGTTCTGCGCCTCGACGCGGGAGCTCGCCGCCGAATGGGGCGCCGACTACGGCTTTCCCGATCCGTGCGAGCCGTGGGAGACGCTCTGCGCCAAGGTGGCGGCGGAGGGCGGCGCCACCTGTGGCTATCTCGCTGAGCTTGCCGCACGCCTCGGCTTCAAGGCCTACTGCGCCGATGGCTGCAACGCGCCCGCCGGGTGCGGGCCGGCCGGCTGCGTCCTCGCGGCGAGCGGGACCGCGAACCGCATTCACGTCGTCATCGTCGCCGCCGAGAGTCCGGCGATGACCGACGTCCCGAACTTCGCCGCCGGCTGTCTCGTCGCCGGCGGCACGCCGCCCTGCCCGCCGGTGCCGGAGGCGGTGATCTGCCTCATCGAGCGCTTCAAGCCGGCGCACGTCATGGCAACCTACGAGGTGATCTGATGGGCAACATCGTCGGGCCGCACGGCCCCGGCGTGCGCGAGACCACGACCCGGCCGGCCGATAGCGCCTCGGGCTCGGCGCTCGACACCTGGTTCGAGGACTGCGTCGCCGGCAACCCCGCGACCGGCACCAAGCTGCCGGCGGTCTGGCTCAACAAGGTGGCCGCACTCTTCCGCCGCGCCATCCGCGGCATGGGCGTGCCGGAGGTGGAGGCGGGGCCGGCGAGCGACGACATGCTGCTCGAGGCGATCCGGCGCGGCGCGACGCTCGCCAACGTCGGCACCGGCAGCGACATCTACGCCGGCCAGGACGCGGCCTCCCGGCACCTGATCCGCCGTCTCGCGGCAGGCTCGAACGTCACCATCACGCCGGTCGAGGGGCCGGCCGGCGAGCACGCGCTCCGCATCGCCGTCACCGTGCCGGGCTCGGGGCCCACGGGCAACACGCTCGGCAACGTCGGCGACGGCGCCGACGTCTACAAGGGCACCAACGGCACGGTCGAGGAGCTGCGCGGCATCAAGGGGATCGGGCCGATCTCCTCGGCCGTCAGCGGCGACAACGTCGAGGTCGGCCTTTCGGTCGGCGCGTGGACGGTCGTGCTCCGGAACAACGCGGCGGCGGGTCAGGCGGCGGGCGTCGGGCTCCTGGGCCTTGCCGAGGAGGCCAATCCGGCTGCCGCCGACGTGGTGCTGCTCGCCAAGGCCGCCGACGGCGCGCTGCGGCACGCGCGCATCGACAAGGTGCGCGGCGGCGTCGCCTCGTTCGTCGCCGCCGGCACCTTCAACGCCTCGACGACGTCGGGTTCGCCGACGGTCAACTCGGCGTCGGGCCAGGGCTGCGCGATCGCCGCCTCGCCGGTCGCCGGCCGGGTGCGCGTGACGTTTTCCGCGGCACTTCCCAGCACGCGCTACGTCGTGCTCCTCGACGACGACGGCTTCGGCGGCGGCGGCCACGCCCAGGTCAACTGGTCGGAGAAGACCACAGCTTACGTCGACATCTGGCTCAACACCGACATGAGCCGCACCGGCAACGTGCAGTTCATCGTGGCGCTGGCGACTTGAGTCGTGCCCGGCGACTCCGCTGCGCGGAGCCGGCCGCCGGGCACGGACGTCGATCAGCGAAGAGCCGGGCGTCACCGGCGCCAGCCCCTGGCGCGTCCGGCCGGCTCGCCGCAGGCGTGTCGGACGCGCCAAACAAAGAGATCTCACCATGGCCGCGACATTCAAGTTTCGAGGGTCCCGGGCGGTCGCGACCCGCCCGGCGACGGCCGCCGGCGGCGAGCTCTGGGCGCGGAACGCGACGAGCCCCGAGGCGAACGACGGCACCATCGTCGACGCCGATCTCCTGAACGAGATCGTCGGCAACCTCAGGCGGCTCGCCACCGCGCTGGGGTCGGCGCCGACCGCCGACGACGACGACACGCTGCGGCTCGCGGTCGAGGCCTACGTGGCGGCCGTCCTCGCCGCTCACACGCACGACGATCGCTACTACACCAAGGCGGCGAGCGATGCGGCGCTGGCGCTCAAGGCGGCGCTCGCCTCGCCGGCCTTCACCGGCACGCCGACGGCGCCGACGGCGGCGGGCGGCACGAACACCACGCAGATCGCGACGACGGCGTTCGTGCAGGCGGCGATCGCGGCGCTCGTCTCCGGCGCGCCGGGCGCGCTTGATACGCTCAATGAGCTCGCGGCGGCGCTTGGCAACGACGCCAACTTCGCGGCGACGGTGACGAACGCACTGGCCTTGAAGGCCCCGCTCGCCTCGCCCGCCTTCACGGGCACCCCGACGGCCCCGACGGCGGCGGGAGGAACAAACAACACCCAGATCGCGACGACCGCCTTCGTGCAGGCCGCCATCGCCGCGGGCGGCGTTTCAGACGGCGACAAGGGCGACATTACGGTTTCGGGCTCAGGCGCGACCTGGACCATCGACAACGGCGCGGTCACCTACGCCAAAATCCAGAACGTCTCGGTCACTGACCGATTGCTCGGGCGGCAGACCGCTGGCGCGGGCGTGATCGAGGAGATCATCTGCACGGCCTTCGCCCGCTCGCTCTTGGATGATGCGGACGCCGCCACGGCGCGCACGACCTTGGGGGCCGCCGCCGCGAGCCACACGCACGCCGCCTCCGACCTCGCGTCGGGCACCATCGCCACCGCCCGGCTCGGCTCCGGGACGGCGGACACCGGCTCCTTCCTCCGGGGCGATCAGTCGTGGCAGCAAGTGCCGACCGATCAGCGCCTTGGCAGTGAGGCAAGCTCGGCCTTCTCAGGCGGCAGCATTCCCGTCCGTGCCCCCGCAGGGTCCGTGATGACGGGCCTTGCGCCCGTGGATACGACGGGCCTCGTTCAGACCATCTATCACCGGCCCGTGCAGAAGTACGTCGCCGGTTCCTGGGTCACGGTTTCGCAGGTCTAAGCCATGCTCATCGATCACGGCGTCTTCTCGCTCTACACCCCGGCGCTGCCCTCTGGCACGAGCCCCGAAGAAGCGCGCCTCAAGACCCTCATCGAGGCCGGGGCTCTCTTTGCCAGGAACGAGAGCGGCCTCGACTGGTATCAGAGCTTCGCGCACCAGACGCCCAACGGGCGCGCCTTCGCGCTCGTTGACGGCGAGCGGGTGGCCGCCGTCTCAACGGACCCCTCGACGCTCTGGCCTGCCGGATATCGCGTCCTCGAGACCGACCAGCCGGTGGAGGTTGGATGGGCCTACGTCAACGGCGTCCTTGGTCCCCATGTCCCGTCTCTTGCGGAGGCGCAGGCCGCCAAGGTTCAAGAAGCCTGGAAGCTCTCTGAGGCGCGGATCGCAAGCCGCCACGTCACCGTCACGACCTCGGCGGGCACCCACAATTACGCGCTCGACCGGATAGCGCAGGAGAATATCAAGGCGGTGCTGATCGGCGTGCTTTGCAACGTGACGCCGAACCCCAGACCCTGGACGCCCAAGGGGGAGCTCGCCCCGATCTTGGTGACGCACGACGACCTCAAGACCATCGGCGCGGCCATGATGGCGGCCATCGACGCCGAGATCCAGGCTTACCTCGCCCACAAGTCGGCGATCCTGCAGCTCGCGACGGTGGCGGCGGTCCAAGCACACGATCTCGGCCAAGGCTGGCCGGCCTGAGGCAATCCGCATGACCCGCGTCTTCTACCGCGTCGACCTGCAGGTGGCGCAGAACGAGGACCTGCGCCAGGCGTTCCAGCTCGCCGATGCCGACGGCCACGCGGTCGATCTCGCGGGCGCGACGCTCAAGATGGACGTGCGGCGCCGCGCCGACAATGCGCTCGCCTTCGCGTTGACGCTCGCCAACGGCCGGCTCGTCGTCGTCGATGCGGCGGCCGGCCACTTCCGCCTCGACGTTCCGGTCGCGGTGATCGCGGCGCAGACGCCGGGCGCCTACCTGCACGATCTCGTGCTCGTCAAGGGCGCCGAGACGACGCGCGTCTGGCACGGGACGCTGCACATCCTCAAGGGAGTGACGCAATGAGCGGCCTCGTCGTCACGCGGCTTGCGGCCGCCGTCGGTCAGCCGGCGCTCATCACCGCGCCCGTCGGCCGAGCCCCCGTCGTCGTGCGCGCGGCGACCGCGAGCGGCCCTTCGGCGGCGCTCGAGTGGTCGACCACCGCCTGGTGAGTGCAGATGCCGATCAGTTTCCACCGGGTGACGGAGCTGCCGGCCTCGCCGGTTCCGGGCGCCATCTACTTCGTCAAGAGCGCCGGCGTCGTCCGCCAGTACGTCGTCAATGCCACGGGTGTGCTCGAGCAGGTCAAGGCGGACGCGGTGGGCGGCGGTTCTTACGAGCACGTCCAGTCCTCGGCCTCGGCCACCTGGACCATCAACCACAACCTCGGCTTCAAGCCCAACATCACGCTCAGGACCACGGGCGGCGTCGAGTTTGAGGCCGAGATCACCCACGTTTCCGACAATCAGGCCATTGTGTCGCTTGCAACCGCGATGGCTGGCTATGCGAGGTGCGCATGAGCAAGAAAATCCTCTCCGACCTTGACTTCGGCTCGGTCGCCCGCATCGTCGGGCTCCTCGCTCCCGCCGCCGACAACGAACCGGCGACCAAGGCCTACGTCGACAGCGCCGTCGAGGGGCTTTCCTGGAAGGACAGCTGCCGGGTCTCGACGCAGGGCAACATCAACCTCGCCTCGCCGGGCTCGACCATCGACGGCGTCACGATGGCCGCGAACGACCGCGTGCTGGTCAGAAGCCAGACCACGGCTTCCGAGAACGGCATCTACATCTGGAACGGCGCGGCGACGCCGATGACCAGGGCTCCCGACTGTGACACCGCGCTCTCCTTGGAGCAGGCGATCACCACGGTCGAGGAGGGCACCGATGCCGGGTCGTCCTTCCGCCAGACAGCCGTGAACTTCACGCTGGGCTCGGGCTCCGTCACCTGGACCTCGTTCGGAACAGGCTCGCCCTCGGCCTCGGAGACGACGGCTGGCATCGCCGAGATCGCGACGCAGACCGAGACCAACACCGGCACGGACGATCAACGCTTCATCACGCCCTTGAAGCTCGCCAACTGGTCGGGGCGCATCCGGAAGCACGCGGCCGACATCGGCGACGGCTCGGCGACGCAGTACACCGTCACCCACAACTTCGCGACGCGCGATGTGACGGTCGAGGTCTACCGGAACTCCGGCAACTACGACACCGTGCTCTGCGATGTGGATCGCACCTCGACCAATGCCGTGAGACTGACCTTCGCGGCGGCTCCTGCCGCCAACGCCTACCGCGTGGTGGTGATCGGCTGATGGAAGCGGTCTCGGACATCCTCAAGGGCTCGAACTCGGCCTTCGATCAGAAGGCCGCTTCCCTCATGGTCGTGCTCGACGGCGGCGGCTCGGCGCTCACGACAGGCGTCAAGGGCGACCTTGTTGTCCCGTGGAACTGCACCATCACCGGATGGACGCTGCTCGCCGACCAGTCGGGCTCGATTGTGATCGACGTCTGGCGGGACAGTTATGCGAACTATCCCCCGACGGTTGCCGACACCATCGCAGGCACCGAGAAGCCGACGCTCTCTTCGGCCGCCAAGAACCAGGACCTTGCGCTCTCGTCCTGGACCACCTCGCTCTCGGCGGGCGACATCCTCAGGTTCAACGTCGATAGCGTCGCGACCGTACAGCGCGTGACGCTTGTCCTGCACGTGACACGGAGTGCTGGCTGATGGAACCCGATCAGAGCGGATGGACTCCCCTTGAGATCGCGGTCTACGAAATGGCGCGCTGGTTCGAGCCCTTGGGGGTTCGCGCCATGACCTTTGTTCTTCAGGACGGCACCGTGAAGGTGACCGTCCGCGATCAGGAGATTGCCCGCTTCAAGGCGCCAGAGGGTTCAAAGCCGGAGGCTGAGGCCGACTGATGCCCGCGACCCGGACCGGCACGCCATCTCAAGTCAACGCCTCGGCGGGCAACGGCTCGACGACGGTCACGGTGCCGTCCGACGCTACGGCGGTGGTGGCGTTCTGGTCGCATTGGGACGGCAACGCCAACTCAACGCTTTCAAGTCTGACGCTTGGCGGCTCCGCCTTCACGATCCAATCGCAGGTGGCCGAGGGGGCGACTTCCAACGAGAGCGGTCATGGCGTTGCAACCCTCGTCAATCCCGCGACCGGATCGCAGACGCTTGCCTGGACGTGGAGCGCGGGCGGCGCGCGCTCGGAGGGGGGATGGATCGTCGTCATCTACATCAAGGGCTGCGACACCTCAAACCTCGTCCGCTCAAGCGGCGTTGATGCGAACGTGGGCGGCCTCGACGTTCAGGTGACGCTCAACACGCAATCGACCGACCTCGTGCTGGCGACTGCCCAGGCCTACAACCAGGCCCCGGCGATTTCGGGCAGCGTGTTTCTCAACAACATCTCGGTCAACCTGCATCAGTACGATGCGAGCGAGGTTACGGCCGGAGCCTCCTCGACGACGGTCACCATGACGAATGAGGAGTATTCGTCGATGGCCGCGATCGCGATCCGGGAAGCGATTTCGGCCGCGCGGCCAGCGTTCTGGGCTTCGGCGCTGGGTTAAGGGGGCAGCATGACGCGACGAGCACCGCCGCGGCGCGAGGACCTCGCCGCGGAATACGCCGAGCTGTGGGGCACCTGCGAGATCCGGCCCGAGCGGCGCGCCCAGGTGATGGCCGCCGCGCGCCGCATCCTGGCGGCGAAGCCCCGCTACGAGCGCATCGAGGCCGAGACGCGCGTGCCGTGGTGGTTCGTCGG
>Ga0073934_10002443_pt1 | contig 38632 bp, 30 predicted proteins | sample LarsenN4metaG_FD_76834 | JGI IMG/M metagenome (GOLD analysis project Ga0073934, IMG submission 76834) | Hot spring sediment bacterial and archeal communities from British Columbia, Canada, to study Microbial Dark Matter (Phase II) - Larsen... ... | reverse complement strand
CGGCCGCTTCACCGGTTGCGGCCGCGCCGCCGGCCGGTCGAGGTCGCGCGCCCAGGCCAGATACGCCTCGCCGCGGTCGATCGCGGCCTTCCAGCGCGTCGCGCCCGCGACGGCCGCCAGCCGCTGGATGAAACGCGAAGGCACGGTCGGCGCGCCGGCAAGCTTGGCCGGATAGGCGAGCACCACTTCGTCCGCACCCAACATCTGCGCGAAGTCGTGGGCGTTGAGCGAAATGCGCCGCTCCGGCAGGTCGAGGCCGAGCTCGCGCCGCATCGGCCGGCTGAGCCACGGATCGTTGCGCGTCTCCGGCGGCCACACGCCCTCCACCAGGCCGCCAAGCACGACCCGGTCGATGCTCTGGAGCCGGGCCTCCAGCAAGCCGTAGATGCGCACGCGCACGCCGGGCCGATCGGGCCGGCGCACGAACGTCTCAGCCACAATGGCGCGGAACAGGTCGGCGTAGTCGGAAGCCGGCAGCGCGGCGGCCTCGCGCGCATTCTCCGCGATCTCGTCGAAAGCGGCTGCAAGCGCTTTGCCGTCCGGGCCGGCGAAGGCAATGGCGTCGCCGCGGCGCTGCGTCGACAGCGCCTCGACCGCCTCCCGATGCGCGGCGGCGAAGTCGGTCAGCGGCCGCGTGGTGCCGGCGAGCACCTCGAGCGGTGCGAGCGCGGCAGCGAGCGCATCGACCAGGTCGGCAGCGTTACGCAGATCGCCGCGCGTCAGGCGCTTGCGCGGATCAGTGGGGTACAATGTCTCAGGATCGAACGCCTGGAGTGCCCGCCGAAGGCCGTCGGTGCCGGGCTTCGGGCGCGGGCCGCGCAACACGGCCTGCTCCAGGGCTGCGATGGCGCGATGATGCGCGCCCGGACCGGCACCGAGGCGGGCAAGGGGGTGTTTGAGCAGCGCGAGCAGCGTGACCGGTTCAAGGCCGTCGAGCGCGGCTTGCGCCGCCAGTCGGGCGAAAACGCCGGCAGGGGTGTCGGCGAGCGCGTCGCCCCCGGAATCGTCCACCGGCATCTGCCAGCGTTCAAGCGCGGCGAGCACACGGCGTGCGAGCGCGCGATCGGGCGTCACCAGCGCGGCGGTCCTGTGCGGCTGTTCGAGCGCCTCGCGCAACGCAATCGCAATGGCGAGTGCCTCCTCCTCGGGATTGGCGGCTGCGATGACCGTCACCCCCGCCAGCGCATCGTCGAGCCGCAGGTTGCGGCCGGACAGGTCGCGCCACTGGTCGGTGCGCTCTGCCGGCCGCATGACTTCCGACACGACGGCATCGCGCGCGGCCGCGTCGCCAAGGCGGCGCACCTCGGCGCGCGCGATGCCGATGCGTCGCAGCAGCGCCTGCATGGCGAACTGGGGATGGCCGATGGCGGGCGCCAGCGTCTCCCGTCCGTCCGCATCGCGGGCGCCGGCGATGCTGTCCCAGGATTCATCGTCGAGATCGGTATCGAGTCCGGGCAGTACCACCGCGCCCTGCGGCAGCCTGGCGATGGTCTCGATCAGTGCGGCGGTGGCCGGCATCGATCCGGTGGAGCCCGCCGCAATCACCGGCCCATCAACGGCGGTTTGCAGCCGCTTCCGTTCGGCCTCGATCAGAAGGTCGCGCCGCGCCGCCGGCTCGATGCGGTCGCGCTCCGCGAGTATCTGCGGCCAGGCCTCGCGTGCGATCTTGAGGAATCGCAGCGTGAGCTGCCAGTAGGTGTCGTGCTCATCCGGGACCAGCTCGTCGAGCTTCGCCCACGGCACGCCCCGCGTCGTCATGTCGTCGATCAGCCGGGCCAATGCGTCGGCGAGCGCCAGCGCGGAGGCCGGCGTATTGGCCACCAACGGCGCGTGTCCGCCGCGATGGACCGCCTCCGAAGCCGCCCACCGGCCGACAAGCTGCGTGAGCAGCAGCCGGCGTTCCAGTCCCCCGAGGGCTGCGGGCAGGTCGAGCGCGGCGGGATTGGCGGCGTCGGCGAAGACGAGTTCGTCCTCGTCGATGTCGCCGATCGGCACGATACGCGGAAGGATCGCAGCCTCCTGGCCGGTGACGTCGAGGAAGACGTCACGCGCCAGCCGGCAGGCGCGCCGCGTCGGCAGGTAGAGCGTGGCATTGGCGAGTGCCAGCGCGTCGCCGGTGTCGCGGAAGCCATCGACCAGCGTGCCGTCGCGCAACGCACGGATCAGCGTCGGCACGAACGGTGCGGACGCCGGAATCGTGAACACGCGGGGCGGGGCCATGCCGAATCATACACGGCAGGCCGCGGGAATGAACGGCAATCGCGTTGTATCAGGCTGCGCCGGCGAGCAGCGCCGCCTCCGCGGCTGCGACCGCCTCCGGGGTGCCGACATGCATCCAGATGCCGTCGAGGCGAAGCCCGAACAACCGTTCCGCCTCGACGGCGCGGTCGAACAAGGGCGACATCGACGATGGCCCCGGCGGCACGCCGGCGAAGAAGGCCGGCGTCAGGATCGCCGCGCCGGCATAGACGAATGGCACCACTTCGCGCTCGCGGCGGCGCGTCAGGCGGCCGTCTGCGGCCATGGAGAAATCGCCACGGCCGGTATAGCCGGTGGCGGTCGCAGTCGCCGCCATCAACAGCAGCCCGTCCATGCGCGCGGCGTCGAACGCGGCGGCAAGGCGGGCCAGATTGAGCTTGGCGCCGTCGATCCAGATGGTGTCGGAATTGACCAGGTAGAACGGCCTCGGCCCGAGCAGCGGCATCGCCTTGACCGGGCCGCCGCCGGTGCCCAGCAGTTGCGCGCGCTCGTCGGAGATGACAATCTTTGGCCTGGTGCGACCGGCGAGGTGGCGTTCGATCTGATCGGCAAGGTGATGCACGTTGACCACAGCGCGCGTCACGCCCGCCGCCGCGAGGCGATCGAGCACGTGGTCGATCAGCGGCTTGCCGCCGACCGGCACCAGCGGCTTCGGCAGCTGGCCGTTGTACGGCCGCATGCGGGTGCCCAGCCCGGCGGCCATCACCATGGCGGTGCGCGGCGGCGCGGCGATACGGTCGGGATGGCCCATCATTGCCCCAGCATACGAATCGAAGCTTAGCGAATCATGACAGCCTTAGCGCCGGAACGTGGCGGCCGTACCACGCGTTCAGCGCCTCCAGCGACGGGTGCGCCAGCGAGCGCTGGAGGTAGCCGGAAATCCGCGGAACGTGGCGCAGGTATTGCGGCTTGCCGTCGCGCATGTCGAGGCGGGAAAAGATACCAAGGATCTTGCTGGCGCGCTGCGCGGCCAGCGTCACATAGGTGCGGATGAACGCACCGCCGTCGAACGCGGCATCGACCGCGCGGCGGCGGCGGACATAGCGGCCGAGCAGCGCCACCTCCAGCGCCTCCGGCATGTCCACGCGCGCATCCTGCAACAGCGAGGCGAGATCGTAGGCCGGCGGGCCCATCACCGCGTCCTGGAAATCGAGGATGCCGAGGCGGGCCGTCTCCTGGCGGTCCGGCAGCCAGAGCAGGTTGGGCGAATGGTAGTCGCGCAGCACCCAGGTCGGCACCGCTTCGAGCGCCGGACGGAGCGCCTCGCGCCAATGCGCGAAGAACTCGGCGCGCGCATCGTCGGTCACCACGATGCCGAGCCGCGGCAGATACCATTCCAGCAGCAGCTCCACCTCGATCAGGTAGGCATCCATGTCGTAGGGCGGGAGCGTGTGCTCCACGTGCGGCGCGACCGGCAGCACGGTGGGGCAGAGCCGGTCGTGCAACGCCAGCAGCACGTCGACCGCCGTCTCGTAGCGTTCTGCGATCGGAGCGGGCGGGTCGCCGGCCACGACGCCTTCACCGCCGAGGTCCTCGATAATGAGCAGCCCCTGCTGGATGTCGGCCTGAAGGATGGCGGGCGCCGACAGCCCGTGCGCGCGCAACGCCTTTGCCATCGCCACGAACGGCACCACCGATTCTGCGAGATGCGCGATCTGGCTGTAGGGCTTGCCGTCCTTGACCGGCGGGCCGTCGGGGCGTCGCGGCGAGTCCATCAGGATGGCGCGGCGGTTGCCGAGGACCATCCTGGTGTAGCGGCGGCTCGAGGCATCGCCGGCCATGCGCTGGCGCGTCGCTTCGCTCAGGCCAGCCTCGGCGATGAACTGGCGCACCGCCGCGATGCGGTCGACGCGCGGCGCGAAGGTGCCGTAGCCGGTCACGCGGCAGTGGCGGAATTCCGGCTTGAGCTTGGGCGCGAGCGTCAGCGTCACGTCGATGCGGTCGGGCGGCAGGAAGCCCATGGCGCGGTCGGGCCATTCCACCACGACGACGGCGTTGTCGGGCAGGTCGTCGAAGCCGAGTTCGGCAAGCTCGGCGGTCCCCGACACGCGATAGAGGTCGGCATGCACCAGCGGGAAGCGCGGCAGCTCGTAGGTCTGCATCAGGGTGAAAGTGGGGCTCGGCACCTCGATCGACTCGTTGCCGGCGAGGTAGCGGATCATGGCGCGCGCGAAGGTGGTCTTGCCGGCGCCGAGGTCGCCGGAGAGGGTGAGCACGTCGCCGGGCTCCAGCGCCTGCGCGATGTCCACCATGAGCCGCAAGGTGGCCTGCTCGTCCGGCAGCACCACTGTGAAGCTCGCGCCGCCTGTGGTGGTCAGGAGCATGGCAGGGCCGTCATCGCGGGCGGGCATCCTCTGGTCATTGCGCTGCAAGGTAACGGCCCGCGACGGCGGGGAAAAGCGGCTTTCCAGCACCGGCAGTCAGTCCGCGCCGCGGTCGCCCGCCAACGCGCGTGGCCGCATGCGCAGGAACGCGGTCAGCGCCGCCACCATCAGTGCCGCAATCAGGGCGAATGCGGCCGCCCAGGTTGCGGCCGACATTCCGCCGCCGAGATCCAGCACCCAGCCGACGATCAGCGGCCCGATGAAGCCGCCGATGTAGCCGAGCATGGAATGGACCGCGAGCGTCGCGCCGCGCCGCGCGGGTTCGGCGGTCCCCGCCGTTCCTGCCGTGAGCGAGGATGAATCGAGCCACACCATCGGCCCGTAGATCAGCATCACAACGACCGCCAGGACATACGACTGCGTGCCGCCGATCCCGAGCAGGACGGCGCAGACAGCGGAGCCCACCATCGCGAGCGATATCAGCCGGCGCCGGCCCAGCCGGATCGCCGCCTCGTTGCCAAGGACGCTGGCGAGCGTGCCGGTGAGCCCGAGGATCGTCAGCACCGCGGTCGGTGAAAGCAGCGCATCGTCAGTGGCCGAAGCGGCGGCGACGAAGGCCAGGAAGGCGACGCCCCAGCCGCGCAGCGCGCTCATCTCCAGCGTGTGGATGCAGTAGGCGATGGCATAGGCCATCGCCGAGCGGTTGCGCAGTACAGGGCGGAAGTCGAACAGCGCGTGCTTGGACGGCGGCGGTCCGGCCGGTCGCTTGCGGGCCGGCACCGCGAGCGCGATCAGGAGCCAGGCCAGCGCCGCGCTGATGCCCGCCGCAACGAAGGCCACGCGCCAGCCGGCGAGGCCGGCGATCAGGTCGGCACAGGCGAACGACAGCGCGCCCGAAATTCCGATGCTGGCCGCGTGCCCCGCCGCGGCGCGCGACATCGTCCGGGCATCGACCATGTCGGCGAGGAGTTTCAGGCCGGTCATGTAGGTGCCGGCCCAGCCGACGCCGGTCAGCGCGCGCGCGACCAGCGCCGTCCAGAATCCGTCCGCCGCCAGCGCGAACAGCATGTGCCCGAGCACGGTGGTCGCGACGCCGGACAGGTAGACCAGCTTGGCGTCGATGCGGTCGGTGAGCGTGACCAGGATCGGGACCGCGAGGATATAGGCGCCGTAGAAGATCGCGGTGATCCATCCGGCTTCGCTGTTGGTGAGCGACCAGCGCCCGATCATGCCCGGCAGCAGCGCCGGCCAGAAGAAGGCGCCGATCTGCACCAGCACCTGCGCCGCGCAGACCAGTGCGACGAGCCGCACCGGCGACGAAATCCCCACCGGATCGTCGCCCATACCCAGTCCGCCGCTTCCTGTTTTGGGGGTCATCGTGCCGGCTCGACGATCGGCTGCGCGAGAATCCAGAGGCTCAGCATGGTGTAGCCGACCATGAGCGCCAGCATGGGATACTGGCTGCGGCGCGCAACGACCGCATCGCCGAACGTGGCATAGGCGGTGACATGCCCGACCCAGACCGCAACAATGTGACCGGTCACGATTGCACCGACGGCGAGGTACCAGATGAAACGGGCGTCCACGAGACCGATGTCGATGCGGTAGAGCGTGGTCCCGAACAGATTCCAACCGTAGCCAAAGGGATCGGACGCCAGCGGAATGATGAACTGGCCCGCAATCGCCAGCAGCGAGAAGTAATGGGCAAGGTGATAGCCGATCGAAATCGGCACCAGCGACAGCACGAACACTCCGGCCAAAGTGCCGATATGCGCATGACCGATCCTCGCCATGGCTGCAATGGTACCAAGATAGAGACCGGCCAGAAGGAGCGGCCCGGCGAGCAGCAACGCGGACTGCAACAGCATATAGGCGCGCGGGCTGGCCGTGGCGCCGCCGGCCAGCACCCGCTCGACCAACGCGGCCCAGGCGGGCGTTTCCATCACGCCGTCGATGGTGACGGTGCCGAGCATCAGCAGCGTGAACGCGGTGAGCGGCGGTGGAAGCGGCGTTGGAGTGAGCAAGCCTGCGGCAAAGAAGCGAAGCTCCCAGCACCAGCCGCCCCTGTTTACGAAATGGAGCGGTGCGAACCGCCCGAACAGACCGAACAGGACGGAAAAGACCTCGCCGTTCCTGAGCCAGGAGTCGCGCCCAAAGAGTGCAAAGCCGGCCCAGGTGAAGACGGAGTACACCGCCGTCGCGGTCGCAATGTTGCGCGGCACATCGCGCTCCGGCGCGACCAGCTCGAGCCAGGTGAACAGCAGCAGCAATGCGCAGGCCGGCCAGGCGCCCAGCCACTGCGGATAGGGCAGATTGAGCGACAGCCGCCGGCGCACGAGCCACTCGGCAAAGCCGAAAATCGCCGACCATGGGTTCGTCATCACCCAGACATTGCCCACGAAGGCGGAGAACAGGGTCAGTCCCACCCACCAGATGACCCAGACGCCGACCGGCGCGATGTTCTTGAACGTGTTCTGATTACCGAAGAAGCCCGCGGCGACGATCAAGGCGAGGGTGCCGACGGTGATGAGCTGGCCGACGACGACGATGCCGGCCGGAACGCGGCCGTTCCGCACTGGACGCCCGGGTTCGCCATGGCCGCTATCGTGCCGCCAGAATAGCGCAAGGATGACAAACGACACCGCGACCGCGGCGCCGGCCGCAAACAGGAACATCTCAAGCGGCAGGGGCAGGTCATAGCGCTGCGCCAGCGCATGGGCGGATGCGTCGTCAAATGTCCACGCGCCTGCGAGCAGGGCCGCCGCGACACGCGTGGGCTGGTTTCTCATACGAGGCTACCGGGGGTGGACTTCGAGGTAGATGAGAGTCCGATGGCGTCCTGCCCTGTCGTGCGTCTCAATTGGAAAGCGCCCGGTCGCGCGGGCGCGGAACGCCATTGTGCCGGGTGTTCCGGCATCGACCACCGTCTCGATATGGTAGCCATGGAGGTGGATCGCCGTGCGGCGATCTGCGCTCCAATTGATCTCGACGGTATCGTTGCGCCGAACCCGCACGGTCTTCAGATCGCCCACCAGCCGCCCGTTTTCGATCCGCAAGTCGAAACGGCGGGTTTCTTCGCCCGCGGCGCGCTCGGTCACCGCCGCGAACCCCGCCAGGAAAGTGGCCACGACGGCAGCAATCGACAATCGCATGATGTGTCAGCCGGCGGCAATCATGGCGCGCTCCGATTTACGCTGAGCCGCAGTCGAACTATACTTTCGTCACACGAACAGTTTCCAGGGAGGATGACGCCATGAAACTTGCCACGATTGCCGTCGCCGCCGCAGTGCTGGCGTGGTCGGTTTCGGCCAATGCCGAGATTCTCGCCATGCTCAATTATGAGAGCAAATCGCCTGACGCCCTGAAGGCCTTCAGGTCGCCGGTGCCGGGGCACAAGCGGCAGGAAGGCATCGCCATCATCGATGTCGATCCCGCCTCCCCGAACTTCCGCAAGATCGTTGAGACCATTCCGCTGCCGCCCGACCTCGTCGCGCACCATATCTTCTACAACCGCGATATGTCGAAGGCCTACATCACCGCGCTCGGCAAGACCGAGCTGCGGGTGATTGACATGACCAGACGCCCATTCACCCCAAAGGTCGTGGCGGTGCCGGATTGTGCCGTCGGCGAAGACGTCGTGTTCTCGGCGGACAACAAGCGCTGGTTCCTGACCTGCATGGGCTCGGCCGCCATGATCATTGGCGATGCCGTGACCGACAAGCCGATTCAGACGGTCAAGCTTCCGATCCCATATCCGCACGGCATTGCCATCCATGACGGCATCGACCGCGTGCTCGTAACCAGCACGGTGCGCGCCACCGATCTCGGCGATGCCGGCGAAACCATCACCGCGATCGAGGCCTCGACCAGCAAGGTCTTGTCGTCGTACAAGGTTTCGAAGAAGGCGTCGCCGTCGCGCGAGGCTCCGGTCGAGATCCTGTTCGTGCCGAATGCGAACCCGCCGGTCGCCTACATCACCAACATGTTCGGCGGCACCCTGTGGACCGCGACCTGGAATGCGCAGAAGAAGGATTTCGATGTGGCGGAGGCCTTCGATTTCTCGAAGGCCAACGCCGGCGTGCCGCTGGAGATCTATTTCAACACCAGGGCGGACCGCATGTATGTGACGACCGCCAAGCCCGGGCATCTGCATGTCTTCGACATCAGCGGCAACGCCGCCAAGCCGCGGCTGCTGCGATCGATCGCGGCCGCGGAGGGCGCGCATCACGTTGCCATTACCAAGGACGAGCGGCTTGCCTTTGTGCAGAATTCGCTGCTGAACCTGCCGGGCATGAGCGACGGCTCGATCACCATCATCGACCTCACCAAAAACCAGGTGGTCGGTTCGATCGACACGCTGAAGGAGCAGGGGTTCAATCCCAACAGCATCGTGCTGCTGCCCCAGTGGAACCACCTGGCCGGGCATTAGGCCAAGAGCGGGCCTTGACAGGTACGGCGAGCCAAGCCGGGCGCGCTGCACGGTCATGCCTTGAACGCGGCGTCACGCCGCGCTGACGCGCTCGCCCGCCGCTTCGGTCGGGAAGATGCAGGTCACCGTGGTGCCGCGCCCGACCGCGGAATCGATCGAGACCGTGCCCCCGTGCAGCTCGACGAACGAGCGCACCAGCGACAGGCCGAGGCCGGTGCCGCGGTGGCGCGAGCCCATCGCGTTGGTCTCGAACCAGTCGAACACCTTGTCCTTCATGTCGGGCGGGATGCCGGGTCCCTGGTCGGTCACCATGAACACCACAGCGTCCTGCAGCCGCTGCGCCGCCAGCGTCACCGTCCCGTTGGGCGGCGAAAAGCCGACGGCATTGGCCAGGAGGTTGAACAGCGCCTGCCGCACGCGGCGTTCGTCGGCCACGAAGCTGCCGATGTCGGGGGCGGTGCGGATCGAGAGCTTGATTGCAGACTGCGCGAGCCGGTCCTGCACGCCCTCGGCGGCGGCGTCCATGGTCTTCCTGATGTCGACCGCCCCGAGATTGAGCGTCATCGCGCCGGCATCGATGGTGGCGAGGTCGAGGATGTTGTTGATGATGGCGAGCAGCGCGTTGGTCGAAGTGGTGATGTAGCCGAGGTACTCGCGCTGCTTCGGCGTCAGCGGGCCGGTCGCCTCGTCGCCGAGGAAATGCGCGAAGCCGATGATGTTGGTGAGCGGCGAGCGCAGCTCGTAGGAGACGTGGTGCACGAAGTCGATCTTGATCTTGTCGGCGTCCTCCAGCGCCTCGTTGCGCTCGCGCAGCGCGCGCTCGACGTTCACGGAATCAGTGATGTCCTGGAAGGTGACGAGCGTGGCGCCGTCGGGCAGCGGCTGGGTCGCGCATTTGACCACGCTGCCGTCGCGCCGTTCGATCTCGCCGGTTACCGGAGTGCGGTTGTCGATGGCGGTGACCGTCATGCGCAGCGCCGGCCACACCGGGTTGTCGCCTGAGACCGCGTGGCACCAGGCGATCACGGCCTCCACGTGCGGCCGTTCGGCGAGCGCCGCCGGGTCGAATTTCCAGAGCTGCGCGAACGCCGGGTTGAACAGCCGCAGCCGTCCGTCGCTCGCGAACACCGCGACGCCTTCGGCGAGATTGTCGAGCGTTTCGCCCTGCACCCGCACCTGCGCCTCGTAGCGGCGGCGCAGCTCCAGCGGCTCGGTGATGTCGTCGTAGAGGTAGATCACGCCGCCTTCCGGGTTGGGCGTGGTGACCACGCGAAGCGTGCGGCCGTCGGGCAGGTGCCATTCGTGGGTCACGGCCTCGGTCGCGCGATAGGCCTCGTGCAGCTCGGCCTTCCATTTGCGGAAGTCCTGCTGCTCGGGCAGGCGCCTGGTGTCGCGCAGGCGGTCGAGGATGGCGGAGTCGCTCGGCCCCTGGTCGAGGAAACTGTCGTCGAGCTCCCAGAGTGTGCGGAAGGCAGCGTTGTGAAACGAGAGCCGCTGGTCGGCCCCGAAGATGGCGACGCCGGTGGTCAGGTGGTCGAGCGTCGAGCGATGGGCGTCGATCAGGCGCCGCAGCTCCGCGCGCATGGCGTCGGCCTCGGTGGCGTCGATCGCGATGCCGGTCGAGCCGCGGCGGGTGGGGAATGTGAGCACGTCGAACATGACGCGGCCGCCGCTGACGATGGCCGGCAGTCGGCCGGCGAAGGGCTGCTCGGTCTCGTGGGCGCGGTGCAGGTCGGCGCGGGCGTTGCGATCGAACAGCTCGATGCCGCGCTCCAGCGCCTCGGCCGAATCCCTCGCATCGACGGCGCGCGCATAGGCGGCATTGGCATAGGTGAGCTTGCCGGCTTCGTCGCGCGCCCACACCGGCGACGGCAGCGACTCGAACAGCGCGAGCATGGCATCGGCATCCTCGCGCTGGCGCTGGAAGCGCACCAGCAGCTCGGCCAGTTCGCGCTTGACGCCGCTCACGTCCTTCAGCCGCAGGATGGCGCGGCCGCCCACCACCTGGCCTTCGGCTTCAAGCGGGCGTCCGGCCTGCGTGGTGAGCGCCATCGTGAATTTCTCGCCGCGGTCGCGCAGGCCCGCGACGGCGTTCTCCATGGCCTGCGCCTTGTCGGGCTCGAGCCACAGGCCAAAGGCGAGCACCCGGTACGGCGCATCGGCATCGCCGATCAGGCTGATGTCGCCGATGATCTCGGGCTCGTCGCCGGCGGGCGCCCAGGCTACCAGGATCTGCGGCTCGGAACGCAGCAGCGCATAGACGCGGTCGACCTCGGCTTTGCGCGCGATGATCTCGTCTCGGGCAGTCGTCTCGGTTTCGGCCAGCCGGGCGCGCGTCCGCAGCAGCAGGATCGCGGTCACCACCGCGAAACCCAGCACCGCCAGCGTCAGCGCCATGGCCGCGATCTCGTGCCCGTTGAGCTGGGCGAAGGCGTTCAAGTAGACGTCGATGAAGGACGGCTCGGGCGTGGTGTCGGTCGCGCGCAGCCCGGGGGATTCTTGCGCGTCCGCTTGGGCCGGAAGTACGGACAGTACGGCTGCGAAGGCGGTGATGCGGAATCCGCCGCAGTGCGGATGAGCCGGATGGCTCCCGCCGGTGACCCGGATCGCGTCCGGCATACCCGATTGCCCCAATTCGCCGCGTCGCGGGGACCCGCACGGTCCGCGTATGCGAAGCCCCCTCACTTTCGGGCAGCGCCGACTTGCCGTTTACCCCACCGTCTCACGGCCGCCCTCGAATCAACGGACTTTAACCCCAACGGGACTCGCGCCGTAAGAGTCCAGACCGTGAACGGACGGTGACGGGCCCCGCGCGGGCGACGTCACACCGTGAGCAGCCACCCGACCGCGTGGCCGGTGGTGGTGTTCTGCCAGAACACGTCGCTCAGGCCGTCATTGTTGAAGTCGCCGACGGCGGCCGGGATCGATCCGGTGTCGAAGATTCCGAGCGATACCGAAGCGGTCCAGGTCCCGTTCTGAAGAATCCAGGCGGCAACCTCGCCGCTCGACAGATTGTGCAGCAGCAGGTCGTCGGTCCCGTTGCCGTTGAAGTCGCCGGTGCCGCGGACCTGCCAGCTTCCCGACAGCACGCCGGCGGCGGTCGAGGCCGACCACTGGCCGTTCCTGACGATCCAGGCGTTCACCTCGTCGGTGGCGGTGTTGTGCAGCAGCACGTCGACGATGTTGTCGCCGTTGAAATCGCCGGTGGCGAGGAGCTGCCAGGCGCCGGTCAGGATGCCGACCGCGCCGGAGGCCGACCACTGGCCGTTCTTGACGATCCAGGTGTTGACCTCGCTGGTGATGGTATTGCGCAGCAGCACGTCGGTGGTGCCGTCGCCGCTGAAGTCGCCGACACCGGCGAGCTGCCAGCCTCCGGTCAGGATGCCGACCGCGCCCGAGGCGGCCCACTGGCCGTTCTGCACCAGCCAGGTGTTGACCTCGCCGGTGGCGGTGTTGCGCAGCAGCACGTCGCTCGACGCGTCGTTGTTGAAGAAGCCGGTGCCGGCGAGCTGCCAGGCGCCGCTCAGCACGCCGACCGCGCCGGTGCCGGCGACCTGACCGTTCTGCAGCAGCAGCGTGTAGACTTCGCCGGTATTGCCGTTGCGCAGCAGGATGTCGCTCGTGCTGTCGCTGTTGAACAGTCCGGCGTCCTCGATCCATCGCCCCTGGCCGGTGAGCCCGAAGTCGATGGCGACCGCCGATGCGCTGGCGGTCAGGCGATAGGTGCCGGTGCCGCTGTCGTTGAATGCCCCGGCCGCAAGGTAATAGGTACCGGTCGCCGTGGCGCCGAACAGCAACTGGGAGTCGAGGGTATTGCTATCGTCGTTCTCGGCCAGCAGCGTGCCCGTGCTGTTGTAGAGACGCAGATAGGGGTCTGGGAGCGTTCCGCCGCTGCCGGCCGTCCCCTCAAGCTTGAACACGTAGTGCGTCCCCGCCGTCAACTGCACCTGGAACCAGTCGCGGTCGCCGGTGGTTTCCAGATTGCCGGTGCTCGAACTGTTGATCGCCACCAGGCCGAACGGCGCCGTCGTATCGGTGAGGCTGTCGCGGAAATCGTCGGTGGGCACGGCGGAACTGCTCACGCCCACCCGGTACGTACCGCTGTGGCTGTCGTTGTACCCCCCTGCCTCGACGTAATAGGTGCCGGCCGCCACGCTGACGATCAACTGCGAGTTCAGCCCCACGCCGGCGTCGTCGTCCTGGTTGATCAGCGTTCCCGCGCTGTTGTAGAGGCGCAGATACGGATCGGTCAGCGTGCCGGCGCTGGTGTCGCCGCCCTCCAGATTGAAGGTGTAGGTGCCTGCACTCAGCGTGACGCGGAACCAGTCGCGATCGCCGAGCGTCTCCAGGTTGCCGGTCGCCGAGCTTCCGACATTGACCGTGCCGAACGGCGACGACGTGTCGGTGAGGCTGTCTGCGAAATCGTCGGCCACCGCGGCCGTCACCCGAACCCGGTAAGTCCCCGTGTAGCTGTCGGTATAGCCGCCGGCAGCAACGTAATAGGTGCCGGAGCTGGTGACGACATAGCTGAGCTGGGCGTCGAATCCGGTGCCCGAGTCGTCGTCGTCGGAAAGCTGGGTGCCGGAACTGTTGTAGAAGCGCAGCAGCGGGTCGGCGAGCGTTCCCGAGCTGGAATCGGCGCCCATGACGTCGATGGTGACGACCGTGCCGGCGGTCAGCGTCACCCGGAACCAGTCGCGGTCGCCGACGGTTTCGAGATTGCCGGTCGCCGAGCTTCCGACACTGACCGTGCCGAACGGCGATGACGTGTCGGTGAAACTGTCCGCGAAGTCATCCGATGGCGGTGCCGCATCGTCGTTGGTGATGGTGCCCTGGCCCTGGGAATCGGTGATCGCGGCGCCGTTAGTCGCGCCCGAGAGGTTGACGAAGAACGTCTCGTTCGGCTCGAACACGGTGTCGCCGTTGATCGTCACCGAGACCGTCTGGGTGTTGACCCCCGACGCGAACGATAGTGTGCCGGAGGTCGCGACGTAGTCGCTGCCGCTCTGGGCGGTGTTGTCGGCGGTCGCGTAGTTGACGGTGAAGGCGGCGGTGCCGCTGGTGCGCGTGACCGTGAAGGTGGCGGTGGTGGTTCCGCCGTTGCCTTCCGTCACCGATACGTCGTTGATCGACACCGCGCCGGCCACCGCGCCGGCATCGTCGTTGACGATGGTGCCGCGGCCCTGCGAGTCGGTGATGGTCGCGCCATTGGTTGCGCCGGACAGGTTGACGAAGAAGGTCTCGTCGGGCTCGAAGGCGGTGTCGCCGTTGACGGTCACCGAGACGGTGCGCGTATTCACCCCGGTGCCGAACGAGAGCGTACCGGAGTTCGCGACATAGTCGCTGCCGGCGGTGGCGGTGCCGTTGGCGGTGGCGAAGTTGACGTTGAAGGCCGCGGTGCCGCCGCTGCGGGTGACTGTGAAGGTCGCGGTGGTGGTGCCGGCGTTGCCTTCGGACAACGTGACGTCGTTGATCGACACCGAGCCCGGATTGCTGACGGCGCCGAAATGATTGGCGATCGCCTCCATCAGCGCGAACACGTCGACGCGCGGAAAGCTTCCGCCGGTGTTGGTGACGTTGTCGTTCTCGTCGTCGCCGTCGACGATGGTCACCGCCGACGAACGCATGAGGCTGAGCAGGGTGCTGACCGGCAGCCGGCTGCCGGACAGCTGCACGGCATACTCCTGCGCCAGCGCCACAATGCCGGCGATATGCGGCGCGGCCATGCTGGTGCCGTAGAGCGTGGCGGTGGAATCGCCAAGGTAGGCGTTGGTGATGGCGCCCCCGGGCGCAAAGATGTCGACCAGCCCGGCGACCGTCGTTCGCTGGGTGAAAGACGTGATGCGATCGGGTCCGGTGGTGAAATCGGTGGCGCCCGACTGGAACGAAACCTGGCCGAGATTGGCGTCGTAGACGGCGCCGACGCCCCAGGCGAACGAATCCGAGGCCGGCTGGCCCACGCCCGGCGCGGAGTTCAACCCGAAGAAGCTGTTGCCGGTCGCGACCACCGGCGCGATGCCGAGGTTGAGGAAGCTCTGGAATTCGTTGTGCAGATAGGTCGACTGCGCCGAATTGAAATTGCCGCTGCCGAGCGAGAAGTTGACTGCGACGATGTTATAGGTCGCGGCGTTGGCGATCACCCATTGCGCGGCTTCCTCGATATCGAGGCTGGACGCGGAGTCGCTGTTGTCGGGGAATACCTTGAGGATGATCAGGTTCACGCCCGGCGCCATGCCGAGATAGGACGAGTGCTGCGAACCGATGGTGCCGGCGACGTGGGTGCCGTGCCCCTTGGTATCGGTGGCGTTGCCGTCGTTCGAGCCGGAGAAGTCGTATTGGAAGACGATCCGGTTGGCGACGCCGTCGCCGTTGCTGTCGGGCCCGAAGGCCGGGTGGTTGAGGTCGGCGCCGGTATCGACGATCACGACGCTGAAGCCGCTGCCGTCGATGCCGGCGAAGCGCGGGTCGGCGCGCATGTTGGTGACGCGGATCAGGCTCGACGACTGCGTCGTCAGCAGGCCTTCGCCGTCGGACGCAATGACGCCCGATTCGACCGGCAGCACCTCGTCCAGGGTGAAGAAGAACTCGGCCGACATCACGTCGCCGGCGATGGCCACGTTATAGGCGACGGCCTCGGCGCCATAGCCGTAGAACGGCAGGTCGCCCGGCAGCGCAGCGGGCGCGGTGAACGCCGTGCCGAGCGTCGGCACGGTGGACGTGGTGCTGCTCTCGGACCCTGAACCATCAAGGATCGCGCCGACGGTCAGTTCGGAGGCGACCATGACGGTCGCGACGGTCGTTGCGGCCGCCGCGTCCGCCGCATCGGCGGCATAGCCGTCGGTATCATCGAACCAGGACAGCCAGTCTGAATCGATCCACGGTTCGCCGCCTGCATATGGCAGCGGGATCGTCTTGCCCTCCGCGACCAGAGTCGGCATCGCCACCGCGACGGCGGCAGGGTCCAGCAGGGTCAGCGTGTCCACCAGATCGGAGGCCAACGCCGGCAACTCCGCGGCATAGGCGAGGCTATCGGGTCTTTGCATGGCGGATCCTTACGGTCGCAGCGGCACGCACGTGCGCGCGGCAAAGGTGGTCACCTTCGCTGCACACGTGCTGGTGGTGTCGAATCAGAGCCAGAAGAAGCCCACTCCGCCCCATTGCATCGGCCTCGCCTCTCGGTGCCTGCCTCTTGCGGGCAGGAGCAAGTCGCGACCAACTCGCTCGCGGATGCTGCGTCTCTTTGTGCTGCTGCACAGCCGCTGGAAAAGCTGGCAGCATGACCCGAATGGAAGCTTGGTCCGCGCCCGGCGATGATAGTTTGAGGGAACGGGAAGTCAAACCAGCTTTGCGAATTCCGCTATGATATCCGCGTAAAGACTGCGAACCATCGGGGGGCCCGCGATGTCCGGATACCGCTTCATCCTCTGCATCGGCCTTCTGCTTGCCGCCGCTGCTGCCAGCGCGCAGGCGCAAGGCTATCCCAGCAAGCCGGTCAAGCTGGTGGTTCCCTTTCCCGCCGGCGGACCCACCGATACCGCCGCGCGCGTGATCGCGCGCGGACTCCAGGCCACGTTCGGGCAATCCATCGTGATCGAGAACATTGCCGGCGCCGGCGGCACGCTGGGCGCCCGCAACGTCGCGGCGGCTGCGCCCGACGGCTACACCCTGATGATGGTATCGGCCTCCAATACCTTCGGCACCCAGCCGCTGCTGTACCGGCTCGATTTCGATCCGCTGAAGACCTTTGCGCCGGTGGCAACGGTGGTGACCGACAAGCAGATCATGGTGGCCAATCCTTCGGTGCCGTTCCGGACTGCGCCCGAGCTTGTCCGTTATGCCAAAGCCAATCCCGGCAAGCTCAATTACGGCGCGGCGATCGGGATCGGTCCGCATTTCATCATGGAGCTGTTCAAGATCAGGACCGGCACCCGCATCGTCCACGTTCCGTATCGCGGCTCCGGGCCGATCATCGCCGACGTGATCGGCGGTCAGATTCAATTGATGATGAGCGGCAAGTCGGTGCTGCTGCCGCATGTGCGGGCCGGCAAGATGCGCGCGATCTCGGTGAGTGCCTCGCGGCGCTGGCCGGAGCTGCCCGACGTGGGGACATTGATCGAGGCCGGGATCATGGACGCGGCCTATGACACCATCTTCGGCATCGTGACGCCGATGGGGACGCCGGCAGACGTGATCGCAACGCTCAACGGCGCGATCAATGGTGCCTTGCGCACGGCCGAGGTACAGGCGGCGTTCGCCAAGCTCGGCATCGAGCCGACCATCACCACGCCGCAGGAATTCGCAAAGATCGTCGCCGTCGAAGGGCCACGCTGGGCCGAGGTGGTGCGGCTCACGGGCATCAAGGTGGAGAAGTGACGGCCGATGGGTTTTGTTCAGGGCAAGAGGGCATGATCGGATGATTGCAGCGCGCGCGTTGATATCTGCCGTGATGATGCTGGGTGCGTTGCACGCCGCCCGCGCCCAGCAATATCCCGCCAAGCCGATCAAGCTCGTGGTCGGCTTTCCGGCCGGCGGCGCGACCGATACCACCGCGCGACTGATCGCTTCGCGCATGCAGGCCGCGCTGAAGCAGACCATCGTGGTCGAGAACATCGGCGGCGCCGGCGGTTCGATCGCGTCCAAGCAGGTGCGGACGGCGGCGCCCGACGGCTACACCCTGATGATGACGACGACCTCCGCCTTCGGCACCATGCCGCGGCTCTACAAGCTCGACTACGATCCGGTGCAGGCGTTCGTGCCGATCGCCACGCTGGTGGTCGACAAGGGCGTGCTGGTCGCCGGGCCGTCCTGGCCGGTGAAGACGGTGCATGAGGCGGTAGCGCAGGCGAAGGCCGCGCCCGGCAAGTTCAACTACGGGTCCGCCATCGGCATCGGACCGCACTTCGTGTTCGAGCTGTTCAAGCGCAAGGCCGGCGTCGACATCGTGCACGTGCCCTATCGCGGCGGCGGGCCGATGATCGCCGACCTGGTCGGCGGCCAGATCCACGCCACCGTCAACGGCAAGTCGGTGCTGCGCCAGCACATCGCCACCGGCAAGGTGCGCGCGCTCGGCGTCTCGGCGGCGACGCGCTGGGATGACATGAAGGACGTGCCGACGCTCCTGGAGGCGGGCTTCCTCGACGCGCCCTACGACACGCTGTTCGGGATCGTGGCGCCGGCTGGCGTACCGGCGGTGATCGTCGCGCGGCTCAATGCCGTCATCAACGAGGGGCTGCGCTCGCCCGAGATGCGCGCCAGCCTCGCCAAGCTCGGCATCGAGCCGCATGAAACGACGCCGGCGGAGTTCGCGAAGCTCGTCGCCGAAGAGGCGCCGCGCTGGGGCCGGGCGGTCGCGCTCACGGGCATCAAGGTACAGTGAGCATCAGAATGCGGGCACTGGCGCGTGCCGCCCATGCCCGGCTGCGCCCCGCCTGAGCGGCTTGCGCCGGCCGTCGTTCATTGCCGGATGGTGTGGCTTGCGCGGGAGGGCTCCAGCGCTGGCGGCGCGAGCGTCGCGATCAGCTCCGCCCCGCCGCGGCCCGCGCCTTCTCCAGGTGATTGAAGCTCTGCACCGGCGCCATCATCAGGAAACGGTAGCCCTCGGACACGATGCGCTCGCAATTGCCGGCCTCGACGTGCGGGTGGCCGACCACGACGTTGTGCTTCTTGCAGGTGTCGACGACGCGCTTCATCCACTTCAGCAGTTCCGGGTGCTCGTACTGGCGCGGAATGCCGAGCTCCTGGCCGAGGTCGCCTTCGCCGATCAGGATCGCGCCGATGCCCGGCACCTTGGTCAGGATGGTGTCGAGGTTCTCGACACCTTTGGTGTCCTCGATCTGGAGGATGACGAAGATCTCGCCCTGCGGATTGAGCGGCCATACGTCGGCCTTCTGGTAGTACTCCTGCTGGCCGATGCCCCAGTAGCGCGCGGCGGCGGTCGGGCCGTCGCCGCGGATGCCGGGCGGCTCGTAGAGCGGCTTGTCCTTCAGCCGCGGGTAGCGGCAGGCGCCGACCGCATTGGCGGCTTCTTCCACGGTCGAGATGTGCGGGAACACGATGCCGAAGCAGCCGACATCGAGCGCTTGCTTGGCCTGCCACTGCGCCATCTCGACCCCGTTGACGGGGATGCGCACCATCGGCGTCACCGGCGGAACGAGGCCCGCCTTGGCGATCTGGGCGCGGTTGAGCATGTATTGCAGGCAGTCGCGCAGCCGCCCGGAATCCCAGGGATTGTGCTCCATCTCGAACACGCAGCCGTCGTATTTCGACGCGCTCATGCCGATGGCGGAATCGACGTGCGCGGGCGCGAAGCATGTCAGCGCATGCTTGCCCGCTTCGAGCGCGCGGATGACGTTGTTCAGACGCGGCAGATCGGCCATGGTGCTCCCCTAAGCTTCAGGCGGGGCCACAACCACCGCCGTCATGCGCGGGCTTGACCCGCGCATCCATCTTTGGAAACGATGGATTGCCGGGTCAAGCCCGGCAATGACAAAATCGGCCAATCTGGTCCAATTTGAAAGCACCGCGTCATGATCATCGACTGTCACGGCCACTACACGACCGAGCCCAAGGACCTGCACCGCTTCCGCAGGGACCAGACCGAGGCGGTCAGGAACAAGACGCCGCTGCCGCCGCGCGCCGGGCTCAAGATGTCCGACGACGAGATCAGGGCCTCGATCGAAGGCGCGCAGCTCAAGCTGCAGCGCGAGCGCGGCACCGACCTGACGATCTTCTCGCCGCGCGCGTCCGGCATGGGCCACCACATCGGCGACTTCGCGGTGTCGAAGGAATGGACCGAGATCTGCAACGACCTCATTCACCGGGTCTGCACCCTCTTCCCGAAGAATTTCATCGGCGTCTGCCAGCTGCCGCAAACCCAGGGCGAAGCGCCCACCTCGTCGATCAAGGAATTGGAGCGCTGCGTCAAGGAACTCGGCTTCGTCGGCTGCAACCTCAATCCCGATCCGTCCGGCGGCTACTTCAACGCGCCGCCGCTCACCGACACGTGGTGGTATCCGTTCTACGAAAAGATGGTCGAGCTCGACGTGCCGGCGATGATCCACGTGTCGGGCTGCTGCAACCCCGCCCAGCACACCACAGGCTCCTACTATCTCAACGCCGACACCATGGCGGTGATGCAGCTCATCCTGTCCGACGTGTTCAAGGACTTCCCCACGCTCAAGCTCATCATCCCGCACGGCGGCGGCGCGGTGCCCTACCACTGGGGCCGCTTCCGCGGCATCGCGCTCGACAACAAGCGCCCCGAGCTCGCCGAGATCATGGGCAACAACATCTTCTTCGACACCTGCGTCTATCACCAGCCCGGCATCGACCTGCTCACCAAGGTGGTGCCCGCCGACAACATTTTGTTCGCCTCGGAGATGGTGGGCGCGGTGAAGGGCATCGACCCGAAGACCGGGCAGTATTTCGACGATACCAAGCGTTACATCGACGCCACGCCGAACCTCTCCGCCGCCGACAGGCAGAAGGTGTTCGAGGGCAACGCGCTGAAGGTCTATCCGCGGTTGAAGGCGCAGATCGAGAAGCAGGCGCGGGGGAATGCGTAAGATAGGCATCCCCGCACTGCCAACACGGCGAAACCGAACGTGCTCACGAAGCGGCTTTCAGACCTGACGATTGCTGACATTCAGGCGCTTAGAGGAGTCGCAGAAAGCCGCTATTTGGATTTTAAGGTCGCACCGGTTGGCGCCGCCGACCGGGATCGGCGGGAGTTCCTGGCGGACGTGTCTGCGTTTGCGAATGCCTCGGGAGGCGATATTGTGTTTGGTGTAGCAACCACGGATGGCGTAGCCGCCGACGTGGCCGGGATTGAGCTCAGTGACGCCGACAAAGAAAAGCTTAGACTCGGTGATTTGATTAGGTCGGGAATAGAACCCCGACTAGGTCACTTTGACATTGTTTGGTTGCCTATTAAGGCGACTACGGGAATCTTGATTGTCAGGGTACCGCGAAGCTGGACTGCCCCCCACCGGGTTACGCTGCTGGGGCATGATAAATTCTATGTACGCAATAGTGCGGGAAAGCATCCCATGAACGTAGATGAACTTAGACAAGCATTTACATTGTCACAGACGATTGTTGATAGAGTGCGTGCTTTCCGTTTCGAGCGGGTCGGCGTCATTATCGGCGACGAAGCACCCTTCGAATTAAAAGCTGGTGCAAAGCTCGTCTTCCATGGAGTTCCTCTCGGCGCGTTCGTTGATCCACCCTCGCTAAGCTTCGACTATCACGCCACACAGTTCTTTCCGCCCCTCGGGGCAAGCGGTCATTCTCACCAGCACACCTTAGAAGGACTTGCCGCGCACACGCCTCGCCAAGCAGATGGCGTGCGCGCCTACACGATGGCATTCCGAAACGGGATAATTGAGGGCGTCGCCCATCTTTCGGCTGACTGGGAATCTGGCGGCGAGACACAGATCAGTCTCGCTCGCGTTGAACGCTACATCAGGGAAGGTTGGGCATCGCTCCTGCGCTTTTCGCAACACTTTGCCATCGAGCCCCCATTTTATATCTTGATTTCTATACTCAATGTACGTGGCTTTGTTCCTCATATACCACAGAATTGGATGGACGAAGCCACCGGTAGCCCGTACCGGCGCGAACACCTCCTGCTTCCGGAATTGGAGATCGCCAGCGACCGACTTGGCGAAACCGATACCGTTCTCCTCAAGGGGTTGTTTGATCAGATCGCAAATGCCTTTGGACTTCACGGTTCTTTGAATTACAGCCGTGACGGGCGCTATCTTCTTCGTCGCTAATTGCAGGGACACCTGCGTGTATCATCAGCCCGGCATCGACCTGCTCACCAAGGTGGTGCCGGCCGACAACATTCTCTTTGCGTCGGAGATGGTGGGCGCGGTGAAGGGCATCGACCCGAAGACCGGGCAGTATTTCGACGATACCAAGCGTTACATCGACGGCACGCCGAACCTGAGCGCGGCCGACAAGCAGAAGGTGTTCGAAGGCAACACGCTGGAGGTCTATCCGCGGCTGAAGGCGCAGATCGAGAAGCAGGCGCGGGGGAATGTGTAGGCCCGCTGCTCACGCCCGCCGCTTGGGCAACCGCGCAATCTCCCGGCCCGCCGCCTGCGCCCGGCGGAGATCGTAGGCGCTCTGCAGATCGAGCCAGAACGGCGCGCTGGTGCCGAACCCGTGGCGGAGGTGGAGCGCGGCGTCCGGCATGACGCAGTCGATTTACTGCGATTTACTGCGGCTGGATGCCGGCGGCCTTCACCACCTTTGCCCACTTGGCGAAGTCGTCGCGCAGGAATTTCGCATAGACCTCCGGCGTCCAGCTCACCACCTCGACGCCGATCTTGTCCATGCGCTCGAGGTAGCCCTTGTCGGCGGTGATCGCGGCAATCTCCTGATAGAGCATCTGGATGACGTCCGGCGGCGTCCGCGCCGGCGCCACCAGCCCGACGCCGGAATTGATGTCGACCTCGGGCAGCCCGGCGTCGGCCATGTTGGGAAGCGTCGGCATCGACCGGATCTTGCGGGTGCCGCTCGCCGCCAGCGCGCGCAACTGCCCGCTCTCGATCAGGGGCAGCAGCGAATTGATCGCGCCGATGAACATGTCGATGCGCCCGGCCACGAGGTCGGGCAGCACGGCGGTCGCGCCCTTGAACGGCACATGCACGAGATCGACCTTGGCGTGCATCTTGAAGAGCTCGGCAGCGAGGTGCTGCGGCGTGCCGTTGCCGACCGAGGCAAACGACAGCCTGTCTTTCGACTTCCGCGCCAGCGCGATGAATTCCTGCACCGATTTCGCCGGCACCTTGGCCGGCACCACCATGACGAAGGGAACGTCGGCCATCATGGTGATGGCGGCGTAGTCGTTGACCGGATGATAGACCGGCTTCTTCGACAGGTGCGGGCCCATGGTGAACGAGGCGGGTGCGATCAGGAGCGTGTGGCCGTCCGGCGGCGACTTGGCGACGCCCTGATAGGCGATGGTGCCGCCGCCTCCGGGCCGGTTCTCGACCACGGCGGTCTGCTTGAGCCGCGCCTGAAGCCCGGTCGCGATCTCGCGCGCCACCACGTCGTTGGAACCGCCCGGCGTGAACGGCACAATGATGCGGATCGTCTGGCTGGGGAAGGTCTGCGCCGCGGCGGCGGAGACGACGGCCAGGGCGGCGGCAACGGCGGCGAACAGCCTCTTCATGTCTTCCTCGTGGTTCGATTGCCGCGCACGGGGCCGGCCCGCATCGCGGTCGCGTCGCTTCTCCGTATCATCATCGCCGCCGGCGCGGCTATCGGGTGCGACATGCCGCCCCGTCAGGGGATGCGTCCGTAGGGTTCGCCTTTGAAGCCGCTGACGCGATAGACCAGGAACGGCGTCGGCGGCAGCCCCTCCAGACGCTCGACCCGGGAAAAGCGGCCGGTCAACACCGGGAGCATGTCGGTCTTCAGCGCGACATAGATCAGCGTTCCGTCGAGATGCTGCGCGGTCGCCGGCGGCGCCGTGAGAAATCGGAACTCGTCCGCCACCATGATGATCGGGACCTGCGGCCGCAGGTAGAAGTGCAGCCAGGAGGTAATCGGAAAATCGGTGGTGAGAATGCCGCGCGCCTGGGTCATTTCGACCGCGCGCGCGATCGGAACCGCCACCTGCCGCATGGTGGATGCCAGGTGATGATTGAGCTGATCGTAGGGCGCCAGCGAGAACGGCCGGAACAGCGCCTGCCCATAGATGATCACGAGCAGCGCGACCGCCGTCGGAACCGCGGCCCTGCGGATGAATGCCGTCCCATACTGGCGCCGCCAGGCATCGGCAGCGGCCAGCGCCAGCGCCGGGTAGATGACGTCAATCCAGTTGCGATGAATCCGGTCGACGAACACATAGCCGAAGCAGAACAGGATGATGGGCCAGCACAATGCGGCGATCAGAATCCGGTTCGAGTCCCCGGACAGCGCCGCGCGCCAGAGGCCGATCATCGCCAGGATCAGGATGAACGGCGAGGCGATCACGAGCTGCTCGCCGACGAACTGCGGCAGGTAGTACCAGCGCCCGCGCCCGCTGAAGCCGAGCCGGCCGAACTGGAAGCCGAGCGACACCCAGTCGTTGGAGGCGTTCCAGATCACATGGGGCGAGAACACGAGCGCCGCGATCGCGCCGCCCAGCCACGGCCAGGGCGTGGCGAGCCAGCGTCGCCCGTTGCCGGTGAGAACGAGCCAGAGGAACACGCCCAGGCCGAGAAACAGGACGATGTATTTGGACAGGAGCCCAAGCCCGGCGAACAGCCCGGCGGCGAGCCACCAGCGCCCGTCCGCGCGCGCTTCCGCCTCCGCAATTGACCAGATGAAGGCGGCGCTACAGGCGAGCATCGGCGCGTCGGGTGCCGCGAGGAAGCTCACCGCATGCACCATCAGCATCAGGTTGAAGTACAGCGCGGCCCGCGCGCCGTGCTCCGACCCGCCCAAGAGGAGCGTGCCGGTACGCCACACGCACATGGTCGTGGGGACGGTCAGCGCGAGGCCGAAGAAGCGCACGCCGAATTCGGTGTCGCCGAACAGCGCGGTGCCGGCGCGAATCAGGGCGGCGATGGCGGGCGGGTGATCGTAGTAGCCCCAGGCGAGGTGCTTCGACCACATCCAATAGTAGAGCTCGTCGCCGAAAAACAGCGGCAGGAATGCGGCGGCGATGAAACGAATGCCGATCAGCAGGCCGATCGCGACAACATAGAACCGCGTGCGGTCCTCGGAAGAGAGGGACGGCGCCATCGAGCCAACGCTTGTCGCGGTCCTAGCGTGTCCTCCGACGTTCCAGGCTGCACCGTCCGGGGGACACGCCGCAGGCGCAAGCTCGCGCCGCGAGCCGCGCCATCATTGCAGTCGCGGCGGCGATTGTCCACGTTCTGTCGGGGATCAGCGGCGCGCCCTCGCGGGCGACGCCGCCGTCGCTACGCCACCATGATCGTGCCGGGGACCGGCCGTGGGCGCTCTGCGTTTGGTCGGCCGCCGCAGGTGTTGGGGTTGGCCTGAACCGGCAGGGAGGCCAGCGCGATCATCGTGCCGGGCGTTGCCGGCAGCGGCCGTTCGGCATTCGGCCGGCCGCTGCACGATCCGGCGTTGACGGCGATAAGCTGCGCAGCCTGTGTCGCCGGCATGGCAGCCAGAAGCGCCGCCAGACTGGCGAAAATCCTGCAGGTCTTCATCGGGGGTCCTCATGTCGGTCATGTGCCATGCCGGAACGGCCTGGCCTGCTCGTGAGCGGTCAGACGGACATGCGCGGTGGTTTTTCGAGCGGGGCTTGCACGGTCACTTCGGCCGCAACGCCCGGCGCACCTCCTGAATCAGCAGCACGGGATCGCAAGGTTTCGACAGCCGTGGGATCGTCCTGTATTCTTGCGGCAATGCCGACCGGCCATAGCCGGTCAGGAACACGAGCGGGATCCGGCGTGCCAGCAGCTCATCCACCAGCGGATAGACCGCGTCCCCGTTGAGATTGATGTCCAGGATCGCAAAGTCGAAGGGTTCGCTGCGGGCGGCGCGGGTCGCCGAGGGGAGGTTGCCGAACGGCCCCACGATCGCGCACCCTGCCGCCCGCAACGCGTCTTCCAGATAGAGCGCCAGAAAGAATTCGTCCTCGACGATCAGAATGCGCCGGCCCGCGAGGTCGCTGGCTTCCACGGACGTGTGTGCGCGTGGCCAGTCCGGATCGGGCGGCACCGGCCCGACCATGATCAGCCGGTCAACTCGGCGGCGCGGACGGTGGCCCCATCGTCGTGGAGCGGAAACGAGATCGTGCACCGGAGGCCGCTTTCGGCGAACACCATCTGAACCTTGCCGTCAAGGTCCGCAGCCAGCGCGCGTTCCAGCAGCAGCCGGCCGAACCCGCTGCGCACCGGCGGCGTCACCGGCGGCCCGCCCGACTCCGTCCAGCGCATGGTCAGGGTCCGGTCCTCCTCCGATGCGTTGACGTCCCAGTCGACGCCGACGCGGCCGCTCCTGACCGAGAGCGCACCGTACTTGGCGGCATTGGTTGCAAGCTCGTGGACTGCCATCCCGAGCACGACGGCACTACGGGGATTCAAGGTGACCGCCGGTCCCGAGAGCTGCACATTGCTGGAGTCGTCGCCGGCATACGGCGCGAATTCGTCGCGCAGCATCGACTCCAGATCGACGCCCGACCATTTCGCTTCGGCCAGACGACTGTGGGTCTGCGCCAGTGCGCGAATGCGCCCCTCGAAGGATCGGCGTGCGTCCTCCAAGGACGGCGCCCTGGCGAACGACTGGTGCGAAATCGAGATCACGGTCGCCAGCGTGTTCTTGACGCGATGGCTGAGTTCCGCCACCAGAAGATCACGTCGCGACTCCGCAAGCTTGCGCTCGGTGATGTCGCGGGCGATCTTGGATGCGCCGACGATCCGGCCCTCGTCGTCGCGGACCGGCGACACCGTCAGAGAAATATCGATCAGGCGCCCGTTCTTGCGTCGCCTGACGGTCTCGTAGTGCTCGATGCGTTCGCCGCGGCGGATGCGACGGAGGATTTCCGGCTCCTCGTCCAGATGATCGGGCGGGATGAGCACGGTGATCGACTTGCCGATGATCTCGTCCGCCGAATAGCCGAACAGCCGCTCGGCGCCGGGGTTCCAGCTGACGATCACGCCGTCGAGGTCCTTGCTGACGATGGCGTCGTCGGAGGACTCGATGATCGCGGCCAGATGCTGCCGCGCCTGATCGCCCTGGCGGCGCCGCTGCATTTCGCGATCCAGCGCCGCCTCCGACTGCTTGCGCGCGCTGATATCGACCAGCATGTTCACCGCGCCGGTCAGCGCGCCGGAGGAGTCGAAGAGCGGTGTCGGATAGGGAATGAAGGGGACGCGGGTGCCATCGGGCCGCTCCGCGATCGCTTCCACGCCGCGGATCGGCCGCCTTTGCTTCAGGGCCAGCGCCATCGGGCACTGATCGTGCGGCAGCGGGGTTCCGTCAGGCCGGTAGAGCTTCCAGGAGCCGCACCATTCGGCCGTGCCGAGTTCCGGGCGGCGGCCCCATAGCTCGGCAGCGGCCTGGTTGTAGTAGGTGATACGGCCGGACGCGTCGGTGGTGTAGATCGCCGCGGGAAGGGCGTCGATCAGCGCTGTGGAGGATTCGTGCTGCCAACCGGCGGTTGGCGCGGAGGCCTTTGACGCCAGGACATCCGCAAGAGCGGAGGACTTTGACGCCAGGACATCCGCAAGAGCAGTCACACTACTCATCAGGCGTTTCCCCCACACTCGGGACTGTCCCCGAGTAGCAACGGCCGAGCCGGCGGAAAGTTCCCCGTCGGAGCCGTGCGGCCGCCGGGCCCCGGCGCGCCAGGGTTGCCGGGCCGGCGACGGTCGCGAAAGGCATTCCGGCATCCGCGGCCGCCCGGTATAATCAACTGAAATTCATGGGGTTTGGCATGCGCGTCTGCGCCCTGGGCTATGTCGTTGCCCGCACCAAGGACCTCGATGACTGGGGCAGCTTCGGCCCGGGCGTGATGGGGCTCCAGCGCGTCGACCGGTCGCGCACCTCGCTCGCCTTCCGCATGGACGACCGCAAGCAGCGCATCATCGTGGACGCCGATGGCGGGGAGGGTATCTCGGTGTTCGGCTGGGAGACCGCGGACGCTGCGGCGCTCGATGCGCTGGCGGCGCGGCTCGACGCCGCAGGCGTGCAGGTGGCCCGCGGGTCGCGCGCGCTGGCCGACGAGCGCATGGTGCACGATCTGGTGGTGTTCTCCGATCCGCTCGGGAACCGGCTGGAAGCGTTCCACGGCGCCGAGGTGGCGTCCGATCCGTTCAAGCCGGGACGCTCGATATCGGGATTCCGCACCGGCCCGCTCGGGCTCGGCCATGTCGTGTTCAACGTCGAGACGTCGGAGACGATCCAGAAGCTCCTGCCGTTCTACCGTGACCTGCTCGGCTTTCGGCTGACGGACTACTATTCGCATCCGTTCGAGGCGTTCTTCCTGCACGTCAATCCGCGCCATCACTCGCTCGCCATGATCCGCACCGGCAGGAACGCGGTGCACCATATCATGATGGAGGTGTACTCGTTCGACGACATGGGCCAGGGCTACGACATCGCGCAGCGCGAGGGGCGTGTCGCCACCACCATGGGACGGCACACGTCGGATTTCATCACATCGTTCTACAGCTTCACGCCGTCGGGATTCATGATCGAGTACGGCTGGGGCGCGCGCTCCATCGACCCGGAGACGTGGCAGGCCTATGAGCGCAAGGAAGGCCCCAGCATGTGGGGCCACGATCGCGCCTGGCTGCCGCCCGAGCAGCAGGAGGCCGCGCGCAAGCTCCGGCTCGAAAACGCCGCCAAGGGGCTGCGCCGGCCGGTACAGGTGATGGACGGCAACTATCACGTGATGGACGGCGTCTGTCCATGGTGGGACGGAATCAAGGACCGTCGGCCGTTCGGCTGAGTGCTGCCACTCGGCGATCAAAGTCGTTCAGCGATCAAGAAGATCAACGGGAGGGAACGATGAGGTTGACACGCGGCTTTGCCCTGGCCTGCCGACTTGCGCTGTCGGCGGCCGTTGCAGGGATGGCGGCCGTCGCCGTCGCGCAGGAGACACCCCAGTACAAGGGAGCGCCCAAGCTCGCGCAGCGGCAGGTGGCGCCGGATCTGCACTTCCTGTTCGATTTCTCGTCGTCGAACGCGAGCTTCCTCGTTACCGACGAGGGCGTGCTGGTGGTGGACACGCGCCAGCACGTGCGCGACGGCGAAGACCTGATCGCGCGCATCCGCACGGTGACGGACAAGCCGATCAAATGGGTCGTGAATTCGCACTTTCACGCCGACCACTATCTCGGCAATCCGGCCTTCAAGGCGGCCGGCGCCACCATCGTCGCGCACCGGGACACGGCGATGCTGATGCAGAAGATGCATGCGAAGGAAATCGCCCGCCGCGGCGGCTTCTTCAAGCGGCGCGGCTACGATCCCAAGGACACGGCGCTGGCCATGCCGGACGTGACCTTCGACCAGGAGATGACGATCCGGCTGGGTGGCCGCGAGATTCGGCTGCTCTATCTCGGGCCGGGCCAGCAGATCGGAGACACCTTTGTGCACATCCCGCACGATCGCGCGCTCCATACGCCGGGCGCGTTTGCGCGACAGAGCTGGGCCAACACCGTGTTCACGCCGTCGGTCGAGGGATGGATATCGGTGCTGCGCAAGGTGACTGCGATGGACGTCGACATCGTCATGCCGGCGCACGGTGACGTCGCGAAGCGAAGCGACATCGACGATCTCGCGCGGTTCTTGTCGGCGGTGCACAGCGCTGTGAAGGCCGGCGTCGCCAAGGGCATGAGCGTGGACGAGATTGTGCAGGCGCAGACCTTCGAGCAGTACAAGGGCTGGCGCAACTACGACCGCCGCGCGCACACCATTCGCGCCCTTCACGAACTGATCACGGTGGGGTCGCCAGCCTATTTCCGATAGCAGGCGGCGAATGGCTCGGATGCAGCTCAGTCGCCCGGCAGTTTCCGGCTGTACGCACTGCGCGCGAGTTCCGCGACCGTGATACGCGCCAGTGCCGATGAAAACGATTCCTCTGCCTTCGCCAGCGCCGGCATGACCACCTGCGTCAGCAGGGGGGAACCGGTCAGCGGCGGCTCCCCCTTGTCCTCGACGGTTCCCGCGGCATGAAGGATGGCGTCGGCGGTGATGTCGCCTTCGGCGCGCGCCAGCTCGTAGCCGCCACGCGGTCCGCGGATGCCGCGCAGAATCCCTTCCCGCACCAGCGCTTGCAGCACCGGCTCGAGATGCCGCGGCGGCAGCCGATGACGCCCCGCAAGCGCCTTGGCCGCGACCGGTCTGCCACGCGAATTGATCGCGATATCGAGAACGGCGGCAATGGCGAGCACGCCCTTGCGAGGCAACAGCGGCATCGGGGATCTGCGGTTTTGTGTCAGGCCGTTAGGCCCGAACAGTCGACGGTACTATAGTACTACTCCGCTCAGGGTCGAGTGGTTCCTATTTTCTTTCCCCTGACGCTGTACCCGTGGAGCCAAAACCCCGAACTCCGCGTGTGGTTTCATCGAGGTTTGCAGACTCGCAAAACAACGCTTGCATTGTAGCTGTGATGACCAACTGTGCAATGCGCGCGCCGCGTTCAACTGTGAATGAATTGCGGCCGAGATTTACAAGAATGATTTGTACTTCACCGCGGTAATCCGCATCGATCGTGCCGGGCGCATTCAACACCGTGACTCCGTGATTCAAAGCGAGCCCGCTGCGCGGACGAATTTGTCCTTCGTAACCGCGCGGCAGCGCAAGCGCGATGCCGGTCGGAATCAGCGCCCGGTCGCCCGGTGCAATCGTCACCGGCGCATCCTCCGGAATCGCCGCAACCAGATCTGCACCTGATGCGTGTGCGCTCTGATAGGCAGGCAGCGGCAATCCGTCGCCGTGCGGCAGGCGGAGGACGGGAATCTCGATCGAGGTCATGAGTCGCCTTTCGCCGTCGACGCAGGCGCGAGTTTCGCCGCGATGCGCGCCACGAGCGCGCGGGCGACATCGTCCTTTCGTTGTGGCGGCCAGGATTCGACGCCGTGCGCAGTCACGAGATGCACGGTGTTGATGTCGCCGCCCATCACGCCGGTATCCGCAGACACATCGTTGGCAACGATCCAATCGCAGCGTTTGCGCTTGAGCTTGTCCTTGGCATTGGCGACCAGGTTCTCGGTCTCGGCCGCAAAGCCGATGACAAGTCGCGGTCGGCCGGTCCCGCGCTGCGCGATGGTGGCGAGGATGTCGGGATTCTCGACCAGCGACAGGGTGGGGACGCCGGCCTTGGTCTTCTTGATCTTCTCGCGCGTGGCCTCGCGCACGCGCCAGTCCGCCACCGCGGCGGCGAATATCGCGCAGTCGGCCGGCAGCGCATTCTCGACCGCGGCCAGCATTGCCCGCGCGGTCTCGACCTTGACGACGGTCACACCGGCCGGATCGGGCACGCTGACCGGACCGGATATCAGGATCACCTCGGCGCCGGCCTCGGCCGCGGCGGCGGCGATGGCATGACCCTGCTTGCCGGAGGAGCGGTTGGCGATGAAGCGCACCGGGTCGATCGGCTCGTGCGTCGGACCCGAGGTGATGACAACGCGCCGACCGGAGAGTGGGCGGGTGCCGGCGGTTCCGCCAAGCAGTGCCGCGCTCGCGGCAGCGATCTCATCCGGCTCCGCCATGCGTCCGGTGCCGGCTTCGCCGCGCTCCGCCATCTCGCCGGTATTGGGGCCGACGATCTTGACGCCGTCCTCCACGAGCTGGGCCAGGTTGCGCTGTGTTGCTCTATGCGTCCACATCGCAGGGTTCATCGCAGGCGCCAGCAGGATCGGCCTGTCGGTGGCGAGCAGAACCGCGGTCGCGAGATCGTCGGCATGCCCGCCCGCCATCTTGGCCATCAGATCGGCCGTAGCGGGGGCGACGACCACGAGGTCGGTGTCGCGCGCGAGCCGGATATGGCCGACGTCGAACTCGCTGTTCGGATCGAACAGGTCGGTGAACGCCGGCCCGCCCGCGAGCGCACCGGCGGCGAGGGGAGTGATGAACTGCTGCGCCGCGCGGGTCAGGATGCATCGCACCGCCATGCCGCGATCCTGGAGCCGGCGGATCAAATCGAGCGATTTGTAGGCGGCAATCCCGCCGGCGATGATGAGCAGCACGCGCGGCATTCCGGCGCCGCGCGCCGGCTCTGGCGCCGGCCGTCGCAGCGGGCCTGCTGCCGGCGCCGCGCCCGGACGGCGCTCTGCGGAACGGGCGGTCGCGCCCGCCGCCTCCCGCAGGATGGTGCGGGCCTCGTCCTCCATCGAACGGTTGTTGGCAGCAGCACGCAGCCGCAGCCGCTTCTTGATGTCGTCGTCGAGCTGGCGGATCGTGAGGCTGGCCATGCCCCAGCCTAGCGCATGATTGCACTGCAATCAATGCAATCATAGGCTCATCGCGGTGTCCGGGATTGGTGAGCCGCAAAAATTCGGGCCGGTGTCCGTCTGAGACCGGCAACGGTGCCTACCCCCCTTGGATGACCGCCATTCCGGGGACCATCGGCATGCAATCGAACCCGCCGGAGGACGTCGATGCATTTCACAGAGCAGGACTTGCGCCAGGCGGTCGCCGCCGGCGCCCTCGATAACGACCGACTGGCCTCTCTGCTCGCCTATCTGAACGCGCAGCAGTCCGCCGCACCCGCGCGCGAAGGCGCCGCTCCCGCGCCGCGCTTCGATCTGGCGCACCTGCTCTGGTACGCAGGCGCCCTGATCGTCATCACGGCCATGGGCCTGTTCTCGACGCTTGCCTTTTCCGCCATGGGCGGCAAGGCGCTTGCGGCGACTGCCATCGTATATGCGATCGCATTCACCGCTGCCGGCCACTATCTGTGGCATCGACGCAACCTGCGCATCCCCGGCGGCCTGATGATCGCCATCGCGGTAGCGATGGCGCCGCTCGCCGTCTACGGCATCCAGGACGCACTCGGATTGTGGGGCCAGTTCGGCCGGCCCGGCACGGTGCAGAGCTTCTACGTCTGGATCAAGGGCAGCTGGGTCTACATGGAAATCGCGGCGATCGTCGCCGCGCTGATCGCGCTCTGGCGCTATCCGTTTCCCTTCATCGTGATGATCCTGGCGTTCGCGCTGTGGTTCATGTCGATGGATCTCACGCCGTGGGTCTTCGGCCGGGCCACGTTCTCCTGGGATGAACGTCGCATCGTCTCGCTGGTCTTCGGACTGGCGGTACTGGTGGTCGCCTACCTGGTCGACCGCAAGCCGCGCAACGGCGACTTCGCGTTCTGGCTGCACCTGTTCGGGCTGATGACGTTCTGGGGCGGCCTGAGCCTTACCAACAGCGGCAGCGAGCTCGGCAAGGTGCTCTATGGCCTGCTGAACGTCGGCCTCGTGCTGATGTCGATCGTGCTGGCGCGGCGGGTCTATGCGGTGTTCGGAACGCTGGGCATTGCCGGCTACCTCGGCCATCTCGCGCACAGCGTGTTCAGGGACTCGATGCTGTTTCCGTTCGCGCTGTCGCTGATCGGCGTGGCGATCATCGCTGCGGGACTGCTCTACCACCGCAACCAGGCGGCCATCGCCGCCTGGGTCGAGAACAATTTTCCTGAAGCGTTGCGCCGGCTGCGGCCGGCGCATGCGCGGTGACGTCACCACACCACCGCGATCAGCACCACCAGCAGCGCGGCGATCGCCCACAGCGCCGCCGCCGTCCAGCGGTTGCGGCGCGCCTCCGCGCGGCCGATGGCGGCGACCGTCTCCGGCGCCAGCACCAGGCCGTCGCGGGTGATGGCGTCGATGTGTTCGACCAGCGAGGCGCCGCGCGACAGCAGGCCCGGCACCTCGCCGAAGAAGCGGCCGACCTCGCGCACGCCGTCGGTCGCGCCTTCGAGCGCGCCGGCGGCGCCGAGGTGCCGCTCGATCCATTCGCGCACGACCGGCTCCGCCACGGCCCACATGTCGAGGTGCGGGTCGAGAGCGCGCGCGACGCCTTCGACCACCACCATCGTCTTCTGGAGCAGGATCAGCTCCGGTCGCGTGCGCATGTCGAACAGGCCGGTGACCTCGAACAGCAGCATCAGGAGCTTGGCCATCGAGATTTCGTCGGCGGGCCGGTTGTGGATGGGCTCGCCGATGGCGCGGATCGCCTGCGCGAAGCTCTCGACCGAATGGTGGCGCGGCACGTAGCCGGCCTCGAAATGGACCTCGGCGGTGCGATGATAATCGCGGGTGATGAAGCCGTAGAGAATCTCGGCAAGGAAACGGCGCTCCTTCGGACCGAGCCGGCCCATGATGCCGAAATCGACCGCCACCAAATTGCCGCGCGCGTCAACGAACAGATTGCCGGGATGGAAATCGGCGTGAAAGAAGCCATCGCGCAGCGCGTGCCGCAGGAAGGTCTGGATCACCGCGCGCGCCAGCGCCTTGAGATCGAAGCCTGCCGCGTCCAGCCGCGCGCGGTCGGAGAGCGGCGTTCCGTCGATCCAGTCGAGCGTCAGGACGGTGCGCGCGGTGCGGTCCCAGTCCACGGCCGGCACGCGGAAGTCGGGATCGTTGCGGGCATTCTCCGCCATCTCCGACAGTGCGGCGGCCTCCAGCCGTAAATCCATCTCGATCGCGCAGGTGCGGCGCAGGTTGTCGGCCACGTCGATCAGGCGCAGGCGGCGCGCTTCGGCCGAGAAGCGTTCGGCATTGCGTGCCGCGAACGTGATCGCGTCAAGATCGACAACGAAGCGGTGCTCGATGCCGGGGCGCAGGACCTTCACGGCGACCGGCCGCGTGCCGTCCGGCGCTGTGATTTCGGCGCGGTGCACCTGCGCGATCGACGCCGCCGCCACCGCCGGCCCGAACGACACGAACAGCTTGCCGAGCGGCTCGCCCAGCGCCTCCTCGACCGCCCGTTCGGCGTCAGCCTGCGGGAACGGTGCCATCCGGTCCTGCAACGACTCCAGGTCGCGCGCCAGCGCGGTGCCGACCACATCTGGCCGCGTCGCCAGGAACTGTCCGAGCTTCACATAGGTCGGGCCGAGCCGGGTGAGCGCCAGCGACAGCTTCGTCGGTGCAGCGGCGGTCTGGCGGCGCTCGAACAGCCGGCCGATGCGCAGCACCATCCGCGCCAGCATCGGCAACGGTTTCGGGTCGATCAGTCCCAGCACGCCTTCGCGCGCGAACACGAAACCGGCGCGGCCGAGACGGGCTAGATGGGCGAGGGGGGCGATCATGAACGGACAAGCGCAGATGGCTGTGTCCTCTCCCCGCAGGCGGGGCGAGGGCACAACAACGACCGCCCGAGACAGAGGGGGCTACTCACAGCCGCCAGCCCGAATGCAGCGCGACGATGCCGCCGCTCATGCGCCGGTACGACACGCGGCCAAAGCCTGCGGCACGCATCATGGCGGCGAAAGCTTCCGGGCGCGGAAAGCGGCGGATCGACTCCACGAGATAGCGATAGGCCTCGGGGTCGCCGGTGACCGCCTGGCCAAGCGCGGGAATGACGTTGAAGGAATAGGCGTCGTAGAACGTATCGAGTCCCGGGACGTCGACGGTGGAAAACTCAAGGCAGAGGTAATGTCCGCCGAGCCGCAACACCCGGTACGCCTCGCGGAGCGCCGCGTCGATCCGCGGCACGTTGCGGATGCCGAAGGCAATCGTCACGGCGTCGAATGAGCGGTCAGGAAAGGGCAAGGCCTCGGCATTGCCCTCCACGAAGCTGACGAGATCGTCGCAGCCGCGCGCGGCGGCGCGCGCGCGCCCCACGTCGAGCATGGCGTGGTTGATATCCGCGACCGTGACGCGCACCGCATCGTTGCCGGCCTCGGCCACCCGGAAGGCGATATCGCCGGTGCCGCCCGCGACATCGAGCAGCGCGAACGGCCGATGACCGGATTTCTCGTCGCGACGGCCGGGGCGGCCCCTTGGCGGCGGGTTCACCGCCGTCACCAGCGCATCTTTCCAGGCACGGTGAAGGCCCATCGACATCAGGTCGTTCATCAGGTCGTAGCGGCCGGCGACCGAATGGAATACGTCGTCCACCAGTGCCTGCTTCTCTGACAGAGGCACCTGCCGGAATCCGAAATGGGTGTTCTGGTCGCTCATATGCACTCGGCTGCGCCTGGCTACGCTGCACGGACCATTGTATCACGCCCCCGACGGCTCGGGGCCGATGCCGTCGACGTGCCCCGCCGCGAGGATCAGCCAGAGCAGGTGCCCGATCTGACGATTGCTGATATCGGGCCAGTTCTCCTGCGTCATGTCGACGGTGTGGACGATGACAAGGTCGTGGGACGGAACGACGAACAGGTATTGTGCGCCGACCCCGAGCGCATGATAGGTGCCATCGGGCAGGATCACGGTGGGCGAGCCGTCGATCCCGAATCCGGTCCACCACATGTAGCCGTATCCGCGCCCGGCGAAGGTCTGCGAGCGCACCACGGCGTGCGTGCGCGTGCTCTCGGTGATCCAATGCGCCGGCACCACCGGCTTGTCGTTCCAGCGGCCGCCGTGAGCGTACAGCAGCCCGAAGCGCGCGAGATCGCGCGCGCTCATGACGAAGCCGTAGTTGCGGTGGTCGGAGATTGCGCCGGAGCCCCAGGCGCCGTCGCCGACGACGAAGTCCTCCATCCCGATAGGGTCGGCGATGCGGCGCCGGAAGGATTCGTAGATGCCTTCGCCGGTCTGCCGTTGGTAGATCGTGCCGAGGACGTTGAAGTCCCAGTTGTTGTAGTAGAAATGCGTTCCCGGCCGGTGGCTGCCGCGCGCCGGCAGCGGGCCGGCGAGCGCAATCGGCTGGCTGTCGACCGGATGATAGACGCCGGAGCGGGTGGTGAGGAGGTCGACGACGGTGGCCTGCTTTTCGGCGTCGGTCAGCCGTTGCTTGTCGTCGATCCCGAGCTCCGCGAGCGTCATGTCGAGCCGGATTCGTCCCTCCGCGATCGCAATGCCGTAGAGCGCGCTGAGCAGGCTCTTGCGCACCGAGGCGATCGGACACTTGCGCACCGTATCGCCCCATTGTGCGACCACGCGGCCGCGCTGCACGACCATCACCGACGTCGACCGGGCGCGCTCGGAATAGACGCGCGCCTGCGCCAGCCGGTCGGTCGACCAGCCGTGGTCGGCGGCGCGCTGCCAATGCCGGTCGGGGTTGTGGCGGTCGGGCATGTGCTTCCATAGCGCGGCCGAGCGCGCGGGGCCAAGTCGGCCTGTCCGCAAGCTCCATGCCGGCTGAAACCGGGTGGATTTGACGGTCCGGTGCACCACATAATGGCCGTCATGGGTCCCGGACCGGCGCACCATCGCATATTCGACACGGCGATCGGACCGTGCGGCATCGCGTGGAATGCAAACGGGCTGGTCGGGGTCCGGCTGCCGGAGGCGAGCCCGTCGGCAACCGAACGGCGGCTGGCGGCCCGGACCGCGAGCGCCGGAGCCGCCGACCCGCCGCCGGCGATGGCGGCGGTCGTTGCGGACATCCAACGCTGTCTGGCGGGCGAGCCGGTCGACTTCGCCGCCGTCGCGGTCGATCTCTCGGGTCTCGATCCGTTCCGGCGACGTCTGTACGAGGCGATGCGTAGGCTCGCCTGGGGCTGCACCACGACCTATGGCGAGCTGGCGCGACAGCTCGGCTCGTCCGATTGGGAAGCGGCGCGCGCGGTCGGGGAAGCCATGGGCCGCAATCCGGTGCCGATCGTCATTCCGTGCCACCGCGTGCTCGCTGCGGGCGGCAAGCTCGGCGGTTTCTCCGCCCACGGCGGCGTCGCCACCAAGGCGAAGCTGCTCGCGCTCGAAGGCGTGCACGTCGGCAACAACGCGCGCTCGAAGGCTGATGCGCCCCGGCTGCCGGGGCTTTAGCGCATGCCCGAACTGCCCGAAGTCGAAACCGTCCGCCGCGGTCTTGCGCCGGTGATGGAGGGCGCGCGCTTCGACCGCGTCGAGGTGCGGCGCGGCGATCTGCGCTGGCCTTTGCCGAAGGATTTTGCGAGGCGCATCGAAGCCAGGACCTGCACCGGGCTCGGCCGGCGCGCGAAGTACCTGCTCGCCGACCTGTCGTCGGGCGACGTCCTGCTGATGCATCTCGGCATGTCGGGCTCGTTCCGCGTGCTCAACGGCGGTGAAGTCACGCCCGGCAACTACCACCACGAACGGTCAAAGCTCGCCGCGCACGATCATATCGTGTTCCGCATGTCGAACGGCGCGGTCATCACTTTCAACGATCCGCGCCGCTTCGGCTGCATGAAACTCGTGGCGCGCGAGCGGCTTGAGGACGAGCCACTGCTGCGCGCGCTCGGGCCGGAGCCGCTCGGCAATGCCTTCGATGCCGCCATGCTGGCGCGCGCCTGCATGGGCAAGAAGACCTCGCTCAAGGCTGCGTTGTCCGACCAGCGCGTCGTGGCGGGGCTCGGCAACATCTATGTCTGCGAGGCGCTGCACCGGGCCCGGCTGTCGCCCAAGCGGCGCGCGTCCACCCTTGCGACGCGCGCGGGGGCGCCGAGCGATCATGCGACGCGGCTCGTGGACGGTATCCGCGCCGTGCTCAACGACGCCATCAAGGCTGGCGGCTCGTCGCTGCGCGACCATCGCCAGACCGACGGCGCGCTCGGCATGTTCCAGCACAATTTCCGGGTCTACGACCGCGAAGGAGAAAGCTGCCGGACCCCGGGATGCAAAGGCACCATCCGGCGCATCGTGCAGACCGGCCGCTCGACGTTCTTCTGCCCGGTGTGCCAGACGTGAGAGTCGATCCCGTCCGCTTCCATCGCCTCAGCACGCGCGTGCTTTCCAGCCTAGTCTTACTGCGTCACAAGCGCGGCGCCCGCATTTGCGCCCTCTCCCCCTGCGGGAGAGGGCTGTTCGGTCGTTCAGCAACAAAGAAGGGTGAGGGGGTTTCTTCGCGAAAGCTGCTTTCGGCAAAGAGTCCCCTCACCCGGCATCACTCGTGGAGAGTCATTCATGCCCTCTCCCGCAGGGGGAGAGGGCGCAATAACAGCAACCCCCGCTGTTCTGACGCAGTAAGACTAGTACCTGGAATCACTGTTCCGCGAAACGTGGTTTGAGGCGCTTTTGGTAGACCTTGGCTTTGGTCCAGACGAACGGTTTGGCGTGCTGATTGTAGGCCTCGATGAAGG
>Ga0073934_10002442_pt1 | contig 38663 bp, 38 predicted proteins | sample LarsenN4metaG_FD_76834 | JGI IMG/M metagenome (GOLD analysis project Ga0073934, IMG submission 76834) | Hot spring sediment bacterial and archeal communities from British Columbia, Canada, to study Microbial Dark Matter (Phase II) - Larsen... ... | reverse complement strand
GCGACGCACCCGTGGCGAAAAGCGATCCTCCGGCAAACGGAACAACGAGTGGCCGCCACGACAACCTAAAAACCGGACATTTCTATTTTGGTACGAAGAGGACATTTCTATTTTGGCTTGACAGAGCGCCTGGAGTTCCCTTGACTTCCGGGGATGCGTCGATTAGACTGGCCGATGGTTTTTTCCTGATTTTCTGAGCAGATCAGAGGGTTTTTGATGCTCGACGGGCTGCACGACAAGTTCGAGAAGATCCTGAAGAAGCTCCGCGGCCACGGGGTCTTGACCGAGGAGAACATCGTGGAGGCGCTGAAGGAGGTCCGCCTGGCCCTCCTCGAAGCGGACGTCCACTTCAAGATCGTCAAGGATTTCATCGAGCGCGTCCGAGCCAAAGCGGTGGGCCAGGAGGTTCTGCAGAGCCTCACGCCCGGGCATCAGGTCGTCAAGATCGTCTGGGAGGAGTTGCGCGCCCTCATGGGCAGCGAGCATGCCGGGTTGCAGCTGGCCTCGACGCCGCCCACGGTCATCCTGATGGTGGGCTTGCAGGGGTCCGGCAAGACGACGACCTGCGGGAAGCTGGCACAGCACTTCCAGAGACAGGGGAAGCGGGTGCTGCTGGTGGCAGCCGATCCGCGGCGGGCTGCGGCGGCCGCACAGCTGGCAAAGCTCGGCGCGGATCTGGGCGTCGCGGTCCATCAGTTCGATGCGACCGCTAATCCTCGTGAGGTGGATGTCGTGGGGACTTGCCTGGACGGCGTCACGCGCGGACGGGACCACGGTTACGACGTCGTCGTGCTGGACACCGGCGGCCGCCTGCACTGCGACGACGAGTTGATGCAGGAGCTCGCAGCGGCGAAGCAGGCCGTCAACCCGCATGAGGTCTTGCTCGTGGCTGATGCGATGACCGGCCAGGACGCGGTGGCCATGGCCGAGCAGTTCGAGCAGAAGGTCGGGCTCACCGGCGTGATTCTGACCAAAGTGGAGGGCGATGCCCGGGGCGGCGCCGTGCTCTCCGTTCGGGCGACGACAGGGAAGCCCATCAAGTTTCTCGGCGTCGGCGAGAAGCTGGATGCCCTCGAGGCGTTTCACCCGGACCGGATGGCGTCGCGCATCCTGGGGATGGGGGATGTGCTCTCGCTCATTGAGAAGGCTCAGGAGAGCGTTTCACTGGAGCAGGCGGAGAGTTTGCGCAAGCGCGTCGCCTCTCAGACGTTTACGTTGGAGGACTTCCGCGAACAGATCGGACAGGTCCATCGTATGGGGTCCCTGGATCAGATTCTGTCATTCCTGCCCGGCGGGGAGCGGTTGAAGGAGGTCGCCGGCGGCCCGAGGCCCGAGCGCGAGATCAAGCGCACGGTTGCCATGATTGATTCCATGACGCCGCTGGAGCGGCGGGATCATACGGTCATCAATGGGAGCCGGAAAAAGCGTATCGCCCGGGGGAGCGGGACGAGCGTGCAGGACATCAACCGGTTGATCAAGCAGTTTCTGGCGGCCCGCAAGATGATGAAAGCTCTGGCGGCCGGACGCGGGCGACGCCAGTTCGCGCAGATGCTGCGGGGGATGTAGCAGCTCGGTGGAGGCGGAGAGGAAGCAACGAGGAACGGATTTCAGAGGAGGATGAGGTGGCAGTTCATTTGAGACTCGCGCGAGGGGGACGGCATAAGGTGCCGTATTATCGAGTGGTCGCGGCAGATTCGCGTATGCCGCGAGACGGCCGGTACGTGGAAGTGATCGGGAGCTACGACCCGTTGAAACATCCCCCCGTGACTCAGTTCAGGCAGGATCGGGTCCTCGCGTGGCTGAGCAAGGGAGCTCAGCCGTCGGTCACGGTTCGGACGCTGCTGCGGCGTGCCGGCATCTGGAAACAGTTCGAGGACTCACGCGCGAAAGCCAAGTCGGCGTCCTGAGTTCGCCCACGACCCGGCACCGGATCATCCGGTTCAAAGCAGGTTCGCACGCGGAACGAGCCGCCGGCGGTCTGCCCGGCGGACTCGGAGGACGGTGCGCTCGCACGGGTGGCAGATCCGGTATGGGCGAGACAGATGAGTTGGTCACGATCGGGCGCATCGTCAAGCCCTTCGGGGTGAAAGGCGATGTTCGGGTGGAGTCGTTGAGCGACGTGCCGGGACGGTTCGAGGGCCTTCCCGGCCTGCCCGCCGTCACGCTTGTGGCTCCGTCGGGCAGGGCGGTCGTCAGCACGGTGCGCCACGTTCGCCCTCACCGCGGCGGGTACGTGCTGAGCCTTGAGGCCTTCTCCACCCCGGAGGAAGCGGCGGCGTTCCGCGGGGCGTTGATCCAGATCCCGCGGACCGCATCGCCCCCCTTGGCGGGGGAGCAGTATTATCACTTCGACCTGGTGGGGCTCACCGTCGTCGTGGAAGGGTCGGGCCTCTGCCTGGGCACGCTCGAAGAAGTGCTTGAAGCCGGCGGGAACACCGTGTTCGCGGTCCGGCAGAACGGACGAGAGATCTTGCTCCCTGCGACGAAGCACGTGGTTGCGCGGGTGGACCTCGAGAATCGCACGATGACGGTCCGCGCGATCGAAGGGCTGCTCGATGAATAAGCTGCGGTGCGATGTCCTGACTCTTTTTCCGGACCTGGTCCGGCCAGTGCTTGCGCAAAGCATGCTGGCGCGCGCGCAGGACAAGGGTCTTCTGGAAGCGAGGGTGCTGGACCTGCGGGCCTTCACCGAAGGGCGGCATCAGGTCGCGGATGACGCACCGTACGGTGGGGGAGCCGGCATGGTCATGAAGGCGGAGCCGATTTTCAAGGCGGTGGATGCGCTGTGCGAGGAGTTCGGCGGGCGCGCGGCGCTGCGCCTGATCCTGCCCTCGCCACAGGGGCGGCCCTTCACTCAGCGCCTCGCTGAGGATCTGGCCGCCGACGCGCGACGGCTCGTGTTCCTCTGCGGGCATTACGAGGGCATCGATGAGCGGGTGCGGATCGGCGTGAGGCCGGAAGAAATCTCGATCGGCGACTACGTGCTGACAGGCGGGGAGCTGCCGGCACTGGTCTTGATTGATGCGGCGATACGCCTGGTGCCGGGCGTCCTGGGCGACCCGGAGTCGGCCCGCTGGGAATCCTTCGCCGAGTCCTTGCTGGATTATCCGCAGTATACTCGGCCGCCCGAGGTTCGCGGCCTCCGCGTGCCGGAGGTGTTGTTAACGGGGAATCACGAAGTCATCAAGCTCTGGCGCCGCAAGCAGGCGCTGCGCAGCACCTATGAGAAGCGGCCCGATCTGCTGCGGGGCCGGCCGTTGAGCGAGGATGACCGACGGTTGTTGGATGAAATCGTGCGGGAAGGATCGCGGCCCAGGGCCGTGCGGTGCGGGGAGGAGGGGTAGTCACATGAACCGGTTGCAGCGCATCCAGCGAGCAAACCTGAAAAAGACGCCGCCGAGTTTCGAAATCGGCGACACGGTGCGGGTACACGTGAAGGTCGTGGAAGGCGAGAAAGAACGGGTCCAGGTGTTCGAAGGGGTGGTCATTGGCCGCAGAGGCGCGGGCGTCAGCGAGTCGTTCACCGTCCGGAAGGTGTCGTTCGGCGTCGGGGTCGAGCGGATTTTCCCCGTGCACTCGCCCGGTGTCGTCAAGGTGGAGGTTGTACGGAGGGGCCGCGTGCGCCGCGCGAAGCTGTACTATCTGCGGGCGAAGAAGGGAAAGACGGCCAAGGTGACCGAGCGCGAATTCTTCGGTGACGCGAAAACGGCCGCCGGAGCGGAGCGCGTCATGGCGCCGGACGCCGAGGCCGAAGCGCTCGCGCAGGGGGCACCGGCCGGCACGCCGTAGTCTCGCGTGCCTCTGCCGCGTGGTGCCCACCGGGCGCGATCGGAGGGGTGGGGCGGGTGGATCCCACCGAGTTCTTCGAGGTCGAGGCACGGCGGTGCGGCTATGCCCGGGTGGCCGGGCTGGATGAAGCCGGTCGTGGCCCGCTGGCTGGCCCGGTCGTGGCGGCGGCCGTGATCCTGCCGCGCCGGTGCGCGCTGGTAGGGCTCAACGACTCCAAGCAGGTGCCGGAGACGGAGCGCGAGCGGCTGTACGAAGAAATTTCGAGGCGGGCGGTGGCGCTAGCCGTTGGCGTGGTTGGCGTTCCAGAAATCGACCGTCTCAATATCCTCGAAGCGACGCGGCTGGCGATGCGCCGGGCGGTGCGAGCCCTCCGGCCGGCGCCGGATTATCTGCTGATCGACGCAGCCGGGTTACCTGATCTCCTCATTCCCCAGCGGGCCATCATCAAGGGCGACGGCCTCTCGGTCTCCATTGCGGCGGCGTCCATTCTCGCCAAGGTCACGCGCGATCGCCTGATGCGCGAGTACCACAGGCAGTTTCCGCTTTACCGGTTCGACATCCACAAAGGGTATGGGACGCCCGAGCACCTGCGGTTGCTCGCCCAGCATGGCCCCTGCGCCATCCATCGACGGAGCTTTCGCCCCGTCAGGGAGGTGCTGCAATATGGGTGAGGCGCCTGTCGCTGGGGCGAGTCAACGCTATGTCTCTTGAACGACGCGCGTTCGGGCTGCAGGCAGAGTCGCGCGCGGAACGGTATCTGCGACGCAAGGGCTACCGGATTCTGGAGCGGAATGCCCGATCATCCTCCGGGGAGCTGGACCTGGTAGTGGAACGCGACGGCGTGCTGGTCTTCGTAGAGGTCAAGGCGAGACGGACCGATGCCTATGGTGGCGGGCCCTATGCCGTGGACCATCGCAAGCAGGGCCGGCTGATCCGTCTGGCCGCCCAATACCTGGCACGACGCCGGGTTCGTGACCGGGCTTGCCGATTCGACGTGGTACTCTTACAAGAAGAAGGCAAGGGGCTGCACCAGATCGAACACATCGAGAACGCCTTTGACGTGCCGGGCGATGATCTGAGATGGTGAGATCCTGGCACCAGCCATGATCCAACTGTTCCATGTCTCGAAATATTACGATCGGCGTCCGGCCCTCGTTGACGTCAACCTGGTCATTGAAAAGGGTGAGTTCGTCCTCGTCATGGGGCCGAGCGGGGCGGGCAAGACCACACTCCTGAAGCTGCTCTTTTGCGCCGAGCAACCGGATGAAGGCCAGATCCTCGTCCAGAACCGTAATGTGGCCCGGCTCAAGGCCGGAGACCTTCCCTATCTGCGGCGGACCATGGGGTTCGTGTTCCAGGATTTCAAGCTGTTGCCCAAGAAGAACGTGTTCGAGAATGTGGCGCTGCCGCTCGTGGTGCAGGGGTGCTCGGCCTTCGATGTGAAGCGGAAGGTCATGGACGCGCTGAAGGCCGTCGGCGTCGAGTACCGCAAGGACAGCCGCCCGGCGATGCTGTCCGCCGGCGAACAGCAGCGCGTGTGTATTGCGCGGGCGATCGTGAACGGGCCCGTGATCCTGCTGGCCGATGAGCCTACGGGGAACATGGACCCCGAACTGGCGAGTGAGATCATCGAGTTGCTGAAGGCCATCAATGCGCGCGGGACGACGGTCGTCGTGGCGACCCACAACCGCCAGGTGATGCAACAAGTCGGCCGACGGGTGATTACCCTGAGCCAGGGGCGCATCATGGCTGATGAGAGGCAAGCGTGATGCGGCGGCTGGCCTATCTGCTCAAGGAAGCGATCACGAATATCCGGCTCAATCAGACCACGACGCTGATCGCGATCGCGACCACCGCGTTCACGCTGGCGTGCTTCGGCGTGTTCCTGCTCTTGTACCTCAACCTCAAGGGGATCGCGGGGTCGCTGGAAAGCGAGATCAAGGTGGCCCTCTATCTGAGCGACGGGATGCCAGCGGAGGGCGTCTCGGCCCTCCAGGCGCGGTTGAAGGCCGAACCGGAGGTTGCCGCTGTCTCCTATGTGTCCAAGCAGCAGGCGCTGGCAGATTTCCGCACGCAATTTCCCGAGGAGCACCGCCTGCTGGAAGGGTTGGGCGAGAATCCGCTGCCGGCTTCGTTCATCGTGACCATGGCGCCCTCCTTCCGGTCCTCCGACGCTGTGAAGCGCTGGGCCGAACGGCACCGGTCGCTGTCCGGGGTCTCCCAGGTGCAGTACAGCCGGGAGTGGATCGACAACCTGGCGGCGATCATCGGGTATCTAGAGCTGGCGGCGGTCGCGATCGGAGCCATCCTGGGTGCCGCCTCCGTGACGATCATCGCCAGCACGATCAGGTTGACACTCTATGCGAGGCGGGACGAGATCGAGATCCTCCGGCTCATCGGCGCGACCGGTCCCTTTATCAAGATCCCGTACCTGGTGGAGGGGGCCCTGCTCGGCGCCGCGGGGGGCATCCTGTCGCTGGGCGTGCTCAAGGGCGGATTCGAGTACTTCCGGATGCATCTCGGGGCGGCAGGGCGCCTGTTCAGCGCCGGGCCCGGCATCGGGTTTCTCCCCGATCGACTCTCCTTGCTGATTGTGGGACTGGGCCTGGTGTTGGGGTTCGCCGGCAGCTTCGTGTCCCTCATTGAAGTGGGGAGGACGAAGCCGTGAACAGCCGGACGCGATCGATCCTGCTCGTCTGTCTGCTGCCGACGTCCCTGCTCGCCGTTGCCCCGGCCATGGCCGCCAAGGACAAGGGCGATCCCTTCACGCATCGTATCGAGAAGGAGCGTCGCGCGCTGGAGAAACTCAAGGATGAGATCCAGGAAAAGAAAAAGCAGTCCGGCGAAGTCGAGAAGAAGAAGGAGTCGGTCGTCCAGACCATCGAAGAGCTCGACGGGCGGCTGATGAGGAGCCGGGAGCAGTACCGAGACATCAACCGCAAGCTCAAACACAAGGACCGGGAGCTGGAACAGATCAATGGTCAGATCGTCGCCTTGCGGGCGGATATCGCCGACCGGCGATCTTCGATCCTGGAACGCCTGCGCCTCCAGTATGTCCAGGGGCGGTTCGGCTACCTGAGAACGCTGCTGGCGGCGCGGGACTATGCGGACTTCCAGCGGCGCTTCCAGTACCTTTCCGCGGTCTCCAAACGGGAATATGATCTGGTCCAGGCCTTCCGAGCCGACGTGGATCGCCTGGGCGCCATGGAGCGGCAGCGTCTGCAGGCCAGGAATGAGATGCTGGCGTTCAAGCAGGCGACGGAGAGACGCCTGGAGGAGATCGGAGAACTGAAGCGGCACAAGCAGGCCCTTGTCGTGCGCTTTACGCAGGAAAAGGAGGCCTACGATCACGCGGTCGCCGAGCTGGAGCGGTCCGCGGCGCGAGTGGACAGCCTGCTCCGCGAAATGGAGGAGCGGCGCCGGGCCGCGGCAGCACGCCCGCGCGGGTACGAAGGCAGGCCGCACCCGGCGAAGGGGGTGCTGCCCTGGCCGGTGGACGGACCGGTGGTGTCGCAGTTCGGGCGGCAAAAACACCCGACGTTCGACACCTACGTCCAGAAGAAAGGCATTGAGATCCGCACGCAGGAAGGGAGCGCGATTCGCGCGGTCATGGCCGGAGCGGTCGCCTATGCGGACTGGCTCAAGGGATACGGGCTGGTGATCATACTGGACCATTTGAACGGCTATTTTTCGCTCTACGCGCATGCATCGAAGGTATTGACGAAAGTGGGGGAACACGTGCAGGCTGGTCATATCATTGCCGAGACCGGGGACACGGGCTTGACCGGCGAAAGCACGCTGTATTTCGAACTGCGGGAAGGCGCCGAGCCGGTGGACCCCTTGGCGTGGTTGGCAAGACGGTAGTGATCCTACCCGGAAAGGAAGAACGAGCTATGGAACAGGAACGGCGACACCGGTCATGGTACCTCGGCCCGATCCTCGTGCTGGCCGTGGTGGTCGGCGTACTGATCGGGAAGGGCTGGGAACGGACGGGCCATGCGACCGAGACCTACGAGGAGCTGAAAACCTTCTCGGAAGTGCTGACCCAGGTCCAGAAGCACTACGTGGACGAGGTCAAGAGTAAGGACCTTGTCCTGGGCGCCATCCGGGGCATGCTCGCCACGCTGGACCCGCACTCCGCGTATATGACGCCCGAGATGTACAAAGAGATCCAGGTGGAGACGAAAGGGGAGTTCGGCGGGGTCGGTATCCAGATCGGGGTCAAGGACAACCGGCTGGCCGTGATCGCGCCGATCGAAGGCACGCCTGCGCAGCGCGCCGGCATCAAAGCCGGTGACTTCATCATAAAGGTCAACGACGAATCCACGAAAGACCTGACGCTGATGGAGGCCGTGCAAAAGATGCGGGGGCCGAAGGGAACCCAGGTCAACTTGACTATTCAGCGGGACGGCGTGCCGGAGCCGCTGGTCTTCAGTCTCGTGCGAGACACGATCAAGATCGAGAGCGTGCGCTCCAAGGTCGTCGAGAACAATGTCGGCTATGTGCGGCTCACGCAATTCCAGGAATCCACCGGCAAAGATCTGGCGCGGGCACTGAAGGCGCTCCGCGAGCAGAAGATCCAGTCACTGGTGCTGGATCTTCGGAACAATCCGGGCGGCCTGCTGACCGCGGCCGTGGAGGTGTCGGAGCAGTTCATGGCCAGTGGCAAGCTCATCGTCTCGATCAAGGGACGGGATGGGCGCAAGGATGAGTACGTCTCGCGCGCGAAGGAGGCACCGGATGATTATCCGATGATCGTCCTCGTGAACGAGGGATCCGCGAGTGCGTCCGAGATCGTGGCGGGCGCGCTGCAGGACTGGGGGCGAGCGGTGGTCATCGGGGGGACCACTTTTGGAAAGGGCTCCGTCCAGACGATCCTGCCGCTGGCTGACGGGTCCGGCCTTCGCCTGACCACCGCCAAGTACTACACCCCCAAGGGGCGGTCGATCCAGACGACCGGGATCACACCGGACATCGTGGTGAGGCCCCAGCAACCTCCCCTCGTCGCGAAGGCGGGTGACAAGGACGCCGAGGCGAAAGCAGCGAAGGGAAAAGACGCGGCGGCGGCCCCCACGGCGAAAGCTGCCGAGGACAAGGCGACCAAGCCGGCTACGGGTCCCGGCGAACCGGCGGCTGAAGCGACGACTGAGGAGGATGTGCAACTTCAGAAGGCGGTCGAGCTGTTAAAAACGTGGAAGATCTTCAAGGAATTGCGGCCGCTGTGACCGATCGCCGGCCGACGGGGTGGCGCGGGGGCCAGCCGGGTCCCTTAGTCGAGGACGAAGCAGGTGAGCGTTTTGGTCACTCCGTCAACCTGGCGGATCCGAGCGATTGTGTGCTCATGCAGCAGTTGCAGGCTCTCGCCCTCCGTCAGGACGATCAGGTCGTATGGCCCGGAAATCTCGTAAACGGCTTTGACTCCTTCGATGCGCGTAATCGTCTTGTGCGCACTCTTGGTGTGATCACCGGTCACGTCAATCAGTACGAACGCCTGAACCGCCATCGCTGATCGTCCCTCCAGTCCCTCATCATGGGCGTGAAGGCGCGCCACCCTAGCAAAGCCATCGGCGGCAAGTCAACCCCGATCCTCGCCGATCGTGCGGCGGCGAACTCACCCTTGCGTCACCCCGTGAACTGTGCGAGGCCATCAAACCGACACGGTCGGATCGGGGTCAAGCCGAGGCCGCACCCCGCCGACGGGCCCGGATGGCAGTCAGCAGCTCCGCCTCGGTCGCCGAAAAACCCGGTAAGGTTCGCAGGAGATGGGACTGCACGAGCGTTTCCAGGTCGGCGAGCGAGCGGATGCCGAGCCGGGCAGAGAGATAGTGGACGAGACTGTCGGACAGCCCGGGCAGCGTGGTCCAATCCGCCACCTCCAGAGGCAGGGGTTCCTTGAGCTCCTCCAATGACCGGATCCTGCCGGTCGACAGATACTCCGTGATCTTCGCGGCTAAGTCCCCGCCGATGCCGGGGATCTCCTCCAGTCCGCCGCGCTGAGCAATACGGGCCACGTCCTCTTCAAGGCTCAAGAGGACGTCGGCTGCTCGCCGATAGGCCCGGACGCGGTAAGGGTTCTCCCGGCGCGCGGCCAACAGATCGGCCATCGCGCGGAACTGACCGGCCACCGCCCGATTCGTCTGGAACATGAGCGCTAGTTTACCGTTCTCGCAAGCGCCCCGCTAGTGCCCTTGGGGACCCGCTGGCGAGGTCGCCACCGTGGCTCCAGGCTTGGTTGACAAGGAGTTTGGGCGTCCCGTAGGATGCCGTCGTTGTCGGCGCGGTGAGCGTGATGCGCGTGCACGTCAACGGAGAAAGCCGGGAAACGCGGGGTGGGACGACTGTCGCCGATCTCCTGCGCGAGCTGGAGATCCGCTCGGAACGGGTCGCGGTGGAGGTCAATCTGGAGATTCTCGACCGCAACGAGTTCGAACGGCGAGGGTTGCAGGACGGGGATCGCATCGAGATCATTGCATTCATCGGCGGAGGGGAAGGAAAGCAGGTGTTGCATGGCGGAAGACCAACTGATCATCGCCGGCCGTGAATTCAAGTCCCGACTCTGGGTCGGGACCGGCAAATACAAGGATTTTGTGGAGACCAAAAAGGTGATCGAGGCGTCGGGCGCCGACGTCGTCACGGTGGCGGTGCGACGGGTGAACATTACCGACCGATCGAAGGAGAACCTCCTCGATTACCTGGATCCGAAGCAGTACACGATTCTTCCGAACACGGCCGGCTGCTACACCGTGGAGGACGCGTTGCGCTACGCGAGGCTGGCAAGGGCGGCGGGGGTCTCGGATCTGGTCAAGCTGGAGGTGATCGGCGACGAGCGGACTCTGTTCCCTGATACCGAGGGGCTCCTCAAGGCGGCCAAGATTCTGGTCAACGAAGGATTCATCGTCCTTCCCTATACCAACGACGATCCCGTCGTGGCCAGGAAACTCGTGGACATCGGCTGTCCGGCGGTCATGCCGCTGGCTGCGCCGATCGGCTCCGGCTTGGGGATCCGCAATCCCTACAATCTCAAGATCATCCTGGAGACCGTCAAGGTGCCGGTGGTCGTGGATGCCGGCGTGGGCACCGCGTCCGATGCAGCCCTGGCCATGGAATACGGGTGCGACGCGGTGCTGATGAACACCGCGATCGCGGGGGCGAACGATCCGATCAGGATGGCCGAGGCGATGAAATTCGCGGTTGAGGCGGGCCGACTGGCCTACAAGGCCGGACGCATTCCGCGGAAACTGTACGCCACGGCCAGCAGCCCGATCGAGGGCATGCTCTGACGCCGTCGGCCGTCACCGCTGCTTTCGCGCGATGCCCCCGGTCCACTTCACCCTCTATCTCGTGACCGACCGACGGCAGACCGGCGGCCGTCCGCTAGTTCCCCTGCTGCGCGAGGCGATCGAGGCCGGGCCTCTCGCGATTCAGCTCCGTGAGCCCGACCTCGATACCGGTGAACTCCTGGCTTTGGCCGAGGAAGTCCTCCCACCGGCGCACGCGCGCCGCATCCCCGTCCTGATCAATGATCGGGTGGACGTGGCGCTCGCCACCGAAGCGGCTGGCGTTCACCTGCGAGCCAACAGTCTTCCGGTTTCGGTCGCCAGGAAACTTCTGGGTGCCGATCGGCTGGTCGGTGCCTCGACCCATTCGCCCGAGGAGGCGAGGCGCGCCGAGGCGGAGGGCGCGGACTTCGTGGTGCTGGGCCCGGTGTACGATACGCCCTCGAAACGCCGCTACGGCACGCCGATCGGCGTGCGGGCCGTCGAAGCGGCCTGTCGGCGATGCCGCATCCCCGTGTTCGCGATCGGGGGCATCACGGCGGTGCGGGTGCGCGAGGTGCGGCGGGCGGGCGCTGGCGGCGTGGCTGTCGTCTCGGCGATTCTGACGGCGGACGACGTAGCCCGGGCGACGCGTGACCTGCTCGAGGCGTGGCGCGCGGACCCGTGACGCGCGATTCCTCGTGCGGCGATTGGGGGCGCGAGAGTTGACCCATCACACGGTGGGTGATAAAATTCGCGCAAGTTTAACGCGCAGGCGTTGATCGGCATTCCACCGAACGAGCAGGCGAGACGGTCCATGGCCGAGCCCAAGAGGACGCCGAGCCGCCTTAGTACTCTCCGCGATTCAGTCAAGAAGCTCACCGAACGGTTGGCGGACGGAGAAACGGACCCCGTGCGCAAGAACGACGAGCAACCCCGCGAGGTCGAGAAGCTCCGGATCCAGATCCAGTCGATGGAGGAGGAGCTTCGCCAGCTGCATCACTCGCGCTTCCAGTTGGAGCAGGCGCACAAGCAGAACGAACGGCTGGCCGCCACCCTGCAGGAAGCCAAGACGCAGATCGAAGCGCTACGGGCCGAAGTGGACAAGCTGACTGCGCCGCCCTCGACGTACGCCATCTTCTCCAGCCTCAACGCGGACCACACGGCGAACATCTACGTCGGTGGCCGGAAAATGAAGGTGAACATCCACCCCGCCGTGAAGACCAAAGAGCTGAGGAAAGGCCAGGAGGTCATTCTCAACGAGGCCTTCAACGTGATCGAGGCCCGCGAGTTCGACGGGCAGGGGGAGGTCGTGCGGTTGAAGGACCTGCTCGAGGACAGGCGTGCGCTCGTCTCGTTGCACTTCGACGAGGAGAAAGTCGCCGAGCTGGCCGAACCGCTGCTGCATGAACGGCTCAGCGTCGGCGATCACCTGCTCTACGACCCGCGCTCGGGCTACGTCGTCGAGAAACTGCCTAAGTCGGAAGCCGAAGAGCTGGTCCTCGAAGAAGTGCCGGACATCAGCTACGAGCACATCGGCGGGCTGGGGAAAGAGATCGAACAGGTCCGCGATGCCGTCGAGTTGCCGTTCCTGCATCCGGAGCTGTTCAAGGAGCACAAGCTCAGCGCCCCGAAGGGCGTCCTGCTCTATGGCCCCCCCGGGTGCGGGAAAACGTTGATCGCAAAGGCCGTGGCGAACTCGATCGCGAAGAAGCTCGGTCACCTCACCGGCAAGGAGGTGCGGAGCTTCTTCCTACACGTGAAAGGGCCGGAGCTTCTCAACAAGTACGTCGGCGAATCGGAGCGGCAGATCCGGGAAGTGTTCAAGAAAGCCAAGGAGCGGGCGGCCGACGGCAATCCCGTGATCGTCTTCTTCGACGAGATGGATGCCCTGTTCCGCACCCGGGGCAGCGGGATCTCCTCCGACATCGAGTCCACGATTGTGCCGCAGTTCCTGTCGGAAATCGACGGCGTGGAGCGGCTCCGGAACGTGATCGTGATCGGCGCCAGCAACCGGCAGGATCTCATCGACCCCGCAGTGCTCCGTGCCGGCCGGCTCGACGTCAAGATCAAGATCTCCCGGCCGGACTCAGCCGCGGCGCGCGAGATCTTCTCCAAGTACATCACGGCCGACCTGCCGTTTGCGCCGGAGGAGCTGGACCGCCACGCCGGCGACCGGCGCGCGCTCGTGGAGCGTCTCATCGGCATGACGGTGGACACGATGTACTCCACCGCCGAGGAGAACAAGTTCCTCGAGGTCACTTACGCGAATGGCGAGAAGGAAATCCTCTACTTCAAGGATTTCGCCAGCGGCGCCTTGATCGAGGGGATCGTCTCCCGGGCCAAGAAGCATGCGATTAAGCGGACGTTGGCGACGGGCGAGAGGGGAATCAGGGGCGAGGATTTGCACCGGGCCATCCGGGAGGAGTTCAAGGAGCACGAAGACCTGCCCAATACGACCAACCCGGATGATTGGGCCAAGATCGCGGGCAAGAAAGGCGAGAAGATCATTCACGTTCGGACCATCACGGCCGGATCCACGGAATCCCGGAGGATCGAGACCATCAGTGCCGGCCATTATTTCTGACCTGGGCCCACGGCCCGACCGGGTGCGTGGAGCTCGATCACGACCGGCCGCGCGACGCGTCGCGTAGGCGTGGGAGGTAAGGTTGCCCCGCATACTCGGCACAGAAACGGAATTCGGCGTTACCGCGCGGGATCCCGACGCAGTGGATCCCGTCTCGAACTCCCTTCAGGTCATCGGGCACTATCCCGCCCTTCCAGCTCCACATGCCATCTGGGACTATGAGAATGAGAACCCCCTGCTCGACGTGCGCGGGTTCGAAGTCGAAGGCGAACGTGAGCGGCCAGGCCCCGAATACAACCGCATGCTGAACAAGCTGCTGGCGAACGGCGGGCGGCTCTACGTGGACGGCGCGCACCCCGAGTATTCGACGCCGGAATGCACGAACGCCCGTGAGATGGTGGCCTTCGAGCGCGCCGGGGAGCGCGTGATGGCGGAGTGCCTCAGAGCCCTGGCCCGGGTTCGCGGCGGCGAGCGGTTCGTGCTGTACAAGAACAATACCGACGGAAAGGGTAACAGCTACGGGTACCACGAGAACTATCTGATCGCCCGGTCGGTGCCGTTCGATCGGATCGTTCGGGCGATGGTGCCGTTCCTGGTGACACGGCCGATCTATGCCGGGGCGGGCAAGGTCGGGGCCGAGAACCAGACGCAGCCCGTCGACTATCAGATCTCCCAGCGCGCCGATTTCTTCGAGTGTCTGGTGGATCTGAACACCATGGTCAAACGGCCGATCATCAATACCCGGGACGAGCCCCACGCCGATCCGGCGAAGTACCGGCGGTTCCACGTGATCGTTGGCGACGCCAACATGGCGGAGCTGTCGACCTATCTCAAGGTGGGCACGACGGCCATCGTGCTGGAGCTGATCGAAGCCGGCGTCGAGTTGCCCGCGCTCGACCTGGACGAGCCGGTTTGTGCGATCAAGGAGGTGTCCCGGGACTTGGACGTGAAGGCGACGCTCAAGCTGGCGGATGGCCGGACGACGACCGCGATCGCGGTGCAGCGGGCGTACCTGCGGGCGGCCATGGACTATTTCGCCTGCCATGAGATCGCACAGGTCACCAAAGACGTCCTCGTGCGCTGGGAAGAGGTGCTGGACAAGCTGGAGCGTGATCCGTCCTCGCTGGCCCGCGAGCTGGACTGGGTAGCCAAACGGGACATGATCCGCTCATACATGGACCGGAAGGGGTGCGGGTGGGACGATTCCCGCGTGCGGCTCATGGACCTGCAGTACCATGACGTCCGGACCGACAAGGGGCTGTACTACGCGCTCGAGCGCGGCAATCTCATCGAGCGATTGCTGCACGATGCGGAGATCGACCGCGCGGTGCAGACGCCGCCCTTCGGGACTCGCGCCTATTTCCGGGGGCAGTGTCTCAAGAAGTTTCCCAAGGAGGTCTATGCCGCGAGCTGGACCTCGGTGCTGCTCGATGTGGGGAACACCACGATCAAGAAGATTCCGTTGATGGAGCCTCTGCGCGGCACGGAGTCGCTTACGCGCGAGCTGCTGGAGGGGTCCGCATCCGCCGAAGCCCTGCTCGCCAAGCTGACCGCCTGATTCTGACCCTCCACGACGGCGGCCCCGCGCGGTCACGGGGCGCGACCCTTGGCGCCGGTTCACGACGAAACGAGGAGAGCGCAGCGTGCCACTGTATCCTGAGGAATGGAGTTCCAGTTTCTTCGATTACCTGGTGCACGCGAGACCGGACTTGTTGCCGGCCAACCGCCTCAATGTGCCGGCATCGCCCACGGGCGTACCGGAAATCGTCTCCGGTGCGCTGCCGGCGCCTGTTCCATCCGGCACGACGGTCCTCGCCATCAAGCATCAACAGGGGGTCGTGATCGCGGGCGACCGGCGGGCGACGGAGGGATTTCAGATCGCCGGCCGGCGGATCGACAAAGTCTTCACGATCGACGACCACTCGGCGATGGCGATCGCGGGTGCGGCAGGTCCTTGCATCGAGATGGCCAAGCTGTTTCAGGTCGAGCTCGAGCACTATGAAAAGCTGGAAGGCTTGCCGCTCACGTGCGAGGGCAAAGCGAACAAGCTCGGGCAGATGGTGAAGGCGAACCTGCCGATGGTCTTCCAGGGACTGATCGTCATCCCGATCTATGTCGGGTATGATCTGAAGCGCGCGGAGGGGCGGATCTTTAAATACGACGTCACGGGCGGCCGGTATGAGGAATCCGAATACCATGCAATCGGCTCCGGTGGGAAAGACGCGCGCAATACGATCCGGGAGCATTTTCGCAAAGGGCTTCCGGAGGACGAGGCGCTCCGGGTGGCCCTGTTGGCGCTCTACAACGCAGCCGAAGAGGACGTGGGGACCGGCGGGCCGGACCTGGTCCGCGGGATCTACCCGACCGTCAAATTGGTCTCCGCCGCCGGGATCACGGATGTCGACGAGGCGCGTATCGCGGGCGTCTATGCCGGCTTGATCGAGCAACGGAAGAGGGAGGCCTGAGCATGCCGCTGCCGTATTATGTCTCGCCCGAGCAGATGATGCAGGACAAGGCGGAGTATGCCAAGAAAGGCATCGCCAAGGGTCGCTCGATCATCGCGATGGAATATACCGATGGGGTGCTGTTGGTCGCGGACAATCCGAGCGCCTCTCTCTACAAGGTCTCGGAGGTCTATGACAGCATCGCCTTTTCCGGGGCCGGCAAGTACAGCGAGTTCGAGAACCTGCGGAAGGCGGGGATCCGCCACGCCGACCTGAAGGGCTACATGTACAGCCGCGAGGATGTCACGGCGCGCTCGCTCGCCAACGCCTATTCGCAGACGCTCGGGACGATCTTCGGGCAGGAGCTCAAGCCGCTTGAAGTGGAGATCCTGGTGGCTCAGGTCGGCGAGCAGGGGCGCCCGAACGAGATGTACCGCATCTCCTTCGACGGCAGCATTTTCGACGAGCGCGGATTCACCGCGATCGGCGGCCGGTCGGAGGCATTGCAGGTCTTCCTCAAGGAGCGTTACAAGAACGAGCCTCCACCCCTCAAAGACGCTCTGGCCCTGTGCGTCTCGGCGTTGGAGAGCGTGACGAACCAAAAGCTGCCGCTTGAGGGGCTGGAAATCGCCGCGCTGGACCGCTCCCGCCCGGGGCGCAGATTCCGCCGCATCCCTGTCGCCGAATCACGCCAGTTGCTCGGGGCGTAGCCTCGCCTCGCCCCCACTGCGACTGGGACCAGTGCCCCTGCATTGTTTCTCCCCCATCCGTCTTTGTCCTCCCGTGGGTCCGGCCGCGCCGCATCTTCCCCGCGGTTGAAGATTCTCCGGGTCGGGTGTATGCTGACGCTGCGCGTATCAACCACAAGCTCTCGCCGCGATGAGACAGCGGATATTCGGGCTCGAGAACGAGTACGGGCTGATCTTTTCGCCCAACGGGCGTATCTACCTGCCGATGGAGAAGGTCCTCGGGTACATCTTCGAGGGCCTCATCCCGAACAGCTGGCCGTCCAACGCGTTTCTGGTCAACGGCGCGCGGTTCTATCAGGATACCGGCTGCCACCCCGAATACTCGACCCCCGAGTGCGACAACATCATCGATCTCGTCGTCCACGACAAGGCCGGGGAGCGGCTGCTGGAAGCCTGCCTGCCGGCCGCGGAAGAGCGCCTGCGGGAAGAGGGACTTTCGGGCGAGATTTACATCTTCAAGAACAACACGGACTCCCTGGGCAACACGTACGGGTGCCACGAGAATTACCTGATGCGGCGCGACGTGGATTTCTGGAAAGTCACGGAACAGCTCATTCCGTTCTTCGTCACCCGCCAGGTGTTTTCCGGGTCCGGCAAGGTCCTGAAAGTGTCGGGCAAGCCGCAGTATTTCATTTCCCAGCGCGCGCAGCACATTCATGAGAAGACGTCCTCGTCTACGACGTCCTCCCGGAGCATCATCAACACGCGCGACGAGCCGCACGCGGACGCGGAGCGTTATCGCCGGCTCCACATCATCGTGGGCGACTCGAACATGTCCGAGTTCGCGGCCTATCTCAAGGTCGGCACGGCGGCGCTGGTGCTGTCCATGATTGAGGACGGGTTCACGCTGACCGGCATTGAGCTGGAGGATCCGGTCAAGGCCATCCGCGAGATTTCGCGGGATCCGACGCTCAAGAAGAAGGTCAAGCTCGACGACGGTCGACAGATGAGTGCGATCGAGATTCAACGGGCATACCTGGACCGGGCCAGCGACTACGTGAGCACGCACCCCTGTGATCCGGTGATGGACGATATCCTGGCCAGGTGGAGCGACGTCCTGGACCGGCTGGATGAAGAGCCGATGCAGTTGTTCCGCCAAGTCGACTGGGTGGCTAAGAAGTTGCTCATCCAGTCCTACGTGGACATGCGGAGCTGCGGGTGGGACGACTCGCGGGTCTTCCTGATGGATCTCCAGTATCACGACGTCAAGCGGACGCGCGGGCTGTACTACCTGATGGAGGGGCGTGACCTGGTGGAGCGGATCGTGGAGGAAGAGGCGGTTCAGCGAGCCATGACCGTGCCCCCGCAGACGACCCGGGCCAAGGTGCGCGGCGACTTCATCCGGTTCGCGCGCGCCAAGAACCGGTCCTATACGGTGGATTGGACGTATTTGAAGCTGAACGGGTATTGGGAGGAGACCATCCTGTGCATGGATCCCTTCAGCGCGACCAACCGGCGCGTGGAGGAGCTGGTCTCCCAGGTATCGGGACTCCGGTTCTACCGATGAGGCATCAGCCCGCCGAACACGGACCGCCTCCGCGGCTCCGGGTAGACCTGATGGCCGTCACGGCCGTCATTCTGCTGGCGAGCGTATTCCCCGTGAACCTCGTCCCCAGCGCGGTCCAGGAAGTGCCCGGCATCGACGGACAGTTCAGCGGCAAGCAAGGGGACATCCTGCTGGTGACCGTGCCGGCCCACGGCCGGACCGCTGAGGCGGTCGGGGAATTTTTAGGCCGCCGCATTCCCTTCTTCCTCAACGGGTCGTCCGGCTATGTCGGGCTGCTGGGGCTCGACATGCAGGATCCGCCCGGTTCGCATGAGCTGACGGTGCAGTTGAACGGCGCCGACCCACGGCACAAATTGAGCTACAACGTGCTGGTGCTGAAAGAACAGTTCCCGGCCCAACACCTGACGCTGCCCAAGGACCAAGTGGACCTCGACGACAAAGCGTTGGCCCGTGCGAAGGCCGAGCAGGAACAAGCCCGCGAGGTGCTCGCGCACGTCAGCACGGACCGCTTCTGGCACGGGAGCTTCATCGAGCCGGTGCAAGGCCAGATCACCGGCGCGTTCGGGAGCGTGCGCGTCATCAACGGTCAGGCGCGTAGCCCGCACAACGGCGAGGATATCGCGGCGCCGCTGGGCACGGAGGTAGTCGCGATCAACGACGGGGTGGTGCGCCTGACGGCGGATCATTTCTTCGCGGGCCACGGGATCTTTCTCGATCACGGCCTCGGCCTCTATTCGATGTATTTCCATCTCTCCGAGATCGTCGTCCGGGAGGGCCAGCGAGTCACACGCGGCCAGGTCATCGGGAAGGTCGGCGCATCTGGACGGGCCTCAGGTCCGCACCTGCACTGGGGGGTCCGCGTCAACGGCGCCCGCGTGAACCCCTACTCGTTGCTCAGGCTGCGGGTCGAGTGATGCGGGACCTCGACGGCGCCCGCCGACGTCCGCTCACACTGTCCGGTGCGTCCTGCCGAGAGCGAATCATGGGAAAGGTCACCGACACCATGACGCCGCCCCACCCACTTCGACGCCCGCTCAGATGGCCGAATCGCGCAGTGTGGACCGTTGAGGTGGCGCTAGGGCTGGCATGTGTGCTCGTCGGCTGCGCCACGATTCCAAGCCGGTATGTGCGGCAGGCCGAGCCAGGCGTGACGCTCAGTGCCCTCGTGACCCAGCCGCAGGCCTATCAAGGCAAGGTCGTCATTCTGGGGGGCACCGTGATGGCGCACACGCAGGAAGCCGGCCGCGTCTGGCTCCTGGTGAGGAACCGGCCGCTCGATGATGACTACGTGCCGCATCTTCCTGCCTCCCCGGACCCGGCTGAAGCCGGTGCATACTGGGTGAGGATCAGTCCGGAAGGCTTGCCGAAATCCTATGCGCAGTGGTCACGCTTGACCGTCGTGGGGCGGGTCTCCGACGTACGGCCGGTCGCTCATGAGTGGTCGACGGGCAAGGAGCCGGTGCTTGACGGTCTTTATCTTCGCGGGTGGGGGAGTGGCTGGGGAGGCTATGGCCTGCATGAAGCGACGTGGGAGGAGATTCAGGATCCGAGCTACATTCCCTCCGCTCCCCTTCCGGGGGTCAAACCGCAGTAGGCCCAGCAGTTCAGATCACACGTTCGTCTTGATGCTGTGGCCTTCCGAGGTGAGCACCTGCTCGGCGATCGCCGCCAGCTCCGCGTCGGCCCGGTGGTCCTTCGCGAAAATCCGGAACTGCACGATTCTCGCCGGCAGGTAGTCGAAGAACTCGCGCAACGCTTCCTTCGAGACCGTCTGCGTCGCCGGGTCATAGACGTAGATCTGAAACTCGCCCATATTGAGTAGGTTGATGGGGCGCGGGTCCTGGTGCGCCATGTCCACCCGGAACTCGAGTTTCTTCAAACCGGGTGGCAGCAGATCGCGGATGCGGTCCTCGATCACCTTCCGGTCCATGAACGTACGGCCACGCTCGTCCGCCCGCGTCGGCAGCATCGCGTTGTACGCCATCTTCCACTTCACGTCGCGTCCCAGAATCCTGGCCCATTCCGCGCCCAGCGCCCGCTTCTTCTGGCTGCGCTCGAACGGCCAGCGTCGTACGGCTTCGGTCAGGGACCAGTCGGTCAGCAGCAGGTAGTCGTCCATCCGGTCCAGCGGATTGTACGGGAACAGGAGCGCCATCGTATCGCCGAAGATTTCCCTCAGATGAATATCGATCGCGCGCGTGGTCCGGTGATAGTACACGTTGGAGTAGAGATAGAGGCGCGTGTTGAGGAACATCTGCAGCGCGGGCAGCCCGGTCCGATGGATCGTGAGCCCTTTGGGCGTGATGAGCGTGTAGTGGATCAGTCGTGTGAGATCCACGGGCCCGACGGCCACCCCGCACATATAGGAGTCCCGCAGGACGTAGTCGAGGTTGTCCGCCGTGTAGATGCCACCGATGACCGGTTGCAGATAGGTCAGCCACTTCGGGTAACGGGCGCTGTCTTTCTCCGGGTCTTTGAGGATCAGAAAGGCGATGTGATCCGGGTCCAAGGTCTCGCCGGGTGCGAACGTGCCGGTCGGGCTCCGGCGAATCCTCTGGATGATCCGCCCGAGGTGCTCCCGGATGATGACCTGCCCGATCCGCTCGTGCGTGAGATCGAAGCCCTCCAGGAAATTTTCGTCGAAAAAATGGCAGAACGGGCCGTGCCCGATGTCGTGCACCAGGGCGGTGACGCGCAGCAGTTCCTCGATGAACGGCGGTGAGGGGACGTCAGGGACCATCTTGGCGAGAGACGGGTACAGGTGCCGCGCGAACCGCCCGGCCACGTGCATCACGCCCAGAGAATGCTGGAAGCGGCTGTGCTCGGCGGAAGGATAGACCCAGCGCGCGCTCTGGAGCTGATAGATGTACCGGAGGCGCTGCACCCAGGGCGAGTCGATCAGGTCTTTCTCGGTGCGCTCGCCCGGATCCGCCTCGGTATAGGGGACGGTAAACGTGATGTACTCATGGATCGGATCGGCGATCAACGCCAACCCGTCGTAGGGGGCGCCAAGCGGGGGAGCATGCTCCTTCATGCGGGGCGGCTCTGCGGGACAGCGGTCGCATCATCTTAACGCAGGTCCGTCTGGGGTGGCAACGGGCCCGGCTCCCTGGAGGCCAGCCGGATCCGCGCCCGGTACTGGGCAATGAAGACGTAGGCGAGCGGATACGTCACGACGGCCGCCAGGACGCTGAGCACGAACCCGCCCACGAAAAAAGGGACCGCATACGGAAGGACCTGGTCGTAGAGCGAGTGAAAGCCCAGCTCCTCCAAGCGGAGCGGCGGCACGTCCGGAATGCCCAGCACCCGGAAACCGGTCCAGAAGGTCGCGCTCAGGATCGGGACGAGCGTCCACGGGTTGTTGATCAGGGCGCCGGCCATCAGCGCGAGGAAATTCAGACGAAACGCCCAGGTGCAGAACACGACCGTGACAGTGTGAAAGAAGTACGTGGGCGAGAAGGCGATGAACGCGCCCAGGGCGAAGGCCAGCGCGGTCCGGTGGGGTGATTCGTTCAGGTGGAGAATCTGCCGGACGTGTGCTCGGATGTTCGCGAACGAACACATGGTGACTCAGTGAGTCGAGGCCGGGCGCTCGAAATGCCGGTAACTCGTGACCGCCAGCCGCTGCAGGGTCCCGTCCGGTCGCCGGAGGCGCTGGCCGAAGGCCTTCGATCGGATGTGGCCGATGCGGGTGAACCGGCATCCGGCTTTCCCGCTCAGCCGCCGCAGGGTCGCCTCGTGCCGCGGCGGCACCGTGAACAGGAGCTCGTAGTCTTCCCCGCCGGTCAGCGCGAGGCGGCTCGGGTCCATCCGCCGCGATGCGGCATAGGCGCGGCAGGCCGGCGACAGCGGCAGGGCGGCCGCCTCGATCTCGGCGCCGACATCGCTTTGCTCGCAGATGTGCGCCAGGTCTCCGGACAGGCCGTCCGACAGGTCGATCGCGGCGGTGGCCACACGTCGCATGGCCAGCAGGCGGCCGGCCAGGAGTCTGGGCGTCGGGCGCAAGTGCCGGGCCATCAGAAAGCGCCGGTGCGGAGCGGACAGGGTGCGCGAGCCCGGCCCTCGGGTCCGTTGTGCCGACAGGAGTGCCAATCCGGCGAGCGCATCCCCGAGGGTCCCCGTCACGTAGATCGCATCGCCCGCGCGGGCGGCGTCACGCGTCAGGGCGCGGCCCGGCTCGACCGACCCGATCAGGGCGATGCTGACCAGGAGTCCGTGGCGGGAGGCCGAGGTGTCGCCGCCCACGAGGTCTACGCGATGGCGTCGGCAGGCCCGCATCAGGCCGCGGTAAAGGCGGTCGATATCGGCCGCGGATCGACCGGACGGAATCGCGATCGAGGCGAGCAGGTAGTGCGGCACCCCGCCCATGGCCGCGATGTCGCTCAGATTGGCGACCGCCGCCCGGTAGCCGATATCTTCGTACGTCGCCGTGTCGGTCGCGAAGTGAATTCCCTCCGCCAGCAGGTCCGTGGTCAGGAGCCACCAACGCCCGGGGGCTGGCCTGATAATGGCGGTATCGTCGCCGATGCCTCGGATCACCGAGGGGCCGGTTCGGCCGAACTTTGCACGCAGGCGCCGGATCAGCCCGAACTCTCCGAGACGAGCGAGGGAGGAGGCAGCGGCGGTGCGCGGCATGTCAATCCGCCGAAGGCGCGGCCAGAGCCGGCGCGAGCGGGCGGGTGCGGGGAGCACGCCGGACGCGCTCGGATTGAGCGGCGCGCGGCGCCTCGGGGTTGCGGTCGGTGCCGGCGTGGTCGCCGCGTGCGCGCGGCAGGATCGCGCGTCGCAGGCCGGCTTTGATGACGTCGTCCATGGTCTCCGCGAAGGTCAAGCGGATGCCCTTGAGCAGGTGCTTGGGGATCTCTTCCAGGTCTTTCTCGTTCCGCTTGGGCAGCACCACGATCGAAAGCTTGGCCCGCTTCGCCGCGAGGATCTTCTCTTTCAACCCACCGATCGGAAGGACGCGACCACGCAACGTCACCTCGCCGGTCATCGCCACATCGCGACGGACGGGCACGTTCGTCAGGATCGAAGCGATCGCCGTCGCCATCGTGATGCCGGCCGAGGGTCCGTCCTTGGGGATCGCGCCGGCCGGCACGTGGATGTGAATGTCGGCCTTTGAGAAGACTTCCGGATTGATCCCCAGCAGCTTGGCGCGTGAGCGCACGTAGCTCAGCGCGGCCTGCGCCGACTCCTTCATCACATCGCCCAGGTGTCCGGTCAGGGTGAGATGGCCCTTGCCTTTCATCAGGGTCGCCTCGATGTGGAGCACATCGCCGCCCGTCTCGGTCCAGGCGAGGCCGGTGGCCACGCCGATCTCGTCCTTCTCCTGCTCGGCCTCGGGAAGATATTTCGGGACGCCGAGATAGCGGTGCAGGTTGCCCGGCGTGATCGTGTAGCAACGGATCTTGCCCTCCGCGATTTTCTTCGCGACCTTGCGCATGATGTTGGCGATCTCGCGCTCCAGATTCCGGACGCCGGCTTCGCGGGTGTAATGCGAGATGACCTGCTTCAACGCCTGGGTCGTGATGCCGATGTGCTCGCCGGTGATCCCGTGCTCCTTGAGCTGGCGCGGGATGAGGTACCGCTCCGCGATCCCCAGCTTTTCTTCCTCCGTGTAGCCAGGGATCTCGATGATCTCCATCCGGTCCCTGAGGGCCGACAGGATGGGATCGATGAGATTCGCGGTGCAGATGAACATCACCTCGCTGAGATCGAACGGCACGCCGAGATAATGGTCGCTGAAGGCGTGGTTCTGCTCCGGGTCGAGGACCTCGAGCAGCGCGGCCGAGGGGTCGCCGCGGAAATCCGCGCCGACCTTGTCCACTTCGTCCATCATGAAGACCGGGTTGCCGGTGCCGGCCTGCTTGATGCCCTGGATGATCCGGCCGGGCAAGGCGCCCACGTAGGTCCGCCGGTGGCCGCGGATCTCCGCCTCGTCCCGGACCCCGCCCAGGCTGATCCGCACGAACTCCCGTCCGAGCGCGCGCGCGATGGACTTGCCCAGCGAGGTCTTGCCCACGCCGGGAGGGCCGACGAAGCAGAGGATCGGCCCCTTCATCTTTTCCTTCAGCTTGCGGACGGCGAGGTACTCGAGGATCCGCTCCTTGACCTTTTCCAGGTCGTAGTGGTCCTCGTCCAGCACCTTGGCCGCAGCCTTGATGTCGTGATTGTCCTTGGACCTCTTGCTCCAGGGCAGCTCGACCATCCATTCGAGATAGGTCCGCACCGTGGCCGACTCGGCCGTATCCGGGTGCATCTTCTCCAGGCGCTTGAGCTGCTTGTCGCACTCTTTCAGGACCTTCTCCGGCATCTTGGCTTCTTTGATGCGCTTGCGAAACTCGTTGATTTCTTCCGCGCGTTCGTCCAGTTCGCCGAGCTCCTTCTGGATGGCCTTGAGCTGCTCGCGCAGGAAGTACTCCCGTTGGGTCTTGTCCATCTCGCCCTTGGCCTGCGCCTGGATCTTCTGCTGCATCGAGAGGACCTCGATCTCCTTGGCCAGGATCTCGCTGACCCGCTTGAGCCGGACGATCGGATCGATGATCTCCAAGATCTCCTGGGTCACCTCCACCTTGAGGCCCAGGTTGGAGACGACCATGTCCGCCAGCCGCCCGGGCTCGTCCAGGTTTTCGATGACCACCATCACGTCGGGCATCAAGACCTTGCCCAGGCTGACGATCCGTTCGAGCTGCTCCTTCACCATCCGCATGACCGCTTCGGCCTCGAGGGACGGGCCGGCCGGCTTCGGCTCGGTGACCTTGGTGATGCGGACCGAATAGTACGGGTCGGTCTGGATGTATTCGACGACCTTGGCCTTGGCGATGCCCTGTACCAGGATCTTGATGCGCTCATCGGGAAGCTTGAGCATGCGCATGATGATCCCCACGGTGCCGATGCCGTGGATGTCGTCAGGCTTGGGGTTCTCGACGTCCAGCGCCTTCTGGGTGGCGAGCAAGATCATGCGGTTGCCGGCCAACGCCGCCTCGATGGCCTTGATGGACATCTCGCGGCCGACGAACAGCGGGAGCACCATATACGGGAAGACCACGATATCCCGCACCGGCAGAAGCGGCAGTTGCTCCGGGGGCTCCAGATTCTGGACGTTGGTCTCGTTCGGTTCGGTCGTCATGTCGTGCAGTTCCCTTGCCTCATCGGCCCGCGACCGGCGGTTGGCCTGCGGACCGTCGCTGAGCTGGCGCCGTTCGTGCCCCGGTGCGGCGCGTCACGGATTCCGGCCGATCGTGGGGCGGAGGCCCTTCAGGTAATGCGCGAACTGCGGGCCGAGCACCGGATTCTTGAGCGCGAACTCGACCGTGGCTTTCAGGAAGCCCAGCTTGTCGCCGGCATCGTGACGACGGCCCACGATTTCTTGCGCGTACATGGGCGCTCGTCGACTCAGCAGCCGCAGGGCGTCGGTGAGCTGGATTTCGCGGTTCTTGCCGGGACTGGTCTGCTCGAGCATCGGAAAGATCTCGGGAGACAGCACGTACCGCCCGATCACCGCATACCGCGAGGGGGCCGCCTCGCGAGCGGGCTTCTCCACCAGGTCCAAGACCCGGTGCAATCCACCCGCGACGCGTCGCGTGGCCACGATCCCGTAGTGGCTGACTTCGGCGCGCTTGACCTTCTGGATCCCGAGCACCGCGCCGTTGCCCGTGTCGAAGACTCGGATCAATTGCGCGAGAGCCGGCACCTTGGCGTCGATCACTTCGTCGCCGAGGATCACCGCGAAGGGCTCGTCTCCGATGAGGTGCTGCGCACAGAGCACCGCGTGTCCCAACCCGAGGGCTTCGGGCTGGCGCACATAACAGAAGTTCGCCAGTTCAGAAATCCGCCGGATGTCTTTGAGAAGCTGGGCTTTTCCGTTTCCCTTCAGGTTCTCCTCCAGCTCGAACGAGCGGTCGAAGTGGTCCTCGATCGCGCGCTTGCCGCGTCCGGTGACGATGATAATGTCCTCGATGCCGGCGGCGACCGCCTCCTCCACCGCATACTGGATCAGCGGCTTGTCCACCACCGGGAGCATTTCCTTGGGAGAGGCTTTGGTGGCTGGGAGGAATCGCGTGCCGAGCCCGGCCGCCGGGATAATGGCTTTGCGAATCGCGGCAGGCGACATGTTGGGGATAGTATGAGATGGTCCGGAACAAAGTCAAGGATTGCCCGGGAGGCGTGCTGCGCTCGACGATCACCCGCGGCAGGAGAAATTCGCTTTACAATGCGGCGCGAGGTTCTTATAATTCCACAGTTTTTTCAAATCCTTTTCCGAGTCGCTGGTCCAGGCTCCCATGCACGACCGGAGCATGGCTGTGCGCGAGGGCGCCGACCGTGCGCGGTCCCTGCATTCACTGTGCCAGGCCACATGAATTGGGTGAAGTCAGACGACAGGCGTGTGCCCGTCGGCAGTCCTCATGGCAGTCTTCTAACCTGTCAGTCCGTCCCTTCCGTCGGTGATCGCCGGGTCCGTACAGAAAGGCCGTGGTGACCGCCTGGGTCGGACGTGCCGTGGCCTCTCTTGCCGTCGCGGTGGGCATCGCGTTGCTGGCGTTCGCGCTGCCGACGGTCTTTGCGGCGGACGGAGCGCAAACGATCAAGTCCCTCGACATCCGCGGAACCAAACGTATCGAGGAGTCGGCCGTCCGCGGTCGGCTAACGTTGAAAGTCGGGGATGCGTACACTCCCGAGACGATCCGTACCCAGATCCGGCTCATCTATGAGATGGGGTACTTCGAGGACGTCCAGATCGAAACCGAGCCCGTCGCGGGCGGCGTGGCCGTGGTGTTCGTCGTGCGCGAGAAACCGTTCATCACCGAGGTGGTCTTCGACGGGAACGAGAACCTGAGCGACGACAAGCTAAAGGAGAAAATCACGATCCGCAGCCAGACCTTTCTGGACCAGCAGCAGGCCAAGGAAAGCGCAGAAAAGATCCGTCTCGCCTATCACGAGGACGGCTACTACCACGCGGATGTCTATCCCATCATCCAGACGTTGGAGGAGGATCGAAAGCGGCTGACCTTCTACATCAAGGAGGGTGAGCGGGCGAGGATCAAGACCGTAACCTTCGAGGGAATGAAGGCGCTGACCAAGAAAGAACTGTTCAAGGTCCTGGCCACGAGGGAATGGGTGTGGCTGATTTCGAATTTCACGGACGCCGGCATTCTCAAGCGGGAGGAGCTGGGCAACGACGTCGAGCGGATCCGCGAAGTGTACATGAACAAGGGATACCTGAACGTGCAGATCGGGATGCCCCTGGTCGAGCTGACGCCGGACAAGAAGTGGTTTCTCGTGACCTTCCCGATCGTTGAAGGGGAACCCTTCACGGTTCGGGAGGTGGGCTTCCGTGGCAACACGGTGTTCGAGGAGGCCGAGCTGAAGACCGGCATGCGCATCACGCCGGGGGAGGTGTTCCAGCGAGCCAAGATCCGCGACGAGATCGGGCGGCTCACCGAGCTTTACGGGGCGAAAGGCTACGCGTTCACGGACGTGAGCCCTTCGGTCAACCCCGATCAGCAGAGCCGGACGGCTACGATCCTGTTCCACATCAAGGAAGGCGATCTGATCCGCATCCGGGAGATCCGGATCAGCGGGAACGATCGGACGCGGGACAACGTGATCCGGCGCGAGCTGCGGCTGAACGAGCAGGACATCATCGACACGGCGTCGATCAAGCGCAGCTTTCAGCGACTCAACAACCTGAACTTTTTCGAGACCGTCGAAATTCTGCCCAAGCAGGTCGAGCAGGACAAGGTGGACCTCGAGGTCAAGGTGAAAGAGAAGCCGACCGGCTCGTTCAGCATCGGCGGCGGCTTCAGCACGTTGGATCAGTTCGTAGCGGTCGCGGACATCACGGAGGGCAACCTTTACGGCAAGGGCTACACGGTCCGCGTGCGGGGCCAGTTGGGCCAGCGGCGGTCGCTGGGCTTGATCAGCTTCCGGAACCCGTATCTCCACGATTCGTTGACGTCGTTCCAGGCGGACCTCTATAGCACGTTCACGAACTATATCACGTACTTCGAGGAGAAGAGCGGCGTCAGTGCCACGTTCGGACGCTGGTTCTCCGAATATGCGAACGGAAGCTTCTCGCTGGTGGCGGAGCAGCTCACCTTCTCGGATCCGTCATTGGATGCGCCCGATTTCATTCTGCAGCAGATCGGCAAGCAGTCCACCACGGGGTTCCGTTCCATGATCTCGCGCGACACCCGCGACTACTACCTCGATCCGCGGACCGGTACGCGTGCGAGCCTCGGGCTGGATTTTGGGACGCCGTACCTGGGTGGGACTAACAACTTCTACAAGTTCTCGGTCGACGGAATCAAGTACACCCCGCTGCTGTTTGATACCAGACTCTCGATTCGCGCCCGGTATGGCGTCGTGGACGGGCTCGGCGGCAAGCCGATCCCGCTCACCGAGCGCTTCTTCGTGGGCGGCATCAATACGATGCGCGGTTTCGTGTTCGGCCGGGCCGGGCCGGTGACACCCAGCGGTTCGCTTGAGGGAGCCGCGAAGCAGCTGATCTTGAATGCTGATTTCATTTTTCCGGTCTCGTCCGAGGCGAAGCTGAACGGGGTGTTGTTCTTCGACTACGGCAAAGGGTTTGATGACAACGAGCCGGTGAACTTTAAGTTGCGGCCGGCGGCAGGGCTGGAGGCACGGTGGATCTCGCCATTCGGCCCGTTGCGGGCGGCTTATGGGATCAATCTCGATCCGAATCCGCAGCTTCAGGAGAAGAAGGGCGTCTTCGAGTTCTCGGTCGGGTCCTTGTTCTGACGGGCGCGCGCTCGGGCGCCAGTCCTCGCTGGGGCTCGGTCGCGAAGGATGAGTTGGGAGGTATGCCGAACTATGACGAAGGAGAACACGAACGGTATGGGTAATCGTCGCGGCAGCGTCCGCTGGCAACTTTTGGTCATGCTGAGCATCGGGGTTTTCTGGGCGGGCTGTGCCTCCGCTCCCGGCGTGAACCCTAAGGGGCAGATCGGCGTGGTGGACCCCAGCCGCGTCCTCAACGAAACGGAAGCCGGGAAGAAGGTGAAGGAGTCGCTGAACGCCTTCATGAAGAACCGCCAGACGCTGATCGAGCTGGAAGAGAAAGAGCTCAAGCGTATGGAGGATGATCTGATCAAGCAGGCGAGCGTGCTCAGCGCGACCGCCAAGCGGGAGCGGGAGGAGCAGTTCCGTCGCAGGATGATGGAGTATCAGCAGAAGGTGACCGAGCTGAACCGGGAGGTCCAGGAGAAGCAGCGGGACGTGTCGGACAATTTCCGGGGCCGGGTCGAGAAGGTCGTCGCCAAGGTCGCCCAACAGTTGGGTCTGCTGGTCGTCCTGGAGAAGGGAAAGGGCGCGCCGACGCTGTACAATGACGGCTCGCTGGACATCACGGGCCCGGTGATCGAGGAGTTCAACAAGGGGGGGTATTAATAATAGTGGCTCTTCCGGATCCTATCTGGGTACACAGGCCACGTCCGGCGGCGTGGCCGAGACGCGGCTCACACCCGGGGGCGGGTATCCGCCTCGCCGTCCGCCTCCGCCGTTCGGCTGCGGCGGACCGCATCGGCTCGCTAAGTCGCGGTGCCCGGGTACCCGGTGCTCGGGGTGCCCATTGCTCTTCAGACTGCAATGGGCCAATGCACCGGGAGAATCGCGAGTCGCGAGGCAGGCTGCCCCATCCCGCCCTCTCGGGACCCGCACAATTGCCGGAAGAGCCTTAATGACGAGTGCTGAGTTGCGAGGCGTGAAGGAGCAGATACCATCGGACGATCAGGGGAGAACACGCGCGTGAACAGGGGAATGAAAGCACAGAAGGGCCTGCTTGCCGTAAGTCTGAGCCTCACGCTGCTCGGCTTCCTGGGGACCGGGGCGTATGCGGCGGAGCCCTTGAAAGTCGGCGTCGTGGATCAACAGGCGGTATTGGAAAAGACGAAAGAGGTGAGGCGAGTCCTGGAGGAGCTGAAGGCCTTCTCGGGCGCCCGGCAAAAGCTCATCTCGGCCGACGACGAGGTGCTCAAGAAGCTGGAGGCGGAGCTCAACACCTCGGAGTCCAGCTTAAGCGAGGCAGCGCGACGGGAGAAGCAGGAGACCTTCCGGACGAAGCTCGAAGCCTACCAGCGACGGGTCCAGGACTTCAACCGTGAGATCCAGACCAAGCAGAAGGAGTATGCCGACGATTTCCAGAAGAAATTCGAGGAGGTTGTCGCGGCCGTGGCGAAACGGGAAGGCTATGCGGCCCTCCTGGACAAAGGAAGCGACGCGACATTCCGGGTCGTGCTCTATGCCCGATCGTGGATTGACCTGACCCAAGAGGTGATCAAGGAATTCGACAAGCGATACAAATGAGCGTGAGGCGTCATAAGCCGTCATACCTCAGAACTCAGAACTGATCTTCGTCCGCGGAAGAGGAGGCGGGAATCATGCCAGTCCTGGACCACGCAGAGATCCGGGCCACGTTGCCCCACCGGTATCCGTTCCTGCTGGTAGACCGGGTGGAGGAGATGGAGATCGGCCGGCGCGTCGTCGGCATCAAGAACGTGACGGTCAATGAACCCTTCTTTCAGGGGCATTTCCCCGATCGGCCGATCATGCCCGGCGTCCTGATCCTGGAGGCAATGGCGCAAGTTGGCGGCATCCTGGCCTTCAAATCTGTGCCCCCCACGGGTCGTCCCGTGGTGTATTTAACCGGCGTGGACAAGGCGAAGTTCCGTAAGCCGGTCGGACCCGGCGATCAGTTGCGGTTTGAGATCGAGGTGCTGAAGCAGCGTCCGCCGTTCTGGAAGATGGAAGGCAAGGCCTACGTCAATCAGGATCTCGTCTGCGAGGCGGAGCTGACGGCGATGGTGACGGAGGAGAAGGCGGAAGGGCGTTAAGCCCGTTGTGCTGGTTGTGCCGGTTGGGCCGGTCAACAGTCTAACCCGGCCTACCAGGCCGAACGGGCTAAACTGGCACAACGGACTCGACGCGGAGGATTCTTCCTTGAACATTCATCGCACTGCGATCGTGCATCCGAAGGCCAAGTTGGCCGAGGATGTGAGTATCGGGCCGTATTCGGTCGTCGGCGAGCACGTTACAATCGGACGTGGGAGCCGCTTAGTCGCTCACGTGTCCGTGGACGGGTGGACCGAGATCGGCGAGCGTTGCCAGATCTACCCCTACGCCTCGATCGGCTCGCCGCCCCAGCATTTGCAGTACAAGGGCGAGCCGACCCGCGTGATCATCGGGAACGATAACATCCTCCGTGAGTACGTGACGGTCAACCGAGCCACGGTTGCCGGCGGGGGCGTGACCCGGATCGGCCATCACAACTTCCTCATGGCCTATTGCCACGTGGCGCACGATTGCACGCTGGGCAACCATCTCATCATGGCGAACGCAGCGACGTTGGCCGGGCACATCACCATCGGGGATTACGCGATCATCGGCGGGCTGACGGGCATCCACCAGTTCGTGCGGATCGGGGCCTACGTGATGATCGGCGGCTGCTCCGCGGTGGGGCAGGATGTCCCGCCCTTCATGCGGGCCGCCGGTGGGTACCGGGCGAGGCTCTACGGGTTGAATTCAGTCGGGCTGCGGCGCCATGGATTCTCGAGCGAACGCATCACGGCACTGAAGCGGGCCTACGAGCTGTTGTTCCGTTCCGGGCACCGGATCGCAGAAGCCATCAAGCTCGCGCGGGACCAGTTCAAGGACAACCCGGACGTGCTCGAGGTCGTGTCCTTTATGGAAAGCACCAAGCGCGGCGTCTGCCGCTCGGTGGATCCGGGGAAGGAAGATGAAGAATAGCGGCGTGGCGCGCGCTGCGGCGGAGGCGACGGCGGAGGGCGAGCGGATCGGCCTGATTGCGGGGAACGGCCGGTTCCCGATCATCTTCGCCGAGAATGCGCGGCGGCTCGGGTATCGGGTGTCCGCCGTGGCCCACGTTGGCGAAACGTCGCCCGAGATCGAGCAGCACGTGGAGCGGATTCATTGGGTCAAGATCGGCCAGTTCAATCGGCTGATCCAGGCACTGAAAGGCGACGGCGTGCGCCAGGCGGTCATGCTCGGCGGGATCAAGAAGACGCATGTGTTCACGACCGTTCGGCCGGACTTCCGGGCGCTGACCGTGGCGGCCCGCCTGCGAGCGTTGAAGGACGACGCGATCCTGCGTGAAGTGGCGGCCGAGTTGGAGCGTGAGGGGATCTGTATCCGCGAATCCACCTTCGGCCTGAAAGGTCTGGTGGCGGATGCAGGGGGGCTCAGCCGGCGCCGGCCGACGAAGGCCGAATGGGAGGACGTCCGGTACGGCTGGGACGTCGCTCGTGAGATCGGGCGACTGGACATCGGGCAGTGCGTGGTCGTGAAGGACCGGGTCGTAGTCGCCGTGGAAGCGGTCGAGGGGACGGACGAAACGATCCGGCGCGGCGGGAAGCTGGCAAAAGAGGGTGCGGTGGTGGTGAAGCGGAGCAAGCCGCAACAGGATCTCCGTTTCGATCTGCCGGCCGTCGGTCCGGGCACGATCCAGGCCATGGAATCCGTCAGGGCCTCGGTGCTCGCGCTGGAGGCCGGACGTAGCGTGCTGCTCGACCGCGAAGAGATGCTGCGCGGCGCCGATGCCGCGGGCATCGCGGTGGTCGGCGTGGCGAGTGAAGAAGGTTAAGCCCGTTGTGTCCGTTATGCCGGTTTTGCCTGTCAAACCGGGACGGGCTCAACTGGCTCGACCGGCAAAACCGGCTCAACGGGCCGAACTGGCCTGACCAGCTGAACTGGCCCAACGAATAACGTGAACAAGCTGCGCGTCGGCGTCATCGGGGTGGGCCATCTGGGTAAGCATCATGCCCGGCTCTATGCGAGCCTGCCCGGCGTGGCGCTCGTGGGCGTGACAGACGCCAATCCCGAACGTGCGCGGCTGATGGCTGAGCAGCACGGTACAATTGCCTATCCTTCCCTGACCGCCCTGTTGAGCGACATCGAGGCGGTCAGCGTGGCGGTGCCGACCTCGGCCCACTACCCCGTCGTCAAGTCCTGTCTCGAGGCGGGCGTCCACGTGCTGGTGGAGAAGCCGATCGCCGCGTCCTCGGCGGAGGCGCGCGATCTGGTGGATGTGGCGCACAAACGGAGCTGCGTGCTCCAGGTCGGCCACGTGGAGCGATTCAACCCGATCATCCGGGCCGTGCGTCCGCGGATCCAACGGCCGGCATTCATCGAGTGCCACCGCCTGGCTCCCTTCGGAGAGCGCGGCACCGATGTGGACGTGGTACTGGACCTGATGATTCACGACCTCGACATGGTGCTCTCCTTCGACCCGGGACCGGTCGAGGAGGTGCGTGCGGCCGGGGTCGCCGTGCTCTCGCCGAACATCGATATCGCCAACGCGCGGATCGCGTTTGCGAGCGGCTGTGTCGCCAATCTGACCGCGAGCCGCGTTTCGACCAACCGGATGCGCCGGTTGCGTGTCTTCCAGCGCGATGCCTATATCACGGTGGACTATCAGACCCGGCAGGGCGCGATCCTCCGGAGGGTGGCCGGCGCAGGGCCCCGTCCGACGATTGAGGCCGAACAGGTGCAGGGGAGCGATGACGAGCCGCTCAAGCTGGAGCTGGAGGCGTTCGTACGGGCGATCACCGACGGCACACCGCCGCCGGTCTCCGGAGAGGATGGGGCCGCCGCGCTGGAGCTGGCGCAGCAGGTGACCGACGCAGTCAGTGCCTTTGTGCGCCGGCACGAAGGAGGGGAGAGCAGGGGATAATCGGGGTCCTCCATTACCCTTGGTTAAGATGCGCATTCTGATCGTCACTGGCGAGGCTTCCGGAGACCTGCACGGCGCGAATCTGGCACGGGCGCTCAGGGCGCTGCGTCCTGGCATCGAGGTGCTGGGCGTCGGCGGACCGAAAATGCGGGAGGCCGGCGTCGAGCTGGTTCATGGTATCGAGGGGCTGGGCGTGGTGGGATTGCTAGGCCTGGGGCAGCTCCGCTTGGTCCTGCACACCTACCGGGTGATCAGCCGATTCTTGCGGGAGACGTCGTTGGACGCCGTCGTCTTCATCGACAATCCGGGCTTAAACCTGGAGCGGCTCGCGCCGGTCGCCAAGCGCGCCGGGCACCGCGTCATCTACTACATCGCGCCACAGATCTGGGCCTGGCGTCCTGGACGCATCAACTTGATCAAGCGCGTGGTGGACCGGATGATCGTGATCTTGCCGTTTGAAGAAGCGCTGTACCGTCGGGCGGGCGTGCCCTGTACTTTCGTGGGCCATCCGTTGCTGGACGCGGTGGCGCCGGCCTATGACCGGAGCGAATTGCGCAAGCGCTTCGGAGTGGAGGACGGAGCGCTCGTCGTGGGGCTGCTGCCGGGAAGCCGCGACAGTGAGATCCGTGCTTTGCTGCCCCTCATGCGGGAGGCAACAGGCCGGCTGGCCGAGCGCCATTCCAATCTCCGTGCGGTGCTCGCGCAGGCATCCTCCGTGTCCGACGCCCTCCTCGAGGACTGTCTGGCGGGAGCGGCGGTCAGGCCGCAGGTCGTCAAGGACCGGCCGAGCGAAGTGATGGCCTGCGCCGATCTGCTGCTCGTGGCGTCCGGCACGGCGACACTGCAAGCGGCGATCATCGGAACGCCGATGGTGATCGTGTATCGCGTCGGGTGGCCGACCTACTGGGTCGCCCGGCTGCTGGTCACGGTGGAGTGTCTCGGCCTGGTGAATCTGGTCGCCGGCCGCAAGATCGTGCCGGAGTTGATCCAGCGGGATGCGACCTCGGACCGGCTGACGCAGGAAGCGGCACGCCTCCTGGAGGACCCGCAGGCGATGGGTGCGATGCGGACGGCCCTGCGAACGGTACGGGAATCGCTCGGGGAGCCGGGCGCGTCCCGGCGCGCCGCCGAGGCGGTGCTGGCGGAGTGCGAGGCATGAAGGTCTTCATTCGACTGGTGCGGTACCTCTGGCCTCACCGGGTCCGGCTGACCGCCGCCTTCCTCTGCTCCGCCCTAGTCGCCGCGTTAACCGGCGCGTATGCCTATCTAGTCCGGCCGATGCTGGACGGCATTTTCATCAACAAGGACGAGGCGCTGCTCGTAGCATTGCCGGTGGCGGTCCTCGTCGTCGCGGTCCTGAAAGGGATCTTCAGCTACGGGCAGAACTACCTGATGAACTACGTCGGGAACCAAGTCATCGCCGACGTGCGTCAAGCCTTGTTCCTTCAGTTGATGCGGCTGCCGGTCGGGTTCCATGACGCCAATACCTCCGGGCGTCTGATGGCGCGGGTGATCCACGACGTCAACCTCATGGCCCTCGCGGTAGCCGGTGTGATGAAAGACGTGTTCCAGCAGGGACTGACCTTCCTGGCGATGATGGCGGTTATTTTTTATCAGAACTGGAAGCTGGCGGCAGTGTCTGTTGTCGTCATCCCGTTGTCGGTCCATACCATGGTGCGGATGGGCAAGCGGCTACGCGGGCTCGCCACCCGGGGACAGGAGCGGATGGGGGACATGTCGTCAGCGCTCCAGGAGGCGTTGGCTGGCATCCGGATCGTCAAGGCGTTCGGACGCGAGGAGGCCGAGAGCCATCGGTTCCGGGACAGCAACAAAGCCTTTTTCGGCGCGATGATGAAGTCGATCCAGGTCTCGTCGCTGGCCAGCTCGCACATGGAAGTGATCGGCGTGTTCGGCGTCGCAGCGATCATCTGGTACGGTGGCTATCTGGTGATTCACGGCGCGATGACGCCCGGCGCGTTCTTCTCCTTTCTGGCGGCGATGTTCATGGCCTATACGCCGATCCGTCGGCTCTCGGGCGCGAACAACACGATCCAGCAGGCGCTCGCGGCGGCCATGCGCGTGTTCGACGTCTTGGACATGGAGAACGAGTCGCAGCGGGATCACGGCCGCGTCGACCTGCCCCCGATCGGGGATTCGCTGGAGTTCCGCAACGTCTCGTTCCGGTACGAGGGCACGGAGACGCCTGTGCTGCACGGCCTCAACCTGACGGTGCGCGCCGGCGAGATCGTCGCCCTGGTGGGGAGCAGCGGGAGCGGCAAGAGCACCCTGGTCAGCCTCGTGCCCCGGTTTTATGAGCCTGGGGAGGGGACCATTTTGATCGACGGCCGGGATATCCGGGAGGCCACGTTGCGCTCCCTCCGTGCGCAGATCGGGATCGTCTCTCAGGACACCATGCTGTTCGACGACACCGTTCGCAACAACATCGCGTACGGGCGCGAGGGCGCGACGGATGAAGAGATCGTCGAGGCCGCAAAGCTCGCCTACGCGCACGAGTTCGTGCAGCGCTTGCCGGAAGGTTATCAGACGCTGATCGGAGAAAACGGCCTCAAGCTGTCGGGTGGGGAGCGGCAGCGGCTGGCGATCGCGCGCGCCATCCTGCGCGATCCGCCGATTCTGATTCTGGACGAGGCGACCTCGGCGCTGGACACCGAGTCGGAGCGGACCGTGCAGTTGGCGCTCTCCAATCTGATGAAGCATCGGACCACGCTGGTCATCGCCCACCGGCTGTCCACGGTGCAGAATGCCGATCGGATCGTGGTGCTGGATCAGGGTCGGATTGCAGAGATCGGGACGCACGAGGAGTTGCTGAGGCGCGGCGGCGTGTACCACCGGCTCTACCAGATGCAGTTCGCGGAAGCCGATGATATCGTGAGACGTGAGACGTAAGGCGACAGACTCGAGAGGGCCGGAGACATCAGTCTCGTCTCACGGTTCACGCCTCACGTCTAACGGGGAACCATGTTGAACTGGCTGAAATTGACTGTGCTGCCCCCGGTCGGAGCCTGGTTGATCCGATTACTCGGCCGCACGTTGCGCATCCGCTACCAAGGCGCCGAGGTACTGGAGGACTTGGGTCGGCATGATCAACGGGCTATTTTTGCGTTCTGGCACGGCCGGCAGCTCATGATGCCCATCGCGTATCGCGGGCGAGGGGCATACGTCCTGATCAGTCGGCATCGGGACGGCGAGGTGATTCATCGGATCGTGTCCCGTCTGGGGTTCCGCTCCGTGCGCGGATCGAGCACGCGCGGCGGGGCCGCGGCCCTGCACCAGCTCATCAAGCTCGGACGTGATGGGGCCGACCTGGTGGTAACGCCGGATGGGCCCAAGGGGCCTCGCGGTGTGGCGCAGATGGGGGTCGTCCACCTTGCGAGGGCAACCGGGCTGCCGATCGTGCCGGTGACGTTCAGCAGCTCAAAAAAAAAGTCTTCTCGAGTTGGGACCAGTTTGTGGTCCCGTACCCGTTCAGCCGGGCGCTGTTCGTCCTCGGGAAACCAATCCGGGTGGCTGAAGACGCCGGCGAAGCGGACCTGGAGCGCGCCCGCGTGGAACTGCAGGAAGAGCTCAACCGGATCACCGCGCAAGCTGATAAAGACGTGTTCCGTGAACCGTGAGCCGTGACCCGTTGGCATCGATTGGTGCAGTAGCGGCGTGCTTGCTGGGAGTTTTCCGCTGATCACGAATCCCATGTGGTACCTGCTGTACAACGTCCTTCTCCTGCTGGCCTCGCCGGTGATTCTGCTCGTGTTGCTGGGGAAGAAACGATGCCGTCGCGGTCTCTTGCAGCGGCTCGGCCGGCTGCCGGCACGTCTTCGCCATGATGGCCGACCGGTGCTCTGGGTTCATGCGGTCTCGCTCGGCGAGGCTGTTGCGATCGTGCCGCTCGTTCGGGCAATGAAGCAACGCTATCCGCACCATCGGATGGTCGTGTCGACCGTCACCGAAACGGGACGCGAGGCGGTGGAACAACGCTTGGAAGGACTCGCGGAGCACTGTTACGCTCCGTTGGACCTTCCCTGGGTGGTTGCGAAGGTCGTCCGGATTCTCAGACCGAGCGCGTTCCTTTTTGTGGAGACGGAGCTCTGGCCGAATCTCCTGCGCGCGCTGTTCCGGTCCCGGGTGCCGTCCATCCTGATCAACGGCCGACTCTCGTCGCGATCCTTCGGGCGCTATCGCATGGTTCGGCCCTTCCTGCAGCAGGTCCTTGGTCAGGTGAATGGTTGTCTGATGCAGTCCGATCGGGACGTGGAGCGGATCGTCGCCCTTGGCGCTCCCCCGGAGCGGGTGCACAGGACCGGCAATATCAAGTTCGACCAGCCGATGGTGGCCGGCGCGGGACCCCATGCCGGGCCGACGCGCGCTGTCCTGGGCGTTGCCCCGGCCGCCGATCTGCTCGTGGCCGGCAGCACGCATCCGGGCGAAGAGGAGCAGCTTCTTGGATGTTTTCAGGCGCTGCGCCGGGAGTTCCCGTCCCTCGCGCTGGTGCTGGCGCCCCGGCACATCGAGCGCGTCGCCGAGGTGGAGACGGTGGTCCGACAGGCGGGCTGGTCCGTTCGCCGGCGCAGCGCTGCCGGATCGGCGGCGCCCGCCGACGTAGTGGAGGT
>Ga0073934_10002440_pt1 | contig 38693 bp, 42 predicted proteins | sample LarsenN4metaG_FD_76834 | JGI IMG/M metagenome (GOLD analysis project Ga0073934, IMG submission 76834) | Hot spring sediment bacterial and archeal communities from British Columbia, Canada, to study Microbial Dark Matter (Phase II) - Larsen... ... | reverse complement strand
CCCGGTCGAACCCATCCCGCCGAAGCGCGGCCCGCCGTCGGAGTGAGAACGCCGCGATGGTGCGTCGAGAGACGCGGCGGCCTTCGAGAGGAGGTCGTCTCTACTTAGGACTTTGGTTGCGTCACTCGGCGCACCATCCCCCTCTCATTTCAGAGAGGGGAAAAGGAAGGAAGGCGGACCCGGCGCCTCAAAGAATACGGGCGATGGCGCGCGTCTGCACCGCAGAGAGTTGCGCATCAACAATCCCCTGCTATATGCATGTCCTATTCCGCTTACCTGCGCCCGTTCGCAGGAGTGAGCCACAGGAGCCGACATGATCACGCTGACCTTCCCCGACGGCGCACGCCGCGAATTTCCCAAAGGCACAACCGGTTTCGACATCGCCAAGGGCATTTCGCCGTCATTGGCGAAACGCACCGTCGCGATGGCGCTCGATGGCGCGGTCGAGGACCTCTCCGATCCCATCGAGCGCGACGCCAAAATCGAGTTTCTGAACCGCGAAGACCCGCGCACGCTGGAGCTGATCCGGCACGACGCCGCGCATGTGCTCGCGGAAGCCGTGCAGGAATTGTGGCCCGGCACTCAGGTCACCATCGGCCCGGTGATAGAGAACGGTTTCTATTACGATTTCTTTCGCAACGAGCCGTTCACGCCCGACGATCTGCCCGTCATCGAGAAGAAGATGCGCGAGATCATCGCGCGCGACAAACCCTTCACCAAGGAAGTCTGGTCGCGCGAGGAGGCCAAGAAAGTCTTCCGCGACAAGGGCGAGATGTTCAAGGTCGAGCTGGTCGACGCCATTCCGGAAGACCAGCAGATCAGGATCTACAAGCAAGGCGACTGGTTCGATCTCTGCCGCGGCCCGCACATGACCTCGACCGGCAAGGTCGGCAATGCCATCAAGCTGATGAAGGTGGCCGGCGCCTATTGGCGCGGGGATTCGAACCGCGAGATGCTCTCGCGCATCTACGGCACCGCCTTTGCGAAACAGGACGACCTCGACGCCTATCTGAAGCAGATCGAGGAAGCCGAGAAGCGCGACCACCGCAAGCTCGGCCGCGAGATGGACCTCTTTCACTTCCAGGAAGAGGCGCCTGGATCGGTATTCTGGCATCCGAAAGGCTGGACGCTGTTCCAGGCGCTGGAGAATTACATCCGCCGCCGGCAGACCGAGGCCGGCTTCCTCGAAGTCAATTCGCCGCAATTGATGGACAAGGAGCTGTGGGTCACCACCGGCCATATCCCCACCTACAACGACATGATGTTCCTCACGCAGAAGCGCGAGGACGACGAGCGCGTCTACGCCATCAAGCCGATGAACTGCCCCGGCCATGTGCAGATATTCAAGAACGGCCTGAAATCCTATCGCGACCTGCCGCTGAAGATCGCCGAATTCGGCAAGGTGCACAGATTCGAACCCTCGGGCGCCCTGCACGGCCTGATGCGTGTGCGCGGATTCACCCAGGACGACGCGCATGTCTTCGTGACCGAAGAACAGATCACCGAAGAATGCGTGAAGATGAACGACCTGATCCTCTCCATCTACGAGGATTTCGGTTTCGAGGATGTGCGCATCAAGTTCTCAGATCGGCCGGAGAAGCGCGTCGGCGCCGACGACGTGTGGGATCGCGCGGAAGCCTCATTGCTGCGAGCGCTGGAGGCGTGCGGCAAGCCGTGGACGCTGAACAAGGGCGAAGGCGCGTTCTACGGGCCGAAGCTCGAATATGTGCTGCGCGATGCCATCGGCCGCGATTGGCAATGCGGCACCATACAGGTCGACCTCAACCTGCCCGGCCGGCTCGGCGCCTTCTATATTGACGAGCATTCCAACAAGGTGACGCCGGTGATGCTGCACCGCGCGCTGTTCGGCTCGCTCGAACGCTTCACCGGCATCGTCATCGAGCATTTCGCCGGCCACATGCCGCTCTGGCTCGCGCCGCTGCAGGGGATGGTCGCGACCATCACCTCCGACGCCGACGATTATGCGCGCGAAGTGACCGCGCTCGCCCGCCGCGCCGGGCTGCGCGTCGAGAGCGATCTGCGCAACGAGAAGATCAACTACAAGGTGCGCGAGCACTCGCTGGCGAAGGTTCCCGCGCTGCTCGTCGTCGGCAAGAAGGAAGCCGCCGAGCGCATGGTCTCCATCCGCCGCCTCGGCAGCGAAGGCCAGCAGGTGATGCCGCTCGATCAGGCGCTGAAGATGCTGGTGGACGAAGCGATCCCGCCGGACCTGCGGCGGGCGATGAGCGTGGCAGCCTAGCTTCAACGCTCAGCGTCCCGATCGACCAGTCCGCGCAGCAACGCGACCAGCGCGGACTGGCTGTGCACCCCGCTCTTCTCGAACACATTCTTCAGATGATCGCGCACTGTTCCGACGCTGAGACGGAGCTTGGCGGCGATGGCCCGCAAATCGGCGCCATCCGCGAGCAACGCGGCAATCTCACTTTCCCGCCGTGTGAGATGGAAGAGTTCTGCCAATGCGAGGCGGTCGATCTGCGGTGGCCGATCGGGCACCGTGATGAAGATGGCTGCGCGCGCTGTGCCTGCACTCGGCACAATCATGTCAAGCCGCCAAATCGGCAGCACCGTCAACAATAGCGGCGGTCGGTGCGAAGGGCGTTCAACACGCACCCGCTGTCCTTCGACTACTGCGCCGCGGCTCACCATCGTGATGGCGTCGCCCAACTGCCGGGTTGCCGCTGACGTTGCGGCGACGATCCCGGTGTCATCCACGATCAAACCGTCGGCTTCCTGAACAAGACGTGCCGCGCGGGCATTCAGCAAGATTGGCCGACCCGCGCCGTCGGTGAGAATAATGCCGCTGTCCATACGGTCGAGCACATTCGCAAGGCTGGCGTAGCCGGCTTCAGCCGTTCGCAATCGACGCTGAAGCGCAATAGCCGTCGCCATGTGAGGCGCGAGAGATCGCAGCACCGTCACATCGGCTCCGTTGAAGCTTTCGGCAGATTCCGGGCGGCACACTGTGAGCAGGGATTCGCTGCCGTTCGACCGCAGATGGATCGAGTGAAAGCCATCCAGGGGACGAAGCACCTCATTGTAGAGCACGGTGCGGGCAAAATCCGCATCGGAAATGATGTCGCCACGCACGGAAATGCCGACCGGGACACGGCCTACCAACTGCTGGGCGAGTTGCATCGTATCGGGCGTGAAGACGCGCATGAGGTCGCGTTCGTCGAGCCGCGCCCTGGCGACGAACGCATCACCTGATTGCGGATTGCGGATGTCGACAATGGCGTGAGCACCACCGAGGAGATCAGAAATCGCCTCAAGCGCCGGAGTCCATTGCTCCGGCTCGGTAACGGCCGCGTAAAGCCGCTCGGTGACGTGCAGCATTTTGCGTGCAAGGTCCACGCAGCATTTCCTCGCCCATGCGGACCCGGCCGACCGCAAGACGACGTTAACGTGCGCTAGGGGACGAGGCAATGCACAGGACGTGCATCCCCTGCAACGAGATCCCAGAATGCGTGACATTTCCGCGACACCGCGTGCTGGAAATTGTCGTCACATCAACAGTCGGTCTGGAAATCCCCCATTTGGGAGGGGCGATAAACGTTTGGGCCCCCTACCGTCCAACAGAGAATCTGCGGACCAGGGGGGCTGGGGAATGCGTTTGCGAGCTGCCATCTTTTTGAGCTTGTGTACGCTTGGCACAATTTCGAGCGAAGTGATGGCCGCTGATGTATCGCGGCCAATTCTGAAGGCCCCGGTTGCGCCGGTTCATGGCTACGGTTGGAGCGGTCTCTATGCCGGCGGCAATGCCGGTATCGGTGCAGCCGGTACGCGGGCGGAGGCCTTCGGCAACAACCTCTCGAATGACGCTGGGGATGCCGTCGACCTGTTCCGGTCCGGCTTCAGCGGCGGTGCGCAAATGGGTTACAACTTCCATTTCTGGCCGAACGTCGTATTGGGCGTCGAGGGCGACATCGGCACGCTCCGCACAAAGCGCATCGTCTGTATCAGCCAGAATTGCTCACCTGCCAACAACCTTACGCAACTTTCATCGGCCACCAGCACGTTCAGCACGCTGCGCGGCCGCGTAGGGTATGCCTCTGATCGTTTCTTGATTTACGGCACTGCCGGGGCAGCCTGGGTTAAAGTGAAGGACGATTGGACTGACATTGCCGCCGCGAATGAATTACGCGAGCGCACGCAGACGCTCTCGGGCTGGACGGCCGGTGGCGGGCTCGAAGTTGCGCTCGCCGGCAATTGGACGGCCAAGGCCGAATATCTTTACGTCAACGCTGGAAAGCTGACCGTCACCGATCCGACTGACAATGCTTACATAGACTACACGCACCGCTATCATGTGGCACGGCTTGGACTGAATTATCGCCTCTTCGGAACCTCGGGGGCGACGGCGCCCGCTGTCGCGACCCAGGCCTTCAATTGGACGGGATTCTATGTCGGCGCAAATCTCGGTGCCGGAGCTGCACGAACGACGGGCGTGATTACCGATCCATTTCTGGAAGGCATCTGGGATCACTACAAGGCCGGGGTCACGGGCGGCGGGCAGATCGGCTACAACTGGCAGGTCGCGCCAAATGTCGTGCTCGGCGTGGAAGCGGATCTCGGCGTTCTCGACACCGCGCGATCGTTCTGTCTTATCGGAAATAACTGTGCGGGAGCGTTCCGATTTGTCCCTTCGTCCGAGACGGATTTCACGGGCACATTGCGGGCACGCGCCGGGTTTGCATGGGACCGATCACTGCTCTACGTCACCGGCGGCGCGGCCTGGGCCCGGGTGACCGACAGTTGGACCGACAACACATCGCTCAATTCCCGGACGAAAACCCTTTCCGGCTGGACGCTCGGGGGCGGTTTGGAAACTGCACTTGCCGGCAACTGGACGCTGAAGACCGAATATATCTTTGTGGACGTCGGTCATCTTCGTATCGCTGATGCCGACGGCATCGGAAATCCCGGCGTAACCCTTGTCGATTTCAAGCACCAGTATCACGTGGCGCGGCTGGGCCTGAACTACAAGTTCGGCGCCGAGCCGGCCGCGAGCAAATAGGCAATAGTGATGAAAGCTGCATTGGTTCGCGCAACGTTGGCTGCCATTGCATTGGGAGCAAGTACATCCGCCCCAGGTGGCGGGGCAACGGCCCAACCGAATCCGGTTGTCGTCCTTGGCGCCGGCGACATCGCGCCGGTTCTCGCCCAATATCGCAAGCTCATTGGCGAGCCGAACAACAACAACGACCCCGGACCGAAGACGACGGGGCGCCGCGAAATCAACTGGGACGGCATCGCCGACGACAAGGCGGCGCCGGCCTTCCTCCCCTCCGATGTCTTCAAGGCACGCGGCGCGATCCTGACGACGCCGGGCAAGGGCATTCAGGCCAGCGCGGCGCCCGGCAATGCCGCAGGTGTTGCCGCCAATTTCGGGAATCTCAACCCAAGCTACACGAAGATCTTCAAGCCCTTCAGCGGCGGTCGGCTGTTCTCGCCCATCGGCAGCAACATCGTGGATCTCACCTTTGTCGTGCCGGGGACGAACACTCCGGCCACCGTGCGCGGCTTCGGCGCGGTGTATGTCGACGTCGATCTCCCGCATACCGCATTTGAATATTTCGATCGGCGCGGAAAATCGCTTGGACGTTTCTCGGTGCCGATTGCGAATGAAGGATTCTCGTTTCTCGGCGTCGTCTTCGACAAGCCGGTCGTGGCGCGCGTGCGCATCGAATATGGCAGCGCTGCGCTCGGGCCTGATGACGGTCCGAACAACGATGTGTCGGTGATGGACGATTTCATTTACGGCGAGCCGCAGGCAGCTGGCGCCTGGAAGCCCAAGAGAAAGTAGCTGCACAGGATGCGCGTCCCAGAATCCGGGACACGACCGCTCGATCGGGCGCTGGCGATACTGGTGGACGAAGCGGTCCCGCCGGACGTGCGGCGGGCGGGCGCATGATCAGCACAAGTGGGAACCGGTTTTGCGACGCAATCAAGCTTGCGCAGATTTTATCCGCGATTGACGCGCAAACCAAAACTGGCGGCGGCGTAACCTGCGGGACGCTACTTCCGCTGCGTCGCGATATAGGCGGCGAGGTCGCCCGCCTCCTTCCGGGTCAGCCCCATATTCGGCATCACCGGGTGCGGGTTGAGCAGGAACAGTGCCAGTTGCGCGGCATTGAAGCCCGGCCGCCCGGCGATCTCAGTGAAGGTGGGAACCGCGGCGGAGGCTTGTTTCTGCGCCGGCGTCACCACATGGCAGGCAACGCACCATTGCTGCGCCAGCCGTTCGCCGTTCTTGGCGTCGGCCTTGGCGTCGACGCCGGGTTTCGGTTGCGCGAGCGCGATCCCCATCAATATCGTCGCGAATACGGTCGGCAACAGGCAATATGCGATGCGGCGCATGCGGCATTCCTTGTTAAATTGCAGGATACGCGATCGGACGCAGCCGACCTTGAAAAATATCAAAGCGGCGCACAGCTAGCGCGCCACCACCGCGATTTCCGAATCGACGCCGGTGATCACCTTGAAATCGTGCTGGAAGGACTTGCCTTCGTTGCGCGCGATCACGCGGTAATCGCCCTCGGCGAGGATGACGCGCGGAAAGGCGCCGATCGATTCCTTGATCACGTCGCCGCCGGGCGTCAGCACCGACCACTGGGTGTTGGCGAGCGCCTCACCGCCCCCCTTCTCGACCAGCTTGAGCGTGATCACCGCGGCGCGATGCGTCACGGTCACGTCGGTGACCTTGCCGGTCTGCACGCGGATGTCCGAGCGCACCACCGCGTTGCCGTCGCCGTAATGGGAGACGATGTGATAAGTGCCCTCCGGCACCAGCATCACGTCGCCGGTCATCACGTTCTGCGCCATCGGCCGCTTGTCGCCGGGCTCGAACTGGCTGCCGCGGTAGATGTCGTAGTGGATCTGGCTAGGCGGGATTTTGACGTCCCCCACCTTGCCTTCAATGCGGATGCCGCCGGCGGGGATGTCGAAGCTTTCGCGCACGGTCTCCGCGCGCAGCTGCACGACCTTGGTCGCCTGCGCATGACCGAAGGCGGCATGTACGACATAGTTGCCGGGGGGCAGCAGGAAGGTCGGCGCCGCGGTCTTCTCCTCCCGCAGCATGCGGAAGACGCCGGTATTGTCCGGCTTCTCCGGAAAGATGCGCCAGACCATGCCGCCGGTGATCGGGGGCAGATCGCGGCCGAAGCGTGCATTGAGGTAAAGCGCCACCTGCCCAGCCGGAACCATGGGCGCGCCGCTTGGCAGCGGCGCGGCCTGGGCAGGCAAGGCGGGGCCGGTGATGGTGGACGATGGCGGCGAGATGCCGCCGCCGGGGGACACCAGGCTCAGCCCCGGCGAAGTCGAAATGATGCCGCCAGGTGCAGGTCCCGGGCCCGGGCCAGGCCCCACAGGTCCTTGCGGCCCCGGCCCACCCGGACCGAGCGCCGGCGGCAGGCCGGGCGCCCCGGGTCCGCGCTGGGCCACGGCGGTGCCCCCGGTCAGCGCCGACAGCGCCACCGCGATCAAACCGAAATGTCGTGCCGTCCGGACCCTCGCCCGCATGTGGCCCTTCTCGACCGAAATCACGGCGAATTCAAGCCTTTGGGGATTTGTCCCTGCGCTCGCCGTATGGTAGCGGCCAGTCCAGCATGCAGAACGCCATCGATCTTCTGAAAACCCGCCGCTCCGTGAAGCCGATCGAGATGACCGGCCCCGGCCCTTCCCTGGCGGAACTCGAGACGCTGCTGACCATCGCCTCGCGCGTCCCCGACCACGGAAAGCTCACCCCGTGGCGTTTCATCGTCTTCGAGGGTGAGCAGCGCCTCGCTATCGGCGATGCGCTCGCGAAGATTTTCCAGTCCGACTACCCGCAGGCGACACCCGACCAGATCGCCTTCGAGCGCCAGCGCCTCGCGCGCGCCCCCCTGGTGATTGCCGTCGTCAGCCGCGCGGCGCCGCATGTGAAAATTCCGGAATGGGAGCAGCTCATGTCGGCGGGCGCTGCAGCGATGAACCTCGTCACCGCCGCGCATGCGCTCGGCTATGCCGCCGCCTGGCTCACCGAATGGTACGCCTATGATCGCCGGGTGCTCGATCTCCTCGGCCTCTCGCCCGCGGAGAGAATCGTCGGCTTTGTGCATATCGGAAAGCCGCAGCGCCCGCCGGAAGACCGGCCGCGGCCGCCGCTGTCGGACATCGTCACCCGTTACGGCGGCTGACCCCCGCGATGTTCTACGACGCCCGCAAGAACGATCACGGCCTGCCGCACGATCCGTTCAAGGCGATCGTGGCGCCGCGGCCGATCGGCTGGATTTCATCGGTCAACGGCGCGGGCGAGATCAATCTCGCGCCCTATTCCTACTTCAACGGCGTGTCGAGCCGCCCGCCAGTCGTCATATTCGCAAGCGAAGGGCGCAAGGACTCGCTCGCATTCATCGAAGAGACGCAGGAATTCGTCTGCAATCTCGCCACCTGGGATCTGCGCGAGGCGATGAATGCGACGTCGGCCCCCTTGCCGCGCGGCGTCAATGAAATGACACGAGCCGGCCTCGAAGCAGCGCCGTCGCGTCTCGTGAAACCTCCGCGCGTGGCCGCCTCGCCCTGCGCGCTCGAATGCAAGCTGCTGCAGATCGTCTCGCTGGTCGATATCGAGGGCGGGGAGATCGACAGCCACGTCGTCTTCGGGCAGGTCATCGGCGTCCATATCGACGATCGCTACATCCGGAACGGCCTGCTCGACAGCGCGGCGATGAAGCCCATCGCCCGCTGCGGCTATCACAATTATGCAGTGGTGGAGACCATGTTCACCATGCGCCGCCCGCAAAGCTGACGCACGGCAAGGCTTTCACCATAAGGCCACAACGGCCTTGTACGCCAAGCCTCGGGGGCGGATCATGGTGGAAAGGAGTAAGATGTGCTGCAGGGCCTGATCCGGCGCGCGGCGAATGGAGACCGCGCGGCCGAAGCGACTGCCGAGAAGAAAGCACCGCCAAAGCCGAGCATCGGACTGGCTCTGGGTGGCGGTGCGGCGCGCGGTTTCGCGCATATCGGCATCCTTCGCGTCCTCATGGCACACGGCATTGTGCCCGATGTCGTGGTCGGCACCTCCATCGGCGCGGTCGCCGGCGGTTGCATGATCGCCGGCCATCTCGATGCGTTTCAGGACTGGGCGCACAGCCTCACCAAACGCGGTGTGCTGAGCTATCTGGACGTCAGCCTCGGCGGCTCCGGCCTGATCAGCGGCGGACGCCTGACCTCGCGGCTCGAGCAGACGCTGGGCGACGTGTTGATCGAGGACCTTCCGGCACGTTTTGCTGCCATCGCAACCGAGCTCGGCACCGGCCATGAAATCTGGCTGACACGCGGGCGCGTCGTCGATGCGTTGCGCGCCTCCTACGCCCTGCCCGGCATTTTCACGCCGGTGCGGCTCGGCGGACGCTGGCTGGTCGACGGCGCGCTGGTCAATCCGGTGCCGGTGTCGGCGGCACGCGCGCTCGGCGCCCGCATCGTGATCGCCGTCAACCTCAACTCCGAGCTGACAAGCCGCGGCGCCACGATCGCGGACCACGGCCCGGACGAAGACGACGCCGCGGCCCTCAAGCAATTGCGTCAGCAGGCGGAAGCCAGCGGCCTGTCCATCTTCAATCCCGAACGATTCATGAAGCGGCATTTCATCAATGCGGCGCGCGGACCGAATATTTCGAGCGTGATGATCGACGCCTTCAACATCATGCAGGACCGCGTCACCCGCGCGCGGCTCGCGGGCGATCCGCCGGACGTGCTGCTCAATCCGCGGCTCGGCAAGGTTGGCCTGTTCGATTTTCACCGCGCCAGGGAAGCGACCGCCATCGGCACGCAGGCCGCCGAGCGGGCGATCGACGACATCAAGGAAGCGATTGCGGCGCTGACCTGATCATCAGGCGGTCTGGATATAGTCGCGCAATGCGTTCTGCTCGTGCTCCATTTCCTGCAGACGCATCTTCACGACGTCGCCGATCGAGATGATCCCGACCAGACGATCATCTTCCACGACGGGCAGATGGCGGAACTTGCCGCCGGTCATCCGCTCCATTAGTTCGGCGATGGTGTCGGCACGGCTGCAGGTCACAACCTTGCGGGTCATCACATCGGTGAGAGGCAGACCCAGGGCTGCAGCGCCGTTTTTGGCGAGCGCGCGCACGATGTCGCGTTCGGAGACGATGCCGACAATGCGCTCGCCGGCGCCGGTCACCACAACGGCGCCGATCCGGTGCAGGGCCAGAAGCTGGCTCGCCTCGGCCAACGTCGCCGTCGGTTCGATGGTGACGACATCGCTGCCTTTGCCCGACAAAATCGTATTCACGATCATCTGTGTCGCCTCCTGTGGCGTGATCGTGTGACGCGTTTGAGTACGCAGGCCCGTCACGCCGGCGGGCCAGCGTCGAAAACTTACTTAGACATAAGTCTAAGGCTTCAATTTGTCAGAGGGGGACGCAACTGTCCGCCGGTTGATTCACAGCGGCCGGCTCTGACCGTTTTGCGCTGCAATAGAACGGCCGACAGGATCGAAAAAGCCGAAGAGCAGAAGTCCGGCGAGGAACCCGCCGACATGCGCCTGCCAAGCCACCGGCTGATCGTTGCCGAGAATCGGTACCGATCCCAGTCCGAACAGCAGGTTGAGGCCAAACCACACCGCCAGGAACACCAGAACCCGTGGATCACGCAAGGCCATAAGAAGCGGCACCGCCGGCAGATGCATGTTGCCGCGCCATTGCATGCCGCCGCCTGCCTGAAAGGCAAAACGCATCGCCGCCGCCATCGCGCCCGAGATGACGGCCGAGGCGCCGACCATGGGCTGTACCTGCCCCGCATGCGTGACGAGATGCGCAAATGCTCCCGCCGCCGCCGTCACAGCGCAGAACAGGAGAAAGCGGACTGGGCCAAATCTGCGCGCCAGCGGCGTTCCGAAAGCCAGGAGCCAGATCGCGTTGAAGCCGAGATGGGTGAGATCGGCATGCAGCAGCGAATAGGTGAAGAAGGTCCAGATATCGGCTGCGAAGCCGCCGGGAAGCGGGATAAAACCACCCTCGTAGCGCGCCGGAATGAAGGCGAACAGCAGCAGCACTTCGAGGTCAGCGCTGCGCGACAGCAATGCGCGCAGGCCATGCACGAGCGCCAGCGCCGCCAGCACCGCGGTGACAACCGGCGGAACATTGAGGATGGGCTGGCGGGAACCGGGGACCGACAGAGGCTCAGACATGCAGGGCCCTAGGTCGCGCGGCGGGGAACGGCTTGCAAGAGACCGTAGCAAAAAAACAGGGGAGGACTTCCGTCCTCCCCTTGAGCCCATCTTCAGGACGCCGGCCCTGTCGGGTCGTCACGTCCCCACTCTCCCCTGGCTCTAAAGTCGTGCCGCCGCCCGGAGCCACCTGACGGCGAAAACTTGGATGGCCTGCAAGCTAGACGGGCACGGGCGGGAAGCCAATGTCAACCTCGCGTTAACCTAAATGCGGCGGCGGCTGTGCCGGTGCGCGGCATCAAAGCCGGCATGCTCCGTGCTCCATCTGCAACAAGGCCGCGCGACGCCGGCCGGGATGTCCCGCTCCGGGACAATTCACCGGTCCGGCGGCGGCGCTGATGCAGGACAGGGCCATGAAACTCGCTTCGACCAGAGAGGTGTTCGCGTATTGGGACAGAAGCCGGGGCTCCCGGCTGGCTCCTGATCGCGAAGAAATCGAGCCCGGCGCCATCCGTCGCGCGCTGGGCGACGTCTTCATGCTGGATATCGAGCCCGGCTGCGGCCATCCGTTCCGGCTGGCGGGCACACGGCTCTGCGCCCTGTTCGGGCGCGAACTCAAGGGCACGCCGTTCTTCCCGCTCTGGACCGATGTCGAGCCCATCCGCGATCTGATGAAAACCCTGGCCAACGATGTCAGCGGCACGGTGGCGCGGGCCACCGGCCGCAATGCCGAGGGCGGCAGTGTCGGGCTGGAAATGCTGCTGCTGCCGCTGGGGCAGCGGGGACATATGCCTGGCCGCTTTCTGGGAACGCTGACGCCGCTCGACATGCCGTGGTGGCTCCACGCTAGACCGCTCACCGGCCTGCGGCTCGAGACGCTGCGCTTTGTCGGCGGCCTTGCAGATGCAACGCAAGCGCCACGCTTCCTGGCGGGCGATCCGCGTCCGCTGCAGCGCCCGACTTTTGTCGTCTATGAGGGCGGCCGTGGCCGCTAAATCACAGGTCCAATACGGCTAACGCGACATTAACACTGCTTGCATAGCGTCGCTGCGACACGCGCATCGCGCGTAACAGGCGGCTCTTTGCGTACATGACATTGCTGCATACCGATCTGCCCCAGGGCACCGCGCGCATCCTGCCGCACAGCCAGGAACGCAGGCGGTTCCAGCGCGTCAAGGTCAATCTGCTGGGCCGCTACATGCTCGCCAACCGCCAGGAATATCCCTGTCAGGTGGTGGATATGTCGCCCGGCGGAATGGCGCTGATCGGGCCGGCTTCGGCCCAGATCGGCGAGCGGGTGATCGCCTATATCGACCATGTCGGCCGGCTCGAAGGGGTCTGTGCGCGCCTGTTCGAGAACGGCTTCGCCATGACCATCGCGGCGACCCTGCGCAAGCGCGACAAGCTCGCCGCCCAGCTCACCTGGCTGGCCAACCGGCATCTCCTCGCCTCGCCGGAAGACCGCCGCCACGGCCGCTTCATCCCGAAGAATCCGATGACGATGCTGGTACTGCCAAACGGCATCAATGTCGGCTGCCGGCTGATCGACCTGTCGCTGTCCGGCGCGGGCGTCGCCACCCAGCACCGGCCGCCGATCGGCGCCCTTGTGATGCTTGGGAAGGTGCAGGGCCGGGTGGTGCGCCATCTCGACGACGGCTTCGCGGTCGAGTTCACGAGGCTGCAGCATCCAGACTTCTTGGAAGAAAGCGTCACCGGCGGGTAAACGCGCCGGCCCCGCAAACTCCCTCAACTTGCCTCGAACACGTCTCGAAGCGGCTGTTTTCGCACGCTTTTCCCGCATCCGCGTATCGTTAACGGCGCTCGCTGGAGGCGCATTCGCGTGCGATTTTACCGGCGTGGACGCGGTTAATCCGTCAAATTTGAATCAAATCCGGTTCTTCTGCATTTTATTCAATGTGTCCGACAATTCGTAGCGTATTCGCTGCACTCTTTACTTTGTTTCTCTTCAAATCACCTTTGCCGGATTAGCGGCAAACCAAAGGCTTTGTGGGAATTGTGGCCCCAACGACAGGGAACAGGGGCCAACCCACAATGCAGTATTCAGAAAGAATACTTGGAGCAACACGCGCCGCATCCGCGAGAAGCGTCATCGCCGCCGTCGGCTTGCTGGCGGTGTTCGGGCTGTCGGCGCAGGCCGCCGGCGAAAGGCCGCTTTTCGTGTCGATGGGCGAAACCTCCCGCCCGCCGATCGGCTGGGTGGAGTTTTGCGCCGACCAGCCCCGGGAATGCGACAGCCGGCCCAGCGCCCCCCGCGACGTTGTGCTCTCCACCAAGGCCTGGAAAGACCTTGTCCGCGTGAATAAGTGGGTGAATGAGACCATCAAGCCGATGACGGACCTGGAACAATGGGGCGTCGTTGAAAAATGGTCCTACCCGGACACTGGACGCGGCGATTGCGAAGACTATGTCTTGCTCAAGCGCCGGATGCTGATCCAGGCGGGCTGGCCGCGGGAGGCTTTGCTAATCACCGTGGTGCGCGAGCGTAATGGCGATGGCCACGCCGTGCTCACGGTGAAGACCGACAAGGGCGAGTTCATCCTCGACAATCAGAACGAGGACATCCTGCTCTGGTCGGCCACGAATTACCGCTTCGTCAAACGCCAGTCACAGCAAGACCCGAATGTCTGGGTGGCGCTTGGCGATCCGCGTCCGACGATCTCGACGGCGACGTCGTCGCGCTGAACAGGAGTTTCGAGCTACACGAGTCTGGTCACGTCCCCACCCCTCCCCGTCCCCCGACCGGATTCGTGCGCGGCCGGCCTTCCCCCGAGGCCGGCCGCACCTTTTTGGAGTGCAAGACGCGGCCAGCGAAGAGCCTGCTGGCGCCCAACAGTCGGTCTTGAAGTGGGGCGCAACCCGGCCGAAATTGTCCGGAGATGAAGACGATGTCCCGCAGCCCGCGCGATCTGGCGAACCGCATGGCGCAACGCCGCGATCAGCGGCGGCATGACGACGGATTCGTGCGGGAGACGTTCTCTTTGCCGCGCGCGGAAGCCAGGGCGGCGGCGCGCCAGTTCCTCAACCGCTGGCCATCGGCCGCCTACATGAGCGCCGTCGAAAGCTGGCGCGAACTGCCCGGCGACCGCATCGAATTCACGATGCGCCGGTTGCGCAGCGCGGATTGACAGTGGTTCGCTCGCGGGCGCTTGCGGACAGGCGCGTGCGCTCGCGCCTATGCGGTATGACCGGGATCGTTGCTGCCCGGGGTTTTCTTTTTCCGCTCGGGTGTCATCGTGAAGGGAAACGGCTCGCCCGGAACCCCGCGCGGACCCAACCTCTCCTGCTGGATATCGTCCTCGCTGCGTAATTCCTCGGCCGGCTTTTCGTCGCGGCCGAATATTTGGCTGTCTGGCGGGCGAGACATGGACATCTCCGGTCGACTCTACCGTGCGACAACTCCGGAGTCGCCCTATGGTTGCGTCAACCCGGACGCCGCTCCGCGTCGATGCAGAACGCGCGTCAACCGATCCGCTTCAGCTTCTCCGCATAGCGCTTCGACCGCCGCACATAGACATCGGCGCCGGCGGCAATCGCGGCTTTCGCCTTCTCGTCGAGCGTGCGCACGGCGCGGCCGGGCGATCCCACAATCAGCGAATTGTCAGGAAATTCCTTGCCCTCGGCGACCAGCGCGTTGGCGCCGACGATGCAGTTCCTGCCGATCCTGGCGCCGTTGAGCACCACGGCATTCATGCCGACGAGCGAATTGTCGCCGATGGTGCAGCCATGCAGCACGACATTGTGGCCGATCACGCAGTCGCGGCCGATGACCAGCGGAAAGCCGGGATCGGTGTGCAAGGTGCAATTGTCCTGGACCTGCGAACGCACACCGAGCTCGATCCATTCATTGTCGCCGCGCACCACCGCGCCGAACCAGACGCTCGCATCCTCCAGCAGCCGCACCCGCCCGATCACAGCCGCAGTCTCGGCGATCCAGTAGCGTCCCTCAGCCGGAAATTCCGGGCGCTGTCCATCGAGTTCGTAGATCGGCATTCTCTCTCCTCACCGCGCGGGTCGGCGGGGCCAGGCCAGGCCGTGCCGCAATATGGCGGCCCATCGATATTGGGGCGGAGGGACTTTGGAAAGAGCCGAAATCTAAAGGCCGCCCACGGCCTTCAGCAGCAGCAGAAACACGGTGCCGGACATCAGGCTCCAGACGCCGGCAACGATGGTCGCGATCATGGCGGCGACGAAATTGCCGGGATCGACGCGCGTGCCGAACAGCACGTTGCGCATGATGATGAAGGGCGCCGCAAAGACCAGGAAAGGCACCTGCGCAACCGCCGCCGGCCGCGTGCCGTCGCCGAAAATGTTGAAGCTCGCCGGCCGCGCGGTGACCAGCTGGTAGCCGGACGCCAGCGCACCGGCGACGGCGAACCCGATCATCAGCACCAGAATCGAAATCACTGCGTCCACGCAGGGGCCTCCAGCACGACTGCCTCTTTCATATGCGACAGCCGGCACGGGGGCCGCCAGCGCTTCGTTAAAAAAGGGTAAACGCGGCCGCTCCGGCAGCAAAAAAGCTTGCGGCTGCAGGCGCTTGGCTGCGTGCGATACTGCCGCTGATTCGCACCCGGGACCGGGGCCAGACAACCCGCTGGAGAGCGCCATGAGCATGGTTCACGCGCAGGCTGCGCACCGCGGCGCCCGTCGTGCGCGGCGCGGCAAGCACAGTCTGCTCGCCTTGCCGGTCCTGCTGCTGATCGGCGGTATTGTGCTGGCCTTGGCGGTGATCGCCTGGCTGCTCTGGCCACGTTGGCCCGCGCCGAATGTGCCCGTCGACGCGCCCTCGCTCCCGATCACCGTTCAGGATGTGACGTTCAACATTCCGCCCGGCGCCATTCGGCTGAAGGCGCAGCGCAAGCCGGGCACGCAGGAGCGCATCGACCTCGTCTTCATGTGGCCTGCTCTCACACCGCCTGAGGATCGCCCGGTTCCCGTCGCCTCCTCGCGGGGCATCGACCGCATTTTCTTGACCATCGCAGCAAGCGACAACACCCTGCCCCCGATCGAACGGTTCAAGACCATCTATCCGCGCTATCTCGACAGCAGCCTCGGCACGACCGACAGCGGCCTCGCGGTGCGGCCGTTCCGGACCGGAACGCCCTATCAGGGCGAAGACCTGCTTTACGACAACGGCGACCCGGAACGTTTTCTCGTGCGCTGCACCCGCGACGGACCATCCGGCGTGATCGGCATGTGTCTGTACCAGCGGCGCATCGGCGGCGCCGACATCACCCTGCGCTTTCCGCGCGCATGGCTGTCGGACTGGCAAGGCGTATTGCGCGGGGTTGATCGGTTGCTGACCAGCCTGCACATCCGCGCGTGATAGCGCCTGTTCCCATTGCCGATGCCGGTCGGCAATGGGAATCCATGAGGCGGTAAGGCTGCTACGCGGCAGCGGCCGATTTGTCCGATTTCACTTCGATGAACTTCAGCAGTTCAGCGTTGACCTCATCCTTGTGGGTCGTACACAGGCCGTGCGACGCCCCCTTGATGATCTTGAGCTGCGCATTCTTCACAGTCTTGGACGACAGCATCGCCGATGCCGCGATGGGAACGATCTGGTCGTCGTCGCCGTGCAGAATCAGCGTCGGCACATCGAATTTCTTCAGGTCCTCTGTCGTATCGGTCTCGGAAAAGGCCTTGACGCAGAAATAGGACGCCGGGAATCCAGCCATCATGCCTTGCAGCCAGAACGTCTCGCGCACCCCTTCGGAAATCCTGGCGCCCGGCCTGTTGTGACCGTAGAACACCACAGACAGATCCTTGAAGAACTGCGAGCGGTCGCCGACGACACCGGCACGTATCTGGTCAAATGCCTCGATTGGCGTGCCGTCTGGGTTGGCCGGCGTTTTCAGCATCAGGGGCGGGATCGCGCCGATCAGCACAGCCTTCGCGACACGCTTGGTTCCGTGCCTGCCGATATAGCGGGCCACCTCGCCGCCGCCGGTGGAATGACCGACGTGGATGGCCTGTTTCAGATCGAGCTTTTGCACGAGCTCGGCGAGGTCATCGGCGTAGGTATCGAGGTCGTTTCCGGTCCATGGCCGGCTTGAGCGGCCGTGACCGCGCCGATCATGCGCGATGCAGCGATAGCCCCGCGAGGCCAGAAAGAACATCTGGTCCTCGAACGCGTCTGCGTTGAGTGGCCAGCCATGGCTGAAGACAACCGGTTGCCCCTTGCCCCAGTCATTGTAGTAGATTTGCGTGCCGTCTTTGGTTGTGATTGTGGGCATGACAAATTCCTTTGTTGTGGCCAATGGATGTCGCAGCGCTCGCGCGCTGGATCGCCGAGAAAGGACAGTGTGAGAAGATGGCGCCACCGGCGCCCGCAACGCCAAGGGTAGGTGCTCACTAAGGCGAAATAGAGCCGTTGCGATTGCAGCACCGCGTCAAGCCGGCCTTCACAAGGAAACAGGGCCGCAAGAAAAACAAATGGCTGCGCCAAGCGCAGCCATTTGCATCAAATCCGAGAAAAATTACGGCTCCAGGTCCGTCTCCAGAATGGCCATCTGGAAATTGTAGGACTTGTCGTCGTCCTCGTCGTCGACAAACAGCACGCCGATGAATTCCTCGCCGATATAGACCTCGGCGGAATCCTCCTTCTTCGGGCGCGGGACGACGCGGATATGCGGATTGTTGAAACACTTCTTCAGATACGAATCGAGCTTCTTGATTTCGAGAACGTCCACAATCGTACTCCTGCAAAGGCACGCCTGCGCGGCCAGATGAATCTGCGGCAGATCAATCGCCGATATTGAACATCATGTCCATGCTGCGCGACGGCTCCGCGCAGCCGGCGGTGCCGACAACGCGTGCAGGGACACCGGCGACCGTGACATTCTTCGGCACCGACTTGACGACGACCGAGCCGGCCGCAACGCGCGAGCATTGTCCGACCTCGATATTGCCGAGAATCTTGGCACCGGCCCCGATCAATACGCCGCGTCGGATTTTCGGATGACGGTCGCCGTCTTCCTTGCCGGTGCCGCCCAGGGTCACGCCATGCAGCATCGATACGTCGTCCTCGATGACCGCAGTCTCGCCGACCACAAGGCCGGTCGCATGATCGAGGAATATGCCGCGGCCGATCGGAGCCGCAGGATGGATGTCGCACTGGAACACCGCCGACGAGCGGCTCTGCAGATAATAGGCAAAATCCTTGCGCCCCTTGCCGAACAGCCAATGCGCCAGACGGTGCGTCACGATGGCGTGGAAGCCCTTGAAGTAAAGCAGCGGCTCGATGAAGCGGTCGGCGGCCGGATCGCGATCGACAGTGGCCACAATGTCCGCGCGGAAGGCGTCTCCGATTTTCGGCTCGGCGTCCAGCGCATCGTCGTAGGCCTGCCGGATCAGCTCTGCGGAGACGTCGCGGTGCTGCAGCCGCTCGGCGACGCGATGCACCACAGACGCTTCCAGCGTGTCGTGGTGCAGCACTGTCGAATAGATGAAGCTCGCCAGCTCCGGCTCGCGGCGCGCCACCTCTTCGGCTTCATCGCGCACGCGCGCCCAGACCGGGTCGACCTTGTCGAGAGAGGGGGCGAGTCTGCTGTGCTGCTGGGGCATGATAGGTCCTCTGGCGCCGCGGCGGTTTCAAGGTCCTTAGCACATAAACGCTAAAATTCATCTCCGCCAGAGCCGGAAGGGCCGCGACTGGAATATCGTTGACGAATTGCGGAGAATATTCTTCTACGAAATTTGCCCAATCTTTCCGCATGCTTATTGCGTGAGCGCGCAGCCTGCTGACGACGGCTTCGCCGCTACATCTTCGTGAGAAATCCCAGCACCGCTGACGAGAAATCGTCGTTGCGATCGCCCGCCACCATATGCCGTGCACCGCCGACATCGACATAGTCGGCATGCGGGACGAGATCGAGAAACTCCTTCACATCGGCTTCCCGCACCAGTTCGGATGAGCCCCCACGCACCAGCAAGGCCGGGATGCGGACGCGGCGTGCCGCCTCCACCAGGAGCTCCTCGATCCTTTCGCGGTTCCTGCCGACGCTGCGCGGCCCGTCGATGAAATTCGGATCCCAGTGCCAGCGCCAGCGCCCGTCCGGCGACAGGCGCAGATTCTTCTTCAGGCCTTCGTTGTTCTTCGGGCGCGGGCGGTGCGGCAGATAATCGGCGACAGCCTGGGCGGCTTCCTCGATCGAACCGAATCCTTCCGCCGCATGCAGGCGCATGAAGCCCTGGATTTTCTCAACGCCCTTGGGATCGACGCGCGGCGTGATGTCGACCAGCACCAGCGCCGAAAACAATTCGTCGCCGCTGCTGCGCTCGGTCTCGCCTTCCGCGAGAAGCGACGCGATCCCGCCAAGCGAGGCGCCGATCGCCGCCGGCCGGGAGCCGGAGCGTCGATGCAGTTCGCGCGCGACCGCTTTCGCATCCGAGGCAAAATCCGGAAACGTATAATCGGCATTCGCGATCCAGTCGGAATCGCCATGCCCGCGCTGATCGAGCGCGAAGGCGGTCCAGCCCCTGCGCGCGAGTTCTTCTGCGGTCTTCCGCCAGGCATGCCGCGTCTGTCCGCCGCCATGCAGCAGCAGAACCGATGGCCCGGACTCGCCGAAGACATCGGCGACGAGTTTGTTGCCGGCGGAGCCGGTGAAGGTCGCAGTAGCGGGTTCGGGGCGGCGGGTCATGGCAGCTTGCTAAACCTGAGCAGCAGGAGCGCGCAACCCCCGATTCCGAGGGATGCTCCATGCGCAACGGACAGACGTCATTGCTGCCGTCTCAATGATGCATCTTTTCCGCGAATGTCATCAGCTCCGTGTTGAAGCGCGCCGGCTCCTCCAGGAAAGGAATGTGGCCCACGCCGTCAAACCACGACACTTCCGCAGTCCTGCAATGTTGCAGAATATATTCTGTCATCGCCGGCAGAATCACGCTGTCCGATCGGCCATGCGTGAGCAGCACGGGCACGGTTATCGCTTCAAGGATTGGCGCGGAGTCAAGTTCGCGTTGCACCAGCGCAGCACGCACCGCCGGACGCACGATCATATTGAACGCCAGCACTTCCTCGAAATCGTCCTGGCTGACCGGCTTGGCGACGCAGGCGTGCAAGAATCTGCGGATGGCTGCGATGTTGGTCGGAAGGTCCGGCTGACACGCGCCCGGCGCATTCTCCAGAAATCCCGGCCCCACAAGCGAACCAAACGCCTTTGGTCCAAGCACGACGGCGGCGGCGACAAAGTTGATGCCGGCAATTTTGTCCTGTCCCTTCCTGCGCAGGTAGTCGCAAATCACGTAGCCGCCGTAGGACCAGCCGACCAGTATGGGCTTGTCGAGTGCTAGATCATCGATCACCGCTGCAATGTCGTCGGCCCATTTGTCGCCATCGGTATATTGCCCGGCCTCCGTCGGCGCATCGGACATGCCATGACCGCGCAGATCGAGCGCGACGAACCGAACCGTGTCCGACAGCGCACTCCCGTATTGCTTCGACCAGCAGAGATGGGACTGCGACCAGCCGTGAACCAGCAGAATGGGATTGCCGGTTGACGGACCATATTCGCGGACGTGCAGATTGACTCCGGTTGCGCCCCTGATCGTGTGAACCTTCATCATCGATTCCTCCCTCATGAAGGAGCCCATTTCATCGATGGATGAGAATTTAGACCTGACGCATCACCTCACGAAGCAGAAATCAGCCGCCCCATCGCGTCCGGTTCAACACGTTGGCGTGTGATACGCCGCAACACTAACTCTTGCTCACCGCCCTGCGGGCGTTGACCAATCGCCTTGTGCTGTCTCGCCTGGCTAGCCAAATCGCCGTTTCCCTGTTTCAGCCTGCGTCGTGGACGGATCGTGGACCCATGCTTGCGTCGCAAACCATTCGTGGCTCGTCCGGCAGATGGGGCAAAACGTCCGGCTGAAGAAGACAGCAGCACGCTCGAAGCTGCAGCGCTCCGTTTCCAGCCCCGTGGACAATGCGCGTCCAGTATTCGGGCAATTGATCATGAGCATGCCCATGTGACCTCCCTGCAGTCAGGCTCTTCTTGTCGCGAGCCGGGTTTTCTTGACGTTGATCGTTGAGCAGGCGCGTCAGGCACCCGCCCGGCTTCAGACCGGAGAGATCGGTTGAAACGCCTTGGGCCAAGCATCCGTCATCGGCCGCGTTATCCCGATCGCCATCTGCTGGCTGAGCGACCACAATTGCCTGTTTTGTCCTGCAAACGCCTCGAACTGCTTGCGCGCACAGGTCGTCGAAATTTCGAAAGCCTCGGCGGGAGATGTAACCGCCATCATGTCCCGGGCGAAGTCCAATCCGGCGATGGCATTCTGATGCATGGCTTCCGCCATCCTTGCCGCGCTCTCGACTGTCGATTTCGCAGCGGCGGACCAGACTTTTTCGGACATCTTGCTCATTTCCCCGGTGACGGAAAACGCCTTCTCAAGGTTCCCTTGTGTCTGCCCGATCCATTGGGTTGTTGCCGTGCGAACGGCCTCCGGTACTTCAAAGCAGGAAAATGCGTTGTTGAACTCAATCCCTGTTTCTTTCGCAGCTTTGGGTTTTGCAGTTGTGGCATTCGCAATGGCTTCGGCCATGGATTGGATCCTTTTCTGAGGAATGATCATCGACGGTATGCGCGCGGCGTCGCTGGCCTCGGACAATCGATGTCCGGCCGCCGAGGAAGACGCTCCCTTGCTTGGAGAAGGCGGCGCGTCTTTCCCACGCTTGCCGCCTGCAGGTTGTGCCATCCAAGAAACGCCCACGCGGAACTCGATATGGACGATGCAGTAAGTCGTATTGTGCGCGCCGACTAGCCGGGAATATCCCTAGTGTTCGCGGGGAAGATTCCCAGATTGCCCCTTCAATAGTTACTTGCGGGAAGTTGTGCTGGGTCGATCCGCATCAGGATCTTCGCTCAACCAGTGTCTGCTGAGCGCATACCGAACAATATCTGTCCGGTTGCGTAGCCGGAGCTTCCCCGTCACGCTATTCTTGTGGAACTCCACGGTTTTCACGTTGATGCCGAGACGGGCCGCAATTTCCTTGTTGCTCTTGCCCCAGGCAACAAGCTTGAGCACCTGCGCTTCCCGCCTGGTCATGCCGTCTGGTTGCGCTGCATCCTTGACGAGCGGAACTCCGAGCGTGCGCCCGATAAACCTTCCTGCATCGGCTGGCTCAAGATAGTTGCTGTCCTTGCAAACTTTGCGGAGGGCCTCGAACAGCGTGTCAGCGAAACGGGCTTCCGGTACATCGCGCAGGCGGTCCTGTCCGCGCCGTTCCTGGTCGATGTCCTGCATCAACACAACGCCGCCGGCGATCTCGCCCGCCTCGCGAAACGGCGCTGTGCTCACGCGCAGCCACCGCTTTCGCCCGCTGGGCCCGCGATAGATGGCGGCCATGCCCGGAACGATCGTCTCCCCGCGCAGCGCCCGTTCGCTCGGGAATTCGGGAGGGTCAACTGTCGTGCCTTCGGTGGTGTAGATCTGCCAGCGCTGGGCCTGTTGCGGGTCACGCGGGGGAATGACGTCACCCAACATCGTCCGCAAAGCGCCGCCGCGAACGACAAATTTCCCGTCAGGACCGAAGAGTGCAACTGCAACGGGCAGTTGTTCCAGGATGGCAGCAAGCCTTGCATCGTCATTCAGACGATCGGTCTCTTCCGGATAGGGGTTCCGTTCCATCGAGACCCTCGCATCCCATGCCGAGCCTCCGACTGTCTTTTAGGTTAGGCATCCGGAATCGTGGATGCCAGCGATGGAACGTTGCATCAGATGAATGTTACATGGCCGTCGTGACGTCGCCACGACCGGCGGCTGGGCCGCTTCGTCTTGACTAGGGCCGCTGCGCGAGAAACTCCAGCACCGCCGCCTTGAACACCTTGTCGCCGACGGCGAGCATGTGGTCGCGTCCGGGAATATCCAGCGCCTTCGCACCAGGAACAAGCGCCGCGAGTTCGTGCGGCGAGCCGGCGATGGGATCAGCGGTGCCGACCGCGATCAGCATCGGCGCCTTGATCTGCGCGACGTCCTGCTCCGGCAGCACCTGCCGCGAGCCGCGGATGCAGGCGGCGAGCGCGCGGCGATCCGATTTTGTCTGGTCGGCGAACGCGCGGAACATGCGGCCCATCGTGTCGGTGACATCGGCGAGCGAGGGCGCCTCCAGCGCAACCGCGATGCTCTCCGGCAGACCGACGCCGTTCACAAGCCTGATGCCAAGCCCGCCGAGAATGGCAGAGCGCACGCGCTCGGGATGGTTCAGCGCCAGAAATGCGGTGATGCGCGCGCCCATCGAATAGCCCATGATGTCGGCGCGATCGATCTTCAGATGATCGAGCAATGCGCGCGCGTCCTCCGCCATCTGCGTCGTGTGATAGGCGGCGGGATCGTAAAGCTTGCCGGACTGCCCATGCCCGCGATTGTCGAGCGCAATCACGCGGCGGCCGGCGCGCGTGAGCGTCGTCACCCAGCCGGGCGCGATCCAGTTCACCTCCTTGGTCGAGGCGAAACCGTGAATGAGGACGATGGGCTCGCCCTCGCCTTCGTCGAGATAGGCGATCTCGATGTCGTTATTCTTGAATGCGGGCATGATGCTTCGGTCGAACGCGGGGTAGCGACACTAGACCGTCGCGGCGGCGGCTGCCAAGCCGGGGGCCTGCATGGCGCGTGCGTGCTGGAGACGGCGCATTTTCCGCCTCTGCAAATGCCGCAAGGTCACGCGCTCGACCACGCTCTTGAGCGAGGACACGAAACCGAAGACCAGCATTGCCGCCCACAACACCCACATGGCGAGCTGGAACGCCCCGGCGGTCAGCAGGATCGCGCCGCGTCCGAGCAGCTTGATCACTGCGCGGGTCTTGCCGCCCTGTTTCTCGGCGAGTTTGGCGACGCGCGCCATGTCGCGCGGCTCGTCGGCGAGCTTGAGTCCATCGAAGGCCGCCCGGGTGCCGGCCTTGCTCTGCACGCGGCCGACGTCGCGCGTCAGCCGGAACAGATCGTCGGCCTTCTCGATCTTCACCGCTTCGCGCACCGCACGCACCGCCAGCGCCGGCCTGGTCAGCGAAGCCGTCGCCAGCGCCTTTTGCAAGGCGGTCTGGTCGACGGCGCCGCGCAGCGAACGCGACACGTTTTCCGCCATACGAGTTCCGAGTGCACCGTTCTTGCGGGCGGCCTTGACCAGCGTCAGCGCGGCACGGGCCGGCGCGCCGATCCCGAGCGAGGCATAGGTTCCGGCCGTGATTGCAATGCCGACGCCAGAGAGCCCGAGAATCAGATGATCCGCATCCCCGCCTGAGGCCCAGCGCCCGCCCTCGCGCACGGCGTCGCGGATATCGCCGAACACGAACAGATCGCCCACTGCGGTGCCGGCGAGGCTCGCCAGATCGTCCGGTTCGCCGGTGATCAGGCCGCGGGTGAAGCTGCCGGCCTTGGCAGTGGCGCTGGCGGCTGTGGCCGTCGCGGTTTCAACACGGGCCAGCAGGTCAGCAGACACCGGCACATTGTGCGCCTGCGCCAGTTCGACAAAGCTTTTTGCGAGGTCGGGGTCGTTCTCCCGCAGCGCCGCCTCGATTTCGCGCACCGCCACATCCGCGTCAAAGGCGCGCGCGAGCTGCCGCTCCGCCAGTTCGGCCGGATCGTCCTGCACCCAGAGCAGCAGGGCGGCGTCATGGGCCCGCGGCAGCACCGCATAGGCGGCAAGGCCGCATATGACGGCCGCAAGGGTCGTGAGCCCGATCCGCAACCGCGCGGCCCTTGGGGGAACCCTGTCCATCCTGAAAAACAGCCTTTCTGGCCCCAGCCGAATAAACGAAAAAGCGGCATTGATTCATGACGTTTCGCCGCTATGGTGCCCAGAATATAGGGCGAATATTGGAAGGAACGAGGTTTCTACGAGCATGGCGGACCACGTCGTACCTCATTTTCACAACGATCCGGGCGTCCCGGTTATCGAAATCGGCGCCAGGGAATTCATGTGCATCGGCGCCCGCCCGCCTTTCGACCATCCGCACATCTTCTGCGACATGGGCGACGAAACCGAGATCATCTGCAGCTATTGCTCGACACTCTACCGCTACAATCCGGCGCTGGACCCGCATGCCGCGATCCCGGCGGAATGCGCCCTGACCGAGACCGAAGCCGCCTGAAACCTGTCTGACACCGGCCTGCCGTGGCGTCATCGCGAACCATCATCGTCGCAGGCGCCGGGATCGGCGGGTTGACTGCAGCTCTCGCGCTCGCGGGCAAGGGCTTTCGCGTCGTCGTCTGCGAACAGGCGCTGGAATTGTCGGAGACCGGCGCCGGCCTGCAACTGTCGTCCAACGCCTCGCGCCTCCTGATCGAACTCGGCCTTGGCGACGCCCTGCAGCCGCAGGTGGTCACGCCGGAACATCTGTCCATCCGCCGCGGACGCACGGGCGGCGAAATCGCGCGCATGGTCCTTGGAGGCGAGATAGCTTTCCGCTACGGCGCGCCCTACTGGATCGTTCATCGCGCCGACCTGCAGGCGGTGCTGCGCGACGCGGTGCTCGCCAATCCCGACATTGTGCTGCAGCTCGGCGCGCGCGTGCATGACCTCGCCATTCACCAGAACGGCGTCACCGCGCAAATCCGCCGGGGCGACCGGGTGAGCGACGAACGCGCCGTCGCGCTCATCGGAGCGGACGGCCTGTGGTCGCAGACGCGCCGCATTCTCGGCGACGCCAGCAAGCCGCGCTTCAGCGGCCGCGCCGCCTGGCGCGCGTCCGTGCCCGCCACGGCCTTGCCGGAAGAGTTCCGCCGACCCGTCATTCATCTCTGGCTGGGGCGCGGCGCGCATCTCGTTCACTATCCCGTGCGCGCCGGCGGTCTCGTCAACATCGTCGCCATCGCCGGCGACGCCTGGCAGGGCGAAGGCTGGTCGGCCCCTGCCACATCCGATGACGTGCTGCGCCGTTTCGGCAAATTGTCCTGGAGCGACACCGCGCGCAGAATTCTGCAGGCGCCGGAGTCCTGGCTCAAATGGGCCCTATTAGACCGGACACCCTCGCGGGGCTGGGGGCAAGGCGGGGTGACGTTGCTTGGCGATGCGGCGCATCCCATGCTGCCGTTCCTGGCGCAGGGCGCGGCGATGGCGATCGAAGACGCTCTGGTGCTCGCCGACTGTCTGGCCGCTTCATCCGAGGACCTGCCGGACGGCCTGCGGCGATACGAGATTTTGCGCCGTGGCCGCACCGCCCGCGTCCAGCGTGCTGCCCGCTTCACCGGTGAAATGTATCAGCTCGACGGCCCACTCGCCTTCGCACGCAATGCGGTGCTGGCCCGAATGGGCAGCGAAAATCTGCGCGCGCGCTACGACTGGCTGTATGATTGGCGCCGCTGATCGCTGCGCCGGGGACCATCCATGTTCGAAACCACCATTGCCGGCAGTCTGCCGAAACCCGCCTGGCTCGCCGAGCCGGAAAAGCTGTGGGCGCCCTGGCGTCTGCAGGGCGAAGAACTCGCCGCCGCCAAGCGCGATGCCACGCTGCTGGCGATCAAGATTCAGGAGGATGCCGGCATCGACATCGTCACCGACGGCGAGCAGGCGCGACAGCATTTTGTGCACGGTTTTCTGGAACGTGTCGAAGGCATCGACTTCGAGCACAAGGTCGAGATGGGAATCCGCGCCGACCGCTACAAGGCGATGGTGCCGGTCGTCACCGGCAGCTTGCGGCTGAAAAGCCGCGTGCACGAGATGGAAGCCAGGGCCGCGCGCGCGCATACAGGGCGCAAACTCAAATTCACCCTGCCCGGCCCCATGACCATTGCCGACACCATCGCCGACAGATTCTACGGGGACCGCGTCAAGATGGCTTTTGCCTTCGCCGACCTGCTCAATCAGGAGGCGCGGGCACTGGAACGCGATGGCGTGGATGTCATCCAGTTCGACGAGCCCGCCTTCAACGTGTTCCTCGATCAAGTCGGCGGCTGGGGCATCGCCGCCCTGCATCGCGCTATCGACGGCCTGCAATGCAAGACCGCTGTGCACATCTGCTACGGCTACGGCATCAAGGCGAATGTCGACTGGAAAGAGACGCTCGGCGGCGAATGGCGGCAATACGAGGCGATCTTCCCGGCACTGGCGCAGAGCCGCATCGATCAGATCTCGCTCGAATGCCGCAACTCGAAAGTCCCGCTCAGCCTGCTGTCGCTGCTGAAAGGCAAGGACGTGCTGGTCGGCGTCATCGATGTCGCGACCGACACCGTCGAAACGCCGGAGGATGTCGCCGCTACCATCGAAGCGGCCATGCAATATGTGCCGAAGGAGCGCATCGTCGCCTGCACCAATTGCGGTATGGCGCCGATGCGGCGCGATATCGCGGAAGCGAAGCTGAAGGCGCTGGGCGAAGGTGCGCGGCTTGCGCGCAAGCGGTTTGGCTGATCAACGCTCCGCGCGCACCAGCACCTGCATCAGTTCCTCGACCTTCTTGCGCTGTTCGACCCTGTCGCCCGACGCAATGGCGCCGTGCACACAATGCGCGACGTGATCGCGCAGTACCTCCTCCTCCACGCGGCGGAGCGCCGCGCGCACGGCGGAAATCTGGGTGACGATGTCGATGCAATAACGGTCCTCGTCGACCATGCGCGACAAGCCGCGCACCTGGCCTTCGATCTTGTTCAGACGTTTTTGCACAGAGGCCTTGGCTTCTGTCTGCATGAGGTCTATATACCCCCCTAGGGTATATTTTTCAAGCCGGGATCAGCCATGGCGCACGACCACGCACACCACGAGCACGGCCCGTCCTGCGGGCACGACCATCCTGCCAAGGGTGCGTCCGACCTGGCGAAAGACCCGGTCTGCGGCATGAACGTCGATCCGCACACCGCCAAGCACCGGCACACCTACAAGGGCCAGACCTATTATTTCTGCTCGGCCGGCTGCCGCACCAAATTCGCGAACGACCCTGACAAATATCTCTCGCCGGAGCAGCGCAAGGCCGAGCCGGTGCCGGAAGGCACGATCTATACCTGCCCCATGCATCCGGAGATCCGGCAGATCGGCCCCGGCTCCTGCCCGATCTGCGGCATGGCGCTCGAACCGGAAATCGCCAGCGCCGAAACCGGGCCGAATCCCGAACTGATCGACATGAGCTTTCGCTTCCGGCTCGGTCTGGTGCTGACATTGCCTGTTCTCGCGCTGGAAATGGGAGGCCATCTCACCAACCTGCACATGATCCTCGGGCAGACGCTGTCCAACTGGCTGCAATTCCTGTTCGCAACGCCTGTTGTGCTCTGGTGCGGCTGGCCGTTCTTTGTCCGCGGCTGGCAATCGCTGCTCACGCGCAACCTCAACATGTTCACGCTGATCGCGATGGGCACGGGCGTCGCCTGGGTCTACAGCGTGATTGCGACATTCACGCCCGGGATTTTCCCGCCGGCCTTCCGCGGCCCCGATGGCGCCGTCGCCGTTTATTTCGAGGCCGCCGCCGTCATCACCGTGCTGGTGCTGCTCGGCCAGGTTCTGGAATTGCGGGCGCGCGAAGCGACCTCGGGCGCGATCAAGGCGTTGCTCGACCTCGCGCCAAAGACCGCACGCCGCATCCGCGACGACGGCGGCGACGAGGATGTCTCGCTCGACGCCATCGTTGTCGGCGACAGGCTGCGCGTGCGCCCCGGCGAAAAGGTGCCGGTCGACGGCCAACTCCTTGAAGGCCGCTCCTCGCTTGATGAATCGCTGGTGACGGGCGAATCGATGCCGGTGACCAAGGAAGCCGGCAGCAAGGTGATCGCCGGCACGCTCAACCAATCCGGCGCCTTCGTCATGCGCGCCGAGAAAGTCGGGCGCGACACGCTGCTCTCGCAGATCGTGCAGATGGTGGCGCAGGCGCAGCGCTCGCGTGCGCCGATCCAGCGGCTCGCCGACCAGGTCTCCGGCTGGTTCGTGCCGCTGGTGATTGCGGTTGCTGCGATCGCTTTCGTCGCTTGGGCCATGTTTGGTCCCGAGCCGCGCTTCGCCTATGGCATGGTCGCGGCCGTCACGGTGCTGATTATCGCCTGCCCCTGCGCGCTCGGGCTCGCCACCCCGATGTCGATCATGGTCGGCGTCGGCCGCGGCGCGCAGGCCGGTGTCTTGATCAAGAATGCGGAAGCGCTCGAGCGCATGGAAAAGGTCGACACCTTGGTGATCGACAAGACCGGCACCCTGACCGAGGGCAAGCCGAAGCTGGTGCAGATCGTCGCCGGGGCCGGCTTCGGCGAAAGCGACATCCTGAAATTCGCCGCCAGCGTTGAACGTTCGAGCGAACACCCCCTCGCCGCCGCGATCGTCAATGCCGCACTCGAACGCAAAATCGAGCTGGCGCCGGTGCACGGCTTCGACTCGCCGACCGGCAAGGGCGCCTATGGCATGGTCGAGGGCAAGCGGATCGTGCTCGGCAACGCGAAATTCCTGAACGAGCTGAACATCGACACCGCGCCGCTGGCCGCACGGGCGGACACGTTGCGTCGCGATGGTGCGACGGCCATCTTCATATCGATAGACGGTCAGGCGTCCGGCATTCTGGCCATCGCCGATCCTGTAAAGGCGACGACGCCTGCCGCGCTGGCGGCGCTCAAGACCGAGGGCATCCGCGTCGTCATGCTGACCGGCGACAACCGCACCACGGCGGACGCGGTCGGGCGTCGGCTCGGGATCGACGAGGTCGAAGCCGAAGTGCTGCCCGACCAGAAAAGCGCCGTGGTCGAAAAGCTGCGCAAGGACGGCCGCGTGGTCGCCATGGCAGGCGATGGCGTCAACGACGCGCCGGCGCTGGCTGCAGCCGACATCGGCATCGCCATGGGCACCGGCACCGACGTGGCGATGGAAAGCGCAGGCATCACGCTGCTCAAGGGCGATCTCATGGGCATTGTGAAAGCGCACACGCTGTCGCATGCCGTCATGCACAACATCCGACAGAACCTGTTCTTCGCCTTCATCTACAATGCGGCCGGCGTGCCGATTGCCGCGGGCGTTCTCTACCCGGCCTTCGGCATCCTGCTCTCGCCGGTCATTGCGGCGGCGGCGATGGCGCTATCCTCGGTCAGCGTCGTCGGGAATGCGCTGCGACTGCGAAATACGCGGCTTTAGGCCATCCATCGAGCGATGGCGGCGGCTCCGGCCGCACCCCATATTGCGGCAAGGGGTTGCAGGCTGGCATTGCGCCGGCCTTTGGTGAAGGATTGCCGTATCGAATCGCCATGACCAGGATCGCCAACATCAAAAGCGGCGTTCGCACCTTCACCGACGAGTTGGCGGCGGTGACTGCGGTTGCCGAGATCTACGAGCGCAATGTCGCCTATCTGCGCGACGCTTTCTCCGCCTATGCCGCGGGCAAGGATTTTGCCGAGCGCATCCGCGCGCATTATCCCTTCATCCGCATATCGGCCGACCACTCCTCGCGCATCGATCCGCGCATCGCCTATGGCTTCCTGCCGCATGCCGGCGTGTATTCTACGACCATTACCCGGCCGGATATTTTCCGGAAATATCTGCAGGAGCAGGTCCGGCTGATCCTGCACAACGGCGCGCGCGAAATCGAGGTCGGCGAAAGCACGACGCCGATCCCGATCCATTTTGCGCTCGGCGAAACCTTCCATGCCGAAGGCGGGCTGACGCCGGACCGCATCGCGCAGCTGCCGCAGATTTTCGACGTGCCCGATCTCGCGATCATGGACGACAACATCGCCAACGGGCTCGATGTGCGCAGTCCCGACGGCGCCATGCCGCTGTCTCTCTTCCCCGCCCCGCGGGTCGACCTGTCGCTGCTGCGGTTGCGGCATTATTGCGGAACGTCGACGAAGCATTTCCAGAATTTCGTGATCTTCACGAACTACCAGTTCTATATCGACGAATTCATCAAGCTCGGGCACCGGATCATGGCCGGCGAAACGCTGAGCGGGTTCGTGCCGCGCGGCGAATACACCGCGTTTGTCGAGCCCGGCGATGTCATCACCTACGCGAAGGGGGTGCCGGCACCCGCCGGCGCGTCTGCCGGCGAGCCTCCGGTGCGGCTGCCGCAGATGCCGGCCTATCACCTCAAACGCGCTGATGACGACGGCATCACCATGATCAACATCGGCATCGGTCCGTCCAATGCCAAGAACATCACCGACCATGTCGCGGTGCTGCGGCCGCATGTCTGGCTGATGCTCGGTCACTGCGCCGGCCTGCGCAACACCCAGGCGCTCGGCGACTATGTGCTGGCGCATGCCTATCTGCGGCAGGATCACGTGCTCGACGCCGACCTGCCGCGCGAAGTGCCGATCCCGGCGCTGGCCGAGATCCAGACCGCGATCCAGACGGCGGTCGGCCGCATCACCGGGCTGACCGGCTACGAGCTCAAGAAGATCATGCGCACCGGCACGGTGGCGACGGTGGACGACCGGAACTGGGAGCTGCGCCCGTCGACGATGCAGAACCTGCCTTTCATCCAGAGCCGCGCCATTGCGCTCGACATGGAATCGGCGACCATCGCCACCAACGGCTTCCGCTTCCGCGTGCCCTACGGCACGCTGCTCTGCGTCTCCGACAAGCCGCTGCATGGGCACCTAAAGCTGCCCGGCATGGCCGACAGCTTCTACCGCCAGCGCATCTCGCAGCAGCTCGCCATCGGGCTCGAGACCATGGCGCTGCTGCGCGAAGGCGACCGCGCGCAACTGCATTCGCGCAAGCTGCGCAGCTTCCACGAAGTGCCGTTCCAGTAGCGGAATCGCGGTCGGCGCGCGGTCAGAAAATCGCGAGATAGCGCAGCAGATACAGAACGCCGATCAGGATGACGATGATGCGGATGATCTGCTTGGCGCGGCCATCCACCGGGAGCATGTTGACGAGATAGAGAACCAGAATGATGACCAGAAACGTGATCAGGACGTTGATAAGCAGCCCCATAGCCATGCTCCCTGTATTATCAATTCGGCCTGAAATAACTGTCGGCCCCTCCGGAGACGCATAATCGCGCAGAGCGGAAAAAGTTCCATCCGCCATCGCCGAAAATCCGGCACTATTGCACAGCCCGCTCCGACTCCGTGCGCCAGGGCATCTTGCAGTTCTTCTCGACGGCGGCGGCTTCCAGCTCCCGCAGATTGCCCTGCACCATCAGGTATTCGTTGCGATAGGCAAGCGCGATGGCGAGTTCGCCGCCCGGCCCCTGCCCGGCCTTGTCCATCAGAACCTTCAGCTCGCGCTCGCGCGACACCTGCGAGCGGCCGGTGGCGGCGATCTGGTCGCAATTGTAGATGTAATACTTGCCCGGCTTGACGATGGCCGACGCCATCTGGTCGCTGGTGCAGCCGCCCAAGGCGGCGAGAGCGAATATCAGATTAAGAGAACGCATAGAGCAATTTACCATTCGCCCACACGGACGAGCGAGGGTGCTGACAGCAAACTTGGCGCAAAATGTGGACAAGGATGCCGCGGCGGGGGCGATTCCGGCACGGCGTGTCGCGGCCGCCAGCGGACACCAATCGCGTGTCGATGACGGGCGCAGACCGCGCTTTTGGCTTTCGCCCGGACGATGCTAGAAGGCTCGCCGCGCGGACGTGGCGGAATGGTATACGCAGCAGACTTAAAATCTGCGGCCCACAAGGCATGAGGGTTCGATTCCCTCCGTCCGCACCACGACCGCCCGCCTTCACCCGCCCTCGCGGATCGGCGGCACGAAGGCAAGCCCGGTGTCCCAGGGAAAAAAAATCCAGGTGTCCTGCGACACTTCGGTGATGAAGGTGTCGACCAGCGGCCGCCCCATCGGCTTGGCATAGACGGTCGCAAAATGCGCTTCCGGAATGAGATCGCGCACGATGCGCGCAGTCTTGCCGGTGTCGACGAGGTCGTCGACGATGAGCACGCCCCGGCCCGAGCCGCCGGCGACCTCGACCACCTTCTTGTCGATGCCTTTGAGGATTTTCAGGTCGCCCTGCTTGCCGATGTCGACATAGCTCTCGACGCAGACGCTTTCGATCAGGCGCACATTGAGTTCGCGCGCGACGATCGCCGCCGGCACGAGACCGCCGCGGGTGACGCAGACGATGGCGTTGAACGGGCCGGCCGACGCCAGCCGCCAGGCCAGCGCCCGGCAGTCGCGATGAAACTGGTCCCAGGACACCGGAAAGTGTTTCTGGGTCTGCGCCTCCGCCATCCTGTCGTCTCCCGTCGCGTTTTGCGGCCACCATCCCGGCGGCGGGCGCCGTTGCCAACCGGCACAGGCCACGATCCACAGGAAATGACTGCTCTCAGGAGAGGTCCAGCACGAAATCGAAGCGGGCCGCAAGCCCGTCCTGCCACTCGGCGACACGCATCAGCAGGTCGCGGCGGAACAGGCCGTCGCGCGCATTGCCGGGCTCGCCCGGGAAGTAGAGCTGGGTGGTCAGGACCGGACGGTTCGGCGCCTGCACCATCACGTGATAATGGCGCGTCCGGCCGGGATAGAGCGCCGGCTTGATGGTCAGGAAGCGGAAGCGGCCGTGGTCGTCGGCGAAGACATGCCCGCGATAGCGGAAGCCCTTGTTGTCGTAGTCACCGTCGGCATCCGCATGCCAGAGATCGACCAGCGCCCCGGCCACCGGACGGCACGCGCGGGTCAGCACCATGCCGGTCAATTCCACCGGCTGCCCCTTGCCGCCGGCCTCCCGCAGATCGCTGCGCTGCGGCGAACGCGGCTTGTAGAAGGGCCCTTCGGTCTGCCGCGGCGTCGCCGCGTCGCCGTCGTCGCATTGCGGTGTCGGCCTGAGTTGCTGACCAAAGACGTCGCCGCTCGCGGCGACCAGCCCGGCGGCTGCGGCGGTGGCAAGAACCTGGCGGCGCGTGCGGGGGCGAATGGACGACATTTTCAAATCCTCTTTCGCGCCCCCGCGTCATGTTTCGCCCGGGGCGAAAGCCCGCCGATCAGATGCGCACTCTTCGGCGAATCTGCGGCGGACCCACACAGGCGTCAGCCTTTACGCAAGTTTACAATCAAGCCGTCCGCGTGACGAAATCCGTCACCTTCTCGATCGGCCGGCCGGCGAGCCTTGCCGCATCCTGCGACACGGCCGCCATTTCGCCGGCTGCGGCCGCAGCGAAGATGCCGAGCAGCGCCGCGATCAGGAAGGGCGGCATACCCATCGATGCGAACAGCTTCTCGAAATCCTTGGGATCGGCATCGACCGCCTGCACCGGCTTGCCGAGGCCGGCGGACAACGCCGCCGCGATCTGGAACAGATCGGCCGCCTCCGGTCCGGTGATTTCGTAAGTCTTGCCGGCATGGCCGTTCTGCGTGAGCGCGCCGGCAATCGCCGCAGCAACGTCCGCGCGGGCGATGAAAGCGACCTTCCCTGTCGCGCCCGGCTGCGCCAGCGTACCGGTCTGTTTCGCATGCGCCAGGCCGTTCGTCAGATTCTCCGCATATTGGTTGTTACGCAGGATCGTAAAAGGAACACCCGAGGCTTTCAGATATGCCTCCGTGTCGGCATGGATCGCGGCGAAGGGAAACAGGCTCTTTTCGGACGGGTTGGTGAAGCTCGTATAGACCACGCGCCCCACGCCCACCTTCTTAGCGGCATCGACCGCGGTGCGGTGCTGGCGGATGCGCACGTCATTTGGCGCATCGCCGGAAATGATGAGAACGGTGTCTGCACCGGCAAAGGCCGTGTCCAGACTTGCGGCATCGTCGAAATCCGCCCGCACGGTCTTGAAGCCCCTGCCGGCGAGATCGGCAAGCTTTTGCGGATCGCGCGAGCCGAGCACGACGTCAGCGGATTTCACTTTCTTCTCCAGTTCGGCGGCCACGAGACGGCCGAGTTTTCCGTTGGCGCCGGTGACGACGATCATTGTCAGCTCCTGTCCTGATTGCTACATGTAATGTTGATCTCTGGTCTCTTTTTGAGAGCGGACACCACCTAGAGGCCGACCGGCGAGTTGAAAAGAAGGCAGTTTTTTCTCCGCTGGTTACCTGAAAAGAACTACCCAATGTCGGACATGACCGGTCTCAGGGCCATCCGGGAGGTCGTTGCCAGCAAGCGCAAGGCTGCCGCGACCCCGCCGGACAAGCTCGTGGACGCCTGCCCGGTGCGCGGCGTGCTCGACCGCATCGGCGACAAGTGGAGCTTTCTGATCGTGTCGATGCTGGCGGAAAAGCCGCACCGCTTCGGCGAGTTGCGACGCGCGGTGCCGGACATTTCCCAGCGCATGCTCACGCAGACCCTGCGCGACCTGCAACGCGACGGGCTGGTCGACCGCGAAGTGTTTCCGACCAACCCGCCGAGCGTCGAATATCGCCTGACGAAGCTCGGGCAGTCCCTGCTGGTGCCGATGAATGGCCTGATCGGTTGGGCGGAGAAGAATCACGCGAAGATCAGAACGGCCCGTTCCGCGTTCGACCGACGGGCCGCGCGCTGATCATCCCGCCTTCAGCTTCGCCTTCACATCACGCAGCATCTGCTCCACGGCCGCTTTGACGGCGGCGAGCTTGTCCGCATCGCGCGCGCGCACGACGACATTCGTGTTCGGACCCGTTTTGTCGTCGAAGAAGGGATAGCTGCCGATGCTCACGTCGGGGTGCGCCCTGGCGATCTCGCCGAGTTCGGTGCCGATGTCGCCTTCGCGCGCGTCGGCCCGGATCGATTCCGACAACATTTGCTTGCCGGTCTTCAGTTTCGGGCCGACCTCGTCCAGCATCGCCTGCATGATGTTGGGCACGCCGGCCATGACGATGACATTGCCGATCCAGAATCCGGGGGCGAGCGACACCTTGTTGGTGACGAGGTCGGCGCCTTGCGGGATGCGAGTCATACGCATGCGCGCCTCGTTGAGGTCCGGCCCCTTGAACCGCTGCTGCAACAGCGCCACCGCCCGCGGATCGTAGTCGATCGGCACCCCGAACGCCTTGGCGACGCATTCGGCGGTGATGTCGTCATGCGTCGGCCCGATCCCGCCGGTGGTGAAGACATAATCGTATTTGTGGCGGAGCGCATTGAGGGCTGCGACGATCTCCTCCTCGACATCGGGGACCACCCGCACCTCGCGCAGGTCGACGCCAATGGCGGTCAGGTATTCGGCGATATAGCCGATATTCTTGTCCTTGGTCCGGCCGGACAGGATTTCGTCGCCGATCACCAGAAGTGCGGCCGTGACGATGGTTTCTGGGGTCGCTGTGTCGTTCATGGCAGGGTCCCAGCTTGCAACTTTCGGTCTAGCCTGCCCCCGGCAGGGGCTCAAGCGCCCGCCGCCCGCTGCCGCGATAATCAGGCCGCTTATTCTCTGGGCAGCCGCCCTTTGCACAGGTCTTCATCATTCCCCCCTAGCCAAGCAGCGCAACTGGCGCAAAGCTTGCATTTTAGGGAGCGTATCTGAGGGAGCGTATCCTGCCGGGGGCCTGCGGAATGCCGGTTGCGTTCGATGAGATGAAAGGGACCGATGGCGTCGTGCGCCCGGCCTATTCGCAATTGTCGTCCTGGCTTTCCGAAATCCGCCCCGATGTGCTCGATTATCGCCGCCGTGAGGCCGAGCTGGTGTTCCGCCGCATCGGCATCACCTTCGCCGTCTATGGCGAGGCCGACGCGCAGGAACGGCTGATCCCCTTCGACGTCATTCCCCGCATCCTCGCCGCCTCCGAATGGGCGACGCTGGCACGCGGCCTCGAGCAGCGCGTGAAGGCGCTCAACCTCTACATCAAGGACGTCTACTCAAAGCGCGAATGCCTGCGCGCCGGCGTCGTCCCGGAAGATCTCGTCTTCCAGAACCCGGTCTTCCGGCCTGAGATGAACGGCCAGAAGGTCCCGCACAATATCTATGTGCATGTCGCCGGCATCGACATCGTCCGCGTCGACGCCGACACCTTCTATGTGCTCGAGGACAACGCCCGCACCCCGTCCGGCGTGTCCTATATGCTGGAAAACCGGGAAATCATGATGCGGCTGTTCCCGGAACTGTTTTCGCGCCACCGTGTCACGCCGGTCGACAATTATCCCGACGAATTGCTGGCGACGCTGCAATCGGTCGCGCCGGCGACTGCGCCGGGCGAGCCGAATGTCGTGCTGATGACGCCCGGCGTCTACAACTCCGCCTATTACGAGCACTCCTTCCTCGCCGACAAGATGGGCATCGAGCTGGTCGAGGGCCGCGACCTCTTCGTCAAGAACGAAGTCGTCTATATGCGCACCACGCAGGGGCCGAAGCGCGTCGATGTCATCTATCGCCGCATCGACGACGATTTCATCGACCCCCTTGCCTTCCGCCCCGACAGCGCGCTCGGCGTGCCAGGACTGATGTCGGCCTATCAGGCCGGTAATGTCACGCTCGCCAATGCGGTCGGCACCGGCATCGCCGACGACAAGGCGGTCTACAGCTACATGCCCGACATCGTGAAGTTCTTCCTCGGCGAGGAGCCGATCCTGAAGAACGTGCCGACCTGGCGCTGCCGCGAGGAGGACCACCTCGCCTATGTGCTCGACAATCTCGAACACCTCGTCGTCAAGGAAGTGCACGGCTCCGGCGGCTACGGCATGCTGATCGGCCCCTCCGCCGACAAGGCGACGATCGCGGCCTTCCGCGCCAAGCTGAAATCGGCGCCGAAGAATTTCATCGCGCAGCCGACGCTGGCTCTGTCCACCTGCCCGACCTGCGTCGATTCTGGTCTCGCGCCACGCCATGTCGATCTGCGGCCTTTCGTGCTCACCGGACGCGATCGCGTCCGTATCGTGCCCGGCGGCCTGACGCGCGTGGCCATGAAAGCGGGATCGCTTGTGGTGAACTCCAGCCAGGGCGGCGGGACGAAAGACACATGGGTGCTGGCGGGATGAGAATTGAAGCTCCGGTCGCCCCCGCAACCCAGGCTTCGCTCGCGTTGCGAGCTTCGACGGGTTCGAGTCCGCCGAAGCGCGGAGCGCGAAGGCTGACGCTCGGCCGGGACGACGGAGACAAATAGATGCTCTCCCGCACCGCCGACAATCTCTACTGGCTCGCCCGCTACGTCGAACGGGCCGAATATCTCGCGCGCATTCTCGAGGCGACGCTACGCCTGACCGCAGTCCCCCTCGACGCCGCCGGCGAGAGCAATGAATGGGAATCGGCGGTCGCCACCGCCGGCTGCGCCAATGCCTTCTACGCCGCCTATGACGAAGCGAACGAGGAGAACGTCACCGACTTCCTCGCATTTTCACCCGCCAATCCCTCCTCCATCCGCTCCTGCTTCGAGGTCGCCCGCACCAATGCGCGGGCCGTGCGCACCGCGCTCACCATGGAGATGTGGGACGCGATTAACGGCACCTGGCTGGAACTGAAGCGCTACGGCAACGGCCCGACCTCGCGCGAGGAATTCTCACGCTTCCTGCGCTGGGTGCAGGAATCCTCGCTGCGCTTCGACGGCTCCGCCTACCGGACCATGCTGCGCAACGACGCCTACTGGTTCACCCGGCTCGGCATCTATCTCGAGCGCGCCGACAACACCGCGCGCATCCTCGACGTCAAATATCACCTGCTGCTGCCGGCACAGGAGCATGTCGGCGGGCCGCTCGACTATTTCCAGTGGGCGGCGATCCTGCGCTCGGTCTCCGCGCT
>Ga0073934_10002438_pt1 | contig 38740 bp, 25 predicted proteins | sample LarsenN4metaG_FD_76834 | JGI IMG/M metagenome (GOLD analysis project Ga0073934, IMG submission 76834) | Hot spring sediment bacterial and archeal communities from British Columbia, Canada, to study Microbial Dark Matter (Phase II) - Larsen... ... | reverse complement strand
ATAAGAACGGCCAGGGTGACGCTTAATGCGGTAACCCCGAGCAGAAAAAGGACCCTGCCCAGCAACTCCTTCTTAGATACCATCAACTGCTTGGGAAGGTTGAAGGTTGAAGGTTAACCTTCCAACCCTCCAACCTTCCAACTCTCCAACCCTCCAACCTTCAACCTTCCAACCTTCAACCTTCCAACCTTCAACCTTCCAACCCTCCAACCTTCCAACCTTCCAACCTTCCAACCCTCCTATCTAGTTTAGATACAAGCAACCTTTGTAAGAGCTGTCAAGTACAATCTTCCCAGCCGGGGCGGAAGCCCGCGCAGGGTTGTCGATGTTAGCTTTGGCTACAAACAGATCGCTCCTGACGGAGCTAAAAAGGGCTTCGACGTTTTGACGCGTTCTTAGAGCCATCCTCATCGATAGGGTGAAGGTGGCCCAGCTAAAAAGGGCTTCGACGTTTTTGACGCGCTCTTAAGTCCACAGTGTGGAGGTAGAGCCTGGGAACGTATCCCCTAGAGGTGCTGCCTCGCCTCAGGAAGCTGAGGCAGAGCCTGGGAACGAGGGAACGGAGCTACGGATCAAAAGGTTATACCTAACAGATGAGGCGAGAAAGGAGATTTTAAGAAAAAACCCTTGACTCCCAGATAGAATACTTATAGACTGGGCGTATGTAATTATACCCACACCCCCGTCATTGCACCTGCAGTCCTATGTTAGCTAATTACCCTCCTTACTTGAAGGTAGGATCTTTTTGCTATTTACTATAACCTGAGAGAGGGGAGTCTAGCATAGGCAAAAACGGTGACAGCAGAATTAGGATTCTCAAAAAGGTGGCAGGTCGGCGGGGTCGGTCTCCAAAGGGCGTGGGCGAAACCTTCTTCCTGGGAGGTGGCAGAGCTCTTCATGGGAAGGAATGCTGGAAAGTAGGGCTGCGATGTACCAGGGACTCGATACAGGAGCGGCGGGGGGAGGTAAGCGTTCAGTAGAGGTCATCACGCCGGTAAAGTTGGGCCTCTCCATGAGAGGGAGCCGTACGATCTTGAACGTTGAGAAGGGGCGGGACCGCCTCCAGGTAAAGGAGCGCAGAGATGGTCGTGCAGAAGGATAAAGTTATGCCCCTCCGCGCCTCAGAAGATATCCTCTCGGTCCGGCAAGCCGTGAGAGGCTGGGCTGTAGAGCTAGGCTTTAGCCTGGCGGACCAGACCAGGATTGTCACAGCGGCCACTGAACTGGCCCGTAACACGGTCGTTCATGGCGGAGGCGGAATCGTACGGCTGGAGATCCTAACCAGTGAAGATCACTACGGCTTGCGATTGATCTTCGAGGATCGGGGCCCCGGCATCCCGGATCTTGGCCTGGCCTTGAAGGACGGCTATACCACAGGAAGGGGTTTGGGGTTGGGTCTGGGAGGCGCTAAAAGGCTATCCCACGAGTTCGAAATCTTCTCCTGGGTAGGGGAGGGCACGCGGGTGATCATCACCAGGTGGAAGTAGCGGCTAAAATCCGGATTTTCTGTAAATTCGTAGGCGGTAAGGAGATTTCAAGATAATTTCGTTCTCGCTTAATATTTTATTGAGCTTTGCTTATGAATACGGCTATTCTTACGTTGGATGTTCGATTGGAGCGGGATATGGTGCTGGCACGACAACGAGCCCGGCAGATCGCGGATCTCTTGGGTTTTGACGCCCGGGAGCAGATCTGTATTGCGACCGCCGTATTGGAGATCACCCGTAACGCCATCTACCATGGCGGGGGAGGAAAAGTCGAATTCCTCGTGGAAGGTAAGGCCCCCCCGCAGATGTTTCTGGTACGTATCCGCGACCAAGGGCCGGGGATTAAAGATCTGCCGGCAATTTTAGAGGGGCAGGTTACGTGGAAACCCGGATCGGGACGGGGGATTATCGGGGCTCGGAAGCTGATGGATCGATTTGAGATAGAGTCCTCTTCCGGCCAGGGAACCCTCGTACTCTTAGGGAAGACCTTCCCCAAGATGGCGCCGGTCGTTACAGAGAGAGATCTGGCGAGGATTTCTGACGAGTTGGGTCGGCGCTCCGTACAGAGCTCCCTGGAGGAAGTTCAACGGCAAAATCAGGAACTTCTTTGGGTCCTGGGGGAACTTCGAAAACGACAGGAGGAACTGACCCGGATGAGCCACGAGCTGGAGGAGACAAACCGCGGCGTGGTAGCGCTCTATACCGAGCTGGACGAGAAGGTAGAGCACCTGAAGAGCATCGGTGACCTGAAGAGTCGGTTTTTCTCCAGCATGAGCCATGAGCTTCGTACTCCTCTTAACTCCATGCTGGCCCTCTCCCAGCTCCTCCTCGACCGAACCGATGGTGAGTTAACGGAAGAGCAAGAGAAACAGGTGACGTTCCTCCGAAAAGCGGCTGAGGATCTCTCCGAGCTGGTCAACGATCTGCTAGATCTGGCGAGGATCGAGGCCGGAAAGGTCGTTGTCCGCCCCAAGGAGTTCCAGGTGAGCGGTCTTTTCAGTGCTTTAAGGGGCCTCTTCAGGCCCTTTTTGACCCGGTCATCCGTCGCTCTGATCTTCGAAGAACCTGTCGGTGTCCCCCAGCTCTACACGGATGAAGGTAAAGTATCGCAAATTTTGAGTAACTTCATCTCCAACGCCTTGAAATTCACGGAACGCGGTGAGATTCGCGTGTCTGCAACGGTGGACCTGGAGGGGAAGGGGGTGGTCCTCTCGGTGGCAGATACGGGGATCGGAATCCCCCCTGAAGATCAGGGGCTTATCTTCCAGGAGTTCACCCAGTTAGAGAATCCCCTTCAGAAGCAAATCAAAGGGGCAGGTCTCGGCCTCCCCTTATCCAAAAAGCTGGCCGAGTTGATCGGGGGACACATCTCTGTGAAGAGCGCGCCGGGGGTCGGATCCACATTCTCTGTGGTCGTTCCTCTCCATAACCCAGCCTATCCCTATAATCATCCATACTACAAAGGCCCTCGGGGAGAAGGAGTACCGTCGTCTCGCCACGAAAGCGCGGGTCATTCTTTTTAAAGAAACTACATCGTGGGATATAGCTATTGCCGAAATAAGGCAAGCGCCGATCAATGCCAACATTTTTTAATGCCCAGCAAACCAAAAATTACCATCTTGAACGTGGATGACAACGATGCCGCCCGATACGTTATCAGTCGGATCCTTCGGAAGGCGGGCTTTGAGGTTAAAGAGGCGGCTACAGGGAGAGACGCCCTGAGACTGGTTAAAGAGAACCCTGACCTGATCATCCTTGACGTAAATCTCCCGGATATGAACGGGTTCGAAGTTTGCCAGAGGATCAAAGCGGATCCTACCGGCGCCTCCATACCGGTCCTTCATGTATCGGCTACCTACGTTCAAAGTGAAGCCAAGATAAAAGGGTTGGAGAGCGGAGCCGACGGTTACCTGGCCCAATCTGTAGAGCCAGCAGAATTGATCGCCACGGTCAAGGCGCTCCTCCGAACGCGCCAGGCAGAGGAAACGGCCCGGGCTTTGGCCCAGCAATGGCAGGTCACGTTCGACGCCATCAGCGATGGGGTCTGCCTGTTAGACCTGGAAGGGAGGGTCGTGCGCTGCAACAAGTCCGCAACGAACTTCTTGAAAAAACCGTCTGACGAAATCCTCGCAGGCGCCATACACGAACTGGTGTACAGCAAGTTGGATGCCCTCGAACGAAACCCTTTCTTGCGTATGCGGGAAAGCCGCCGCCGGGAGGTGGTAGATCTGAGGATAGGGGATCAATGGTTTCACATCATGGTCGATCCGTTGCTGGATGAAAGCGGGAATCTCGTAGGGGCCGTTCATATTATGAACGATATCACCGAGCGCAAGCGGACGGAAGAAGCCCTGCGACTTCACAAACTTGAGCTAGAAGTTCAGAACCGAGAGCTTATGGAGACCCAAATTCAGCTGGAAGAATCCCGGAACAAGTACTCCGATCTTTACGACTTTGCCCCGCTGGGTTACTTTACTTTCGATAAAAACGGGGTCATCCTGGAGGTTAATCTGACGGGGGCAAACCAACTGGGAAAAGAGAGAAGATTTTTGATCGGAAAGCCATTTTCCTCGTATATTGTTGAAGGATACAAAGACGTATTTCGTTATCACTGCGCCCAGGTTTTTGAAAGCCAGACCCGACAGATCTGCGAGATCGAAATCCTCAACAAAAGGAGGGGTATCCAATTCCATGCCCGATTGGAAAGCGTGCCCGTCCAGGATTCCTCCGGGGGAAGCGTCTGCAGAACTTCCCTCAGCGATATTACGGAGCGTAAGCGGGCGGAGGAGGAGCGGGCCCGGCTCCTCGCGCGGGAGCGGGCCGCCCGCGCCGAGGCTGAGGCAGCGGCCCGGAAACTCCGGGAGGCGGACCGCCGGAAGGACGAGTTTCTGGCTATGCTGGGCCACGAACTGCGGAACCCCCTTGCGCCCATCCTCACCGCCGTTCAGGTTATGCGCCTGCGGGGTGTGGAGGACCCGGAGACCCTGAAGCGGGCGATGGAGGTGGTGGAGCGACAAGTTCGGTACCAGGCCCGGTTGATCGATGATTTATTGGATGTCTCCCGGATCACGCGTGGCAAAATTGAGCTTCAGAAGGAGCCCGTAGAGCTTGCGACCGTGGTAGCTCATGCCGTTGAGACCAGTCGCCCCCTCATCGAGGCCCGCAGACACGCGTTATCCGTCTCCCTGCCCCAGGAGCCCGTATGGCTCGAGGCGGATCCCATACGGCTGGAACAGGTCCTCGCGAACCTGCTGAACAACGCAGCCAAGTACACCGAACCCGGGGGCCGCATCTGGTTAACCGGGACTCGGGAGGGGAATGAGATCGTGCTCAAAGTACGGGACACCGGGATAGGCATCTCGCCGGAGATGCTCTCCCAAGTCTTTGACCTGTTCATCCAGGCGGATCAATCCCTCGCCCGCTCCCAGGGCGGCCTCGGGATCGGGCTCACGCTCGCACGAAGTCTGGTAGAGATGCACGGCGGGAGGATATCCGCCTACAGCGCGGGCCTGGGTCAGGGAAGCGAATTCACGGTGCGCCTTCCCCTGATGCCGAAGGGGCAAGGACGCGACGAGGCAGGGAGACAGAAAGCAAGGGAGAGCTCTGGGGTGCTCTCCTCCCCCCGCCGTATCCTTGTTGTGGATGACAACGTGGACGCAGCAAGAACCTTAGGGGAGTTACTGGAACTGTGGGGGCATCAGGTGCGGGTGGTCCACGACGGCCCCACGGCCATAGAAACCGCGCGGAGCTACCGCCCGGAGGTGGTGCTCTTGGACATCGGACTGCCCAAGATGGATGGTTACGAAGTGGCCCGACGGCTCCGACAACTGCCGGGCCTATCGGGAATGGTGCTGGTCGCCCTGACCGGGTACGGACAGGAGGAGGACCAAAACAGGGCCCGCGAGGCGGGGTTTGACTATCATTTCACCAAGCCGGTAGATCTCGCCGACCTGCGAAAGCTACTTGTCCACGGCTCCCGACACCTATCCTGACCGACCCCCACGCGCTCCCCTCGATCTCAATGAAATTCTGATTCTTTTCTCGCCCCCAGGTCCTGTCCGACCCCGGGAGGACGTGAGGCAGAGCCTCCGGCCCGGGCGTTCCCGGCGAGGTCTGGGAACGAGGTATGGGCCAAAAGGACCGGCTTTACCCCGTGGGTCTCGACCAAATTCTGATTTGACTTTAGGCCTGCGGAAGCTTATACTATGTTTCATGATTACCGCACTTGCAGGAGGGGTAGGGGCGGCCCGGTTTTTACAAGGCCTGGTTCAAGTTATAGCCCCTCAGGAAATAACCGTGATCGTCAACACCGGAGACGATATCCAACTCCATGGACTGCACATCTCTCCGGATATCGACATTGTGACCTACACGCTGGCCGGGGTGGTGGACGAAGTGAAAGGCTGGGGGATACGCGGGGACACCTTTCACTGCCTGGAGACGCTGGGAAGATATGGCCACGATACCTGGTTTATGTTAGGCGATCGGGATCTTGCCACCCACCTCCATCGCACCCAATTGCTGAAGCAGGGACTGAGCCTATCTCAAATTACCGAATCCCTTCGCCGCGCTTTTACCCTGGAAGTTCGCATCCTTCCCATGAGCGATCAGCCGATCGCGACCATGATCTTAACGGATCAGGGGGTCCTCCATTTTCAGGAATATCTGGTCCAACGTAAAATGGCAGATCCCGTCCGGGGAGTCCAATTTAAGGGGGTGGAACATGCGGAGCCGGCCTCCGGGGTATTAGAAGCCATCCTGGAAGCCGAAGCCGTCATCCTCTGCCCGAGCAACCCCATCGTCAGCATCGGAAGTATCTTAGCGGTGAAGGGAGTCCGCGAAGCCTTACAGAAAACCCGCGCCGGGGTAGCGGCCATCAGCCCTATCATCGGAGGCGCACCTGTCAAAGGCCCGGCTGATAAGCTGATGCGCGGATTGGGGCTGGAGGTCTCCGCGTATCAAGTCGCCGAGCTCTATCGAGATTTCCTGGACGTCTTTATTATAGACCAGGTCGACCGGGACCTGGTTACGAGAGTAGAATCTCTGGGGATTCGCGCCGTTACCACCGATACCCTTATGAGGGGGTTGAAAGAAAAAGTAGACCTGGCCCGGCTGGTTATCCATGAACTTCGCCATCGTTCCCGTTAAACAATTGTCTCGCGCCAAGGAGCGGTTAGCTTCCCTTCTTTCACCTGCCGAAAGAAGCAGCCTGGCTTTCGCCATGCTGGAGGATGTCCTCTCGGTGTTGTTCCGCTCAAAGAAACTGGATGGGGTCACGGTGATCAGTAACGATCCGACGGTATGGGAACTCGCAAAAAGCCTGGGCGCCTGGGTTATCCGAGAGACCTCCCAAGAGGGGGAAAGCGCCTCCGTCGAACGCGCTACCAAGGCTTGTATGGCCTGGGGGGCCTCGACCGTGTTGATCGTACCTTCCGATATTCCCTTAATAGCTCCGAGCGATGTGGAGCTCGTTATTGAGAAGGCGGAAGTTTTATCCGGCCATCGGCTCAGGGGCCAGGGGGCTCGACCCGTTATCGAAAAAAACGGGGACGAACCTGAGGCAGAACCGGACGCTCCCTGCGTAATTCTGGTGCCTTCCCTAGACGGCACGGGAACCAATGCCCTGTTACGGAGACCTCCAGAGGCCATCCCCTCGCATTTTGGCGCCAACAGCTTCCAGGCCCATATCGCCGAGGTAGAGAGACAGAAAATCCCCTATGAAGCCTGCGAGCTGCCGCGTATCGCCCTGGATATCGATTCCCCCGAGGATTTAAAACTATTTCTCTCCACCGAAAGCCAGACCCGGTCCTATCGAGAACTCCTCAAGATGGGGATACCTTCCAGAATGCGATAGGCCGGAAGCAGTGGGCAGCCGGACGGGCGTAGTAACCCGTTCACTTCTCACCGCCCGCGGCCTACGATCTTTATGCCCGAGCTCCAGATTATCGGTATCACAGACATCCCTGAAATTCAACCTGGCGATGATTTGCCGGAGATCCTCTTACGGGCCCTCTCCCAACAGGGGAGGGCCCTTGAAGACAGAGATATCCTGGTGATTAAGCAAAAAATCGTTTCCAAGGCAGAGGGGCGCTTAGTTCGGTTGAAGGAGGTGATCCCTTCGGAATTTGCCATCCACCTTGCCCGGCAAATGGGGAAGGACCCTCGCCATGTGGAGGTCATCCTCCGGGAAACGAAGCGGGTCGTCAAAATGGACCGAGGCCTTCTCATCGTAGAGACCTGGCATGGATTCGTCTGTGCCAACGCCGGCGTAGACGAATCCAATGTGGCCGGCCAGGAGGTTTTATCTCTGCTCCCGCTGGACCCGGATGAATCCGCCTACGGGATCCGGGAAAAGCTCCTACGACAAACCGGCGTTTCTGTCGCCGTCATTATCTCCGATACGTTTGGGAGGCCCTGGCGAGAGGGCCTCGTGGATATAGCTTTGGGCGTTTCTGGATTAAAACCCATCAAAGATTATAGGGGGCAACCCGACGCCTATGGACGCTTACTTAAAGCCACAGAGATAGCTATCGCGGACGAGCTCGCTTCCGCTGCCGAGTTGGTTATGGGAAAAACAGAAGGAATTCCGGTGGCACTGATCAGAGGATATCCCTACACCCTGGAAAAAGGCAAAGGCACTGAATTAATTCGGCCCGCCGAAAAAGACTTATTTCGGTAACTTCCTTGGTAGAACGAATCGTGGCTTCGTCGGTACAAAACGTCATCTCCTGCTACATCTGGATAGAATCACCTCCCGTTAGTTTTAAAGCTTAGAAGCTATAAAATTTAGAAACAGCTTAAGTCGTGCTCTTGGGGTTTGTGGGGCAGACGTTCCGGAGATCCTTTCAAAATCTCTAAACAGGCCCTTGAGAAAAGTGGCCGGAAGTCCGGTCCGGTCCCGGATCGACTCCTTAAACGGATCGTCGATGGAGACTTGTTCCAGATAGAGCTGGAAAGCTTCTTGAAAAGGAGAAAGTTTGGCTTTGAAGGAATTTCTCCCTCCTTCGGGGGCTGCAAGCACTTCTTTTCCTCGTTCCGTGAAATATAGACGCACTTTGGAGGTGAGATCTTGAACTAATCGAGGTAACACCGCCGGACAGTCCCCATATCCGTACTCTTCCTGAAATTTGATTTCCAAAATCTCCGGAAAGAGAGGACTCCAGAGACTATTCCGCTGTTTAGCAATGAAGTAAAGGAGGTGCTCTCGTAACAGAGGGGAAAAACGCTTACCCGGAACCTGCCATTCCTTTTCTACAGTATCTGAGATAATTTTTCGCAGATTCTCCGCGTGTTTATCTCCCAATACTTCATCTATAAATTCCCGCATTTGTGCAAAGTCCATAAGAAATTACGACCCGGCCAAAACATCCGACGTAAATCGCAGAAAAGGGCGTCTATTCACCGTTAACCAGTTTTTTCAGATCCTTACCCGGCTTAAAAAAAGGAACCTTTTTTGAAGGCACCTCGACGCTTTCCCCCGTCTTGGGATTCCGCCCAACCCGAGAATGACGACTGCGTGCTCTGAAGCTTCCAAACCCTCGCAGTTCCACTTTATCTCCCTTGGTCAGAGCTTCAATAATGCTCTGGAAAACCGTGTTCACCACGATCTCGCTATCTTTTTTTGAGAGCTTGGCCCGCTCAGCGATTTTCTCCACAAGGTCGGCTTTAGTCATTTTTATATGTCCTCCTTCACAAAATAAACGGATACCACTTATTTTACTCCTGCCGCTAACGTTAGAAATCTAGCAAACTTACTTCATCCCTGTCAAGTACTTTTTCACTTAGATATCGATTTTACTTAATGTTATGCCGATGACCGTATCAAAGTAGCACGAGTTGCTACCAACGCGGCGGAGTAGTTACAATTGTCGCAACTTAAACCTTTGAATCTTTCCCGTGGCGGTTTTGGGTAATTCTTTTATAAATTCGATCCAACGCGGGTATTTATAGGGGGCGATTTTATTTTTGACAAACTCCTGGAGCTCTTTCACCAACTGGGGCGAAGGCTTATACCCCTCTTTAAGGACTACAAAGGCCTTAGGCTTAACCAGACGGTCTTCATCCAGGGCTCCGACGACGGCGCTTTCCAGCACAGCGGGGTGTTCAATGAGGGTATTCTCCACCTCCACGGGAGAAACCCAGATTCCCCCCACCTTTAACATATCGTCGGACCGCCCGCAATACCAGTAGTAGCCCTCCTCATCCCGGTAATACTTATCCCCGGTCCGGATCCACTCCCCCAGAATGGTCTGCTTGGTTTTCTCATGATTGTTCCAGTAATAAGCTGCGATGCTATCCCCTTTGACGAGCAGGTTTCCTATCTCCCCGACGGGCACTTCCTTTCCGTCTTCATCTAACAGCCTGGCTTCGTAACCTGGGACGACCTTGCCGCTACTCCCCGGTCTGACCTTGCCCGGCCGGCCGGATATAAAAATATGGAGGACCTCGGTAGATCCAATTCCATCCAGGATTTCCACCCCAAACCGGTCCTTCCATCGGTGATAAATTTCGGCAGGGAGCGCCTCCCCGGCGGAGACGCAGAGGCGAACGGACTGAAGATCGTTTGCCTCGCGATCCTCCTTCTTCGCCCCCTCGTCTCCTATCTTCCGCGTCCCCTGCTCCTTAACCTGAAGCATCCCTGCGTATAAAGTCGGCACGGCGTAAAAGAGAGTGGGCCGATACTTTTTTAGAATTTCAAACATCTTCTCCGGCGTGGGTCGGCCCGGGTATAAAACGGCGGAAGCTCCTACCCCGAAGGGGAAGTACAGGTTGTTCCCCAGACCGTAAGCAAAAAACAGCTTGGCTGCCGAGAAGGTAATATCCTGCTCGGTGATGCCTAGAATGCCCCTGGCATAATATTCCGTACAGTACATCATATCGTGGTGGAGGTGAACCGCCCCTTTGGGAAGTCCTGTGCTCCCCGAGCTATACAGCCAAAAGGCCACGTCGTCTTTGCTGGTCTCGGCCCCTTCCAAATCCCCAGAGGCCGGACGATAAATCTCCTGGAAGGATACCCGGTCCACGGGCAGGGAGGAGCGGACGCCCGGGCCGGCGTCCCCGACCACCACCAAGCACCGAAGATACTTCGGCCGGTTTTGAATCTTTTCGATCTCCCCGAGCAAAGCCTCATGAACGACCAGGACTTTAGCCCGGCTGTTGTTCAGAAAATACTCATAATCTGCGGCTTTCAGGAGCGTGTTGACGGGCACGGGAACCGCTCCCATCTTAATAGCCCCCCAGAAGGTCGCTACGAACTCCGGGGAGTCCGGCAGGACCATCAACACCCGGTTCTCCATCTCGACCCCTAACCCTTTCAGGGCATTCCCGGTTTTATTGACCATCTCTAAAATCTCAGCATACGTATACGTTTTATCCTCATAATATAGGGCCACTTTATGCCCCCGCCCTCGTTTAATATTTACATCGATGAAGGCCGTAGCCACATTAAACGTATCCGGAATCTCAAGCTCTTTCATAACACTGCTGGGAACCCGCTTTCTTGAAGAAAACGGGCCCCCATCCTCATGGTCGAATAGCGCCTTGCAAATCCAACAGGGTTTTTTTAACCCGTTGGATTTGGGCTAATTTTTCTTCGAGATCTTTTACGGCTTGCGTTATTTTTTTCTGACTTTTCGCCTTTTCCTCTAAGGTCCGCTTCAACGCGCTCTGGACGTTCTCCACGGTGGCATCGATCTGCTGGATCAGGGTTTCCGTAAGGTCCCTGGCACGATGCTGGATATATTCGGTAAACTCCTGGCAGAGCTCTTCGGCATTCCGTGCGAGTTCGCCTTCCACCTTCTTGAGCATTTCCTGCCACATCACCCCTTGAAGGTACTTCTTGGGCAACAGGTGATACACAGAGGAAGGTTTCAGCAAGGGCGGATGTTCAATGTCGGTTTTATGAAGCCATCGGTTATCAAATCTCTGGGAGTCCAGAAAGGGTGGATTTTCTATCTGGAGATGGAAGAGATCCGCGGATAGTTGCTGAATTTGCTCGGCCAGTTCCTGAATTCGGGATCTGAAGCGGATGGCGGCTTCCTCAAATTCCTTCTGGATCCTCTCATTTTCCGGTAATAGCCAGATTTTTATAGCCTCTTGGACCGATTGTTTAAAACAGGCTTCCAGGTTCTGTACCAAGGTTTTCCGGTCCTCGTTTTGATGGGCTTCGTAACAGGCCTGGAAGGCTTCCTTAACGAAGGAGATCTGCTCGGGCTTGGGAGGTTCCGGCTTTAAGCCCTTTAAGAGCCTTTCCACCTTTCCCTGGATCTGGTCTTTCATGTCTTTTTGCTCTTGCTGGATGGCCGCTATACGCTCATTAAACGTTTCCACCTTGGTTTTTAAGTCTGCCAGAGGCGTTTGGGTCGCCGTCTTCTCCAGTTCCAAAGCCATCTTTGCCTCCGCCAGAAGCTTTAAACCCTGATTGATCGAAGCCAGCAGAACCGTACCTCCCTTTTCCCGAAGGAGAAACGCTTCGAGGTCTTTCTCAAAATCGGGGAGGAGGCTGGCCGCAACTTTTTCGGGGTCGCGGCGCAGCTCGCCCTCCAGGGCCAGCTTAGCGGAAATGGGGTAAATTTTCAGGTTTTCAAGGCCTAACTGGGTTTCGATGATGTGCCTAGAAAACTCCAGGGATTGCTGCCTCTCCGCAGGGTCCACCTGATCGATCTTATTCTGGAGGATGAAAATCTTGCTGGTGAAAACCTTCGTCTGCTTTAAAAACTCAACCTCAGTTTGACTGATGGGGGGATCGACGCCGATTAAGAACATGGCTACATCGGCTTCCGGAAGATAACGCTGGGTGATCAGAGAGTTATCCACATGCACCGAGCTGAAGCCGGGAGTATCTACGATAACGATCCCCTCTTTTAAATAAGGCGCGGGAAAAGACACCTCGATCCGCTCCACGTTTTTTTCGTTGCGAGGATTTCCCGATTCCGTCGCATAGCTTACGATCTCCTCCACGGCTATCTCCCGACGGGTTTTATCCTTAAAGTAAACGTCCGCTTTGAAAACCTCCCCGTATTTGATGAGGGTAATCACCGAAGTGAGCGGGATAATAGAGGTAGGCAGCAGATTTTCTCCGACAAGGCTGTTGATGAACGTAGATTTCCCACGATTGAAGTGTCCCAGGATAACCAGGTTAACCTGATCCTCCTTGAGTTTTCGAATCAATTCCTCAATTTCTACCTCCTTCTTCTTGTAACCTCTTCCCGTTATAAGTGCTTGAAGAGTTACGAGTTGTGTGATAACTTTTCCTTTAAGATCCGTATAATTTAGAATGCTGTTCTCCAAAAATGGCCCCTCCTTTCCGTGATAAATCCAAAGTTAATGCACCCATCCCGCCGAGAACTTGGGATGGAAAGTCTCGCCTTTTCCCATCCTAAGCCGAAGTCCGAGATCCAGGATTCTTCGTTATAAGATAATATTTTGTCATTTTCAACTATTTTTTATAAGGAATGTAGGTCGAACCTTCAAAGGAGAGGCTAACCTCTTCATCTGTGCCCTGTTCCCAGGCTCCGCCTAAATCGCCCCCTCTATCCGTTTGACTTTATTTGACAAAAAAAATCAAATAGAACTATGATATATTATGTGTGGAGTCTATAAGTCCTTTTAAGCTAATCTCTCCGGAGGGGAGGATATTTAGATAAAGTATTTCACTCCTTTAGGAGAGATCACAAGGAGGTACAGTATGGGGATCCTGAGCTGGATTATATTTGGCCTTATTGTGGGAGCTCTTGCGAAATTATTCATGCCAGGCGAGGACCCAGGCGGTATCCTCATCACCATAGTTCTGGGTATTGTCGGCGCACTGATCGGCGGTTTCGTTGCCAGGAGTCTCGGTATGGGAGATGTAACGGGGTTCGATTTCCGCAGTTTAGTTATTGCGATTTTAGGCTCTATTATTCTTCTGGTGATATACCGGTTGTTCAGGCCCGGGCCTAGAATCCGGTCATAAACCGATGGGCCGCAGGTCGTCAGCCATCCGGACAGACGCACGCCCCCGCGTACCCCCACCTGCTGCCTGCGGCTCCCGACCCCGCGTCCATTGTCCACCGAAAAACCCCTTGACTTTTCAGTTAAAACGGCTTAAGTTAAAGCGTTGAACGCTCATAAGCGCAAATTACCTAACTTGAAGGAGGAGTCCTCTTTTAGAAAAAGTTAAAGGAGTTATAGACCTATGTTAACGTCTTTGCTTACATCCCTCATTCCCTCAAAAAACGATAGGACCCTGCGGGGCCTTCAGCCTATCGTGGATCAGATCAACTACCTGGAAAATCGTTTCTTGAGCGAAAAAGAGCTTAAAGAGAAGACTTTGCGCTGCCGCGAAGGGTTGGCTAAGGGGAAAAGCCTGGGAGAGATCTTTCCGGAATTAAAAATACTGGGAGAGCGGGCTTTGAAAGAAAAAACTGCCCTGTGTAAGCGGGAATTGAGCGAGGGGAAGGATCTGGCTCAAGTGCTTCCGGACGATTTTCGAGCTATGAGCGATGAAGACCTCCGAGGGATAACCGAGGTCTTTCGAACCCGCTTAAAGGAAGGGGTTCGGGAGGGGATACGGAGTAAGTTGGAATCCCGACGGGAAGTGATTAAGTTCCTCAAAGGGAAACTCGGAGACCAGGAACATAAAGAGGCGGCCCTCACAATGATAGATCGTAATCCGCAAGACCTTTTAACCCGAGAGGTCCTGGACTCCCTGGGGAAAGAGATCGAGGAGGTCCTCTCCGAGGCCCAGGGGGAGGTAGATTTTGAAGAGTTGGGCCGGGAAATTCTGCTCAAAGGCGTTAAGGTCTTTATCCACGAAGCTATTTATAAAGAGATGGAGCGAGTTCTGGAAGAACTCCTTCCGGAGGCCTTTGCCGTGGTTCGCGAGGCTTCTAAAAGAACCCTGGGGATGCGTCATTTTGATGTCCAACTGCTGGGGGGCATCGTCTTACACCAGGGGAAGATCGCGGAGATGAAAACCGGAGAAGGAAAAACCCTCGTTGCAACCCTGCCGGTTTACTTGAATGCCCTCCCGGGAAAAGGGGTCCACGTCGTGACGGTGAACGACTACCTGGCCAGACGCGACCGGGACTGGATGGGAAAGATTTATGAATTCCTGGGAATGACCGTCGGGGCCATCCAAAATCATATGGGCACGCGCGAGCGCCAACAGATTTATGCCTACGATATCACCTACGGAACGAACAACGAGTTCGGGTTCGATTACCTCCGGGATAATTTGAAGGATTCTCCCAAAGATCGGGTTCAGCGGGAGTTAAACTATGCCATTGTCGACGAGGTGGACAGTATTTTGATCGATGAGGCCAGAACTCCGCTCATCATCTCCGGTGAAGTAGAGCAGGACCCTCATCGGTACGATGAGTTCAAACTTCCGGTCAAAAGTTTGGTGGCCCGCCAGCAGACCATCGTTAATAAAATCTTCGATGAGGCAATAAAGTACGATGAAACGGACCCCGACGCCTATGATAAGTACGTCAAGCTGCTTCAAGTGGAAAAGGGAGATCCCAAAAATAAGCGGCTGCTGGAGTACATCGCCGAGCATAAGGACGTCAAAAAGATGATGGTCCGGGTGGAAGACGACTTTATACGAGATAAACGCCTCAACGAGCTTCAAGAAGGCCTGCTCTACGTGATCAATGAGAAAGAGAACAATGTGGAGTTGACGGAGGAAGGTCAGAAGATCCTATCCCGACACGAAGAGAACCTTTTTGTTCTCCCCGACCTGGATAGCGAATTCTTCCAGATCGAGCAGAATGAGTCCCTGAACCGGGTAGAGAAAGAAACCGCTAAGCAACGGGTAACCAAAGAGTACGAAGAGAAAAGCGAAAAGTTGCATAATATCCATCAGCTTATCCGGGCCTACACCATGTTTGAAAAGGATGTGGATTATGTGATCCACAATGGGGAAGTGATCATCGTGGATGAATTTACGGGCCGCATGATGCCCGGACGCAGATGGAGCGATGGACTTCATCAAGCGATCGAAGCCAAGGAAGGGGTTAAAATTGCTAAGGCCACCCAAACGGTGGCCACCATCACCCTCCAGAATTACTTTCGTTTATATCGAAAGCTGGCCGGAATGACCGGAACTGCGGCCACCGAGGCGGCGGAATTTGCCGATATCTACAAACTGGACGTGGTGGTCATTCCAACCAACGAACCCATGATTCGTGTGGATTACCCGGACGTGGTTTATAAGACGGAGCGCGCCAAGTTTAATGCGGTCGTGAACGAAATCGTGGACTGCTATATGCGAGGGCAGCCTGTTCTGGTAGGGACGGTTTCTATAGAAAAATCCGAGAAGTTGAGCAAGATGCTGGAAATGGTCAACCTGAAAAAGATCCTAAGCCCGGAGAAGTTCGAGCAGCTACGGCAGATTTTAAAAGAGCGGGGCGAAAAAGGGACGATGATCCCCCACCATGTCCTGAACGCCAAACATCACGAAAAAGAGGCTATGATTGTGGCCAAAGCCGGGCAGCAGAACGCAGTGACCATCGCGACAAACATGGCTGGCCGCGGAACCGATATCGTCCTGGGCCCCGGGGTCGTGAACCTGGGAGGTCTCCATATCATCGGCACCGAGCGTCACGAAGCTCGAAGGATCGATAACCAGTTGCGAGGGCGTTCAGGACGTCAGGGAGACCCGGGATCTTCTCGCTTTTACCTGTCCCTGGAGGACGATCTGATGCGGATTTTCGGCTCGGAAAAAGTCGCGGCTATCATGGAACGGTTTGGCGTCGATGAAAATGAACCCATCGAGCACGACTGGGTCACCCGGGCCATCGGAAGCGCCCAGAAAAAGGTAGAAGCTCGTAACTTCGAAATCCGAAAACATCTCCTCAAATACGATGACGTAAACAATAAACAGCGCGAAGTCATCTATACCCGGCGGGACCACGTTATCTACAGCGATCATCTCAAAGAGGATCTCTTCGAAATGATCGAAGACGTCCTCTACGATCTGGTCGATAAATATGCCCCCGAAGGCCAGTACCCCGAGGAATGGGACTTGAACGGATTAAAAGCGGAGCTGCTGGATAAGTTCTCCGTCTACGTCTCCTTTGAAAATATAACCGTCGAAGAATTAACCCTGGAAGACCTGCTGGAAATGATCCGCAAGGGGTTTGAGGAGAAGTACCAGCTAAAAAAGGTCGAGATCGAGCAGATCCCGGATGAAATTTTCGGGTTTGCCTTCGGGGAGGTGGGAAATGGAGAGGGTAAAATGAACACCTTCCTAAAGTGGGTCATGCTCAAAACCATCGACCGAAACTGGATGGCCCATCTATATGCCATGGATCAGCTCAAGGAAGGGATTGGCCTCCGGGGATATGGACAGAAAGACCCCTTGCTGGAATATCAAAAGGAAGGCTACGAGATGTTCTCTGAGATGATGGGGCGCATCCATGCGGAGACCGTCGAAGCTATCTTTAAATTCTCTGTGGTAAATCGGCGGAAATCCGCTCTGGTAACCGCGACCAACGAGGTCACGGATAATTCTTGGGGGATCAGCCTGGAAGCGGACGACCTGCAGACCAATACGAGCGAATCCCAAACCAAACCGGCCCCCATCGTAAGACAAACCCCTAAGGTCGGTCGTAACGACCCCTGCCCCTGCGGAAGCGGGAAGAAGTATAAGAAGTGCCATGGGGCCTAAGTGGGACACTTGGGGCTAGGGACCGGAGACTAGCCTTAAGGGTCAACGTTCTCTCCTTATTTTTATCAAACCCCGGAAGATCGTCAAATCGGGAAATTCAACCCCTCCGATTGACCTGGATTCTAACATAAACCAACGCCTGCCTCCTGGCCGGCCCCGGTTTTTCCCAAAGAGCTCCCCCCATCCAAAAGTCTGGCCCTGCGCCAGGAGCGAAAGGGTCCTAAAAGTAAACGAAGCTTCTTGGTTACTTTGAGACCGGAGCGGTGCCTTTCACTGTTTCAGGAACATTCTATATCAAAAAAGGCGAATATCCTAAAAAATTTAAAACCCTGTTAATTTTAAGTTGACTTTACATTTTTTTTAGATAAAGATTATGGAGTCTTTGCATTCTGGTGGTTTCTAAGATAATCTTTATAAGATCATTCCCGGAAAGGGGTTTCTTGAGTGAAGTCCCGGTAAAAGGAGGTGGTGGGATCCACGGCTCGTCATATTGGTACTATAATTTCATCTATTTAACCTTTTTAGTTAGCCTACTATGCAAGTCGAAGGGCTGAAAGGAGAAGTAATGAACAGACTCTCACATTCAAAGAGAAAATGGTTATCCAGGTATTGGTTGATACTGCAGTTTACCGCTCTCTCATTCCTCCTCTCCCATTATAACTCCCTGGCCTTTGCCCAATTTCCAACGCACTCTTCCCCGATAGATATTACCCCTGACGATAGATTTGTGTGGGTGGTCAATCCGGACAATAACTGCGTTTCTGTCTTCAACGTTCAGGGAGATGCCAATACGAAGATCCAGGAGATCCTGGTTGGGAAAGAACCGCAGAGCGTTGCGATCCATCCCCTGGGCACCAAGGCCTACGTCACGAATATGGTCAGTGGTACCGTTTGGGTTATTGCTATAAATCCGACATCGGGGGCGGGTACGTTGTGCAAGATCATCAACGTGGGCACGGAACCCTACGGAGTTGCCGTCGCGCCCAATGGCCTCCGGGCCTTTGTAACTAACGCCTCCTCGGATACGGTTACCGTTATTGATACAACCGATCTTGCGCCCTTTGGAAGCCCTGTGGGGGATCTGGACTGTACCTTTGGAACGGATGCCATCGTCGATACGATCCCTGTGGCCGATGATCCGAGAGGCCTTGCGATTACCGCCGACAGCGCCAGGGTCTTTGTAACGCACATGTTCGCTCAGCTCCGACCGGGGAAAACTTCTTTCGATGAAGGGAGGGATGATAGCCGGGAGGGGAGGGTCACGGCGATCTCGACGTTCCCTACCTATAAGGTCCTGGGAACCATCGCGCTAAATCCCCTGCTCGATACCGGGTTTAGGGCGGATGGGTCTACCATAGACCGAATTCCTTGCAGCGTGGCAGGTTGTGCGCCCCCAGCCGGAACCGGGTTCGTTACCGGAGCGTTTCCCAACCTGATGCAGAGTATTACCATCAAAGGCAACCGGGCTTATCTGCCCAATACCGCCGCTTCTCCCAACGGTCCGGTCCGATTTAATGTGAACGTGCAGAGCTTCCTGTCGGTGTTTGATATCACTACAGGTCAGGACTCAGGTCAGACGATCAATATGAACCGGGGGATCCAAAATGAGAGCGACACGACCCGGTTATTCATTACCAATCCCTTTGCCATTGCCTTCAAGCGTTCGGCGGATGAAGGTTACGTCACCGCGAAGGCGATCAATCAGATTATAAGGGTTACGCTGGACGCAAACGGGACCCCAACCATCAATGCGCCCACCCCGGTCAGGGTGAACGTTGGAAAGGATCCCCGAGGGATTGTCTTCAACTCCACCGATACCCGGGCTTACGTGATGAACTACGTTTCAAGGGACATGACGGTCGTGGATATTTCCACAGGGACTCCCAGCGTAATCGGCACCTTCTCATCGGCTGCACTTCCGCCGCCGGGCTCCTTCGAAGAGGTCGTTCAACGGGGAAAGGAGTTATTTAATACGGCCATTGGTCCGGCAGGGACCACCCCGACTTCGGATCCACCGGCCGGCAGAATGTCCAGCGAAGGATGGGGCTCCTGCTTCGGATGCCACGAGGATGGCCGGACAGACAGCATAACCTGGATGTTCCCGGACGGACCTCGCCAGGTTATCTCGATGGATGCCTCCCAAGATCCTCAGGTTCCTCCCGAACCGGTTTTCACGAGCCCTAACGGACAACGTGTATTGAACTTCTCAGCCACGAGGGATGAAATCCAGGACTTCGAACTGAATATCCGGAATGTGTCGGGAGGTCAAGGCCTGATCGCGGATGGACAGCCGGTCGTTAATTTGACCCCCACGGCCAATACGGGGAGAAGCTCGGACCTGGATGCCCTCGCGACGTTCATAAGGTTTGGGGTTCGGTCGCGGATAGCCCCTAAACTGGCAGAGATTGAGAATCCAACGACCTTCAAGATCAGGGGCAGAAAGATCTTTAGGGAGGAAGGCTGCGACACCTGTCACGGCGGCAGTGATTGGACCCGAAGCCTGCTGGATTTTACCCCGCCGCCTCCCTCTACGGAGCTGATCGTAGATACCCAGCTCATCCGGTTCTTGAGCAACGTGGGAACGTTCGACATCGACCTCTTTGAAGATGGAAAAGGCAACGAAATCAGATCAAATACGGTAGGCACCAACGTGCAGGCACGAGGGCTTGATGGATTCAATCCCCCCTCCCTGCTGGGCGTTTTTGCGACCGCTCCTTATTTCCACAACGGGTCGGCTTTAACCCTGGAAGAAGTTATCGTCGAGACCCCACGGCATCCCGCGGACGTCCACGTGGTCTCAAACCCGTTCCGGCGAGCTGCCTTGATCCGGTTCCTTAAGACCATCGACGAGTCGACGGCGCCTATAACTCCTTCCGAGATTCCCGTACCGCCGGTTCCCACCCCAACCCCGATTCCAACACCAACCCCGACGCCTACGCCGTAGTGGACGGCCTTTAATACCTCCTAAGGGCGCGACCCACGACCGGTCGCGCCCTTACTTCTCTCGATCTGACAGGAGATTAAAGGTAATGGGAAATTCGAGGAGCCCCCTCAACGCCAACCCTACGGCGATGCCCCAGGTGGCCGCATTTTCCCCCTGTCCTTCTGGAACTTCAATTCTATGAAAAGGATTTGCCCTCGTCGCAGGCACGTTTAACCGTTTTTCAAGATATTTATCCAGATTCTTTAAATGGCTACTTCCACCCGTTAAGACAAGCACCTGGGGGGTTATTAAATCGGGATGGTCGATATAGTAAGAAATCTTGAGGGATCGTTCCGTTTCGATAATCAACTGGTCCAGGATAGGCTCCAGGGCGTAGGAAATTTCCACGCTGGTTTCATCGGTTTCTCCGGAACCAAGGACCACACCGATACGCTCTTTCATCTCCGTGGCTTCTTGCCAGTCCAGATCCAGTTTATCCTTAATGGCTGCCGTAATCGTATCCCCTCCGATGGGAATATCCCGGCTAAAACGAAGGAGCTCCTCTTTGAGGATGGTGATCGTGGTCGTCGTTGCTCCTATATCCATCAAAGCAATAGGGTCTTTGGAGGCAGGGTTATAGCTATAAAGGTAGCCATCTATCTGGGCAAGGGGGGAAAGCTCTATGATGCGGGTCTCGAACTCCCCCTGCCTTAAGAGGGAGGCGTACTGGTCCAAGAGATCTTTCCGCAAGGCGACCAGGAGTATTTGAGCCTTTTTATTGAGAAGTTTTTTCTGGAGATGATAGCAAAATGTGATATCCTTCGGAGGAAATGGAAGCAGCTTCTGAACTTCGGACTCTAAAACTTTACGGATTTGCTCGGGCTCCGAAGGAGCTAGCTGGAGATACTTCAGCGCCATGTGACTTTTTGGAAGGCCCCATACGACGGTTGAAGACGAGATCTGACTCCTTTGAAGGAACTGCCGTATAAATGCCGGTATCTCCTCGGATTGTTGAGGGGTCTCCGCCATCACGCTACGGACCAGCTCGATTTTCTTGCTGGATTTTTTGAGCTCCACCAGTTTAGTATAACGGGACCCTATATCCAAACCAAGGGCAGTAGATAAATCTGATGCCATAAAAAATATTCCTTCCTGGTTGATAGTTAGAGATTAGGACTTGTTCATGATTAAAATTAAAACAGGGGGGAAGAAAAAAATCAATAAAAAACCCTCGGGTTCCAGAAAATTGTTGTAAAGGTCGTTATAAATATACTGGACTAAAATTAAAAGGCGTTTAAACTAGATACATAGGGAACTCCACAGACGGTGTATAACTTTTTGTCCGCTAGAGTCGTAGATGGAAAAGCTTTACCTGGCCGGATAAAACGATAGGAGGGAATCCTTGCGAAGTTTCTGGGTCATTTTGTTATCTGGACTCTTAAGTCTTTTACTCTGTTCTCAGGAACTGGTCGAGAACGTCTACGCAGAAGCCCCGCCCCCATCTATCCGGGAAGGTAACTCCTTTAAGCCTCTGGGGCGTCTGGGTAAGGGCTGGATTGGCGCGGTTCAATATTCGCCGGATGGTAAATATGTTGCGGTAGCCACCTCCCTCGGCGTGGAGTTGAGGAACCCGGAGACCTTGGCGGAAGGGCGTCTCCTGGAGGGGCACACAGAGCCGGTGGGGGCTATCGCCTTTAGCCCGGATGGAGCGACCCTGGCTTCAGGAGGTTACGACAGAACGGTGATCCTCTGGAAGCCGGAGACCGGCAAGAAGTTGGCCGCTCTGGAAGGACATCAGAACTGGGTTACAGCCCTCGCTTTTAGTAAAGACGGCACCCTGTTAGCTTCAGGAAGCTACGATGAATCGGTCATTCTCTGGGACCTGAAGACAGAAGCAGGGTCCCCCAGGCCCTATAAAATCCTTAAAGGTCATAAAGGCCGGGTCTTATCCGTGGCCTTTAGTCCGGATGGAGCCTTCCTGGCTTCCGGCGGCTCCGATAATCAGGTCCTCCTCTGGGACCTCCGTTGCAGGAATGAAGAAAAGGCCAAACCGACCCCCTCCTCCTCGCCGGCGAACGAGACCCGACGTAGCTCCCCTGCCCCCTGTGGGAACGCTTCGTCGCCGTTTAAAACCCTATCGGGGTATAAGGGCCCTGTTCAATCCCTGGCCTTTAACCCCGAGGGGTCTTTGCTGGCTTCCGGAAGCGATGACTCCAGCGTGGTCGTATGGAGCGTTCAAAAGGGGGAAAAAGTCTGGACGATCCAGGGCCATCAGGATGCCGTTAAGTCCGTGACCTTCAGCCCGGACGGGGCGTTTTTAGCTTCCGGGAGCTTCGATGGGACGATCCTCCTCTGGGATATTTCTCGCGCGGGCGAGCTTGAACCCCGCCCCTATAAAACCCTCAGAGGCCCCGTTCATCAGATATGGTCCATTGCCTTCAGTCCGAACGGGCATTTCCTCATCTCAGGCAGTTCGGATAACCTGCTGGTTCGGTGGAACCTTCAAAAAGAAGGAAATTTTCAAGTGGTGGCGGATCATACGGCTCCCCTCTGGGCCTCGGCCTTCAGCCCGGATCATAGGTCCCTGGCCCTGGCGGGGGATGACGGGGTCATCCATTTATGGGATTTGACCGCAATAAACAAGGGCGTATGGGAATACGGAAGCCCGGGAGCACGAGCGAACCCCCTATCCTCCCGCCCTCCTACCCTCCTCAAAGGGCACCTGGGTGCCGTAAGGACCGTGGCCTTTAGCCCGGATGGGACGTGGCTGGCCTCGGGGGGAGAGGATAGACAGATCATCCTCTGGGACGCCAAAAGCGGCGTGAAAAAGAGGGTTTTAGAAGGACCCAACGGCTCCGTTCTCAGGATGGCCTTCAGTCCCGATGGTACTTTTTTAGTATCCGGAGGGGACGACCAGAAGCTCACCATCTGGGAGGTCTCAACGGGAGAAAAAACGAGAACCCTGCTGGGCCACAACGGAGATATCATCGCTATTTTCTTCCTCAAGGCCCAGCAGGGTCTCCTGCCCGAGCCACCCGCTTCTGATGGAAAAATTCTGGTCTCGGCCAGCTCCGAAGGAAGCATCCTCTTTTGGGATATGGAGAAGGGGGAACCCATAAATATTCTGACGAGGCCCACCGGTTGGATAAGCGCCCTCGCCGTGAGTCCAGATGGAACCCTGCTGGCTATGGGAAATTTAGACAACTCCGTAACCCTCTGGAGCATGGGAGAGCACCGGGAAGTGAAAACGCTTCAAGGGCATACCGGCCCTGTTTGGAGCATGGCTTTTAGTCCCGACAGTTCCTTACTGGCCACAGCAGGTTCGGATTCCAAAATCCTTCTCTGGAACGTCGGGGAGCCAGGAGCCGGAAGCCGGAAGCCGGAAGATAACTCCAAGCCCTCTCCGCCAGGTTCCTCCCTCCAGAGCGAGGGGGAGCAACCGATCAAAACCTGGCAGGGGCATACCAGTTGGATTACTTCCCTCAATTTCACTTCGGATGGAACTCTTCTGATATCCAGCAGTTCTGACGGGACCGCCCAGATATGGGAAGTAGGGTCCCGGCAAGTTACGTCGCTCGGCGATAAAGAAACGCCGCAGCGCTCGAAGTCAGAACAAAAGGAAGCGGGCAAAGGCAAAGCCCCTCCCTCTGGGAGTCGGAGCGGAGTGACCTCCCCCCCACCGAAGGAGGCCGGAGGGGAGAGAAAAGAGGACCCCGAGGGGAGAAATAGGTCAAAAGTAAGCTCTTCTCGGGCTCATCAGAAATGGTATAAGCTGGGCCTTCAACATCTGGCAGAAAAGAACTGGAGGGCCGCCATCGAGAATTTTACCTTCGCCCTGAGCTTTCTGGATACGGAGGAATCCAGAAAAGGCCTCAGGGAAGCGGCTTATCATAACTGGTATGAGACCGGGGTCCAGCAAGCAAATCAGAAACTCTGGGCCCAAGCGGCGGAAAGTTTCAACCTGGCCCTGGGTTTTTTGGATACCGAAGCGGCCCGGACGCGCCTGAAGGAGGCCAGATATAACAAATGGTATCAGGCGGGGGCCGAACAACTGGATCGAGGACGGTGGGACCAGGCTCTGGAAAGTTTTCTCCTGGCGCTCCAAGAAAAGGAGACCGAGGAGGTCCGCTTTAAGTTAAAGGAGGCCCGGATAAATCAATACTGGCAGGACGGACAAGCCCAGCTCCAGCAGCAAAACTGGGGCCAGGCCATCGCTCATCTTACACGCGCCCTGGAAGAAGCGCAGTCGATGGAGGATCCAGGGGAGCCCTGGGCCGCGGGCGACGGGGAAAAAATAGACTGCCCGCTGCCTACGGCCCGTTGCTCCCTGTTAAATCTGAAATCGGTCCTCCGGACGATCCAAGGGGATCTCTACTACGCACAAGGTTCTTTAGCCATGGGGCATCAGGATTGGAGGGGGGCGGGTGAATTCTTTAAAAAAGCTCTGGAAGCCGACCCGGACCATGAAAGGGCCCGGGGAAAGCTAGAACAAAATATGGCGATCTTAGCCCGGCAGACCCAGGAGCAGATACAAACCTTCCTGAGCCTGGGGGAAGAAAAGCTGCGGGAATGGGATTGGAATACGGCCAGAGACTTCTTCCGAAAGGCCCAGGCCTTAGACCCCAGCCGGGTTGAAATATCCCAGAAGCTCGACGAGGCGGAGGCGGGCCTCCGGTACCTGGCCGAAGACCAACAGCGGGAGCGACAGCTTTTGAGGGCTCAACAGGAACGCCAGGCTCAGATCTTTCTGGAAGAAGAAGCGCGCCAGAAGAAGCTTATCCAGTACCCGTTCATGGGGGCGGGCATGCTGGGAGGCATGGCCTTCGTCCGCCTCCTCTTAAAGAGGAAATCCTCGGACTCTAAGGCTCTGGAGGCCGCATTTTGTAAAGCCGTGGGCCAATATTCCAGGGCGGCTGAAATTTACGAGGAGATGTTGGAGAGGAACCCTAACAAGTTTTGGATTTACCCGCTCCTGGCAGACCTCTACCTCAAAATGGGAAGGCACGATGAGAACGCCCTGGAAGTTTATGACCGGGCTTTATCCCTGGGCCTCGCTCATCAAGAGGATATCCCTTCGGGTCCGCTCCGGAGAGGCGCCCCCCTCGCTTATGGCTATTTAAGGGCGCCAGAGACCGGCAACTGGGTTCTTCAGATTTTCGAAGAGGCCCTAAGATTATACCCCGATAACCCCGCGCTGCTGCACACCATCCTCTTTAAAGCCAGAGTCCTGCTCCCCGAAAACCCCGACCATCGGAAATTACTCCGCCTCTTTCTAAAGGCCTGCCAGCGTACCCAGACCCTGGAGGAAGGGATCGCCTTCCTCCGGGAAGTCATACCTGTAGATCCTTCGCGGGTCGATTTGTACCTGGACTTGGCCGATCTGTTCATGAGAAGCGGAAAGCTTCAACTGACCCGGCACTATCTGGCCCTCGCTTACAAGTTTAGTTGCCGAGGCGGGTTCGAAACCCAACCCTCCTTCGCCAGGCTGGAATCCATGTATCAACTCCTCGCAAGCGTGAACGGTCAGGAGCCGGAAATCCACTATCACCTGGGGGGGCTGTATCAGAGACAGGGAGAGATCAGGAAAGCTATCCGGGAATTCCGAAAGATCTATAAAGTTCCGGGCTGGCAAGCGCGGTCTCGAAATAAGGTGATGGAATGCCTGATGATGCTGCGAACGACCCGAATGCTCCTCTCCCTGCGCCCTTCGGCTCTGAAGATTCGGTTCTACTCCCTGCTGGGAAAGCAAGACAAGGTCATTGAGGTTTACGAAGAGCTTTTGGATAAGAATCCGGGGAAAGCCTGGGTCTATCCTCCACTAAGCACCCTTTATTTAAAGACGGGGCGCAGGGATTCAAAAGCTCTCAAAGTTCATCTTAAGGCCCTCCTCCTGGACCCCGAGCTGCAGGAAACCGCTCTGTTCCTTGCGGACGACTACCTGCGCAGACAGGATATGAGCCTCCAGGCCGTCTGGGTTTACGAAAAAGCCCTGGAATTTCAACCGAATAATCTCAAACTTTTAAATATCCTCCTGGAGGCCGGGCTGAAGACCGATCAGAGGGATCTTCTGAGCAGGGTTTGTAAGCGGTTGTACCAACTGGGCTATTCCAGTAGAACCGTTTATGAGGTCTTGAGTCAAAATTATCTGAAGCACCAACGCATCGATCGTGAGGCCCTCTTCATCTATAAGAATGCCCTTCAGTGGGACCCTCATAACCCTCTGCTAAGGGACCTGGTAGATCGTTTCAATCGACCTAATCCCCTGGCTCCCCTTCTCTACGAGGGGAGGAGGAATGATTTTCCTCCCCGGTACTGAGGAGAGGCCGGGAGAGGATCACGTGCCATGAAAAAACCTACACTTAAAGAGCTTTTGCAAAGGGATCAAATTCTAGTGGTTCCGGCTTCCTTTGACATGGTCTCGGCCAAAGTCATCGAACGGGCCGGGTTTGAAGCGGTGTATCTTTCAGGTTACGGTCATACGGCGTCCCATCTAGGTCTCCCGGACGCCGGGCTTATTTCCTTCGCAGAGATGGTCGAGCGGGTCCATAACCTGGCCCGGTCGGTGAGTATTCCGGTCGTAGCCGATGGGGATACCGGTTTTGGGAACGCCCTCAACGTGCGACGAACGGTTCAAGAGTATGAATGGGCGGGCGCCCAGGCTATTCAGATCGAAGATCAGGAGATCCCCAAAAAGTGCGGCCATACGCCCGGCAAACGCCTTATCGACGCGCAGGAAATGGCCTTAAAGGTCAGAGCTGCGGTCGCGTCCCGGCAGAGCGATGATTTCCTGATCATCGCCCGAACCGATGCCATCGCCGTGACCGGTATCGAAGATGCCATCCGTCGGGGGAAACTCTACGAGGAGGCCGGGGCCGACGTTATTTTTGTGGAGTCGCCCACCACGCTGGAAGAACTTAAACGGGCCGGTGGCTCTTTTAAAGTGCCCACGATGGCCAATATGGTCGAAGGGGGAAAAACGCCCCTGGCTTCCCATGAAGAATTGCAAGCCTTTGGATTTAAGCTGGTCGCCTATCCGGTGACCCTGCTCCTGGCCTCCATTACGGCCATGAAGCGGGCTCTGGCCGTTTTGAAAGAAAAAGGAACTACCCGGGAGTTACTCGGGGAAATGACCCGTTTTAAGGAATTGGACGAGCTTATAGGATTCCCCGAAGTACGTGCCTGGGAAGCTAAATACTCTCTTTGAAAGACGACAGGTGAAAGGCCAAAGGGTTCTCACTTCGGCCTTTACCTTTCGCCTTCTTCATCATGAAGCATCCTTCTACCCGACGGGGATTTCTAAAAACGCTAGGAACAGCAGGGGGTCTTCTCGCTTTAGAGGCCCTCTGTCCCAGACTTTCCCTCGTCCCTCGGCAATCTTCGATTGCCGAGGCTCTGGCCGGGGGGGTCTTTGAGGCTTCCATTACCATCACCTGGTGGCCCACCCTTCCCTATCATCTGCCGGTCTCTGTCGCCCGGGAGAAGGGGTGGTTCGAGGAAGCAGGGATCCGCATTAAGGAGATATTTGGCTCCAAGGGGGGAGGAACCACCGTGCGGAACATCGTGACGGGGGGCCTCCCCTTTGGGGAGACGGCGGCTTCCGCGGCGGTCAATGCCTACTACGCAGGAGAGCCTCTGATCCTCTTTGGGGTGGGGGTGACCTCCCCGGGATATATCTGTTGGGTGGTCCCGCCGGATTCTCCGGTTCGTACGATGGAGGATCTGAAAGGCAAAACGGTGGGCTATACCAATCCGGGGTCGGTCACAGAAAGTCTCCTGGCGCTGGTTTTAAAGCGGGCCGGACTGCTGGGCCAGGTCAAAACCAAAGCCTTGGGAGGCGTCGGAGAAGGATTAACCGCCTTAAAGCAAAAAGCGATCGAGGCCGCGGCCATCATGGAACCCATTTTATCCAGGCAAAAGGATGAAAACTGGCGCGTGATCTTCCGGGCCCGAGACTATGTCCCCCTCTACATCCAGACTTTTTGGATCACCAGCCCCGAAATGGCCCAACAACACCCAGAAGTTCTGACCGGGTTCCTTCAAGTCCGCGCCCGGGGAGTCGAATTTATTAAAAATAATCTGGAGGAGGCCGCAAAGATCTTTGCTAAAACCTCCGATCTCAGCGAGGAGGTCGCCCTCTCCAGCTTGAAAAACATAGCCCCTGTAACTTATTACTCGGACGGATCTTTCCACCAGGAAGGGCTTAACCTGGTCGAGGAGGGGATGCAGGCCGTAGGCCTTATTGATCATAAGATCGAATGGAACAAGCTGGTGGTTCAAAGCTTTCTTCCAGAGGAGAAGAGAATAAAGCTGAATTGAGCGGAGGGGGGAACGTTTTTCTTGACAAACGCTTCAGCCTGTTTTACCAGTTATACATCAGCCGGAAATTTAGGTTGAGCTATGAACTAACTCAGTATGTAATGAGGGACTTCATCCATGTACAACGCGTCCGTGAGTCGTCGTCAATTTCTTCAAAGAGGGGTGGGGACCGTCCTGGGGGCACGCTGCGGGGCGCCTTTACTTTCCTTTTTATTCCGACCTTCCCGGGTTCGCGCAGCAACCCCTGAGCTCACCATGTTGAGCTGGAGCCATTTTGTGCCGGCTGCCGATGAAAAGTTGAGGGAACAGGCGGCCAGGTTTGCCAAAGAACAAGGGGTCAGCGTCCGGGTGGACACCATCCCGACCCTGCAACTTCCTCCCAAGTTAGCTGCGGAAATCCATGCCCAGGCCGGCCATGATATCGTCTATATGGTCGAGACGGCCCCATGGCTCTACCACGAGCACTTGATCGATGTGGACGATATCGTTGAAGAGATAGGGAAGAAGCAGGGAGGGTGGTATCCTTTCGTCAAGGAGAGCGATTTTGTTCTAAATGCCTGGAAGTCCGTTCCCTGGTTCTTCTTGACCTGGCCTGGATTGTATCGGGAGGACCTGTTTGGACAGGCCGGGTTCCCGGTGCCGAATACCTGGGAGGATATTTTGAACGCCGGACGAATTTTGAAGAAAGAGGGCCATCCCGTGGGCATTCCCATCAGCCAGACCAACGATGCCTATAACACCTTCTGGTCCATCCTCTGGTCCTTCGGAGGGAAGGTTCTGGAAGCAGACGGGAAGACCCTGGCTCTGAATTCGCCGGGAACGGAAGCGACCCTCGAATATTACAACAGCTTATACCGGGAGGCGATGGAGCCGGAGGTCCTGTCCTGGGATGATGCCAGCAACAATCGGTTTCTGCTCTCCGGGAAAGGTTCCTGGATCCATAATCCGATCAGCCCTTACGTGACCGCGGTCGATAAGAAAATGGAAATTGCCCATAAGCTTGGGATTCACTCAGCCCCGGCGGGTCCCGCTGGACGGCATGCGGAGCTCTCGGTGGCCAGCCTGGGGATCTGGAAGTTCTCAAAGAACCCGGAGCTGGCTAAAACTTTTCTCAGGTATCTCCTTCAGCCTGAGAATTATACGGAATGGATCATAGCCGGCCAGGGATATAGCCAGGGACCCTTCCGGGCGTATGAAAATCATCCCATCTGGACGGAGCATCCCAAGTTCAAGATCCTCCCGGGCGAGGCTCGGTTTGGCCACGTTCATGGCTGGCCTGCGCCTCCGAACCCTTATATCCACCGGATTAACGACCTGTTCATCCTTCCCAACATGGCAGCCAAGGTCGTGACGGGAACGCCCATTAAAGCGGCAATAGCCTGGGCCGAGGATCAGATTAAAAAAGTTCTGGAGAGTTAATCCCCGGATGGGGCCCGCAAGCCCTTGAAATTTGCCCCATTGGGGGATTTAATAAAATTAATGAAAATGACCGATTTAACTCTGGAGGTGGCGGAATTTCCTTTCCCGGAAGATTTTCATCCGGCCTGGGCGCCGGGCGGAGCGGAAAAGGGGGTCCGGGCGACGATCCTTAAAATTCTGACCGATGAAGGGATTACGGGCATTGCCGGTGCAACTGCTTTTGGAAGTGAACTTCCAACGTTCAAGGCCCTAAGGCCTTACCTGATAGGAAAAGATCCCTTTGCCGTGGAGCAGCACATCCAAACTTTGAGGAACGTCCGAACCCATGGAGGACTTCCCTGGGCGGTCGAGATCGCCCTGTGGGATATCATCGGCAAAGCTTCCAACCTGCCCATTTATAAACTCTGGGGAGGCTATCGGGATCGAATCAAGGCCTATGCCAGCACCGGGGAGCTTCGACCCCCGGAACGCCGTATCGAGGACGTTTATCGGTATTACGAGGAGGGTTTCCGGGCCGTAAAGCTTCGCGTCCACTATCTGGAGATGAAGGAAGATATCCAGATCGTCGCGGCGGTTCGAGAGGCCCTGGGGGATAAGATGGAGATCATGGTAGATGCCAACCAAGCCGGGGTCCTGGCCAGCCCGGGGTATAACCCCGTATGGTCTTATTCCCGCGCCGTGACGACCGCGCGGGAGCTGGAAAAACTCAACGTGAGCTGGCTGGAGGAGCCCTTGAATCGCCATGACTTCAAGGGCCTGGCACGGCTTACGAAGGAAGTGGATCTCCCCATTGCGGGCGGAGAGGTCAACGTGGGAATCCGGGAGCTCAAACTGCTTCTGGATCTGGACTGCTACGATATCCTCCAACCGGACGCAACGCTCTCCGAGGGCCTCTTTCAGCTTCGCATGCTGGCAGGAGTCGCCCACGTAGATGGAAAACGGTTTATCCCCCATACCTGGGGAAACGGGCTCGGACTGGTCGCCAACCTCCATCTGGCCGCTTCGGTTCCCAATTGTTCCCACCTGGAATATCCCTACGATCCCCCCTCGTTCACGAAGGAGGCCTATTTTGGAATGCTCCAGAACCCCCTCGAGATCGACCGGGAGGGCTACGTCCAGGTTCCGCAAGGTCCAGGGTTGGGGGTAGAGCTCGATGAAGATGCCATAGCCAGACATAAGGTGAAGCCCCTCTAACCAGGAAGACCCCGAAGGACCCGAATCTTTTCTCCCTTGGCGCGCTTCGTGCCCTTCGTGGTTCATGAGGTTAACCTATGAAAATTACGGATATTCAAGCAAGCCTGGTCGAGATCCCCCTGGCTAAGGAACAACGTTTCGCCTGGGTTCCGGGATCTGTTGTAAAGTCTGTGAAGTTCACCCTGGTGAAGGTTTTTACCGATGCGGGGATTACCGGTATCGGGGCTTCCCACGTCTGCTTTGGAGAAGAGGTCCTTTATAGCGTCCATAACCTCGTTAAACCCTATCTCCTGGGGAAAGATCCCCTGGCCACGGAGCGTCATATCGAGACCCTTTACAGCGCCAATTATTTTGGAACTCGGCTTTGGCTGGTAGATCAGGCCCTGTGGGATATCGTGGGAAAGGCCGCCGGACAACCCCTTTATAAACTCTGGGGGGGATTTCAGGATAAGATTCTGGCCTATGGGGCGCCTTCAGAACCCCGAGCTCCGAAGGAGCACCGGGAAGTGGTGCAGCATTACCTGGAAAAGGGATACAAAGCCATCAAGCTGCGCCTCCACAACGAAAGCCCTAAAGAGGACCTGGCCATCGTGGAGGCGGTTCGGGATGAAGTGGGAGATCGGATGGAGATCATGGTGGATGCCAACCAGGCCCTCCTGCTCAACAGCCCCAAGCCTCATCCCGTCTGGAGCTATGAGCGGGCCCTCATGATGGCCCGGGAATTGGAGAAACTGAACGTCTATTACCTGGAAGAGCCTTTGTACATCTATAATTTTAAAGGAATTGCCCGGTTGACCCAAGAGACCGATATCTACATCGCCGGCGGGGAATGGAACGGACCCATCCATGAATTCAAATGGCTTCTAGATCAAGGGTGCTATGACATCTTACAGCCCGATGCGATGCAGTCCGATGGAATGTTCCGAATGCGACAAATTGCCCATATGGCCTACCTGGATAACAAACTGTTTATCCCCCATACCTGGGGGAACGGGCTCGGTCTGGTCGCCAACCTCCAGGTCGCGCTTTCGGTGCCGAACTGCCCTTTCTTCGAGTACCCTTACGATCCTGAAACCTTTGGCGTGGAAATGAATCAGGCCATGATTCAAGAACCCCTTCGGGTCGATGCGGAGGGATATTTGCACGCCCCTCAAGGCCCTGGGTTGGGCGTGGAGCTTAACGAGGACCTCATCCGGCGGTACACGCTCCGCTGAAGGGATGATGGAAAGAATGAAAACAATCGTGTTTCGGGACTTGGTTGTCCCCCCTACTCCTGGAGAATAAGAAGCTCATATGTTAAAGAAACTGATCATCACGGTGGTATGCTTGATAGCTGCAGCCTTTCTGCTTATCAATAAGTTCTATCCGGAGCTCATCCAAAAGCCGGACGAGGGTCGGGGCAACCTGGGAGATAAAACGTCGACCTCTTCGATCAAGGATAAAATCGTTGCGAATAAGGAGCTTCCGAATTTAGGCCCCCCGGGCGAGTATAAGCTCAGCGGAGATACCCTGGACGTCGAGATCAGCGTCTGGCCAGGCTATGCGCCCATGATCGTGGCAAATGGGGGGCTGAATCCTAACCCGGAGTCCTATTTTTTCAAGAAATATGGGTTTAAGCTTAAAATCGCGGTCAGCGAGGCCGAAGCCGAAAGCTGGCAGGCTATCAACAGTGGAAAAAACGCGGTGACGGTAACCACCGTAGACGTCCTGGCCCTCTATGCCAACCAGTTAAAGGTCGAGGTCCCGATCCAGTTGGATTTCTCCAGGGGAGGGGACGGAATCCTGACCCGAAAGGAAATAACCAGCATCAATCAGCTCAAGGGAAAGGTCCTCACCGTCGCTCAATTTACGGAGTCCGATTTCTTCATCCGATTTTTGGCCCAGGAGGCGGGGCTCGGCGTTAAACCTTTAAAGGGTCTCGAGGATTCCGTCGATCCCGATCGCGTGAACCTCCTGTTTACCGAGACCGCTTTCGATGCGGCGGATGTCTTTGTGGATAGCCTGAAGAGCGGGTCTCAAACCATCAGCGGGGCCGTAACCTGGTCCCCCAAAACCCTGGAAGTTCCCAGGGATTATCCGGATAAGGTCCGGCTTTTGACCACCAATCGGAACTTACTGCTGGTAGCGGATATCCTGATCGTTAATGCGGGATTTGCTAAACAAAATCCGAAAATTGTCAAAGGGCTCGTCGAGGGAATTCTGATGGGCGTGGAGATGATTCGGAAAGATCCGGAGGGCACCCTCCCCCTCGTTGCCAAGGCGTTTGACATGAACCTGGCAGAGGCCCGGGAGGCTATGAAGGATGTCCATTTGTCCAACCACGCGGAGAATATGCTTTTCTTCTCCCAAGAGCCCGGACAAATCGGTAATTTTAACGAGCTTTATTACTCCGCCGTCTATGCTTACGGCAAAGATATCATCCGGAACGTGATCGCTCCAGAAAAGCTTGTAAATAAAACCTATCTGGAAGAGATCGCCAGGGAAGGGCTTTTCCAGGGGCAGACGGTCACCCTGGCCCCTATTAAAAGCTCGGAGAAAGCGGAAGTCCTGGAGAGGAACCCCCTGCTGACCAAGCAGATTCGGTTCTTTTTTGATCCAAATAGCGCTGAGCTCAACATGACGGACGCATCCAATCAGCAGGCTTTAAAAGACCTGACCACCCTGCTGAAGATCTCTCCGGGTTCCTATCTGCTTCTCAGAGGGCACCTGGATAACAGCAAGGTCGAAGAGTTCAAGCAGAAAGGGGAGGCCTTTTACCGAAAACAAGCCATCCGGGCCATTGAGATGTCTAAACAGCGGGCGGAGTCCGTCAAAGCGGTTCTGATCAAAAATTCCGGCGTGGACCCCAAACGGCTCGATACGGAGGGACGTGGCTGGGACGAGCCGCTTCCTGGGGCGCCGCCGGAAGAAAACCGCCGGGTTGAGGTCCAGCTCTTTACGCTGGAATAAGGAAACCGACCCCTTGAGAGGGAAGGGGAGACGGCTCCCCCTCCCGCGTTGGGGAGGGGCCGGGGAAGGGATTACTCTATGCCATCCGACCTCAAGGAAAAGTATTCGATCCTGCTCAAAGATCCTTACCTGTGGATGATCCGTGGAGTGATCGGTCTGGCCGGGGTGCTCTATACCCCCTGGATGTTCGCGGTCCTTCCCATCGGCGAGGTCTTAAGCTTAACCTGGTTCGATGAGCTATTCAAGGATAAGGTGGAACAGCAAAGGGAGAAGTCCCTGGAGAGGGAAAAAGAAAAGCTGCTAAAGTTGCTCTCGGAGAAGGATAAAAAATGGTACGGGCGCGTGGCCCTTTATATTGAGCAGGTCAAAAAACATTTAACCCATCCGGCGTATCGCCAGCAAGTAGATTTTGACGAACTCTCCCTGGCTTTTATAAAAAAGCTTATCCTCTTACGAAAGGCGGAAGCCGCCGAAAGGTACATGCCGGAGGAGACGATGATCCACGAGATCGCAGAGCTGGAAAAAGCTCTTAAACGAGAAACCAATACCAAGGTTCAAGCCGCTCTGGCCGAGCGGCTTGCGCTGCAGAAGCAGCGGTTGGAACTGAAAAATAGGGTCGGTGCGAAGATACGAGAAATGGAAGTTCAGCTGAAGCTGATCGAGGATCAAATCCTTCACCTGCGGGATCAGGCTATTTCCTCCCATATCCAGGACGAAGCGGACCTGGAGGCCGGTTCTCGTCTACCAGGTTCCGATTTGATCGAGAGGGTTACGGACCTGAGCCGGCAGCTTCAGATTTCCTCAGAACTTGCCGAGGAGATGCAGGCCATGTTGGAAGATCCCTCCCACCCACAGTTTATGAAAAAATAGGACCAGAATCATGAAGCTAAGAACCCTTCAACGGCTGAGTTTAATCGGTTTCATCCTCTGGGGGTGCGGTTCATCCCTGACAGGTTGCGAGCAAGCCCCCTCTCATAAAAAGCCCCAGGACATCCAGACCCCTCAACCGATCTCATCCCCGGCCTCCGCCGAGATATCTCAGCCCCCTCGTTACCAATTGGACCTGTCCCAGGCCTCCCCGGCGGCCTCCGAGACGCGCCAGCCCGGCACCATCGACCTGTTTTTCTGCCTGGATGTTTCTGGAAGCATGGGGGAGCGGATGGGAGCCCAAAGGAAAATCGATATCAGCAAAGCGGCCCTGGGGCAAGTTTTTACCCAGATAGCTTCCTACGTCCGGTCCCATCCTGAGAAAAGGGCTAAGGTGGGATTATGCGCTTTCGCGGATCGGGCTGTGCTTCTTCAGCCTATGGATGTGTTTGATCCAAACAAGGCAGAACAAGTTGTGCAATCCCTGCAGCCCTCCGGTAATACGGCCATTGGAGAGGCCCTGATCCTGGGAGTTAAAGAAATTCTCAAATCGGGAGCGGAGACCAGGGCGATCCTGGTTATGACCGACGGGGAGAATAATCGAGGTGTCCCCCCGGAGCAGGTCGTCGAAGCCATCAAGCAGGATAGCAACAACCAACAGGTGCCGACCGCCGATATCGATGTATTTCTCGTCGCTTTTGATGTGAATGCCGGGGTCTTTAACGGCGTCAAAAAGGCCGGCGCCTTTGTGGTAGAGTCTAGAGATCAGAAATCCCTGGAGGGCATTTTGAGCACCCTGGTGGAGCAAGTGTTGCTGGAAGCTAACTAAGGACGCAAATCCTTGACGTCGAGATCCATTTAGAGGATAAATAAACTGGCCATGGAATATCACCTGACGATAAAGAAAATGCCTGAGGATGAAAGACCTCGCGAGCGTCTGGAAGCGTTCGGGCCAGAGGCGTTATCCAACCACGAGCTCCTGGCCATCATTCTCTCGACCGGATATAAGGCGGGGGGGAGGACCTATACCGCTCTGGAGCTGGCCAATCAACTTTTGAACCATTTTGGGAGCTTGAAGGGGTTGGCCCGGGCCAGTTTTGAGGAGCTGTGTCAACACCCCGGAGTGGGGCCCGCCAAGGCCTGCCAGATCAAAAGCGCCTTCGAGCTGGGAAATCGCATGGCCTTATCCGGTAGCGAGCAAAAACCCATCATCAAGCGGCCTCAAGATGTGGTCCAGTATTTTAAAAATCGGATGAGCCTGCTCAAAAAAGAAGAATTTGTCGTGGCGATCTTAGATACGAAGCATCGGCTTGTGAAGGATGTCCTCATCTCCCGGGGAACCCTGAACGCCTCCATCGTACATCCCAGGGACGTCTTCAATATCGCGGTTATCCACATGGCCAACGCCCTCATCCTTCTCCACAACCATCCTTCGGGAGATCCTTCCCCGAGCGGGGAAGATATTGAAATTACCCGACGATTAGTGGAAGCAGGAAAGTTAATGGGGATCGAGGTCCTAGATCATATCATCATCGGAGACGGAAACTATGCCAGCTTGAGGGAGTTAAAACTTTTCTGATAAGGATCTCCCGAGCGGGTAGCAAGGTAAAAGTTCGTTTTTGAAAGGATCCTTCTTGAAAAGGAGAGGCCGCTTAAACGCTATGTAGCAAAACCGGGGACGGTTTTGCATCGTTTAAGCGATCAGGTTAATATGCAATTTGGTGTCTGTATACCCCATTACGGAAAACCGGTCAACGTCGCCCACATACTGGAAGTAGCCCGTCGTGCGGAGGAACTCGGCTTCGATTCGATCTGGGTCACGGATCATCTGATAGTTCCCCACAAGATGGAAATTATTTATCGAGATCACATGCTGGAGCCTATCGCGCTCCTCAGCCATCTGGCGGCGGTGACCCGGCGGGTCAAGATCGGGACCAGTGTGATCGTCCTACCCTACCGCCATCCGATCGTGGTCGCCAAAATGATGGCCACCATCGATCAGTTGTCGGGCGGGCGCTTGATCTTCGGGGCCGCCTCGGGCTGGCTGGAAGAAGAATTTGCCGCCTTAGGACGTCCGTATGCGGAGCGAGGAGCTATGAGCGACGAGCATCTCCGCCTCATTCGAGAACTTTGGACCAAAGAGGTGGTCAGCTTTGAAGGAAAGTACACCCGCTTTCAAGATATGCAAAGCTCTCCGCGCCCCGTCCAGCAACCCCATCCCCCCATCTGGGTCGGGGGAAACAGCCGCCCGGCGCGTCGCCGCGTAGCTAAGCTGGGAGATGGCTGGCACGCGACCGGCATCAGCGCTGCCGCCATCTCGGAAGGACGCTCAGAGCTCCAGGAGTTCTGGGAAAAGAACCAACGGACCGGATCTCCCATCCTCTCTGTCCGCTTTTCCCTCTTCCTCGAAGGGGTGTCGAAAGAAGGACTCTCTTATCCCCCCCGCGGCCTTTTTTACTTCCGGGGCAGTCCCGAACAGCTCGTCGAAGTGATCGGCCAGTATAAAGAGGCCGGCATCGAGCACACGATCTTTGATGTATCGATTCAAACCCAGGAGAGCATCCTGAAGACCCTGGAGACTTTCATAGGCAGGGTAAAACCGCAGGTGAGCTAAGTACTGAGCGCCATGAATACACGGCCGGTTAGCTTGAGGTCCGCTCCCTCACGGTCGCGGCTCAGATCCGAGCCGCGACCGTGCGGATCTAACCCGCCGCGTCATATTATAAAGTTCAATACCAAACCCTACAATCCCATAGCTCCTGGTAGCTTGTAAGGGGGGCCAGGGGGGATTTCCCTGCATTTACCACCCTTTTCAGCCTTATCCGGGGGCTTTCGCAGGGGAAGGGCTTGGAGTGCAACGTGCCCTCTCCTGCGATGGCGGGGGAGGTGGGGAAGAGGACCTTAACTTAAGGGGAGGGACCCTAACCCTACAAACAACATGCCCTTGTGAGACCCCCTCCCCCTAACCCCCTTCCCCGGTAGGGAAGGGGGAATGGTTCAGGTCCCGACTTCCCCCTTCCCCGGTAGGAAGGGGAAGTGGGGGGGATACACCCAAAAAAATACCCTTGAAAGCCCCCCGACTCCTCTCCCACAGCGTGGGGGAGGGGCCGGGGGGCTCCGGACCGGCTTCTAGAGGGTTCCCCTCTCCCAAAGCCTTGGGAGAGGGGGTTGGGGGGGAGGGCCGGACGGTTATTTAAATTCTAACTTTACAAGGTACTAGCCCATGTGCGGCGCGGATTTGCCGGCGGCGCCCGGTGCTGTCGCGGACGTCAAGAGCTTTATAAACTTCTCAGCCGGCAGCGGTTGACCGAACAGGTAACCCTGTACCTTTTCGCACCCCTGGGAGCGTAAAAATGCCAGTTGTTCTGCTGTTTCCACGCCCTCTGCGGTGACTGTCAGCCTTAAACTATGCGCCAGGGTAATCACGGCGGTGACGATGACGGCATCGTCGGGGTCGGTGGTGATATCCCGCACAAAAGATTGATCAATTTTTAACGTGTCGATCGGGAAGCGTTTCAGATAGTTTAGAGAAGAATAGCCTGTACCAAAATCATCGATGGAGAGTTTTACCCGGATTTCCTTTAATTTTTTCAGCGTCCGTATGGTGGCCTCTGCATTTTCCATGATGATGCTTTCCGTCAGTTCCAGTTCCAACAGTTGAGGATCGAGGCCGGTATCGTTTAAAATCCGGGCAACCGTTTTGACCAGGTTTTTTTGCTTGAGCTGGGAGCCGGATAGATTCACAGCTACATATAAAGGGGTCGGGCTGGCCTCTTGCCAGGCTTTGTTTTGGGCACAGGCCGTTTGCAACACCCATTCCCCGATAGGTACGATCAGTCCGGTTTCCTCTGCCACCGGAACGAACTCCATCGGGGGGATGAGGCCGCGTTGGGGATGTTGCCACCGCACGACGGCCTCACAGCCGATAATTTT
>Ga0073934_10002436_pt1 | contig 38746 bp, 40 predicted proteins | sample LarsenN4metaG_FD_76834 | JGI IMG/M metagenome (GOLD analysis project Ga0073934, IMG submission 76834) | Hot spring sediment bacterial and archeal communities from British Columbia, Canada, to study Microbial Dark Matter (Phase II) - Larsen... ... | reverse complement strand
GGGCTGCCCGTCACCAGGAGGCCGTCCAGCGCGTCGATCATCGCGCCCGCGTCGTACAGCTCGGCGGGCGGGGGGATGTCGGGGCCGGGCCCGAAGGCCGGCAGCAGCACGGGCAGCGCGTGGGCGCCCCGCGCCACCGCGGTGATGTACTTCTCGCCCACCGCGTGGAAGGGCGTCTGGTCGATCGTGCGGGCGTCGCACGGGATGCCGACGAGCGGCGGGGGGTGCATGGCGGGCCTCGGGCTGGGAACGCGCTCGGGCGGCCAGATTGCCCGCGACCGCCGCGCCCGGCAAGGCCCGCAGGGCGGACGATGGTTAACGCGCCGCCCGGCCGCGGCCTAGCGGTTCGAGCCCTCGCCCGGCTGGGCCGCGTTCTGCAGGACGAACAGCCTGGGGTCGATCTTCACGCCGTACTGCGCCTCGACCAGGGTGACGCGCGTCGTCAGGCCCTGGGCGTCCTGGACGTACCACTGGCGCAGCTCGAAGGGCTGCTCGGTGAAGACGACGGTCAGCGTGCCGGCGCCCGGCTCGGCCTTGTCGGCGACCGTCATCTCCAGCACGCCGTCGTGGCGGTAGACGTCCAGCACCTCCACCGCGCCGCCCAGGTCGATCGTCTCGTCCAGCAGCATGCCGGCCGGCGACTGGTCGATGGGCACGTCGGTGGTCTGGTTCACCTCGGGATCGAACAGGCGCAGCAGGAAGCCGTCGCCCACCAGCAGCAGGCCGGGCGGCTGCTGGTACTCGAAGCGCAGGCGGCCCGGGCGCTGCAGCCAGACCTGGCCCTGCGCCACCTGGCCCTCGGGCCCCACCTGGATGAAGCGCGCGGCCACGGTGGTCAGGCGCTGCAGGTAGTCCTGCACGCGCAGCACGTCGGGATCGTCGGCCGCGACCGCCGCCCGCGCGGGCGCCGCGGGCAGCGCCAGCGCCGCCCCCAGCCCCGCCACGCCAAGCCCCGCCAGCGCCAACCGCCGGTTGATGAGCATCGTCATGGGCGGGAACTTGGTGCGGAATTGGGGCGAGAGCAAGGCCGCGAATCGGGCGGTTCCGCGGCGCGCCCTCCCCGCGGGGCCCCTGGCCGACCCCGCCCCGGCCGGTCTACCATCGCCGCCATGAACCGGTCCGCCCCACCCCCTATCCAGCGCCTGCCCGGCTGCCGGAAGCACGGCCGCGGGCCCGGCTGGATGCCCCCGGGCTACGGCGCATGAGCACGCTCCGCATGGCCGATGCGCCCGCCGCGCTTCCCCGCTTCCCGAAGGACGTAGCGCCTGCGGCGCTCGTCGCCGCCCTCAAGGAGCACGGCGTCGCCATCGTCGAGAACCTGGCCGACGCGGCCCTCGTCGACACCGTGCGGGCCGAGCTCCGCCACCGCTTCGACACCAAGGGCCGGCGCTCGCAGAACGACTTCAACGGCTACAGGACGCTGCGCATCGGCAGCGTGCTGGGCTACGCGCCCTCGACCCAGCACCTGATCGCGCACCCGCTGGTGCTGGCCGCGGCGGATGCGATCCTGCTGCCCCACTGCCTCGCCTACCGCATCGGCAGCACCACGGGCATCGAGATCCACCCCGGCGAGGGCAACCAGGTCCTGCACCGCGACGACGACATCTACCCGATGCGCATGCCCGGCGTGGAATGGCAGACCGACGTGATGTGGGCGCTGGACGACTTCACCGCCGAGAACGGCGCCACCCGCGTCGTGCCGGGCAGTCACGCCTGGCGCGAGTACCGCCCGCTGCGCGAGGGCGACGCCGTGCAGGCGGTCATGCCCAGGGGTTCCGCGCTCTTCTACCTGGGCTCCGTCTGGCACGGCGGCGGCGCCAACCGCTCCGCCGCCCCGCGCATGGGCCTCATCAACACCTATGCGCTCGGCTGGCTGCGCCAGGAGGTCAACCAGTACCTCGCCATCCCGCGCGAGGTGGCGATGTCCTATCCCGAGGTCGTCCAGCACCTCATCGGCTACCAGCCCCACGGCAGGTACCTGGGGTTCCTGCCAAGGCCCGACTGAGGCTCCAAAGCCCTCCCCTGGTCCAGGGGAGGGTCGGGTGGGGGAAGCCAAGGGGGGCGCGCAGCGCCCCTTCCCCACCGTCCGTGCGGCCGTCCGCCCTTCGAGACGCCCTGCTGCGCAGGGCTCCTCAGGACGAGCGGCTCTTCTGCATCGGCGCCACTCTCTCCCAGCCGTTCGTCCTGAGGAGCGGCCCGCTTGGGCCGCGTCTCGAAGGGCGAGCGGCCGCACGGACAGCGCCCCTTCGCCCCGCGCATGCCCCCATGCCCCCGCCGCCCGTTGCAACCCTTCCCGCCCCGTGCTCCCGTTGCCCGCATGGACGCCGCCGCCGAACCGCTCTCGCTCGCCTGGGTCGCCTCGGCCTTCGGCTTCGCGCTGGCCATGTCGGCCACGCCGGGGCCCAACAACGTGATGATGACGGCCTCGGGCGCCACCTGGGGCTTCCGCCGCTCGATCCCGCACATGCTGGGCATCACGTTCGGGTTTCCCGCCATGCTGGCCGCGCTCGCCTTCGGCGCGGGCGAGCTCCTGGTGCGCTATCCCCAGGCCCACCGCATCGCCGGCTGGGCGGGTGCGGCCTACATGCTCTGGCTCGCCTGGCGCATCGCCACCGCCACCCCCGAGCCCCCCGCCCCCTCGCAATCCCCTCTGCCCTCGCATGCGAGGAAGGGCGAGGGGGCGGCCGGCCGCCGCTCCCTCCGCGCCCGCCTGCTCGCCCCCCGCGGCCGCCCGCTCGGCTTCCTCGAGGCCGCTCTCTTCCAGTGGATCAACCCCAAGGCGTGGGTCATCACGCTGGGCGCCATCGCCACCTACACCACGGCCGGCAGCGGCGCCGTGGTGGCGCAGACCCTGGCGCTGGCCGTGATCTTCGCGCTGGCCTGCTTCCCCAGCGTCGGCCTGTGGACCGCCATCGGCATGGGTGCCGCACGCGTCCTGCGCACCCCCCGCGCGATCCGCGCGTTCAACGCCGCGATGGCGGCGCTGCTGGTGGCGAGCCTGGTGCCGCTCGTCGCCGGCTAGCCCGCGCCCGGCCGCCCTCTACCCATCGGGCCCCGTCGGATCGGGCCTCGTCGGCCCGACATGCCGCCCGGGCTCCATGCGGTCGTGCAGCACGCGGACGATCTCGACGACGCCCGGTTCCGCCACGCGGTAGAACAGCACATGCGCGGGGTTCTCGACCGGCGCCTCGCGGCTTTCGTGCCGGCTGTGACGGATGTGGAAGCTGCGCAGGGCGGGATGGAGCGCGGCGCGATCGACGGTCGAAGGGCCCTCCGGCCCGGCCGCCACGCGGCGCATTGCTGCGGCGAGGCATGCGCGATAGCGGATGCGCGCCTCCGTCCCGTGAAACCCCTCGCTCCGCCGCAGGATCGCGGCGATGTCGGCCTTCGCCGGCTCGGAAAGCCGAAGCCGCGCCATGCGGGATCAGGGCTGCGACGGCGCGGCAAGCTCGTCGAGCGTGGCGTCCAGGCTCTCGTCCTCGACGTCGGTGAACGCGCCGCGTTCGAGCGCGGCGAGGCCCTGCCTGATCGCCACGCGCAGCTTGTCGAGCTTCAGCGCTTCCTCCGCGCGCCGCTGCTGCAGCGCGCGCAGCGCGTCGCGCACCGCCTCGCTGGCGTTGCGGTAGTCGCCCGCCTTCAACATCTCGTCGATGAAGGCGTCCTGCTCCGGCGTCAGGCTGACGTTGCGGGTCGGCATCGATCCAATCTCCCTGCTTCCTCCAGAAGATAGGCCGCTTGGCAACTTTTGCCAACAACTGGTCAAGGCTCCCCGGCCCGTTTCCCCCGTCCTCTCCTCCACAGGGAGAAGAGCGGGCGCGCACATCATCACCGACGAGCATCTTGGCTACTCGGGCATCGCCAAACACTTCGGCAGCCATCACACGGTCAATCATTCGGAGCGGTACGTTCGCGCCGTGATCTTCCACACTAACTTCGCGGAGTCGTACCACTCGCTTCTCAAGCGCGGGATCATCGGGACGCATCATCACGTCTCCGCGAAACACCTATCGCGCTATCTCCGCGAGTTTGAGCTTCGCTGGAACATCCGCAAGCTGCCCGACGGACAGCGCGCCGTGCAGGTCATTCAGCAGGCGGCAGGGAAGCGGCTCAAGTACCGCAGCCCAACGGTCTAGGGTCTGTACTCAATTGGGGCTAAGCCGTTGAAATTGGTGGAAATCAGCTTCGAACGTGGCGGACCGGAAGTGAGTCGCATCAGCGACTTAAGTCCAATTGAGTCCAGACCCTAGGGCCGCTAGATGGTTTCCCGCACGGTGTGGATCCGGTAGAGCGCCGGCTTCCCCTCAACCGTGGACACGTCACCATCTACGATGAATGCGACTCGGAAGGGGTTTTCTGACGCATCCGTGATGGCGCGCTTCACCTCTTCACTAGAAAACTGCAACTTAACCGGCCTATTGGAGAAGCGTTCGATAATGCCCTTATCCCCAGTTGGCGCCTTCAGATCGTCGCGCACCTGGAACAGGTACAACACCTCGTCACGGAACACGCCGCTCAACGGCGGTTGCGGGCCAACATACCGACGGATTGCGTTCTGAATAGCATTGGCGTCGATACTGTTATAATTGAACGAATCATACACTTTCATATCACCGCTTACATTAAAGACTATCTGGGATGCTCCATCTTTCGCAACTGGCTCCAGGATATCATGTACTAGGCCAGCTTGCTTTTTCGACGGAGTTTGGTCGTCTCCAGTCTCAGATATTCTCGGAAATCCCAGAAAATACTGAATAATATCATGTAGATTGTTATAGAATACGGGGATTAATTCTACATACCTGCCGAATAACTCAGCCTGATTCGCAAACTCCGCAAGGTCGGCAACTATACTCTCAGATTCTAATTTGCTTACGTATAGCTTAGTTGTGCCCCGAGCACCATGGAGCCCGCGTTTTTCAGCAAAGTCATCATACAGTTCATTGATAGCTAGCAGACTTTTTGTAAAGTCTACTAATTCAACGGGTTTTGAGTTCTTTAATTCGATGCGTAGAGTAGCCAACTCTACTTATCTTTCTCGGATGGACGAACGCCCAGCAACGCAGAAACAGCGCCCTCCACGTTGAGCGGCGCAAGGCTCACTGGCTTCTCTGCCGCCTCGTTCGGCTGAATAGCCAACTTATCCACAGTCTTCCGGGCCTGTGGATGGAAAACACCCCCTGCTTTTTTTTCGATTTGCGCCCAACCACCTCTTGCGCCCCTCCCCTCTCTCAACACAGCATCGTGTGGCGATGCGCAGTCATGACCTGCGCTCGCGTCGTGAAACGAGCTTGGAGATAAGAAAGTATGCCGCCGCCTCCTAGTGTCGCCTGACCGCCTCGAACTTCCAGCTTGCGGTCAGGATGCCCGAGGGCTGGGTCGGCTGGGCGAGGGTGGATCAGACCCCCGTCCAGCCGGCGGGCAAAGCCGCTAACCCGCTCACTCAAGGCTCCGTGGCGAAACCGGTAGACGCACCCGATCTGGGATCGGGTTCCCTCAGCAGGATTGCGGGTTCGAGTCCCGCCGGAGCCACTCCCATCATGCGTGGACACGATGTCCACTTTCAACTGTCTGCGGACGGGGCCAGGTAGGCCCTCGTTTCCGCCCTGGGTACGCAAAGGTTACATTCGCCGAATATTGCAGTAATACTATGGAGGGCTGCCAAAAATCCAGCGATCCACCATGTAATCTTCAATTGAAATTGCGGAAACACCCAACTGCTCAAGGAAAATTACACGGCTTAGATGTTCAGTAATACTCTTACCATGCACTACTAGGAATAGACGCCTGTTCCATCCTATTGGAACTTCTTCACTAGCGGCCATTACGATCTGGCCAATAGCCTTATAGAGCTTCTGCTCTGGCTGGGCACCAGATATTCCTTCCGCTTCGGCCACCAAGAGAATACGGCGCCTCTTGTGGAATGCCAATATGTCCCGATCACCCCGAACAACTGGTAAATTGTGATGCCCAAACCACTCCCTTCGTACTCCCCCTACTGTTACACCAATCTCCTTAAGTACCTTGCGGGCTCTCTCTCCATCGCTTCTCATCCGCGCACGCCTTAAGATAGCATCTTTTGAAGTCGGTACGCTTCCTGCTTTACCTTCTTCCGAGGCATCTATATCAACATGAACAAACCATCCCTTATCGGGACGGCAGTATCGCCGAACAAACTCCAGCTTAACACTTGGCTGAAACATTGACTGCTAACGATTGACACGTTGAATCCGCAGAAACATTATCACTTGTTTGGGAGACAGTGGTTTAATTCTCAGGAGTTCTGAGGAGGAAGCGCCGCGATCCGCAATCCTCCCCCTACCCCCTCCCCGCCAGCACCTCCCGCTTCCCCACGTGGTTCGCCCGCGACACCACGCCCTCGTTCTCCATCCGCTCGATGAGCCTGGCCGCGCGGTTGTAGCCGATCATCAGGTGCCGCTGCACGAAGCTGGTCGAGGCCTTGCCCTCGCGGATCACCAGCGCCACCGCCTGGTCGTACAGTTGGTCGCCCGTGCCGCCGCCCTCGCCCTCGCCGAACATCCCCTCGTCGCCCTCGCCCTCGGGGTCCTCGGTCACCTCGGCCACATAGTCCGGCGCCGCCTGCCGCTTCAGGTAGGCCACCACCTTCTCCACGTCGCCCTCCGAGACGAACGGCCCGTGCACGCGCGTGATGCGCCCCGATCCCGCCATGTAGAGCATGTCGCCCTGGCCCAGCAGCTGCTCGGCCCCCTGCTCGCCCAGGATGGTCCGGCTGTCGATCTTGCTGGTCACCTGGAAGCTGACGCGGCTGGGGAAGTTCGCCTTGATCGTGCCGGTGATCACGTCCACCGAGGGCCGCTGCGTCGCCATGATGAGGTGGATGCCCGCCGCGCGCGCCATCTGGGCCAGGCGCTGGATCGCCACCTCGATGTCCTGCCGGGCCAGCAGCATCAGATCCGCCATCTCGTCCACGATCACCACGATCAGCGGCAAGGGCTCGTTGGCCAGCACCTCGTCCTCGAAGATGGGCGCACCCGTCTCGGCATCGAACCCGGTCTGCACCGTCCGCATCAGGGCCTCGCCCTTTGCGGTCGCCTCGGCCAGCCGCTTGTTGAAGCCCGCCACGTTCCGCACGCCCACCTTCGACATCAGGCGATAGCGGTTCTCCATCTCGCGCACGGTCCACTTCAGCGCCACCACCGCCTTCCTGGGCTCGGTCACCACCGGGGCCAGCAGGTGCGGGATGCCGTCATAGACCGAAAGCTCCAGCATCTTCGGGTCGATCATGATGAACTTGCAGCGGTCGGGCGGCAGCCGGTACAGCAGCGACAGGATCATCGAGTTCAGCGCCACCGACTTGCCCGAGCCCGTGGTGCCCGCCACCAGCAGGTGCGGCATCCGCGCCAGGTCCACGATCACGGGCCGCCCGCCGATGTCCTTGCCCAGCGTCAGGGTCAGCTCCGAGGCCGTCGCCTCGTAGTCCGGCGAGGCCAGAAGGTCGCGCAACGCCACCACGTCGCGCTCGGCGTTGGGCAGTTCGATGCCGATGGCGTTGCGCCCGGGGATCACCGCCACGCGGGCGCTAACCGCGCTCATCAGCCGCGCGATGTCGTCGGCCAGGCCGATCACGCGGCTCGAGCGGATCCCTGCCTCAGGCTCCAGCTCGTACAACGTCACCACCGGGCCCGGGCGCACCTGCACGATCTGGCCCTTGATGCCGAAATCGGCCAGCACGCTCTCCAGCTTCCGCGCGTTCTCGGCCAGCTGCGCCTCGGTCAGCAGCGTCGCCCGCCCCTTCGGCTTGGCCAGCAGGTCCAGCGGCGGCAGCTGATAGTCGCCCTGCGGCTCCAGCTCCAGCGCCACCTGCCGCGCCTTGGGCCGCTTGGCCCTGGGCTCGGGCTCGCGCGCCGCGATCGGCGGCGCCGGCCTCGTGTCTTCTTCATCCTCGCCCGCGTCGAAGGCATCGCCCTGCCCCGCGCCCTCCGCGGCGGCGCCCCGCGCCCTCCCCTCGCGCGCCGCCCCCTCGCGCGCTGCAACGTCCTCGTCGAACGCATCCGCCTCGCCGCCCAGCCCGCCCAGGTGCGGCTCGCGCCGCACGCGGGCCGCGCCCGCCATGCGGTCCCAGCGGTCCGCCGCGAAGGCCGCGGCCAGGCCCGCGCCCGCGCCCAGCCCGCGCCCGCCGATGCCCAGCCCGCGCCACGCCTGCCTGGCCGACCAGCGCGCCGCCCGCCCCATGCCCAGCCACTCGCCCGCCGTCAGGCCCAGCCCGAACCCGGCCGCCGCCAGCGCCACCAGCCCGGCCCCCGCGGCGAAGGGCAGCCACGCCCACGCGGGCAGCGGCACCAGGTTCATCAGCGGCCCGGCCATCATCTTGCCGGCCAGCCCGCCCGCGCCCACCGCCAGCGGCCCCTCCAGCAGCGGCGCGCCCACCACCGGGCCGCCCGCGCCTGCCCCCGCCGCGCCCGCGCCCAGCCACCCTTGCGCCAGCCACGCGCCGGCATCGGGCGTGCCCGCGGCCGCGCCCGCGCCGTCGGCATCCGCCGCCACCGGCGCCGGCAGCGTCGCCTGCGACAGCACGCCCAGCGCCGCCGCCCCGGCCGCCAGGGCCAGCCCCAGCATCGCCACGCGCAGCCGCGGCCGGCTCAACTTGTGCGCCGCCACCAGCCGCCACGCCCAGGCCAGCGGCAGGACGACCAGAAGCCCCGCGGCATAGCCCACCGCCTGGAAGGCCAGGTCCGCCGCCAGGGCGCCCTTCGCGCCCATCAGGTTCGCGGGCTCGCGCCCCGTCGCCACGTTCAGCGAGGGATCGCCGGCGTCGAACGTCACCAGCGCGGCGGCCAGCCACAGCGCCGCCACCGCCAGCGCCAGGCCCGCCGCCTCGGCCAGCCGGCGCCGCACGAACGCCCCCGTGCCCGCCGGAAAGAACGTGACCCGCTGCGCTACATCCGCCGCCATGACCCCAGCTCCTCGACTCCCCCGGCGCCCCGCGCCCTGCCCGGCGCTCCGCCCCTACAGCACCTTCGCGATCCGCCCCGCGGCCTCGGCGATCACCGCCGCGTCATGCACCAGCGCCAGGCGCGCATAGGGCGCCCCCCGGTTGGGCTCCCCCTCCTCGGCGTGCGTCAGGTACGCCCCGGGCAGCACCTTGACCGCCGCCTTCTCCCACAGCGTCCGCGCCGCCCTCTCGCCGTCGCCCACGTCCAGCCACAGGAAAAATCCCCCGCCCGGCCGGCGGAAGCCGAAGCGGTTGCCCAGGCTCCGCTCCGCCGCGTCGAACGCGGCGCGATAGCGGGCGCGGGTGGCCTCTACATGGGATTCCTCCTGCCACAGCGCGGTGGCCGCCGCCATGACCGGGAAGCTCATCCCCGCCGCCGCGTACGAGCGCAGGTTCTTGAACAGCGCGATCACCCGGGCGTCGCCCGCGCAGAACCCCGAGCGCAGGCCCGGCGCGCTCGAGCGCTTGGACAGCGAATGGAAGACCACCACGTTGTCCAGCGATCCGCTCGCCGCCGCCACCTCCAGCCCGCCCACCGGCGGCGCCTTGTCGTAGATCTCGGCATAGCACTCGTCGATGGCCAGCACGAAGTCGTGGCGGCGGGCCAGCGCGATCGCCTGCTCCAGATAGGCCCGGTCGGCGACCGCGCCCTGGGGATTCGAGGGCGAGCACAGGTAGACCAGGGCCGTGCGCGACCACAACGGGTCCGGAACGGAGCACAACGGGGGCACAAAGCCGTTCTCCGCCGTGGCCTCCAGGTAGCGGGGCTCGCCCCCCGCGGCCAGGGCGCCGCCCTTGTAGACCTGGTAAAAAGGGTTCGGCATCAGGACGATGGGCTTGCCGCCGCCCTTCTGCTGGGGCAGCACCGCCAGGGCCAGCATGAACAGCCCCTCGCGCGTGCCCGAGAGCGGAATCACGTTGGAATCTCCGCTGATTAGCCCCTGCGGCAGGGCATAGCGGCGGACCAGCCAGCGGGCGATCGCCTGGCGCAGCTCCGGGGTGCCGGGCACCGGCGGGTAGCGCCCGTAAGTGTCGAAATTGTCTTGCAGAATCGGCTTGATGAGGGCGGGCGGGCCGAACTTGGGCTCGCCGATCGACAGGTCGATGGGCGCAAGCCCCTGCGCCGGGGTCAAGTCCTTGAGAAGGCTTGCCAATCTGGCGAAGGGGTAGTCCGAGAGCCCGAACAGCCGTTCGTTGAGCATGCCTGAGCCGCCTTGGCGCACAGTGCGCGGTGCGGCGCGAAGCCTAGCACGCCCGTTCGTGGCTGGCAAAATCTGCCCGGCGCGCGAGCGCCTTAGGCCGCGATCTTCAAGTTATGCGAACGGCAGGGCGGGCTTCTCCAGCACGCGCTCGGCCGCCGCCCCCAGGCGCAGCAGCTGGCCCTCGCCGCCCGCCCGCTGCATCAGCATCAGGCCCGCCGGCAGCCCCTCCGCCATCCCGCAAGGTACGGTCAGCGCAGCACATTTCAGCCGGTTGCCGGCCGAGGTGTTGGAGAGCGACAGGACGTTCGCCTTCACGTAGGCGTCGTCGTCCGCCAGCAAGGGCGCGATCGCCGGCGGCGGCACCGCCACCGTCGGCGCAATCATAGCATCGAAGGCCGCCAGCCTGCGTGCGAAGCGTTTGGCGAGCTCGCCCAAGCCTCTGAGGGCATTGAAGTATTCGGCGCCCAGCCGCTGCCCGCCGGGCTTCATGCGGCCGTTCACCATGTGGAAGACGACCTCCGGGTTCCGGTCGATCGCGGCCCGCCACAGCGCATCCGCCTCGATCTGCACCAGCGTGCCGAAGGCCACGGATTCCGTGGCTTCCGGCGCCGGCGACCGCACGATCCTGGCACCCGCGCGGCCCAGCCGTTCGACCGCCGCCTCGAACGCCGCCCGCACCGCCGGCGTCGCGGGCTCCAGGAAATAGTCCGTCGGCACCGCCAGCACCGCGCCCTTCAGCGTCGCGCCGCCCAGGTCGGCCGCGGGCCGCGCCGCCAGCACGGCGTGGATCGCGGCCGCGTCCGCCACGTCGCGCGTCAGCGGCCCGGCGGTATCCAGCGTGGTGGAGAGGGGCAGGGTGCCGTCCAGCGGCAGATCGCCCGCCGTGGTCTTGAGGCCCACCAGACCGTTCCACGCCGCGGGAATGCGCACCGAACCGCCCGTATCGCTGCCCATCGCCGCGGGCGCCAGCCCGCGCGCCACCGCCACCGCCGAGCCCGACGACGACCCGCCGGGGCAGCGCGCCACGTGCGTGTCGAACGGGTTGGCCGGCGTGCCGAAGGACGGATTGATGCCCAGCCCCGAGAAGGCGAACTCCGTCATGTTCGTCTTGCCCAGGCACACCATGCCGGCGCGCGTGGCGCGGGCCAGCAGCACGGCATCCTGTGCGGGCACGCGATCGGCCAGCAGCTTCGAGCCGGCAGTTGTGGCCGTGCCCGCCGAATCGAAGAGGTCCTTCCAAGCCATCGGCACGCCGTCCAGCAAGCCCAGCCGCGCGCCATCCCTGGCCCGCTGGCGCGCGGCCCCGGCCTCGGCCAGGGCGCGGTCGCGCGTCACCGCCAGGTAGATCGCGCGGTCGGCATCGTGGCGCGCCATGCGATCGAGGAAGTGCTCGGCCACCGCCACGGGATCGGCCTGGCCCGCGCCGATGGCGCGGCCCAGTTCCAGGGCGGTCATGCGATGCCACTCGCTCATGCGGGCTCCCTTGCGGCGGGCCGGCACCATACGGTTCCCCGCGGGTGTGGACAACGCCCGCGGCTGCGGAGGACGATGGCCCATGACCATCGTGGACCGTGCGCCCGCCGAGGCCGACGTCGCCATCGTGGGCGGCGGCCTGACCGGCCTGGCGCTGGGCTGCGCGCTCGCCCGCCACGGGTTCGCCGTCGCGGTCGTCGACCGCGACCCGCCGCGCGCCCAGACCGGCGATGCCTTCGACGGCCGTGCCTCGGCCATCGCTCTGGCCTCGGCGCGAGCGCTGCAGGCACTGGGCCTGTGGGACGAGGCGGCCCTGGCGCCGGAGCCCATCCTGGAGATCCGCGTCTCCGACGGCGAGGGGCCGCTGTTCCTGCACTACGACCACCGCCAGGTGGGCGACGCGCCGCTGGGCTGGATGGTCGAGAACCGCCGCCTGCGCCGCCTGCTGGTGGAGCGCGCTGCCGTCATGCCTGGGCTGGCCGTGCTGGGTCCGGCGGCACCGGATCGCCTGGATCGCGGGACCACGGGCGTGCGCCTGGAGCTGGCCCGCGGGCAGGGCAGGGTGGCGGCCCGCCTGGCCGTGGGCGCCGACGGCAAGGGATCGTGGGTGCGCGAGCAGGCGGGCATCCGCGCCGCGGCCTTCGACTATCCGCAGGCGGGCATCGTCTGCACCGTCCGGCACGAGCGGCCGCACCGCGGCATCGCGCACGAACGCTTCCTGCCCGCCGGCCCCTTCGCCATCCTGCCGCTGGCGGGCAACCGTTCCTCGCTGGTGTGGACCGAGCGGCGCGACCTGGCACCCGCGCTGATGGCCCTGCCCGAGGGGGAGTTCCTGGAGGAACTGGCTCGGCGCTTCGGCGACTTCCTGGGCGTCCTTGCGCTGGAAGGGCCGCGATGGAGCTATCCCCTGGGCCTGGTCCATGCCGAGCGCTACGTCGAGCGGCGCGTCGCACTGATCGGCGACGCGGCCCACGCCATTCATCCCATCGCCGGCCAGGGCTTCAACCTGGGCCTGCGCGACGTGGCGGCCCTGGTCGAGGTGCTGGTGGAGGGCAGGCGCCTGGGCCTCGAGGCGGGCGATGCGGCGATGCTGAGGCGCTACGGGCGCTGGCGCCGCACCGATGCCATCGCGCTGGCGGCCGTCACCGACGGCCTGAACCGCCTGTTCTCGACGGACCTGGCCGCGGTGCGCCTGGCCCGCGACCTGGGCCTAGCCGTCGTGCACCGCACCCCGCCGCTGAAGCGCCTCTTCATGCGCCACGCCATGGGCACGCTGGGTGCCCTGCCCAGGCTGCTGCGCGGCGAAGCGCCGTAGTGCCGCGGACCGCTAGAACGGATCGCGCTTGAGGTTGTGGGCGGCCAGGGCGGCGGTGTAGGTGCGCCAGCGCTCGTCGTGGGTGAGGCCCAGCTCGTAGAGGTAGGACCACGAGAAGATGCCGGTGTCGTGGCCGTCGTCGAAGCGGATCCGCACGGCATAGTTGCCCACGGGGTCGAGCTTCGTGATCCCGACGAAGCGCTTGCCGGCCACCACCACCTTCTGGCTGGGGCTGTGGCCCTGCACCTCGGCCGAGGGACTTTCCACGCGCAGGTACTCGGCCGGATAGCGGAAGGTGCGGCCGTCGTCGAAGTCGATCTCCAGCGCCTTCTCCGCCGTCTTGAGACGGATCTCCAGCGGCCAGGAGCGCGTGCCGTACTGCTCGGCCACCGGGGTCAGCCCTGCGCGCCCTTGCCCTCGTCCAGCGGGCGGGCCTCGTCGACCAGCATGATCGGAATGCCGTCGCGGATTGGATAGGCGAGGCCTGCCTGGTCGCTGATAAGCTCCTGCCTCGCGCGGTCATAGCGCAGCGGGCCCTTGGTCAGCGGGCAGACCAGGATCTCGAGCAGCTTGGGATCGATGGCGGCGGGGCCTTCGGTCATGGCAGCGCTCCTTGTCGCGGCGTCGTGCGAACCTCTATTGCGGCCGGGCGGTGGGCGGCGTCACCTGGGCCAGACGGTCCATCTCGACGAGCTGCAGCAGCAGGCGGGCACGGGCGGCGAGATCGGCGCATTCCAGCAACGCCTGCTTCTCGGAGGGTTCGAAGGGGCAGACCATCGCGAGCGCGCTGACCAGTGTCTCGTCGCCGGCCTTCTCGACCGCCTCCCAGTTCACCCCCAGGCCGCGATGGTCGAAATAGCCGCGCATGGCGGCCAGAAGCGAGGACCGATCGAAGGCGCCTGAAGCGGGCTCCTCCAGGTCGGCCGCGAAGGGGCGCCAGTCGGCGGTGACCTTGCGGTAGAGGCCCGGCATGAGGGGAAGCTCGTTGGCGATGCGGAAGCGGGCGATGCCGGTCAGCGTGATGAGGAAGCGGCCGTCGCCGGACTCGCTGAACTGGGTGATGCGCCCGGCGCAGCCCACCGTATAGACCGGGAGCTGGGCCCCGCGCGGGCGAACGGCCAAGTCGGCCTCGGCGTCCTGGGGCTGGATCATGCCGATCAGCCGATCGCCGCCCAATGCATCGCGCGTCATGGCGAGGTAGCGCGGCTCGAAGATGTTGAGCGGCAGTCGGCCGCGCGGCAGCAGTAGGACGCCGGGCAGCGGGAAGATGGGAAGCGTCGGCGGCAGCGCGTCGATCGACGGATAGAACGGATTGCCGCCGCCGCTCATGAGAACCAGACGGCGGACAGCTTCCTGCGGCCGTCCACCGACACGGGATCGGCGAAGCCCATCGCCTCGAAGAACTTGAGAAGTTGGGCGCGGGCCGCCTGGTCGTTCCAGTTGCGGTCGCGACGGATGCTCTCGATCAGGGTATCCACGGCGCCCTGGCGGTCGCCCTTGCCGAACTGTGCCACCGCCAGGTCGATGCGCGCCTGGTGGTCGGCGGGGTTGGCCTGGACCTTCGCCTGCAGGGCACCCAGGTCGCCCGCGTCCTTGGCCTGGTCCAAGAGGGCGAGCTGGGCCTGCACGCCTTGCATCTCGGGGTGCTTGGCCACCTCGGGCGGCACCTTCGCCAGCAGCTCCTTCGCCTTCGCGGGCTCGTTCAGGCCCAGCAACGCCCGCGCAAGCCCAGCCCAGGCGGCGGCGCTGGTGGGATCGTGGCGCACGATCTGCTGGAAGAGGGCCGCCGCCGTGCCGTGATCGCCTGCGGCCTGGGCCTGCTTGGCCTGCTCCAGCGCCTGCTCCACCGCGCTGGGCCCCTGGTCGCCGATCAGGCGCTTCACGAACGCCTTGACCTGGCTCTCGGGCAGCGCGCCCACGAAGCCGTCCACCGGCTGGCCCTGGTCGAAGGCGAACACGGCAGGGATGGACTGGATGCGGAAGGTGCGGGCGATCTGCTGGTTCTCGTCGATGTTGACCTTGACGAGCCTCACCTTGCCGCCGGCCTCGCGCACCGCCCTCTCGATGACGGGGCCCAGCTGCTTGCACGGGCCGCACCAGGGCGCCCAGAAGTCGACGATGACCGGGACGTGCCGGCTGGCCTCCAGAACGTCGGCCTGGAAGGTCTTGGCGTTGCTGTCCTTGACGAGGTCGGCCGCGCCGGCCGGCTGGCCGCCGATGATGGGCTCCATGGGCGTTCCGCTTCCTTCGATGCAGGCTCAAACATGGCGGCTCGGGCCGCCTTAGGCAAGGGTCGGGGGCGGCCTCAGGCCGGTGCGTCGGCGGGGGCGTCCAGGTCGACGACCTGGACGGCGTGACCGGTCGCGTCGATGAAACGGCGCAGGTCGGCGGGGGCGATCGCGGTGGTGGCGTCGTTGGTCAGCGGGTGATAGTTCAGCACCGCGTGCTTGAGCATGCCCGCGTCGAGCACCACGTTCACCCTACGACCGGCGTCGTTGGCCAGCCCGAAGGGCGTCACGGAGCCGGGCGTCACGCCAAGCACCTCCAGCAGGAGCTCGGGCTTGCCGAACGAGAGGTTGCCCGCGCCCAGCCGGCGCCCCAGGGCCTTGAGGTCCACCCGCTGGTCGTCGCGCGCGACGACCAGCCATAGACGGTCCTTCTTGTCCTTGAGGAACAGGCTCTTGCAGTGGCCGCCCGGCAGATGGGCGCAGTGGGCGCGGGCCTCCTCGACGGTGAACACGGGCGGATGCTCGAAGGTCGTGGTGGCGATGCCCAGCGCATCGAGGCGGGCCATCAGGTCGGCACGGGTCAGCGGCATGGCGACCCTTATAGGGTGGCCGCGGCCCGCGCCACAACGGGCGCGGTGACGGCCAGGGACGGAGAGGCATGAGCGAAGGCAGCGAACGGGAGAGGGGCGGCGCGGGCCGCCGCGGCATGATCGCGGCGATCGCCTTCGCCGCGCTGGGCGCGGCACTGGCGGTGGCCGCCGCGCTGGAATGGTTCGGGACGCCGGACGAGGGCGGCGGCGCCCGCGTGGGCGGGCCCTTCGCCCTGCAGGCCACCGACGGGCGCACGGTCACCGACAAGGACTTCGCCGGCAAGGCGATGCTGATCTACTTCGGCTTCACCTTCTGCCCCGACGCCTGCCCCACGGCCTTGTCCCGCATGGCGGCCGCGCTGGATGCCCTGGGCCCCGAGGGCGAGGCCGTGCAGCCGATCCTGATCACCCTGGACCCCGCACGCGACACGCCGGACGTGCTGAAGGAGTACGTGTCGCTGTTCCATCCGCGCCTGATCGGCCTGCGCGGTACGCCCGAGGAGACCGCCGCTGTGGCCAAGGACTATCGCGTCTACTTCGAGCTGACCGAGCCCGACGCCAACGGCGACTATCTGGTGAACCACACGGACGCGATCTTCCTGATGGGTCCGGACGGCCGCTATCTGACGTTGTTCGGGCCCGACGTGGATGCCCAGGCCATGGCCGAGGGCATCCGGCACTACCTGGATTAGCGGGGGCCTCGGCCCGCCGGCGCTACAGGCACCAGGCCGGCACGCCGCCGGCGAACGCGTCCATCAGGGCGGCGCGCCGCTCGGTCGTGCTCGCCTGGGCCGCCACCGCCGCCGCGGCCAGCAGGCCGGCGGCGAGGGCGAAGCCCAGGCGGAAGCGACGCATGGCTCAGGCGGTGGCGTTCCGTCCGGCCGAGCGGCCGAACAGGTAGCCGGCGACGGCGCCGAGCACGAGCCAAAAGACCGCCGCGACGATCAGCGACACGACGATGAAGGAGTGCGCCAGCTCCTCGGGTGCCAGTCCGCCGTGGTGCTCGGGCTGCGGCGCGCCGATGACGTGCGGCACGACAAGGAGCGCCGCGCCGCCCATCTTGAGCCACCACGGCCGCGCAAAGGCGATCAGCGCGAGCCCGGCGCCACTGGCGGCGACCGTCAGCAGCCACCAGGCCTGGCGGTCGGGCAGGGCGGCCGCCTCGGTGCCCGGAACCTCGGGCGGCAGGCCGATGGCGGGCAGCGCCTGGAACACCAGGAAGCCCGCAGCGCCCCACAGGAGGCCACGGCGCCAGTTAACCGTGCCGCCCTTGAGCGCGATGGCGGCGACCAGCAGGAAGGCGAAGCCCACGCCGGTAACCAGGTTGGCGCCTGCGGAGAAGATGAAGCGCTCGAAGCCGTCCTCGGGCGCCCATTCCTCGGCGCCGTGGTCATGGCCATCGGCGGCGTGGTCGTGCGCCTCGCTGGCCGTGCTGGCCGCTTCGCCCGTCGCGTGCTGGGCAGCGGCAACCGTGCTTTCGGTCGTGACGGCCGCCGCCTCGGGCTCGCCCGCCCCCTCGTAGGTCTCGGCCTCCAGGATGATGGGCGTGGTGCTGAACGCCTGCACCACGGTGATGACGGCGCCCGAGATCAGCCCGGCGACCAGCGCCGCCAGGGCAATGCGGTTGAACATGGAGGTTCCCCCTAGTGGCAGGGGAAGGAGAAGCTGTGGCGAACGTCGTGCGAGGCGTTGTGCACGGCGGCCATCGGCGCGAAGCCGACACCCAGCACGATGAAGAGGCCGATCAAGGCCGCCCCCAGGATCTGGGGCAGATTGGCGCCGGCCAGCGCGGAAGGAGCGGCGCCGGCCCCGTGCGCGGTTCGGTTGGTCATGGTGTTCGTCCCCTCTACGGTCATGGTCTGTGCCGCAGACGGAGGCCGCCCCCCCAGCATCCCGCTTCGGGGACGGTCCGTCGGTTCGGGCGGCCGGTCTCCTGGCTTGCGGGTCGCCGCGCGCGTCCTGCCTTCCCGGAGCGCCCGGTGGCCTAGGTCGGACGCGCGCTCGCCGCTTACAGTTGCGGGAGCAGCCGCGGATTTGGGGTGACCCCTTCACCGCGTTCCCATGCGCCCCTCGCGGGGCGCCGCCCTGCCGCGTACCTTAGGCAACGCGCGGGCGCCGCACAAGGGACGCCGGGCACCACGCCACGGCGTCCGGCGGGGGAGACGGAACCTGGGACCCCGGCGACGCGAACCCCCCGAGGCCGTTCCAGGGGGCGGATCGCGCTGTGCAGGGCGGGAGTTGCAATCCGCGCGGCGTTGGACGACACTCCGCCCCTTCCCGGCGGGCGCCTGTCCGCCGGACGCGGAGCGCGGGCGTAGCTCAGGGGTAGAGCACAACCTTGCCAAGGTTGGGGTCGAGGGTTCGAATCCCTTCGCCCGCTCCAGTTTTCCAGGACCGTACCACGATCATCCTTGGCGCCGCGGAGGCGATGAGGCCGGCGCGAGCGAGCGGTCAGCCGGCCTCGCCCGCTATGCCGGTGTCGAGGGCCGCGCGCGCAGCCTCGAGGAGTTCGTCGGCCAGCGCAGGGGCGGCCTCGGCCGTCGCACGGGCCAGCGTGACCGCACCCGCCGTCAGCGCCACCAGGGCGAGTGCCCGGCGCCGACGGTCCTCGCGCGCGGCCGCGGCCCTTGTCCCCTCCGCCGGGCGCAGCAACCCGGCCACGGCGCCGACATAGTCCTCGAGCCCATCGGCGAAGCGGGCCGCAACCTCGGGACCCTGCCGGGCCGCGTCGGCACCGAAGGCGACGAGGGGACAGCCCCCGTCGCGCGCGTCGCGGTGGCGGGCCGACAGGTAGAAGGCGAGGTAGCGGGCGAGATCGCCTTCGGCCGCCGTCACGCGGCATCCCAGGTAGGCGAACGCCTCGCCGCACGCCTCGGCGGCCAGGGCCTCCTTGGAGTCGAAGTGGTTGTAGAAGCAGCCGTGGGTCAGCCCCGCGGCCCTGGCGATGTCGGCCACCGCGGCCCCGGCAAAGCCGCGCTCGCGGAACAGCCGCCCCGCAGCCTCGAGCAGGGCGGCGCGATGCTGCGCCCGCTTCTCCCGCGTGATCCGCATCGTCGCGCTCCTGAGCCCAGGCCACCCGAATCCGCGGCGGCAGGGGGACGAGCAACAATGATGACGATTGTCCGCATAAGTCTTATCGCTGTCAATCATCATTTTTGAAACGGCTGATTTCTGCCGGGATCCGTCGCCCCCCTCACCGACCTCCCGCCCTCGCTCCGGCGGTCTCCGCAGCCTGCAGCACGCCCTTCCACCGCACGGGTCTGCTGCAGCATGGACCGCGCCGGCGCTGCGCAGCCCGATGGCGCCGGTCGCTGTCGCCGACGCCCGCCCTCGCCGTCTAGGAGAGCGGGCCCAGGTAGTCCAGCTTGCCGATGGCCACGCCGTTGTGGCGCAGCAGGCCGTAGGCCGTCGCAACGTGGAAGTAGAAGTTCGGCAGGGCGAAGCGCAGCACATAGTCCGTGCCCTTGAAGTGCACCGGCCCCGCCCGCAGCTTCAAGGTCACGATGCGGTCCTCGGCCCCCTCGATGGCCGCACGCGGCGTTTGGTCCAGGTAGGCGATGGTCCTGGCCACGCGGGTCCTGAGCTCGGTGAAGGTCTTTTCCTCGTCGGGCCAGCTCGGCGGTTCTTCGCCGGCCAGCCGCGCGGCGCAACCCTTGGCCGTGTCGCTGGCGATCTGCACCTGGCGCGCCAGGTCGAACATCTCGGGGGCGAGCCTCGCCCCTGTCAGGCCCGCCGGGTCGACTCCGGCATCCCTGGCATGGGCCTCGCCCTTCTCCAGCAGCACGGCAAGGCGCGCGAGGCCGTGCCGCATGACGGGGACGGTGATGTCGTAGAGCGACAGGGACAAAGGATGCTCCTCTCGTTGTGGCCTAGGCCCTGGCGAAGGCCAGGAGATCGGCGTTGAGCTGGTCGCGGTGCGTGTCGGTAATGCCGTGCGGAGCGCCCGGGTAGACCTTCAGGGTGGCGCCCTTCACCAGCCGGGCCGAGGCGTGCGCCGCTGCGCCGATGGGCACGATCTGGTCGTCGTCGCCGTGCAGCACCAGGGTCGGCACGTCGAACTTCTTGAGATCCTCGGTGAAGTCGGTCTCGGAGAACGCCTTGATGCAATCGTGCGCGCTCTTGTGGCCGGCCATCATGCCCGCCATCCAGAAGGCGTCGATCGAGCCCTGCGAAGGCTTGGCGCCCGCCCGGTTGAACCCGAAGAAGGGCCCGCCGGCCAGGTCGCGGTAGAGCTGCGAGCGGTTGGCCAGATGCGCTGCCCGGATGCCGTCGAACACGTCGATGGGCAGGCCGCCTGGGTTGGCCGCGGTCCTGACCATGAGCGGCGGCACCGCGGCGATCAGCCCGGCCTTGGCCACGCGCTTGGTGCCGTGGCGCCCGATGTAGCGGGCCACTTCGCCGCCGCCGGTCGAGAACCCGAAGTGGATCGCCTTCTTCAGGTCCAGCGCCTCGGCGAGCTGGGCAAGGTCGTCGGCGTAGGTGTCCATCTCGTTGCCGTTCCAGGGCTGGCTGGACCGGCCGTGGCCGCGGCGGTCGTGCGCGATGCAGCGGAAGCCGTGGTTGGCGAGATGCAGCATCTGCGCCTCCCAACTGTCCGCGTTCAGCGGCCAGCCGTGGCTGAACACCACCGGCTGCCCCTTGCCCCAGTCCTTGTAGTAGATCGTGGTTCCGTCCTTCGTGGTGATCGTGCTCATGGGGCTTCTCTCTCCCTGGGGTGCGATGGGTCGCGGTCGCGGCGTTCCCGGTACCGACGGCCTATGACGGCCATGCGGCGAGCACCGTGTCGGCCACCTGCAGCAGGTCGCGACGGGTGGCACCGCCCGCCGCCTGCACGGACATCCCATAGAGCACTGTCATGAGATAGCGCGCCAGCGCCGCAGGATCGGCGTCGGCCGGAAGGTCGCCCTCCGCCCTGGCCCGTCGCAGCCGCTCGCGCAGGCGCAGTTCGCCCGCCGCCCGCCGCGCCGCCAGATCGGCGCGCGGCCCAGCGGCCTCGGCGCCGCAGGCGAGCGCGCCGTGGACCATCAGGCAGCCGTGCGGCCTGCCGGCATCCGTCACCATCCGGGCGCATCCCCGCAGCAGCGCCTCCGCCACGCCGCGCGCCGTGGGCGCCTCCAGCGCCTGCACCGTGTAGGCAGCCGGGCCCGCGGCGTAGCGCTCCACCGCGCGGCGGAACAGTTCCCGCTTGTTGCCAAAGGCGGCATACAGACTGGGCGGGTTGATGCCCATCGCGTCGGTCAACTCGGCCATCGAAGCGCCCTCGTAGCCGCGAGCCCAGAACACCTCGAGCGCGCGGTCCAGGGCCCGATCGACGTCGAAGGCGCGGGGACGGGCCATCGGCCGGCTCCTTCCTTTTTATAGCTATCGTTACATAAACCGCTTGACGGCGCGTGTCCAGATGTCCAATTGTATCGAGCATTACATAACAGACGGATCGTGCGAAGGAGAACGACGATGACGACGACGCAGGCGGAGACCGGGGCCAAGGCGCTGGCCGGCAAGGTGGCGCTGGTGACGGGGGGCTCGCGCGGCATGGGGGCGGCCATTGCGCGCGCCCTGGCCGACGATGGCGCGGACGTGGCCATCAGCTATGCCGCCTCGGCGGAGAGGGCGCAGGCGGTGGTGCGCGAGCTGGAGGCCAAGGGCGCGCGCGCCCACGCGTTCCAGGCCGACCAGGCGGACGCTGCGCGGGCCGCGGGCCTTGTTGGCCAGGTGGCCCGGCACTTCGGGCGGCTCGACATCCTCGTCAACAGCGCTGGCGTGGCCGTGCTGGGCGACACCGGCGATGCCGCGGCCGACCTCAACGGGTTCGACCGTCAGTACCGGATCAACGTCGCGGGCGTGGCGGCCGCCGTGCGGGCCGCCGCGGGCCTGCTGCCCGAGGGCGGCCGCATCGTCACCATCGGCTCGGCTGTGGCCGATCACGTGCCATTCGCCGGCATGGCCGACTACGCCGCCACCAAGGCCGCGGTTGCCGGCTATACCCGCGCCTGGGCGCGCGATCTCGGCCCGCGCGGCATCACGGTCAACATCGTGCAACCCGGCCCCATCGACACCGACATGAATCCGGCCAACGGCGCCTACTCCGAGGTTCAGCGCGCAAGCACCGCGCTGGGGCGCTACGGCCGGCCCGAGGAGGTGGCCGCCGCCGTGGCCTTCCTGGCCCGCCCCGAGGCCTCGTACATCACCGGTGCCACGCTGAACGTCGACGGCGGCTTCGGCGCCTGACGGCGCAGGGTTGCGCCGTTCGGGCGCCGCTCTCGCGGGCGTCGGGCCGGCCCGCAACCGGCATGCGTCTCCTGGGGACATCCCATCGCCAGGAGGTAGCCGTCATACGGTGCCACGTCCCGGGGCGGGTCCTCTCGACGGCACCGCCCATCAGCGCAGCAGGAACCCGCGGCCGATGGCGTCGCCCGGCTCCAGGCGGAATCGCGCCTCGCCCATGTAGTGGGCCTCGCCGCCGACCCGCACGACCCAGGCCGCGTAGGGGCCGGCGCGGGCCTCCCGTTGCAGTTCACCCGTGAACACCGCGCCGGTCAGGCTGCGGAAGCGGTGCAGGACCCCCGGCCGGGCCCGTCCGCGGGCGGCCAGCAGCGCCATCCGGGCGGTGACGCCCGAGCCCGTCGGGCTGCGGTCGACCTCGCGCTCGGCGAAGACGCAGACGTTGGCCGAGGGCTCGCCCGCGCCATCCGTGCCGTCGGTCAGGATCGTGCCGTACAGGAACCCGAGGTCGGGATCGTCGGGATGCGCGATGGGAAGGGCGTCGCGCACTGCGCGGCTGAGCGCGTCGGCAGCGTCGGTCAGGGCTGACACGGGGCTCCCGGTCACCGACAGCCCGAAGGCGGCGGCTGGGGCGAAGGCATAGAAGGCGCCGCCATAGGCGACATCGCACACGACGCGGCCCGCCCCAGGCACCTCGACGGCGAGGTCCAGCTTCAAGGCGAACGCCGGCACGCTGTCGAAGCGCACCGCGCCGGCGCGGCCGCCGGCCACCTCGACCCACGCCTCGACCAGGCCGCAGGGGCACTCGATGCCCACGCGCGTCAGTGGTTGCCGCCGCGGCACCAGGCCGCGGTCCACTGCGAAGCGGCCCAGCGCGATGACCGCGTGGCCACACATGGTGGAATAGCCCTCATTGTGCAGGAACAGCACGGCCAGGTCGGCGCCGGGCAGCGCGGGCTCCACCAGCCAGGCGCCATACATGTCGCGGTGGCCGCGCGGCTCGAACATCAGGAAGCGCCGCAGGTGGTCCAGCTGCTCGCGCGCATGGCGCCGCTTGGCCAGGATCGTGGCCCCCGGCACCGCCGGCATGCCGGCCACGGGGATGCGCACGGGCTCGCCGCCCGTGTGCATGTCGACGACGTCGATCGCCTCGGGGAAGGGCGTCGCGGCCGTCATGCGACACGCTTGCAGCCCTCGGGCTTCAGCACCCGCCTGGTGGAGGCGGGATGCTTCCTCAGCATGGCGGCGGGGCGCACCGGGCGGCGCACCAGTTCGCCGCCGCAGTTCGGGCAGGCGCCCGCCAGTACGCCCTCGGCGCAGCCCCGGCAGAAGGTGCACTCGTAGCTGCAGATGCGCGCCTCGGGCGAATCGGGCGGCAGGTCGCGGTCGCAGCACTCGCAGTTGGGTCGCAGCTCGAGCATGGCGGGCCTCGCGGCGGTTGCGGCCGGGCAGACTAGCATGGGCCCATCTGCTGCGAGCCTGCGGGTTCCGGGCTAAGGTCGCCGCCGCCCCCGTCTACCAGCATCCGCGCCCGTGCCGCCCGCCTTGCAGTCCCTGCTGCTGAAGCTCTACGCCGCCTGCCGGCGCGGCGGGCTGCTGGGCGCCGGGCCGGGGCGGCGCGTCTTCCTGGCCGCCTACACCGCCTACAAGCTGCACCTAGAGGGTCGCACGCTGGGCATGCTGCGGCCCTTCGTGCCGCCCGGCGCGATCGTGATCGATGTGGGCGCCAACATCGGCGTGTTCGCCCTGCGCTTCGCCCGATGGGCGGGGCCGTCCGGCCGTGTCGTGGCCATCGAGCCCGAGGACCGCAACGCCCACGAGCTGGAGCGCAGCGCCGCGCGGGCGCAAGGGGCAGCCCCCGTAACCGTCGTGCGCGGCGCGGCCGCCGAGCGCAGCGGGCAACTGCACCTGGCCGTCAACGCCCTGCACCCGGGCGACCACCGCCTGGCCGAGGCGGGCGTGCCCGTTGCCGCTCATGCGCTGGACGACCTGGCCGCCGCGCATGGCCTGGCCGGCGTCACGCTGGTCAAGATCGACGTGCAGGGTGCCGAGCTGCGCGTGGTGCAGGGAGCGGCCGCCCTGTTCCGGCGCTGGCGGCCCGCCCTGTTCGTCGAGGTCGACGACGCGGCGCTGGCCGGGCAGGGCGCATCGGCCGCGGCCCTGGAGACCGTGCTGCGCGACCTCGGCTATGCCGCCTTCCGTCCCGCACAGGGCGCCTGGGTGCCGGTGGCCTCGCTGGCGGAGGACCGGACCGCAAGGGTTCGGCAAGGCTATGCCGACTACCTTCTCCTGGCCGACGGCCGCACGCCATGAGGGGCACGCGATGAAGGACACCGGCTGGCCCCTGATGGGCGTGGCGGCGCTGTTGGCGCTGGCGCTGCACGCCGTGGTCTTCGCGCTGGGCCTGAGCCCTGTGTCGCTGGGCCGCCTGGTGGACGGGGACTGCTACATGCGCCTGGTGCGGGTGCTCGAGCTGTTCCAGCATGGCCGCTGGTACGACCAGGAGGTGACGCGCTCCAACGCGCCCTACGGCACGCGCCTGCCTTGGACGCGCGGCATGGACGTGCTGCTGCTGGCCGGTGCCTGGGCCGGAACGCTGTTCGCCGACTTCCGCACGTCGCTGTTCTGGTTCGGCGCGATCAGCGCGCCGCTGTTGCAGGCCGCGGCGGCGGCCCTGATCGCCTGGGGTTCGGCGCCCCTGCTGGAGAGCGGCTGGCGCATCGCGGCGGTGGCGCTGTTCCTGGCCCAGGCCGGCACCTACAGCTTCTTCAAGCTGGGGCGGCCCGATCACCATGCCCTGCAGGTGGTCCTGATGCTGGCCGTCGTGGCTGTCCTGGTGCGCTGCGCCACGCGGAAGGACGCCATGCGCGGGCCCGCGGTGGCGGGCGTCCTGGCCGCGCTCGCCTTGTGGGTCAGCGCCGAGGCCCTGCTGGTCGTCCTCGTGGGCGGCGTGGCGCTGGGCCTTCTGTGGCTGCGCGACGGCGCACCCCGCGGCCGCGGCCTGGCGGCCTATGCGGCCGGCTTCATGACGGCGACGTTCCTCTTCCTGCTGGTCGAGCGCCATCCGTCGGACTGGCTCACGGTCGAGTACGACAGGATCGCCATCACGCACGTCGTGCTGGGCCTGGGCATGCTGGCGGCGGCCGACATCGTGCGCCGGGCCGAAGCCCGGGGCCTGCTCGCCTCGGCGGCGGGCCGTGCGGCGGCGGCGGCCGTGCTGGTGGGGCTGCTGGCGGCAGCCATCGCCGTCGTCTTTCCAGGCTTCTTCGCCGGGCCATTCGGCAACCTGACCGACGACGTGAAGCGGTTGCTGATGGACGACTCGCGCGAGGTGCGCTCGCTGGTCCCCGGCACGTTGGTCCAGGCGGGCACGTTCTTCTTCCTGCTGGGTCCGCTGCTCGTTGCCCTGCCCTATGCCGCATGGGCCGCCGCGCGCGGCCCGCGCGAGCGGCGCGACGGCCACCTCGTGCTGCTGGTCGGGATGATCCTGTTCTTCGCCATGGCACTGCGCTATGCCCGCGTGGCGCCCTTCGCCGAGGCTCTCGCCGTGGTGCCCTGGGCGGCGGCGCTCGCCGCCGCGGTGCACGGCTGGCCCGCGGCGGCCGGAAAGGCGGGCCGCCTGGCGCTGTTCGCCGCCATGCTGGGCGGACCCACGATGCTGGGCACCCTGCTCGCCACGGCGGGCGGCCACGCGCACGCGCCGCGCAATCCGTGCCCGTGGGACCGGCTGGCGGCGCACCTGGATGCGGCGCGTCCGGCCATCGACCGGCCCATCGTCCTGACCCTGATGTACGCGGGGCCCGAGCTCCTGTGGCGCACCCCCTACGACGTGGTCTCCGCGCCGTTCTACGACGACCGCGACGGCATGATGGATACCTACAACATCCTGGGCGCCGCGGGCGAGGCGGCCGACGCGGCGGCGCGGACGATCGTGGAGCGCCGCGGCGTGGGGCTTGTCGTGGTGTGCAACGGGGGCGGCCCGGCCGTCACCGGAACCTGGGGTGCGCTGCGCGCACCCGATGCGCTCTACGAGCGCCTGCGGGCCGGCCGGCCTCCCGCCTGGCTGGAGCCCGTGCCGCTGCCCGAGGACCTGGCCATGTTCCGCCTCTACACGCCACGGCCCTGATCGGAGACCCCGCCGACCAAGCCCTGCAGGCGCAGCGAGCTGGCCCGCAAGGCGCGCAAGGCCCTGGCGGGGCCTAGCCCTCGCTGAACACCAGAAAGGCGCCGGCCACGCTGGCGAAGAGGAGCGTGGGCGCCCAGGCGCCCAGCGCCGGCGACAGCACGCCCGCCTCGGACAGCACCTGGGTCAGGCCGTCGGTCACGAAGTAGGCGAAGGCCACGACGAGGCCCATGCCGAAGCGGCCGAACGAACCCGCCCGGCCGCGCACCCCCTGGGCGACCGGGGCCGCGATCAGCACCATCAGGGCGCATGCGGCGGGCGCCGCCAGCTTCTTGTGCCACTGGGCCAGGTAGAAGTTGCGCGTGCGCGTGCCCACCCGCTTGTCGGCGATCAGGCCCGAGAGCTCGGAAAGCGCATAGCTCTGCTGCGGCTCGGCAAGGCCGGCCAGATCGGCCGGCCGCAGCGGCGTGGCCCAGGGCGCCTGGGGCAGGGTGTCGGCGCGGCCGTCGGCCGCCTCGCGTGCGACCTCGCGCAGCGTCCAGCCGCCGGCACCGTACTCGGCAGTGCGCGCGGTCGTGCGCACCAGCAGGCGCCCTTCCGCGTCGCGCTCGACGATCGTCACGCCGTTCAGCAGGGCTCCGTCGGGAGCCACGCTGTCGAACGCAAGCACCATCCCGGGCCGGCGCAGCCATATGCGATCGGAGGGATCGTCGTCGGGCAGGGCGGTGCGCTCCATCCACAGGCGCAGCGCCCGGTCGGCGGGCGGCGCCACCGCGTCGCCCAGCACGTACAGGCCGAGCCCGATGGCCAGCGCCACCGGCATCAGGGAGACCAGCACACGGTAGAAGGACATCCCGGCCGCCTTGCAGGCGACGATCTCGAGCGTCTGGCCCAGCCGGGTGAGCGTGATGAGGGCGGCCACCAGCGTGGCGATCGGCACCAGCTGGAGCGCCACCAGGGGCAGGCGCAGCCCCGCATAGATCAGAAGCCCCGAGGGGCCGCCCGCGCGCTCGATCACCTCGGTCGCGTTGTCGAGCAGGTCGAGCAGGACCACCAGGCCCACGAATCCGCCCAGGCACGCCAGGAAGCGGGCCAGGAAGACGCGCGACAGGTAGCGCGTTACGGTGCGGGCGCCGGTCACGCCGGTCGCGCCCTGGCGGCGAAGCGGGCCCTTAGCCCGCGCAGGCCGGTCTCGATGGCATCCAGGGTCGCGATCAGCAGGTTGCCCTCCGGGTGGCGCCCCACCGAGCGGAACAGCACGAAGCCGAAGGCGGCGAACAGCCCGAAGGGCACCCATACGCCCAGCACCGGCGGAATCTGCCCCAGCTCGGCCAGGCTGGCGCCAAGCTGCAGAACGTGGTGGTAGACCAGCAGCACCACCCCCGCCGCGATCACCCCGCCCGCCTGACGGGCGCGCTTGGCCGCAAGCCCGAAGGGCGCGGCCACGAACGGCAGCAGCAGCAGCGAGGCCGCGCGCGCCAGCCGCGCATGGAACTCGGCCCGGATGCCGTTGCCTTCGGGCCCGGCGGCGTCCAGGCGTTCCCACAGCTCGGTCAGGGTCAGCTCGCGTTCGCCCTCGCCGCGCATGCGGAAGGGCGGCACCGTGTCGTCCAGCGCCAGCTCCACGTCCAGGCTCTCGAAGGCGAGCACGGTCAGGTCGGCGGGGTCGGGCCCGGCCCGCAGCTGGTTGCCGTCGGCAAGCTTCAGCACGTAGCGGCCGACCTCGGTGGAGCGGACCAGATGCCCCGAGCGCGCCGTGGTGACGAGCGTGGAGCCGTCCTCGTTCTCGCGGTTCAGGAACACGCCTTCGAGATGGCCGCGCTCGGCGTCGATCGAATCCGCCATGATGGTCAGGCGCCCGCGGCTGGTCACGAAGACGCCCTCCTCGAGGGTCGTGTCCCAGGCCGCGTTCTCGGCGATGTTGACCAGCGCCCGGTAGGCATAGCGGCTGTAGGGCTGAACGTAGCCGAACAGGATCACGCTGAAGATCGCGAAGGCGGCGCCCAGCGCAACCAGGGGCACGACGAGGCGCTGCAGCGAGATGCCGCAGCCGAACACGGCATCCAGCTCCGAGTGCGCCGCGAAGCGCGCGGTCACGATGAAGACGGACAGGAAGAACGCCGCCGGCAGGGCCAGGCCCATGTAGTGGGGCACCAGGCTGCCCACCATCTTCAGCACCAGGGCGAAGGGCCCGCCCTTGTTGGCCAGGAGATCGAGCAGGCGCAGCATGCGCTCGAGCAGCAGCGCCGTCAGCACCACCGCCAGCGCCAGCGCCAGCGGCTTCATCGATTCCACGACGACGTAGCGGTCGAGCGTGCGGACCGGCACCGGCGAAGCGATCCGGACCGCGGGTTAGGCGGGCTTGCCGGGCCACGCCGCCGCAACGGTCGCGGTCAGCCGGTCCAGCAGGCCATCGGGCAGGGCGGGCGCGTGGGCGAGGTCCGGCGGCCTGGGCCAGCCGGGATCGCGGAAGGCCGTGCCCTCGAACGCGCGCTCGGCGGCGTAGCGCGGCAGCACGTGGAAGTGCACGTCGGGGTCGACCATCATCAGCATCAGGTAGTTGATCTTGTCGTAGGCGAACAGCCGCTTCAGCACCCCTTCGGCCGCCGCCACGTGGCGGCCCAGCTCGGCAAAGGCCGGGGCGGAAAGGGCGCCGAAGGCGGTCACCGGCTCCCGGCAGACCAGGACAAGGGCGCCCAGCGTGGCTTGCTGGGGGCGCACCTGGACCGACCACAGCGGCGTCTCCGCGACGCAGGTCGCCGGGTAGCCGAACTTGGTCATGGTTGCGTTCACGGCCGGGCCGGGCATGCCGGTCTCCCTGGGCGGGCTGGCGAAGCGGCTACGATAGGCTGGCCGCCCGCCCTCCGCCAAGCGCGACCGCCCCTAGGCCGCGCGACGCACGGGCAGGTCGAACCGGGCGTCGGTCGCGAAGCCCGCGCCCGCCAGCCCGCGCACCGTGACGGCAACGTGCCAGCCGTCATCGCGGCGCTCGATGCGGTAGAGGTTCCAGCGCGCCTTCTCGGCATGCCCCACCGGCCGCGCCGAGGCCGAGGCCACGCCCACCACCGGGGCGCTCCCGGCGGCGGTCTGGAGCCGGCCCAGGGCGGAGACATGGGTGTGTCCGTGCAGCACCAGCTCGACGCCCGACCCGGCCACGGCGGCGGCGAAGGGCGCCATGTCGGCGAGCCGCTTGCGCCGCGCGCCGCCCGGAACCGGCGGGTGGTGGATCAGCAGCACGCGGAAGCGTCCCGCCCGGCCCTGCTCGGCCAGCAGGCGCCGCGCGGCCTCGGTCTGCGCCGCACCCACCCGGCCGCCGGCGCTGTACCAAGGCATGGGCACGGCGCTGGAGACGCCCACGATCGCCACGTCGCCGCGCACGCGCAGCCAGGGGAAGCCGGCGGCGCCGCCATCGCCGGCCATGTAGGCACCCCACCGCTCGACACCCTGCCCGGGTTCGGCGGGCGCGTAGGCGTCGTGGTTGCCGGGGACGACCGCGACGCTGTCGGGCGGGCCCAGCCTGCCGAGCCAGGCACGGGCCTGCTCGATTTCGGCGGGCAGGGCGATGTTGCACAGATCGCCGGTCACGGCGACCACGTCCGGGGCGTGGTCGCACACATCGCCGACCAGGGCCGCCAGGACCTCGGGCCGGTGGATGCTCCGACGCCGGCGCTGCCACGACAGCCAGCCCAGCAGCCGCTTGCCCACAAGCTGGCCGGGGCGGGCAGGGGTCAGCGGCAGGTGCGGATCGGTCAGGTGGGCCAGGGTCAGCATGCGGGTAGGGTTCGCCACGGGGCGCGCGTCATAGTATCAGAGGGGCGACGGGAACCGTGCAGGACGCCGGGGAGAGGGGATGAGGAGGGCCGCCGAGACGGCGCTACCGCCGCCGCCGCAGGTGGCATGCTACATCGTGCGCGGCAGCTCGGCGCGGCCCTTCGGCATCAGCACGGGCGAGCGCATCCGGCGCAGCCTGGCACGCATCGGCATCGCCATGGTGGCCGACCACCCGCAGCTGATGCCGCGCATGCCCCAGATCCTGGTGATCCGCGGCGACTACGTCTACGACCCCGAGGTGGTGATCGGCCTGGCCAGGACGCCCGGTGCGGCCATGCCGGATTCGAACGGCAAGATCGTGGCGGCCCACGTGCTGGCCGCCGATGCGCCCGCCGTCATCAAGGCGCTCAACGACGACGCGGCGATGCCGGAGGGGCTGGCCACGCCCCTTGCCGTGATGGGCCCGGCCGAAGTGGCGGGGTCGTATCGCAACGCGCTGCGCAAGCGCGCGCCGCCGGTGGTGGAGCCCATCAGCATGGCGACGATGGCGGCGGTGGAGCGCAAGCTGTTCGACGCCTCGTACAAGGGCGTGACCGACCTCGTGACCAAGTACGTCTGGCCGCGGCCGGCGTTCCACGTCACACGGCGGCTGGCCCACCTGCACGTGAAGCCCAATCCGGTGACGTGGGTGAGCCTGGTCTTCGTCGTGCTGGCCTTCGGGTTCTTCGGCATGGGCTGGTTCATCCCCGGCCTGGCCTGCGCCTGGATGATGTGCTTCCTGGACACGGTGGACGGCAAGCTGGCCCGCTGCACGGTCGCGTCCAGCAAGTTCGGCGACTGGTTCGACCACGGGATCGATCTGATCCACCCGCCGTTCTGGTACTGGGCCTGGGTGTCGGGACTGGGCAAGGCGCACATCACCCATACGTACGAGTACGAGCTGCTGGCCGTCGTGGTCGGCGGCTACCTGATCGGGCGGCTGCAGGAGGGCCTCTTCCTGTGGTGGTTCAAGATCGAGATGCATGTCTGGCGCCGGTTCGATTCGCTGTTCCGCCTCGTCACCGCGCGACGCAACCCGAACCTGCTGTTGCTGACCGCGGGCGCGCTGGTCGGACGGCCCGACTGGGGCTTCGTCGCCGTGGCGGCGTGGACCCTCGTTTCCATCGCCGTCCACACGCTGCGCATCCTGTGGGCCGGCGTCGTGAGACTTGCGGCGGGGAAGGGCGCCATGCGCTCATGGCTGGCCGATCCGGAACGGGCCGGGTGAGCGCCCAGCCAGGGATCGCCGTCCTTTCCAACCCGCGGAGCCGCCAGAACCGCCAGGGCGGCGTGACCCTGGCCGCGGCGGCGGCGCGCCATCCCGGCACCCTGCACCGCGTCATCGCGCACGTGGACGAGATTCCCGCCCACCTGGCCGACTTCGCACGGGCGGGCGCGAGCCTGATCGTCATCGACGGCGGCGACGGCACGGTGCAGGCGGTGCTGACCGCGGCCCTGGAGAGCGGCCCGTTCGCCACGCCGCCGCGCTTCGCCATCGTCCCGTCCGGCACGACGAACCTGACGGCGCTCGACCTGGGGCTGCGCCAGCGGGGCGCCGCTGCGCTGGACCGGCTGGCGGCATGCGCGGCGGCTGGCGGCATCGAGGCCGCGACGGTGCCCTGCCCCGCCCTGCGCCTGGAGCGCACGGGCGAGCCGCCAGTGCTGGGCTTCTTCTTCGGGGCCGGCATCATTCGCTGGGGCACCGAGATGACGCTGGGAACCATCGAGGCGGGTCGCTTCGGCAACCGCCTGTCGGACACGGTGGGCGGAGCGGCGGGCGCGCTGCGGCTGCTGCTGGGGGGTCCGTCCTCGCCGCTCCGCCGCGGCGAGCCGATGGCCCTGGGGGTGGACGGCGCGGCTCCCGCCGAGGGCCAGCGCCTGCTGGTGCTGGCCAGCAGCCTGCCACGCCTGATGTACGGCATGAACCCGTTCTGGGGCGGCGGCGAAGGCGCCCTGCGCTGGCTCGACGTGGCTGCGCCGGGGCGCCGCTTCGCCGCGGCCATGCTTCCCCTGCTGCGCGGCCGGCCCCGGCCGTGGATGGAGGAGGCGGGCTATGCCAGCGGCCGGGCGATGCGCCTGGATCTTGTCTTGCGCCACGGCATGCGGTTCGACGGCCAGGCCTTTGACCCGCCGCCCGACGGGCGCGTGCGCCTGACCGTGGGCCCGACGGTGGCCTTCGTGCGGCCGTGAGCGCCCCCGCCGACGCGGTCCTCGCGGCGGTAGAGGCCGTGGGCGGGCAACCCCTGCCCGACGGCGTCGCGGCGATGGCCGCCCACGCTGCCGCACGCTTCGGCCCCGCCGCGGCCAGCGTCCTCTTCTATGGCTCGTGCCTGCGCGCACGCACGACCGAGGGGATCCTCGACTTCTATGTGCTGGTCGACGGCTACCGCGCGGCCTACGGCCGCTTTGGGCTTGCCGCGGCCAATGCCATCCTGCCGCCCAACGTCTTCTACCTGGAGGCGCCGCTCGGGGAGCGCATGCTGCGCGCCAAGGTTGCGGTGATGACGGTCGCGGCCTTCGCCCGCGCCGTGGCGCCCGGCGCCTTCATGCCCACCGTCTGGGCGCGCTTCTGCCAACCCGCCGTCGTGGCGTGGGCGCGCGGGCCGGACGAGGCGCGCGAGGCCCGCGCCCTGCTGGCCCGGGCCGTCGTCACCGCTGCGGTCCATGCCGTGCCGCTTGCGCCCGCGGGCGCCTCGGCGCAGGCCCTGTGGACCGCCCTCTTCGCCGCGACGTACCGTGCCGAGCTTCGCGCCGAGGGCGGCGGGCGGGCGGCCGACGTGGTGGCGGCCTGGCCCGGCTTCTACGCCGCCGTCACGGCGCCGGCGATTGTCGGCGTGGGGGAGGCGGACGCGGCGTCGCGGGCACGAGCGCGTCGCGCATGGGCGCTGCGCCGCGTGCTGGGCAAGGTTCTCAACGCGCTGCGCCTCGTGAAGGCGCTCTACACGTTCGAGGGCGGCGTGGACTACGTTCTCTGGAAGATCGAGCGCCACACGGGCAGGCGCCCTGCGATCAGCCCCTGGCAGCGCCGGCATCCCCTGCTGGCGCTGCCCTGCGTCGCCTGGCGGCTCTACCGCCAGGGCGTGCTGCGCTAGGCGGCTAGACCGCCCGGGCGCGGGCCTCCGGCTCGTGAATGTCGAGCGCGCGCGCGACTTCGACGAAGGTCTCGATCACCTGGTCGATCTGCTTGGACTCGTGCGCGGCCGATACGCTGCAGCGGAGCAGCGGACGCCCGTTGGGCGTGGCCGGGGGCAGCGCCAGGTTCACGTAGACGCCCGCCTGCAGCAGCGCGTTCCAGAAGCGCATGGCGGTCTCGACCTCGCCCAGCGCCACGGCCACGACGGGGCTGACCTGCGGGCCCAGCGCGAAGCCGGCGCGGGCCAGGCCCTGGTACAGGCGGCCGGCGTTCCGCATCAGGCGCACGCGCAGCTCGGGGTGCTGCTCCATCCGCTCGAGCGCCACCGTCACCGAGGCCATGATCGACGGCGGCAGCGAGGCGGTGAACATGTAGGGCCGGCAGGCCACGCGCAGGACCTCGAACTCGTCGTGGTCCGACGCGGCGAAGCCGCCCACCGCGCCAAGGCTCTTGCTGAAGGTGCCCACGACGAAGTCGACGTCGCCCTCCACGCCCGCCTCCTCGGCGCAGCCGCGGCCGGCCTCGCCCAGCACGCCCAGCGAGTGCGCCTCGTCCACCATCAGGTAGGCGCCGTGCGCCTTCTTGACCTGGACGAACTCCACCAGCGGGGCCTTGTCGCCCAGCATGCTGTAGATGCCCTCGGTCACGATCAGGCGGCCCGCGCCGTCCTGCGGCAGGCGGCGCAGGCGCTTGTCCAGGTCGTCGGGATCGTTGTGGCGGAACCGGGTGATCTTCGCCCCGCCCATGCGGCAGCCGTCGTAGATGCTGGCGTGGCAGTCGGCATCGATGATGATGTGGTCCTGCGGTCCGGCCAGGGTGGCGATCATGCCCAGGTTCGCCTGATAGCCGGTCGAGAACACCATGCAGTGCTTGCGGCGCAGGTACGCGGCAAGGCGTTCCTCGAGCTTGCGGTGCGCGCCGTAGCTGCCGTTGGCGATGCGCGAGCCTGTGGTGCCGGTGCCCTCGGCGCGGGTCGCGGCGACGGCAGCCTCCACCGCGGCCTCGTCGAAGGTCAGGCCAAGATAGTTGTTGGTGCCCACCATGATGGTCGGGCGGCCCTCGATGATCGAGACCGTGGGCGACACGACGCGCTCGATCGCGACGGCGAAGGGGTTGTGGCCGGCCCCGCTGGCGCGCCTGTAGGTCTCGGCCAGGGTGGCGAACTTGGCGAACAGGTTCATGGGCTAGGCCCCCTTCTTGATCTTCTCGATGGCCTGCGCGAGGTCGCGCACGGTTTCGATCTCCGGCAGGTGATTCAGCGAGATGGACACGTCGAAGCGATCCTCGAGATTCATCAGCAGATCCATCTCGGCCAGCGAATCCAGGTTCAGGTCGCGCTTCAGCAGCGTGTCCTCCGTGATCGCGAATTGCCCCTTGGTGGCCGCCTTCAGCGTCTCGCTGATGGCGCTCACGATCTCCGCGTAACTCTCGCTCAACCCGCTTCGCTCCAGCGGCCGCCCATTGTTTCCCGTCCGGAAACCGTCATCGGCCGATCACCGATTGGTCATCGCAATCAACCAGATACAACCCGGCCATACAAGCTGAGGGGAGGTTCGGGAGAACCCGCGCGACGCCCCCGACAGGTTGCGGGCGATCAGAATGTTCCTGTCGCTACAACGCTTTAGGGGACTAAATCCGCCTCAGGAGGCCGGGGCGGACACGTTCAAAAGGTGTTAACGGGTGTTTCATGGCGCGATTCGGCACACTTCAGCAGTGTGCATCGCAGCATGGCACTCTAGGCCTGGAGCCACCCCTGCGTGCGGTACCAACGGGCGGTGGCCGGGAACCCGTCGGCGATCCGGGTGGGTGCCAGGGCGGCCAGGCCGGGCCAGCGGTCGGCGTCGCAAGACCAATCCGGATGGGCGATCTCGCGCGCCTTCCCGGCGGTGAAGAAGGGCGTGCGCCCCGCCATGCGGCCTAGACCGCCGTTTGCCGTACCGGCCGCGATCAGCGCCCAGGACGGCAGCGCAAGGATGCGGGGCCTGGTTCCCGCGGCGGCACCCAGCGCCGCCGCCACGTCCGCCCAGCCGTAGCCGCCGGGCGTGCCGTCGTCGAGCGCATGTGTGCCCCTCTCGTCGTTGGCCAGCGCCGCCGCCACGGCGTGCGCCACGTCGGCGCCGTGAACGAAGCTGAGCCGCGCGGACGGCGCATCGAGCGTCAGGACAAGGCCGCGCGCCGCCGCGCGGAAGGCCGGCAGCATGGCGGCGTCGCCCGGGCCGTACACGGCGGTCGGGCGAAGGGCGATGGCGGCGGTGGCGGCCGGCAGGCCGGCCAGTGCCTCCTCCGCCGCGCGCTTGCTGGCGGCATAGGGCGAAAGCTGGGGCGCCCGCGCAGCCAGCGACGAGATCAGCACGAAGCGCCTGGGCGGGGAACCGGCGCGCGCCACGGCGCGGACCAGCGCCCCGGTACCCTCCGCATTGACCCGGTGGAAGGCCGCGGCCCCGCGCGCTCGGACGATGCCGGCGGCATGCACCACCGCCTCGGCGCCGCACACCAGCTCGTCCAGCGCGGCCGCGTCGTCCAGCCGGCCGGCCACGACCTCGGGGACGACGGCTTCCAGGCCGAAGGGCGGCCGTCGGGCCAGCAGGCGCACGCGCCAGCCCCGGGCGGCGAGGGTCGCGGCGAGATGCCGTCCGATGAAGCCCGTGCCGCCGGTCAGCGCGACGGTCGCCGGCATCGGGGTCAGGAAGCGGCGGCGGCCGGCTGGGCGGCAGGGCCGGGCGCGCCGAACGCGCCCTCCAGGTACAGCGCCTTGGCGCGCGAGCGGCTGAGCTTGCCCGACGAGGTCTGCGGCAGGGCGTGCGGCGGCACCAGGACCACCTCGGCCTCGACGCCGACCTGCTCGCGCACGATGCCAGCCACGGCCTGGCGCAGCTGCGTGCGCTGGGCGGCGTCGGAGGGGCGGCACTGGACCAGGGCGACGACGCGCTCGCCCTCGGCGTCCTCGACCGAGAACGCAGCCACGTCGCCGCTGCGCAGGCCGGGCGCCTGCTCGGCCGACCACTCCACGTCCTGGGGCCAGATGTTGCGGCCGTTGACGATCATCAGGTCCTTGGCGCGGCCGGTGATGACGATCTGGCCGTTCAACCAGTAGCCGAGATCGCCGGTGTCCAGCCAGCCGTCCGGCGCCAGAACCTCCGCCGTTTCCTCGGGTTGGCCGAAGTACTCGCGCATGATGCTGGCGCCGCGCGTGTAGATCTTGCCGACGCGCCGCTCGGGGAGCACGGCCCCGTTGTGGTCGCGCACAGCCAGCTCGTGCCCCGGCATGGGGCGGCCGCAGAGGGCGAAGGCGCGCGCGCGCGAATCCGGCCCCGCGGGCGTGGCGTGGCCCCCGGCCAGCGCGTCCAGATCGACCGCGTCTGTCTCGATGCCGCGGTTGAGCGGCGCGAAGGAGAGCGCCAGCGTCGCCTCGGCCATGCCGTAGCTGGGCACGAAGGCGGTGGCGCGGAACCCGACGGGCGCGAAGGCATCGGCGAAGCGCTGCATGACGGCGGGACGGATCATGTCGCCGCCGATGCCGGCGCCGCGCCAGGAGGACACGTCGATGCCCTCGGTCGAGGCCGACTCGGCCCGGCGCGCGCACAGCTCGTAGCCGAAGGTCGGGCTGAACGAGAGCGTGCCGCGGTTGCGCGCGATCAGCTTGAGCCACATCAGCGGCCGGCGCGCGAAGTCGCGCGTGGCCAGGTAGTCGCAGCTGATCTGGCAGCACAGGGGGGCCAGCACGAAGCCCACCAGGCCCATGTCGTGGTAGAACGGCAGCCACGACGTGCAGCGGTCGTCCGGCCCGATGCACAGGCCGTACAGCGCGATGGAGCGCAGGTTGTTGAGCGCGGCCCGGTTGGTGACCGCGACGCCCTTGGGGAAGCGCGTGCTGCCCGACGAGAACTGCAGGTAGCACAGGTCGTCCCCCGCCGGGGCGGGCAGGGGCCGGTCGCTGGCGGGCGCGGCCGCCAGGTCCTGGTGCGAGCCGACGAAGCCGAGGCCCAGTCCGGCCGCGGCCGGCTGCAGGTAGGTCGCGAGCTTGGCCGGGCCGACGGCCGACCGGGCGCCGCAGACCTCGAGCTGGCGGCGGATCTGCGCCACGTAGGCGTCGCGCCCGCCGAAGGCCGCGGGCAGGGGCAGGGGCGTGGGCACGACGCCCGCGCAGAGCGCGCCGAAGAAGGCGCGCATGAAGTCCCCGTGCGTATCGGCCAGGATGCCGATGCGGTCGCCCGCCTGCAGGCCCAGGCCCATCAGGCGGCGCGCCACGGCACGGGCCTCGTCGCGCAGGGTGCGGTAGGGTAGCCGCTCGACCAGGTCGCCGCGCGCCGAGTAGAAGTTGAAGCCGGTCTCGCCCTCGGCCGCGTAGTCCAGCGCCTCGACCAGCGTGTCGAAGGCGCAGACCCGGGTCGGCAGGTGCCGGTTGTGGCGGGGCGTGGGCTCTGCCATCACACCCGGTGGCGCGGACTTGGGACGCGCGCTGGCATCATCACGGGGCCGTCGGTTGCAGCAGGGAATGGTGCGGCAAGCTCAATACCGGATCGACCGCCCGGCCGCAACGACCGCGCCCGGCGGCGGCACGGCCCCGCGCGTGTGGGCGCTGCTCGGCCCCAAGGCGGGCGACAACGCCCAGGTGCTGGCGCTGGCCGGCCGCCTGGGCCTGCCCTTCGCGGTGAAGCGGCTGGCCTACAACCCGCTCTATGCCGTGCCCAACGCGGCGCTGGGCGCCTCGCTGGCGAGCCTGGACCGCGCCCGTTCCGACGCGCTGGCGCCCCCCTGGCCCGCGCTGGTGATCGGCGTGGGGCGGCGCAGCGTGCCCGTGGCGCGCTGGATCAGGGAACGGGCGGGCGGCGCCGTGCGCCTGGTGCAGATCGGCCGGCCGCGCGCGCCGCTGGGCGCCTTCGACCTGGTCGTGACGACGCCGCAGTACCGGCTGCCCGACCGCCCGAATGTCGCGCGCCTGACCCTGCCCCTGGTGCCAGCGCGAACCGTCCCCGCGGGCCCGCCGCCCTTCGCCGCCCTGCCGCGCCCCTGGATCGCGCTGCTGGTGGGCGGGCCGAGCGGCCCCTGGCGGCTGGATGCGCCCGCCGCGCGGCGGCTGGGAGCCGAGGCCAGCGCGGCCGTGCGGCGCCTGGGCGGCGCCATCCTGGCCACCACCAGCCGCCGCACGCCGGCGGCGGCGGCCGATGCGCTGGCGCTGGCGCTGACCGCGCCCTGCTTCCTGCACAGGTGGTCGCCCGGCGGCGACAATCCCTATGGCGCGATCCTGGCGGCGGCGGACGCCTTCGCGGTGACGGCCGACAGCGTGTCGATGCTCGCGGACGCCGTGGCCACCGGGCGGCCGACCTACCTGGTGCCGGTGCCCTACCGCCGGCGCTGGCACCACGGGCCGGTGGGCGCCGATACCGGCCGGCTGGGCGCGGGCGGCATCGTGCAGGCGCCGCGCGACCTGGCCCGCGTCCACGAGGCGGCGCTGGCCGCCGGGCTGGTGCTGCCCTGGCCGCCCGTGGCAGAGGTTCCCCCGGCAGGGGCGGGCCGCGCGCTGGTGGAGCGTGAAACCGAGACGATCGTTGCCCGCGTGCGGGCGCTCATGGAGGACGTGGCATGACGTGGCAAGGCAAGACCGTGCTGGCCGTCGTGCCGGCGCGCGGCGGCAGCAAGGGCATTCCGCGCAAGAACCTGCGCACCGTGGGCGGGCTG
>Ga0073934_10002435_pt1 | contig 38764 bp, 31 predicted proteins | sample LarsenN4metaG_FD_76834 | JGI IMG/M metagenome (GOLD analysis project Ga0073934, IMG submission 76834) | Hot spring sediment bacterial and archeal communities from British Columbia, Canada, to study Microbial Dark Matter (Phase II) - Larsen... ... | reverse complement strand
GGTGGGAAGAGGGGGAAGAGGGGGAGGGGTGGGAAGAGGGGGAAGAGGGGGAAGAGGGGGAAGATTACTCCCCACACTCCCCACACTCCCCACACTTCCCACACTCCCCACACTCCCCACACTCCCCACACTCCCCACACTCCCCACACTCCCCACAGTCCCCTGCCCCCCTGCCCCCCCTCACCAAGTTTCTATGCCGAGCTGTCTTTCATAATTTGCAGTAGGTCATCAAAACGAGATGCCGCCAAAGTCAAATTTTCTTCCCCTACTTCTGCTAATGCCGACTTTTCCTCCTCCGGTGCCAAGCTGCTAAAAGTCCCCCGCAATCGGTTGGAGAGGAATTTGGCGATCGCACGATAAAAGCGCAGAGAAAACAGCACATCCTCCTGAAGTTTCGCATTTAATTCAGCTTTGGGAATCGCCAATAGCAGGGATTTTTCCAGCGCTGTTACCGTAGCCGAAGGCGGGCGAGAATCCACAAAAGACATTTCCCCCAACACCTCGCCGCTGCCAATAGTCGCAATTTCTTTCGCCCCCAAAGAAGCCACGCACACGCTCAAGGAGCCATCCAGGACGATATAGAGAGCATCGATATCTTCATTTTCTTTGATGACTTCACTACCAGCCGGAATTTCCAGCCGTTGCCCCACCTCCAGCATCCAGTCTATATCCCGCGTACTCAATTCACTCAAAATATACAGAACTTTTTTCATGGATATCCCTGTAAATGTCAACCCCTTATGACCTAGTAATTAGCGATATTGAGCTGCTCTGGAACACCAACCCAACCACCAAAACCTAGAGATACCAGCCAGCGCCAGCACTGGGGTCAATTGCCAGAACTATCGACCCAAGGCACCAGCCGCTGGGAAATCCGCTTAAAACTGTAATCTAGCAACAACCCAATTATCCCAATAATCACCACTATTGCCAGCACTTTATCCGTCTGCACGAACCGCTGGGCTTTCACAATTCTAAACCCCAAACCTTTATCAGCCGCGATTAATTCAGAAATTACCAGAAAATTCCAGGCTCCCGCCACATTCACCCGGAGAGTATCGAGAATGCTCGGTACAGATGCGGGTAATATAACTTTCAACAAAATATCTTTGCGCTTGGCGCCTAGGGTATAGGCGGCATTGATCAATTCACTGGGGATGAACTTCACCGCATCGGCAATCATCATAGCGTTGTAAAAAACAATTCCTAAAAAGATAATTACCACTTTCCCCATTTCTCCCAAGCCAAACCAGATAATTACCAGGGGAATAAAAGCCGATACAGGCATATAGCGCACAGTCCCCACAATGGGACTAAAGAAGCTTTCCATGCTGGTAAAAGTGCCCATCGCGATGCCGATCGGGATGCCGATCGCCGCCGCCGCGCCAAAACCCGCCAAAACCCGCCCGAAACTAGCCGCTATATCCAGCCACAGATTTTCCTCCGCAAACATCTGGATGCCAGCTCTCACCACTGCTGTAGGGGTTGGCAGCAACATCGAGGACATAAAGCCACTGTAACTGAGAACCGACCACAAAACCAGAGGGATAGCCAGGGCCACGGTAGCCAGTACCACTTTCAGCCAGTGGGGGAACTCCTGGCGGATACTCCAAAATCCCGCTAGTTGTAGCGACACCTCATCCCTTGTCCTTTTTGGCGCCGGTATCCCATCACCCCCACTCTGATTCCGTCCCCACCTCATACCCAATTATCCTCCTCCAGCTTTGTCCGCCCAATTTAACCCACTTTCTGGCTGTGTGGGTATGGCAGTGGTTGTGTTATGATATTTTGACAGGATTTGCCTATATCCCTTATCCCTGGCCGATGGTGACACTACGCCGGAGGGCGATCGCCGCCAGAGACAGCCTGACTCAAGACCGTTGTCTGAACAATTTTCCCCAGATCCCAGGGGTATAGACCATCAAGACATCTCCGTTCAGTCTCCCCCATCCCCACAGCGCCAATTTTTTCCAGGCAGCGCAAAATTACTGTTTGTTTGTGATACCATTGAGAATAATGGTAATATGACGATTATTTAAAAAATCTACATATTACTATTACCTATAGATAATACCATCAAATTAGCTCCGGGTCAACCCGCCTTTGTTTCTTTTTTTTGGCAGGCGCATCTCATACGCATCAGGATTGGCGGGCAAATGATAAGATGACCAAGCTACTGGCAAGGCAAGATCTAGGATATGGGATATGAGAGATGGGCAAGAACGGACAACGCCAACTAAATTAGAAGTCAAGGGGTTGTTTAAAGCCTTCCAGGCCATGATGGTATTGCAGAATATTAATCTGCAAGTGCATGAAAACGAATTCGCCTGTATTGTGGGGGCTTCAGGCTGCGGCAAATCTACTCTCCTGAACATTATCGCCGGATTGGCATCCCCCACTTCCGGACAAGTGCTGATGGATGGGGAAGCCGTCAAAGGTCCCGGACCGGACAGGGGGATGGTGTTTCAAAGCTATTCCCTGTTTCCCTGGTTGACTGTAGCCGATAATGTGGGGTTTGGCTTGCAGTTTTCCCACCTGTCGAAATCCGAGCAAAAATACCGCATCGATGATTATCTGGAGGTGGTGGGATTGAAGGAATTCGCCAAAGCCTATCCCAAAGAGCTATCCGGAGGGATGAAGCAGCGGGTGGCGATCGCCCGAGCTTTAGCCAACCAACCGGAAGTCTTGCTGATGGATGAACCCTTCGGCGCTCTAGACGCCCAAACCAAAGAGCAAATGCAGCAATTTCTCCTAAACCTGTGGCAAAAAACTCAAACCACGATTCTGATGATTACCCATGACGTAGAAGAAGCGATTTTTCTCGCCCAGCGCATCTACGTGATGAGCGCTCGTCCCGGTCGGATCCGTGAAGAAATCCCCATAGATTTAGCCGCCAGACGGGACGTGGAAACCAAACTCTCACCGGATTTTATCGGCTTAAAGAGAAAAGTAATTCACTCCCTGAGTGCCAGTTGAGCAACCCTGTGCCAGCCCATTGATGTCATCCATTGTGCTGCTACTATCGGCTACCTTCTTGCCATTTTGGCACCGGAACCCCATCTGTCTCTGATACCATTATCAATTAAATCATCATTCTTTTTCCCAGCTCACCCCATCAAGACAATGCTTAAGCAAGTCAACCTCAAGCACGTCGGTCCCGCCACGCAATTTCGCATGGAATTTGCGGAAAGAATAAATTTAATTACTGGAGATAATGGCTTGGGAAAGAGTTTTTTACTCGATGTAGCCTGGAGAGCATTAACGGGGACAGGCGTGGGGAACATTCCCTGGCCACAACAAGGCAAGGCCAATCAAGCCGAAATTAGTTATACTTTAGGGAGTAATCACCAAGGCAAAACCATCAGTAACACCTTAAACTGGCATCGCTACAAATGGGCAAGCCAGAACGGCAGCAAACCCGTAAATGGGTTAGTAATTTACATTTCCTCAGATGATAAATTCTCCGTCTGGGACTCAGCACGCAATTACCGGGAAGAATCCACCAGCGAAGAAATTAAGTGGGAGGAATCTTACCGACCAGCCGCCTATCACTTTACTCCAGATACCCTATGGAATGGACTAGAAGCCTCACCAAAAGCGGGCGAAGGCTTTCGCCAAGTCCTTTGTAACGGGTTGCTGCGGGATTGGACTAGCTGGCAAAATCAACCAGCACAAAATGAAACCTCTCCGTTTACAGTGCTTTCCCAGGTGATTGAAAAACTCGCTCCCCATCAGGATGAGTGGATGAAACCGGGGGAACCCACCCGGGTGTCCCTCCATGATGTGCGAGATATTCCCACTTTAAACCTTCCTTATGGTAGCGTACCGGTGATTCATGCCTCGGCGGGGATAAAAAGGATTTTGGGTCTGGCATACTTGCTGGTATGGACTTGGTATGAACATGTGCAAGCCTCATTTTTGCTCAACCAAGCGCCCACGGATAGATTGATTTTGCTGCTCGATGAAGTAGAAGCGCACCTGCATCCCAAGTGGCAAAAATCGATTTTGCCAGCTATTTTAGCTGTGGCAGAAGGCATTCAAACTAAGATTAAGACTCAGGTCATCGCCACCACTCATTCTCCTCTAGTTTTCGCCTCGGTGGAAGCGGACTTAGAGCCGGAACGAGATAAATTATTTTTGTTCGAGTTGGAGGGGCAAACCATGACTCTATCGGAGTTGAATCGGGCAAAACAGGGACGGGGTTTTGGATGGTTTGCGGCAGAGATTTTGGGCTGGCAGCAGCGAGCGCCTGAAGCCAACACTGCCATTCAAGCCGCCTATGCCTGGATGCACGGCAACAGCATGGAAGAATTCCCCACCCACTTACGCACCAAAGATCAAATTAACCGGGAATTAAAGCGATTTCTCCCAGAACATGACCCCTTTTGGCCCCGTTGGTCAATTGTCAAGCTGGGAGTTAATTATTAGCCCCCAGAGATTAACAATTAACAATTAACCGGGATTAATTGTTAATTGTTAAGCCGTAATTTCGGATTTTATTTAGTTATTCTTCGCCTTCTAGAATGGCCACTACTTGATTTCTAAATTCCTCTGCATCCTCATCGGAAATTTCCAAAGATTCCTGAAGTTCTACCAAGAATTTAGCGGCGCCATCTGGTAAATCGCCATCAATGAGGCACATGGCATAAGCCCCCATAAACGCTGCCGGGACCAGCTCTTCTGGCAAGGCGTTGTAAGCGGCATTATACAAGGCACCAGGTCCCGCCTCATCGATAATGTCTTTAAATACTTGAATTTGTTCTACTAGGTATTCTACTGTAATGTCTTCTGAGAGGATTCCGGATATGAATCCCTGCAAAAACTCTGCTTCTACCTTAGCGCCTACACCCCCGTCAGTGGCGAAATCTACGGCTCCGGCGATGTAGGCGATCGCGGCTACTGCTTCCGTCTCGTCTAGCTCGACTTCGGTTTCCTCTTCGGAATTTAATATGAAATCATACTTACCCATATTTTTATCTGGGATAATCTTGTGGATTGCACCAATGTATCACTCTGGCTGCTTTTCTCCCATTATTTGTTACAAATATTTACTTGATATGGTTTGCCCACTATCGCAGTTTTATGGAAATAGTGCTAATGCTTTATGATTGATTTTGATTATGCGAGTAAATTCTAGAAGTAGCCATAGAGATTAGGACATCGAGTGCGTCTGGCTCCGAAGCCAGACCAAGATTTTGTCCTCACTAACTCGGTTTAATGCTATATCTCCGAGTCAATTAGCCGGGAATTTTCAATCCTTTTAAAACTTGAGTTTGTTCTGATTTGGTCAAACCCTTAGCCTGCAATAAAACCCCAAAACCACCTAATCCCATCGGGTTGATTAAACCGTGGAGAACTTCCCGCCGCTGCATCAGCGTAATGATATCTATTCCCTCAGTAGTGGAAAGAGCGGCGATGCGATCGCCCAACCCCAAAGCCATCAGAAACAACCCTTGGGGGACAAACCCCAACTTCTCCAAACCGCACGCCGCCCCCTGTAACTCCAAAGCCGTAAAATTCACATGAGCGGTAATATCTTGATGGCCGATATTTACATAAGGATTATCGTGATAGCGGTGTTTATAATAGCACTGCAACGTCCCTTGATAGCGGGAGGGATTATAATACCTTTCAGCGGCATAGCCGTAATCAATTGTCACTACATATCCACGCTGTAGCTTCGCCGCCACCTCCCCCATCCAAGCCAACGCCGCTAAATTCACTTCACTGCGATAACCATCGGGGTAATTTCCGTTGAGTAAATCTAACCCTAACCATTGAAAATATTCGGCTATTTTTGGGTGCGATAGTTCTCCCAAAACTTCGGCAAACTGGGGAACATCTTCACTCCCACCAGCAACAGGTGCCACGGTGACGTAAATCTCCTGAATTTTGCCAGAATTAATGGCCAATAAATCCACAGGAAAAGCATCTACTAATTCATTAGAAAAAACACAGCCAATAATAGAAGCTGGCGCAATTTCTGACCAATCTACCCAGCGCAGGCGCTCTCCCCATTTAGCCAATCGGTGCTGCTGAAAGCTCCGCATGGCCTGGGATTTTTCCACAATTATATACTCTAATACAGAGAAAAAATCCAGATATTTGTTTTGTAAATATGTGAGGACATCTCCGGCAATTAAACCTTGTCCGGCGCCCATTTCCAATAGCTGAAATGGCGCTGGTTTGCCTAAAATTTGCCACATATCAAAGAACTGCTCTGCCAGAACCTCGCCGAAATCGCTACATAAGTGAGGGGAGGTGGCGAAATCGCCTCCCGCACCGATTTTGTGGGAGTTGGTACTGTAGTAACCGTGTTGGGGGTGGTAAAGTACCAAATTCATGTAATCGGAGAAAGGGAGACATTGGCGGGGACTGGCAGCAATGGCCTTAGCGATTTCCCGGCGGAGAGACAAATTATCAGCAGATGCAGGGTGAGCAATCATTTATTCAGATAGAGCTGCACAGTTTAGGGGGAATACATCCCGGAAAAATTTCACTGGTAGGGGCAGGGCATCATTTACCTGCCATGCCCATCAAATAGAAACCGGGTTTCTGGCACAGACGATCCGTCTTGTTTCGGAACTGTTCCGATGAGAAACCCGGTTTCTCTGACCCGGTTTTTCTACCGAGTTTTTGGGTGGAGATGGACTAGCGATCGACCGAACCCATGATGATATCAATACTACCGAGGATCGCGACGATATCCGCCACCTTATTCCCCCGCAGCAGTTGAGAAATCACCTGTAGGTTGTTGAAATCAGCAGCCCGAATCTTCCAGCGCCAGGGGAAGACATTATCATCACCGATAATATAAATGCCCAGTTCGCCTTTGCCACTTTCGATGCGCACGTAATGTTCCCCTTTAGGGATTTTGAAAGTGGGGGGGATTTTCTTGCCGAGGAACTGATAATCAAAATCGTTCCACTCGGATTTGGGTCCGCCCATCATCCGCTTAGCTTCCAAGTTTTCATAGGGGCCGCCGGGAAGACCCTTGAGAGCTTGGCGAATGATTTTCACAGATTCGCGCATTTCCCGAATCCGCACGAAGTAGCGAGCGAGACAGTCACCAGCCGTTTCCCAATGTACGTCCCAGTCGAAATCGTCGTAGCATTCGTAGTGGTCAACCTTGCGTAGGTCCCACTTGACGCCAGAAGCGCGGAGCATCGGGCCAGAGAGTCCCCAGTTGATGGCTTCTTCTCGGGTGATGACGCCAAGACCTTCGATGCGACGGCGGAAGATGGGGTTATCAGTAATGAGACGCTCGTACTCGTCGATTTTGGGGTCGAAGTAGTCGCAGAAATCAAAGCACTTATCTACCCAACCGTAGGTGAGGTCAGCAGCGACACCACCAATGCGGAAGTAGTTGTTATTGATGAGACGCTGACCTGAAGCGGCTTCCCACAGGTCGTAAATCATCTCCCGCTCGCGGAAGATGTAGAAGAAGGGAGTTTGGGCGCCCACGTCCGCCAAGAATGGTCCTAACCAGAGGAGGTGATTGGCGATGCGGTTGAGTTCCAGCATAATCACCCGGATGTAGCTGGCGCGTTTGGGGACAGGGATATCCGCCAGTTTTTCCGGAGCGTTGACGGTGACGGCTTCGTTGAACATCCCCGCAGCGTAGTCCCAGCGACTGACGTAGGGGACGTACATGATGTTGGTGCGATTTTCGGCGATTTTCTCCATCCCCCGGTGGAGGTAGCCCATGACGGGCTCGCAATCCACCACGTCTTCACCGTCGAGGGTAACGATTAGCCGCAGCACCCCGTGCATAGAGGGGTGGTGGGGACCCATGTTAAGGATCATGGGTTCGGTTCGGGTTTCAATCCTCAGTGTCATGTCAGATGCGTTTTATCTCCTGGAGACAGATAGGGGCAGCAGTGGCAGTGATGTGAGCTGGCAGCGGCTGACTCAGGCGGAATTATAAACTATAGACTAAGATTTAGAGGCAACCGGGGTCTATAGCCATAAGATAGCTGAGTAGATGCTGTAGCGTCAAAAGTCACTTGTCACTTGTCACTTGTCACTTGTCCAATGTCAGTTGTCCAATGTCACTTGTCCCAAGAGAGCTTGGCCCAAGGGAGCTTGTCCCTTGTCTAGTCACAAAAGGACAAAGGACTAATGACCAAGGACAAAGGACAAGTCACTTTTGACCAAGGACAAATGACTGTTATTTTTGATTTCCTTAATTATAAGGAGTTCGGGTTGGCACAAACTGATGTGAAACGGAATCAGGAGGAGGCACCAGCGTTCCAGCACGTGCCGGTGCTAGCTACCGAGACGATCGCGAGGCTGGAAATCCGTCCGGGGGGGCATTATTTAGATGCCACCGTGGGGGCGGGGGGTCACAGCTTGCTGATTTTGGCGGCGGCACCAGAGGTGCGGGTGACGGCGATCGACCGGGATGAGATGGCCCTGGCTACCGCCAAAGTTAATCTCGCCTCCTATGACGATCGGGTGCAATTTTGGCACGGCAACTTTGCCGAATACGACCCTGGTCAGACTAGGTTTGACGGCATCATTGCCGATTTGGGCATCAGCTCTGGGCAGATAGACACCCCAGAGCGGGGGTTCAGCTTTCGCCTCCGGGGAGATTTAGATATGCGCATGGATAACCGCCAGTCATTGACTGCAGCGGAAATCGTCAATCATTGGGACGAAACCAAGCTGGCAGACCTGTTTTATCGCTACGGAGAGGAAAGGAGGTCTCGGCAGATTGCCCAGATGGTGGTAAGGCGGCGGCCTTTTCAAACTACCACAGAACTGGCAGAAGCGATCGCGGCTTCTACCCCCCGCCGCTACCGCACCTACTCCATTCACCCAGCCACCCGCGTCTTCCAAGCCTTGCGGATGGCCGTTAACTCGGAGCTAGAAGCCTTAGAAACATTTCTCGACAAAGCACCCCTACTGCTGGCAAGTCAGGGCAAAATCGCCGCCATCAGCTTTCACAGCTTGGAAGACCGGTTAGTCAAGCACAAGCTACGGGAATCACCCCTAGTGCAAGTCCTGACCAAAAAACCGATTCGCCCCAGTGCCGAAGAACTGGCCCGCAACCCCCGGTCTCGCTCCGCCAAGCTGAGGATAGCTGAAAGATTAACTCCGTGATATATAAGTTAGGTTATGAACTAGGCCGCACAAACGCGGACCTAGAGCTGAAAACGCGATCGGGCTCTTACCTCAACGAGGTAGCCGTGTTGTCATAGCGCTGGATATTTCCGGTTTTATGAAAGGGCGAAGCCAAAACCCTCAAAGGTTAGTTAATGCGGGAGAAACCCCCGACACCAGCAACCCGGTTTTTATCAGCCCAGCCAGCCCATCAGGGTTGGCGATCGGCCCAGAGGGAGCCAGGGAGAGCATCCCGCCGCCTCTAGGGGCGAAGCCTTCTGGCGAGTCATCTGGAGCTAAACCCAAGAATTGATCATCATCAGGCTTCGCCCCACCCAGAGTAGTGGCCAAAACCGCATACTCCCAAGCTAGGAACCTCAGCAGGGAACGAGATATAAATGGCTTATAATAATGGCCTGATAGGTGTTGTCGGCGCCCACTTCCTGGCGAGCCGGTCCTAGTAGCCGCAAAAGTCTCTTTTGCGGCAGGAAATTCAGCCCCAGCCAGTGGGTTTGCGCAAAAGGGTGCCATATAGAATTTTGCCGCCAGCACTCTCGCAACCCGGTTTCTCCACCAGAAATCTGGGAACCACCAGCGAGAAAGCCGGTTTCTTTTCCCAGAGAGAAGCCAGTTGACACCACCAACAGCAACCAGCCAGTGCATCCGACAGTTCCATCCTTAGTGGCATCACCAAAACGCCGTGAATTGTATCGGCGTTACCCCTCTGGGCGAGCAAGAATCCCAGCCCCCTGGGGAAACCCTGTCAACCTCAAAAAACCAAATGCAGGTTTCTGATGCCTGCACCACAGACCAATAGCCAATGCTTATGACCAAGGACAGCAAAAATCAGCAAAATTCCCCGGTCTGCCCACCCCACCAGGAGGGAAGGCGGCTGGGACTATGGGGGACGGCGGGAGAAATTGTCGCGGCTGTGACGGAAAGCGGTGGTTGCCCCAATTGGGCGGACATCAGACCCAAAACGTCCCCGCTGGGGGTGGCGAAAACCTAATGGTCCAGACTATATACCAGTCGCTGATGACCGCCAGCCGGGATGCCTTTGGAGAACACCGCACGAACGCCGACGCTTCGCAGACCTATCGGTTCAGGCGTCGCGTCAGCATCACGCTTGCCCAGCATCCAGCACCAGTGAGACTCGATCCATTAGCATATAAGTGGGGTATTGCATGAGTCGGGGAAAAGGGAGGAAGCTAAAACTGATGGTGGTCGATGATGAAATCGACAACCTTGACTTGCTTTACCGGACTTTTAGGCGAGATTTTCAAGTTTACAGAGCCGATAGCGGTTTTAGCGCTCTAGACACTCTGGATAAAAACGGAGAAATGGCCATCATTATCTCCGACCAGCGGATGCCAGAAATGAATGGCACCGAGTTTTTGAGCAAAACCGTAGATACCTTTCCAGACACGATTCGGATTCTGCTGACGGGCTACACTGACGTAGAAGACTTGGTGGAGGCAATCAACTCCGGCCAGGTGTTCAAGTACATCACCAAGCCTTGGAACCCAGAAGAACTCAAGGCCGTAGTCCAGCAAGCATCCGACACCTATCAAATCCTCAAGAAAAGAACCAATGAGCTAAATCGCACCCTGCGCCGAGAATCTCTATTAAACGCCGTGATGACGGCAATTCGGGAATCCTTGGACTATCGGGGCATGCTACAAACCATTGTCGAGGCAGTGGGGCAGAACTTTGAGGCTGCTAGCTGCATCCTATTTCCCGTGGAGGGCGATCGGCTAATTCCCGACGCCGTTTCCTACCACGCCCACAGCGACAGCGCCATACCCGCCAAAATCGACGATGAGCCCCTCATCCAAGCCGTCTTAGAAACCCGCCAACCAGAATTAGTCCCCAGCGAAGAAAACGACGGCAGCAGCAGCAAACTCGTAGTCCCCCTGATTTGCCAGCAGGACATGCTCGCCATCATGTCCCTGTCCCAAGACGGCAGCGGCAACAGTTGGCCCGCTGAGGACATCGAACTCATCGAAGGCGTCGCCGAACAAGCCGCCCTCGCACTTTCCCAAGCCAAGCTGTACCAGCGCACCCAAGAGCAAGCCGAGCAAATGCGCGCCGAACTCGAGGTGGCCCGCCAAATCCAAACCAACCTGCTCCGTCAAAGCTGGCCGGAACTAGACACCGCCAAGGTCCAAGCCTGCTGCTTTCCCGCCCGCGCCGTCGGCGGCGATTTCTTTGAAGTTTACATCCACTCCAGCGGTGACATCTGGCTAGCAGTAGGAGACGTTTCTGGCAAAGGAGTCCCCGCCGCCTTATTCATGGCTAGCGCCATGTCTGTGCTGCGTCGCGAACTCGCTCAAGACATCTCCCCCGAACCAATGGATGCCATCATCAATCTCAATGCCAGTCTGGCAGATGACCTGATGGGCAACAACTGCTTTATTACAATGGTTTTAGCCCGTTACCGCCCCACCACCAAGGAGCTAGCATACGTCAATGCCGGTCACATCTACCCCCTAATTTGGTCTCATCAAGCGGTGATCGCCGGAGCCACCGACATCGAACCAAATTTCCTCAAAGCTAGGGGCATTCCCCTAGGGATATTGCCCGTATGGCGCGGCAAATCCGGGAGCTTAGATTTGAATGCGGGAGAAGTACTGCTGCTTACCAGCGATGGGATCACCGAGGCCACCATTACCCATCCCAACCCCGCATTGAACAACCTCAGTGCTGGAGCCATGCTCAACCAAGAAGGTCTGTGGCAGTTGCTACTCACGGAAACCACCGCTCTCGACGTTAATCGCCTATTAGAGCGCGTCCGAGAATTGGCAACTGAGCAGGAAGACGACCAAACAATCCTTTCTCTGGAGGTTCTCTAATCAATGAAAACAGAGTTGCACGTCCCCAGCGACTTACGGTTTCTCACCGTAGTAGAAAACTGGCTGTTAACCAGTATGGAAATGGAGCTGGGAGACCATGTGGACTGGCCCCGGCACTCTAATCGCTGGCGCTTGGTTCTCGCCGAAGCCTATTCTAACGTGGTACGTCACGCCCATCGGGAACAGCCACATATTCCCGTCTTGTTGCGCTTGGAACTGAAAGAGCGGGACATCGCTTTGGAAGTATGGGACCAAGGCAAAGGCTATGACCTCTCCGACTACGCCGAACCCGTCCCCGAAAAAATGCCTGATGGTGGCTATGGTTGGCTAATTATGAAGCGGTTAATGGATCGGGTCGAGTATGTCCTCCAAACCGGTAGTGGTAACTGTCTCAAGTTGCAAACCACACTCCCAGAAGCGAAAAAGTAGGGGCATCGCCTCGGTTTCATCTCAGCTTTAAGATAAAAGTTAGTGATGCCGTACCCCCACCCCATCTGTTTCCTGAAACCGCAAGCACAATCTCGGAATTGATAAATTTTTACCAGGATGTTGCATCGGGCGTTTTCTAGAGGAGATTCTACTAACTCAATCAGGGTGCATTTTTAGCTACACATATGCTTTTATCACAGCCCCAAACAATCATGGACAAAACATCTGTAGGGGCACGGCATCATTAATATTTATTGGCCAACCCGAATGTTACTGAGGCCGTGCCAAGCTGCCAGACGAGGGAGAAAAAATTGAGGGGCATCGTGTCATCACAAGAGATGGAGTTACTTATGGCAACTGGGTTACTTAACCGGCTATTTACAATTACAGAATACCATGCCATGATTGACAATGGTATCTTAACGGAAAATGACCGGGTTGAGTTAATTAAAGGCGAAATTGTTTATATGTCTCCTATCGGCAGAAGGCATGCAGCACAAGTGAAGCGGATTGCCGAGGTACTTTATCGCTATTTATTAGGTAGAGTCACAATTGGGGTGCAAGACCCCGTAGAATTAGATAATCATTCAGAGCCACTACCAGATATTTCCCTGCTCCAACGACGGGGGGACTTCTATCAGTCAGCACACCCTCAGCCTGAAGATATTTTACTGTTAGTGGAAGTAGCAGATACCACCGCTGAAACCGATAAAGCCGTGGAAATTACTCTTTATGCCGAAAATAATATTGTGGAAGTTTGGCTGGTGGATATTAATGCCCAATCTGTGGAAGTTTATCGGGAACCTTCGGGGAATGGCTACCAAAGGATTCAAAGATTGCAGCGAGGTCAAACTTTATCAATTTTAGCTTTACCAGATATCGAGATGACTGTAGATGAGGTTTTGGGGGAGGGTATGCTTACCTGAGAGCCACAAAATCATTGGATATTGGTGCTATAATTGATTGATTATCACACAAACAAGGAGATAAATATGCAAGTCAAAGATATGACCGTTGAGCAACTACAAGACTTAATCCGTCATACAGTTGAGCAATGTTTAGAAGAATATTTTGGCGACCCTGATGCTGGGTTAGTAGTTAAAGAAGAGGTCAAACAGCAATTGCTAGCATCCCTACAGCGCCAAGCTGCTTAAAATTATAAAAAACTTGGCTTCAGCAGATGGAAAAACGGAAATAAATTTATGAAAAATTAATGGCGAATCGCTCTTGTTGTGAGGATTCGCCACATCTTACATCATCGCCAACACTGCATTAATCATCAAATTTAAAACTTAATTCAACCCTCCCCTTACTTTTCATTTCTGCCACAATATCAGCCGGAATGTTGGTCACTTTTTTTACTTCTGCAGTCACAGTATTGACAAAATTTTTCTCTCCTTTTCTGCTGTAGGTTTTAATTTCCATCATTTTTTGCCTTTCGTCAAGAACCAGACGGCTCCCCAACACAGAAGCTCCTGTTTGTTCAATTCGTCGGTGGATTTTTTTAATATCCGCATCCAGATAATCAAAATCTAATGTCCCTCGCTGAATACTGATAAAGGTGTCAACCTCAATCACCTCTTCTTCCCAGGCTTGGGATATTTTTTCTCCCGCATTTTTTAGGGTGCCGAATATTTTCCAAACCTTATCCCCGATGCTTTCTGTATTTGACATATTAATTCTCTCAATGCAAGATTTTTTTTGTTTATGAAGAAACGCGCTATTACAGCTTCAAGTTGGCCTTTGCAACAGTTGTAAAGCGGCTTTCCTGCGAAGTTGATTTAGGTATTCTTCAGGTATCTGATTTTCGTTCACTTCTTGTCTCCTGCTTTCTATTCTGAGTTTACCAGTGCGAATGTTCATCACATAAACTTCCGCCTCTTTATAATATCGAGAGCCTTCCTTAACTAACTTAACTACCGCATCTGAAGTAACCTCAATGGCATAATTAATTGCGTCTAGTATAGCTCCAACTACACGATTAGCCCAGGCTATGATATCATCCCAAAAGTACCCAACAAGCATTCCTGTCCCAAAACTTAGAGCCGCCGCCGCTCCAACAAGAATCCAATCGATAACGAGAAGCATCATTTATTCCTCCGGTAAGTCTGAACTAGGTGCATCTTCTACCACAATTTCGGTAGGGTTAATCTTTTTGTGGCGCAACTTGATAAGTTTGTAATTATTGATTTGGGCATTGATGAGAGCTTCATCCACAATATTGGCTTTACCTGCTAACAACTTCAAACCCAGCTTAATCGTGATATTTCTAATATCACCGCCACATAAACCATCGCTGATTTCTGCCGCTCTCTCATAAGTGATGTTTCGGGGAACATTTTTAGATAAATGAAACTCCCACAGTTGAGTTCGCATCTCCTGGTCGGGGATGGGAAATTCTACATTAAAGATAATCCGACGTAAGAAAGCCTCATCGTAGTTTTCAAACAGGTTGGTGGCAAAGATTATCACTCCATTAAACTTATCCATCAGGGTTAACAGTGTGCTTTTGGCTGAGTTGACCCCATGATCCGCTGCCTGGGATAAGTTGGAAATTCTTTTGCTCAATACAGCATCTGCTTCATCAAAGAATAACAAACTCTGGTTGTTCTCAGCGTCTTGGAAAACTTTTGATAAATTTTTGGATGTCCTACCGACCAGTTCAGATTCTAATTCACCGTAGTTAACCTTAATGATATTAGTTCCTAATTTTTGGGCAATGGCTTCAGCGGTAATGCTTTTCCCTGTACCAGGGGGGCCAAAAAAATTGATGCTTAAACCTTTGCCGGTTTTGAGAAACCGATTAAACTCCCATGCGTATAATAACTTTTCCTTATTCTTTACATAAGCAATCATCTCCTCAATTTGCTCCAAGGTGGTTTTGGACAAGGCGATTTCACCTAATGTCCACTGGGGGGTCTCTATGAGACCACTGGCCCCATCTTTGCCGCCTGACTCTTTTTTATCCCTCACTATTTCATATTTCATGGTTCGATGTGGTTCTTGCCTACTAGCGTCATTGCCTTGGGGATTCCCAAGGTACTACTTTATCTCATAATAAGGCAACCATGTTTAGAGTCAAGTCTGAAAAGTACGAAAATTAGTCACCCCGAAAAAGTACGAAAAGTACGAAAAGTACGAAAAGTATAGTATAATCAGGTTTGAGTAACTCACTAGGGTTGGCTTTATGGATATCGAGGAAGTGTTGAGGATAGCAGACGGTCTGGTTTTTGCCAAAACAGGGAAACATTTAGAGCATTTGCAAAAAACTGTATTAACAGGTACAATTTCGGGTAAAACCTACCCGGAAATAGCCCAAGAGGAGGGTTTTAGTGAAAGTCATGTGAAAAATGTGGGCCATGAGCTATGGCAGATTCTATCGTTAGCATTAGGGAAAAAAGTGACAAAATCTAACTTGAAAGCTATCTTTAAGACGGTAAGAAGTAATAATTTAAATGCTTCTATTTCGGTGGTATGTAATAATAATCCAACCCTCAAGAATATTAACATTTTTGCCGGACAAGAGGAGAGGAGTCCCGCAACTACGCAAAACTATGAACCCAACCCAAATCAACCCCAAATCGATTTAGGGGATGCACCGGAAATTTTTAGCTTTTACGGACGCAAGGATGAAATCGCCACCCTGAAAGGCTGGTTCGGAGAAGAACGCTGTCGCCTTGTGGAACTGCTGGGAATGAGCGGAATTGGGAAAACGACGATCGCCATCCGTTTAATTGAGCAAATCCAATCCCATTTCGATTATGTCATCTATCGCAGTCTGTGCTTTTCCCCCACCCTAGAAACAACCCTAACCAACCTGCTCCAAAACTTCTGCCAACCCGCGGAAATTCCGCCGCTGCTGGAAACGCAAATCTCCCAACTCCTCAACCACCTACGCTCCGATCGCTGTCTGATTATCCTTGATGACGTGCAGATGCTTTTTCGCAGCGGCGAGTTAGCTGGAGAATATCGACCTGGCTTTGAAAATTATCCTTTATTTTTCACGCGAATCGCCGAAACTCATCACCAGAGCAGCTTTCTATTAATCAGCCGCGAGAAATTTAGAGAATTTAGCCAATTAGAAAAACCACCTTACCCCGTTCGCTCCTTTGTCCTCGGGAGTTTAGGCGCGGGGATCAAAGAAATCTTAATGGAGCATGAATTATCAGATGAAGACAACTGGGGTACTTTAATCAATGCCTACCAAGGTAATCCGCTTTGGTTAGACCTGACTGCTACCATGATTAAGGAGCTATGTGAAGGCAAAGTTGGGGAATTTTTGCAATATGAGACTTTAATTTTATGCGAATCGGTGCGCTCGCAACTAGAACAACAATTTCAGCGATTAACCCCCGCAGAACAGGCTATTATGATTCAGCTTGCCCAGGAGGATGCCCCGTTGACTTTACACCAAATTATCAAAAAATGCCAGTTCAATCCGGCGGAGTTATTAAATGCCATGCAATCTTTAGGACGGAGGTTAATGCTCGAAACCAACGATGTCGGTAACATAACTTATTTTCAGCTTAACCCTGTGTGGAAGCAGTATGTAAAAGAGCGGTCTCAGGGCTAAAAGCGTCAATTATCCCCTAAAAATTTCCCGCCATGCTCTTCCAGATTCTCAAAAAGTATGCTATAATTACCAGCGACAAAAAATACCTGACGCAACTCACCCGCAATCCTCACATTGACCCCAAAAACTCCCATTACCACCAGTGAGATTAAAGCCAAAGCCTTAGAAATCGGTTTCCACAAAGTGGGCATCGCCGCCGCCGGTCCCACCGAGGAGGCGGAGGCTTCCTTACAGCAGTGGTTAAACCAAGGCTATCAAGCGGATATGGATTGGATGGCTAACCCGAAACGCCGGGATATCCGCCGGGTGATGCCCGATGTGCAATCTGTGATTTGCGTGGCTCTTAACTACTACACCCCCCACCAGCGTCCCGAGGGCTCTGAGTACGCCAAAATCTCCCGCTATGGGTGGGGACGAGATTACCATCGGGTGATGCACAAAAAACTGAAAGTCCTCGCTACCTGGCTGCAAACCACAGGAGAAGATATTCAAGCTCGGTACTACGCGGACACGGGACCGCTCCCGGATAAAGTCTGGGCGGAAAGGGCCGGTATTGGCTGGATAGCCAAAAACAGCAATGTCATTACCCGCGAGTATGGTTCTTGGGTGTTCCTGGGCGAAGTCCTCACCAACCTGGAATTAACCCCAGACCAACCCCACACCCCCCATTGTGGCACTTGTAGCCGCTGTTTAGACGCTTGTCCTACTGGGGCGATTCCTCAACCTTTTGTTGTGGATGCGAACCGCTGTATCGCCTACCACACGATCGAAAACCGCTCCCCACAACTACCCGATCGGATCAAACCCCACCTCCAGGGTTGGGTAGCGGGTTGCGACATCTGTCAGGATGTCTGTCCCTGGAATCAGCGGTTTGCCAGAGAAACCGACGCCCCAGAATTTCAGCCTTACCCCCACAACCTCGCTCCCACCCTCGGGGAACTAGCCGATATCTCCGATGCCGAATGGGACCGGCGGTTTACCGCTTCGGCTCTGCGGCGGATTAAGCCCTCGATGTGGCGCCGTAATGCGCGGGCAAATATGGAATAATCATCTATACTATACTAATTTCGTTTGGTAATCTAGTCGCTGCTGAAGGATGGGAAAATTTTGCCTGATTGGTATCATATCAAAACTAAAATCCGCTACGTTTCCCCAATACTTGTAGCTGTAGCCTGCGTTGTAGGCTTTTCCTTAATTCCCCAGAAGTTGCAGGCAGAACAATGGCGTCTGGTCAGGGAGGGCATCCTCTTCGGTATCAGCGGGATGGCTGTATTACAACAGCAAGATAGTTCGGTTTCTTTTGTCATAGTTCACGATAATAAAAATCCTGATGAAGGCCGACTGGCGGTTTTGACCATCTCACCGCAGCAACCACCCAGATATTTGCCTTTGTCATGGCCAAATTCAGCAGAAATGCCAGTGGACTTAGAAGCGATTACCGCTGTGCCGGGGGCGGGGGAACCTTCTTTTATGGCTGCCACCAGTTATGGTAAAATTTATCATCTCAGGATCAGTGCTAACCAGGAAGTTTCTGTGGTGGGAGTCTTTGATTTACCTCCTTATCCTGAAGGGAGTAATTTTGAAGGATTTGCCCTGCAGGAAATTAACGGTAAATTACTGGCATTTTGGGTACACCGGGGGTCAAATGAAGACCCGGGGGTGATATACTGGGGAACGATGGATTTAAGCTCATCTAAGATTACTCTGGTGGGGGAGGCGACAGTGAGGGTGCCTTTTCCGGTTCGTCCTCAACTTAGTTCTGGTAGGGGTAGCGTTCGCCATATATCTGATTTGAAGGTGGATCCGGCGGGGATTGTTTATATCAGTTCGGCTACGGATAGTGGCGATGACGGACCTTTTGCATCGGCTTGGTATGCGGTGGGGGCTGTGACTGTGGCGCCCGATCGGGTAGAATTTCGTCAGAATCCCTCTTTAGTTCCCTTGCGGCGGTTTCCCGATCGCAAAATCGAGGCTTTTGAGTTATTACCTGGTGCCTCTGGGGGCGTAGTTTTTGGTAGCGATGATGAAAATATGGGTGGGTGGTTATATACCGATTAGTATGATGAATCATGGCTATCTAAACAAGCCTAGCCCATCTTTGGCTGGCATCATTGCTGGGGGATTTTGTGGTGATGTTAGGGGGAAGCATTCCAGGGATGATTTATCCGTTATCGGTCACTTGTGTTTTAACAGTGATGTTGCAACCATACTTGCCACATATTTCGCTAGATTCAACCCATGCTTTAGCATCGATCCTCCCTGTTTTTATGGCTTATGGTGGCAGATTCGGGGAGCAATTTTTCTCGTGGTTAATTCTTCCTATTTCAGAAAAAATTAATTTTTCAGAATCAAACCAGTGGCTGGGCTGGAATCTAAGTTGATATTTTCATTTGCATCTATGACTAATTATGATTCGCCGAAAAACCAAACCAAGATTTTTCAAAACGCCATCTTTTTTACCTCCGGTTGTTTTTTTTGTTGTCACCCTATTAGCGCTGATCTATTTTGTTTTTGGCACCACTAATGATTCACCGCAAAAAAAGATTGTAGAACTATTTTTTTCGGACCTCAGCAAAGACAATAAGGCAGCAGCAAAAAATTACTGGTGTTTTCGCCAAAATCCTTTAAGCCAGGTTTCTAATTGGCAATTAGAGAAACAGAGAAAGAATAAATCGCTAGACTTAAGTAAGGCCAACATAGATATAGAAAAAGTTGCCGCAGCTTTTCCTGATTTGAAGCCGAATTTATATCGACTGGCTAGATTTGACCACTTTCAATTAGTTTATCAGGCGAATATCTCGACTAAATCGGGCAGTCATGCGATGGCTAAAGAGTGGGGTTTTGATGTGTGGGAAACTGAAAAGCTGTTGCGTTATCGCAAATTAGCAGAAGCCATTTTATCGGAGATGTATGCAGAAGTAGAAAATCCTGGCCAGGAAGGGGATGATTTATTGAAAAGCATTAATGCTGCTAAATATGCTGGCCAATTTGCGGCTGAGTTAGCCCGTCATCCTGTGTCAGGCAATTTGGATGATTTATCTTCTTTGCCTTACTGCATTCTTTCGGTGCAAGAGATAAAAAGTCGGGAGTAATGATTAGCTGAATTTGAGATAATTGGTTGATTCTAGCACGGCTGAGAATAAACTCTCACCAAACCCTGAAGCAAGGGAGGGGAGGGGCTGTGATTTTCCCCCCCTTGACTGCATAGGTGAGGAAAGGGAGGGTTAGCTGTTTCTGGTTGTAGTCGAGATTTGATATTATTACCTCTAGAGTAAACCTACAGAAATTGATGGGGTCAGACTTGACCGGGACGGGACAAGGGGCAGTGTGGTGGAGTTGATGGGATGACAGATTGCCAAGAATATATGAGGGGAGGGAGGCTGGGAAGGAACCCCAAACATCTGGGGCAAGTCAAACAGTCTCAGAGATGGAGAGCTGGTTTGGTGAGTCAAGTGGGAATATTATTGGGGAAAAGACGTGATTGGTGACAGCAGCAGCGTCAGGAGCAGGAATATGAAATTTGCAAAATGGGTCGCAGTTTTAGGTTTGGCATCGACAATGGCGATCGGTGGCGGCGGCTACGCCAAAGCGGCGGAATTAGGAGAACTTTATGGGCAAAGGTTGGATGTGGAGGTAAGCTGCGAGGGGCGAGACAATTGGCGATCGCAGTATAACATTCCCGATCGATACTACGCTCCCAGCCGCACCAGCAATCAGGGAGCGAGATTTGATTTAGCTTGTCGCCAACACGAACAATGCTACCAAAAGCCCGGAACCGGTAAAAGCGAGTGCGATACTGCCTTTTTACAGGCGATGCGACGCTTATGTGACAACGCCTATAGCAGTAATGGTCGGGCTCTAGGAGAATGCTACACCGACGCGGACAAATATTATCGTGCGGTTGCCCGATCGCCCGAAAGTACCAGACAGTACCAGCAAGCACAAAGCTCCTGGGGGAGGAATGACTCCCGCCAAAACGACGATCGTCGCCGCAACGACCTCCAAGAGGAGGTAGAGCGTTTGTATCGAGAAATGCTCGACATTACCCCGAGCTTGCGTGACATCAACGACTATGTGGACGCCTTAGAGCGGGGATGGAATATGCAGCGGGTACGGGAAGACATCGCCCGGTCTCGGGATGCCAGATATGCGATCGCCGAAGTTTACCGGGAAGTTCTCGAACGTAACCCCGACTCCAGCGGTTTAGACACCTATCAACGAGCTTTAGCTCGCAGTTGGAATATTGATGATGTGCGTGAGGACATTGCCGACAGCGACGAAGCCGAGCGCGCCATTAACAGGATATATCGAGAAATCCTCGGACGCAATGCCGATCGAGATGGCCTCAGAACCTACCAGCGGGCCTTAGCCCGGGGACGTAGCCTCGCCGATGTGCGTCGAGATATCAAAAATAGCTCTGAAGCCCGCCGCCGCAACCGCTGAGGCTGATTTCAGAAGTAGGAACCCCCCGGAAAAATTACAAAAAATTACAAATGAGCCGGACTGGTGCAATGTAGATAAGAATAATAAATATCGCAGCGCTAGCAAACAGAAAGGTCATGCCAACCCCCCGCAAGACCCAATTGTTTGGGGCCATGTTAGGATTAGGGATCGTTGCTTTAGGCGTTTACTACCCCCTGGTAAATCACATCCAGGACATCAGTAGCGCTGCCAAGGCAATTAGCCGCAACCTGGAGACGGAAAAATTGTCCGATCGACGCCTCCAGGAAGCGGCTTGGGCGCAAGTAGGTGGCATTGCCTATCAAGCCGCATCTCAATTAATCGCGATTCATAACAGCCAGCCCCAAGGGTTAGACCCAATTCAAAAGCGATACTTGCGGCCCCATTTTGGTGATTTAGTCGATCGGGTGGTCGTAGCTTATAATGCCACTCTGATGGAAGACTGGGTAGCTGCCAGCTTTCAACTCAAAAATGTGGGAGTATCCAACGCTCAAGTTTACGGGCATAAAATTTATATTAAAGACCGCTACAAGCCCGGAGATTTCGACCAAATGGTTTTACTGGCTCACGAGCTGGTTCACTGCCGACAATATGAAGAGCTAGGAACCATGAAAAATTTCGGTCATCACTATTTCAAGCAGTATAAAAAAGCCGACAAAAGCTATCGAGATAATATTTTTGAAAAAGAAGCATTTGAGTTTGAAGCAAAATTCGCCAAATGGCTGAAACAGGAAATGACTAAAGATAAAAGCCATAAATAGCGGCAAAATCCTGGAACGAATGCTCAGGCATCACCATCATAATAACCGAGGATATTGCCATTGTTCATTGCTCCTCCCCTCCGTAGGGGTTGGGGCAGCATTGCCGCCCACAGATTTGATAATTGACAGTGGGTTAATCACTGATGGCATAATCAATGCCCAAGCTATACAATTATCATGGCATGGCATCTTCGCCCATATCTTGAAGCAGCCATGCCCCTACAGCAACCCCAAGGAACAATCTAAGGTTATGAACAGAGCAAAAATGTCTCCGAGTCTGGTTTTGGCTTTAATTCTGGCACTGGCTTCGATCGCTTCTACAGCCACCAGCAGCATCGCCGCCACCACCGATCGTAATCCTATCGTCATGCCCACCCTCTCCCAAGTCCGGGGTGACATCGCCACCTTGATGCAGACCGGACAATCTCCGCACCAATTTCTGATTGCTAACGCTAGCGACAATCCCCTAAACAACCTCACGGGATGCGGTTGTGCTGTGTGCAGCAGTATGGGCAACACTGTTGAAATCTAAAATCCCAAAAAAAGCATCTGGTGGCATCCCCACTGCCCCCAGATGCAGCCATAACTACGATCATTTTAGCTCATCGTGATGGGGGGAATAGGAAGGGAGACGGGGAGACGGGGAGATGGGGAGACGGGGAGACGGGGAGACGGGGAGACGGGGAGGAGGGGGGAGAGAGGGAGGAGGGGGAAGATGGGGAAGAGGGGGAAGATTACTCCCCACACTCCCCACACTCCGCACACTCCCCACACTCCCCACACTCCCCACACTCCCCACACTCCCCACACTCCCCACACTCCCCACACTCCCCACACTCCCCTGGTCCCCCAGTCACCCCGTCTCCTCCGTGGCGGCGGGTATGATCACGGTGAAGGTAGTACCGATATCCACAATACTTTCTACCCGGATGCTACCTTGGTGGGTTTCCACGATCGAGCGGGCGATCGCCAAACCCAAACCAGAGCCACTACTATACTCTCGTCCCCCCCACTCCCGAGCCGAAGACACGCGGTAAAAGCGATCGAAAATATGGGGCAAAGACTCCGGCGGAATGCCAATTCCCGTATCAATCACCTTCACCTGTAGAGGCAAGCCTTTGCCCCCCATCCCCCCTCCAGCTCCCCTCTCCCCTGGTGGGAGAGGAGTTGGGGGAGAGGGAAGGCATAATTCCACCCGCACAGTGCCTCCTGGGGGGGAAAAGTGCATGGCATTGCTGATCAGATTGGCAAACAAACGCGCCAACTGCTGTCTATCCCCCCGCACACCGTAGGGACAGGGCACAGCCGTATCTGCAATATGCAGAGACAGCGAGATACCCCCCTCTGGGCCACAACTAGCAGCGGCGGTAAGCTCCATTTCTTCCACTACTTCCAGTAACACCTCATCCAAATGCACAAGAGAGAAAACTGGCTGGACGATACCACTATCCCGGCGAGCCAAAAACAGTAAATCGTCCACCAGTCGGCCCATGCGGCGGGTGAGCCTTTCGATGACTTCCAACTGTCCCCGAGTGGGGGAATCAGATTTTAAATCCCTATCCGCTAAAGCCACTTGTACTTGGGTTTGGATTGTTGCCAGGGGACTTCTCAGCTCGTGGGAGGCATCGGCAGTAAATTGTTTGAGTCTGTGGTAAGATTCTCGCACCGGTGCCATTGCTAAACCGGAGAGAAACCAGCCGATCGCTCCCACCGCCACCGCCATCAAACCACTACCAAAACTCAAATCCAGGATTAACTGCTGAGTCGGTTTTGTCACCTCAAACCAAGGGTGAGAAACCCGCAAATAACCCAAAACCTGCCTCCCGCCACCCGTGGCGTAATCCACCACCCGCCGCGTCACCTGGCGCAGAGTATAATCACCATTTATATGAACTGTCTCCCCAGGACGGTTAGGGTGGAGACCCACCGCTAAAGGTTCATTAAAAGTGGACCAGAGTAACTCTCCCGTGGGGCTGAACCACTCTAAATCGATATGGTCATCTTCTGGGGATTTTGGGTTATGGCGAAAACTAGCTTCTAGTTTCACTTGGAGACGGGGTGAGGCATAATCAATAGTTTCTGGGATAGTTTCGATCACCAGGGAGCGTTCCACCACCTCCACCACATGTTCTAGGGTATCATCAATTCGCTCAATCAAAGCATTGCGCACATACAAATAAAACCCCGTAGCGAATAGCAGCAACAACACCGCCGTCATCGCCGCATACCAAATCGCCAACCGCCGCCGCGTCGATTGAAACATAATTGTTTGTCCTTAGTCATTTGAATTAATAATTAATAATTGACAATTGATAATTGTTATAGTGATTTCAGATAACAATGAGACCAGCCAGAGAACTGGCCCTCTATCCCCCAACCCCCTCACCCCCCACCCCCTTTCGACCAAAAAGGGAGAGGAACCAGTCTTCCAGTCTCCCCGTCTCCCCGTCTCCCCGTCTTCCTCCCCTCTCCCTACCTGGTCGAGGGGCAGGGGGTGATAGCACAATTGGGTCGGGGTTTAACTAAAAAACCATTCTCATTCTTAAGTGAAATGACTATAATTGTCAATTATCAATTATCAATTGTCAATTATTAATTGACAATTGGCCTGGTGACAAATGACCAATAACCAGTAAAATTCATCCATCAAATGATAAAGAAAGCTGTACCATAGTCGTTACCGCATAACCCCATAAAGCCGTGTTCTCTATTGCCAGCATCGGTGACAACTCCCAACCCACCTTAGCATTATAATAATTCATCATCGTGACAAAGCCTAAACCTGATTCCGTGGTACTTCCGACAGTGGCTTTTTCTTCTAAATAGCCAAAATAGGAATCTTCCGTAGAGAAATTGGTAAAGTTCTTGATGAAATTGAGCAGCTTTTCTCCCTGCTTTACGCTGACACCATGATTAGTGGTAATCACAATTGAATCGGCATATAATTGCAATTTAACCGTGATAGGCAAGTATAAACTAGAATCGGCATACTTCATGGCGTTTTCTAATAGTTCATTAGCAATGTAGCTGACTGCAGACTTAATTTCCCGCTGGCGACCTTCTCCCAGATTGTCTTCATCAACCGGTAAAAAAGTACATAAATAGTCAGCCAAAAAATTGGCAGATAAGCCATTAGTCCGCCATCGGGACTTAGAGAAACCATGTTTCTGGTTTGCCCCGTCTAGCTCGTCTGGTTCTTTCAGGTAAAATCCCAAAATCAAATATTCCCTGGCATCAGGTAAAGATTGATTAAAATCTCCATAGATTTGCACCATAAATCGTCACTTGTCATGGGTCATGGGTCATGGGTTATGGGTCATTTGTCCTTAGTCATTTGTCCTGAGTCCTTTGGTAGGGGCAAGAAAGGGAATCGCCCGTACAAGTGACAAGGGACAAGGGACAAAGGACAATCAGTATAGTTACTTCTGCTTGAGGACCATAATGGTGATATCGTCAAATACCTTTTGGTCGCCGATGTGCTGTAGCAAGTCATTAATGGCCACCTGACGGATGTCCGGCGCTGAAGATTGCCAGTGGCGCTCTACCACCTGGCACAGGCGCTCTAACCCATACTGCACCCCGTCGATGTTTTCCGCTTCGGTAATACCATCAGTATAAAGCACCACCACATCTCCTGGATTGAGGACAATCTCGGTTTGGCTGATGAAATCGGCTATTTCCACATCCAAACCAATGGGGAAGCCCAAATCGATGGTATCAATCAGCTCTAGCTCGCCGCCAGAGCGGACAACGATGATTTCTTCGTGCTGACCACTGACCCTGAGAACCCCAGCATTGTAATCTAATAAGCAGAGGGTGAGGTTTTTATCGGTTTTCATCCGCCCCACGTTATCGTAAATCGTGCGGTTGATGGTACTCAGGAATTTGACATAATCGGTTTCGTTGTTTGCCAGCAAGGTGCGCACGGCAGTTTGGGTCATAATCATCAGCATTCCGCTTTCCAGACCGTGGCCGGTCACGTCGCCAATGCCGATTTTCACCCGTCCATCGTAGTTTAATACATCGTAGTAGTCGCCGCCGACTTCCGAAGCGGGTTCCATAAACCCGGCAATCTCCAAACCCGGAATGGCGCTGAGTTCCGCTTCGTCGGGTAAAATCATCTGCTGCAGGCGGCGGGTGACATCTAACTCGGCGCTCATGCGCAGGTTTTCCGCTTGCAGCATTTGGTTGAGGATGGTGATTTCCTGGTTGGCGGCGGCGAGTTGAGCGGTGCGCTCTTCTACTTTTTGCGCCAAGGTGCGGTACAAAAGGGCATTTTCCACGGAGATGGCGGCTTGGGAAGATAGAATGCGCAGGACTTCCAGCCGATCGGAGGTAAAGGCACTGGTAGCGAGATTGTTTTCCAGGTAGAGAATGCCTAGGAGCTGGCCGCCGTTGAGAATAGGGTATGACAAGACTGATTTGGCTTGGGTTCGGGTGATGTAAGCATCGGTGGCAAAGAGACCCTCTTGGGTGGCATCGTTCAGTACCACATCGGTGCGGGTGCGGGCCGTATAATTAATGATGGCTACCGGGAGATTGGGGTTGTTGGCCACGGGAATCGCTTGCAGCACTTCGATTTCCCCCGAGGCAGTTCCCGCCGCTTCTATGGTCAACCGGCCATTATCCGAGAGGATGAGGAAGCCTGTTTCGGCTCCGGCATTTTCAATCGCCAACTGCATCAATTTACTCAGCAATTTCTCCAGGACAATTTCCCCAGAGATAGCGCTGGTAGCTTTCAGGATAGTGGCAAAGTCCAGAGCCGAGCCAGAGCCAGTCCCAGTAGTGGAGGTGATGTTGGGGGTGATGCCAGTTTTGCTGGTGGCTGATCCGAGAAACTGGGGATATTTTTGCTCTAGGTGTTGGACTTTGGCCGTGGCCCCCCACTGCTGGTAGGTGTAGTGAGCATCTTGCAGGTAGTGGCGAGCGATGTGGGTTTGATGGCGCCAGAGGTAAAAGCGACCCGCGAGTTCATAGGCGAGGGCTTCTTCGTTGAGAAATTCGTTTTCTCGCGCCCCGTTAATGGCGGCGTCGTAATATTCCCGGGCATCTTTATAGTTGCCCTGCACTCGGCATAGCTCTGCTGCTACCAGGTCATATTTATGCTGGTAGTTCATGGGGGCATGATGCGCCCACAGTTGCATTTTTTCCTGGTTGGCAGTGACTTTCTCCTGGATGACAGCTTGCTCAGTTTCGGAAGCATCGGCAAAGACGGCAAGACGGGTGAGGGAATCGTAAAAATAGAAACCCGCTACCGAGGGTGTAGCCAGCATGGCATCGAGATAATTGGCTGCTATGTCTGCATTAGCTATGGCCTGCTGATAGTTGTCAAACAGATAGGCTAAGATAAATTTGTGTAAATGTAAATCACCGATGCCATATCGGTCGTGTGTTTCAACCATGTTTGGCATCATCGCCACTTCGTCGTAGGCTGCACCCGCTAATATCCAGGCATTTTCTGGGCTGCCCATCAAATTTAACACTACTTGCCAATAGCGATTTTGATAACTGAGGATGAGGCTTTGTTTAATTTGAGATATACCTTGGCTGTATTTGGCCATTTCTTCGGCGACTAATGCCAGTTTTTTACCTGCCCAGTATAGGTAAGATGCGTATCCGTAAGCATTAAAAGCAGCAAATAGTAAATCTCCCGTTGCTAGGCCACTTTGATATCCCTCTAAAAAAGGCTTTAAAGTTTTTTCTATGTGTCCTTGCCAATGAATGCTGAAATAATAAGCTAAAAAGAAGACCGCCGATTTAATTTTTTTGATATTTGATTTTTCTAGTAAATTTAAAGCTAGGTGGGCAAATTTATACCCAGAATCGATATCAAAGACAACACCGCACAAAACAATCCCGTAAGAGCCATATCCTTGGGCGGATAGAGGGGTGTTGCCATATTTGATGGATAAATTGACCATTTGCAAGGCGCAAAGGGTGAAGAGTCCGGGGTTGCCGTCATAAGCTGGGTGGATGACATCAAAGAGCAAATCCATTGCGGCGATTTTTTCTGGGTCTGTCATCTCTGGGAGATGGATTAAATCTTCGATGCGCTGACCAGCCCAGGCGGCTTGTGTTTCGCCGATCGCCTGTCCGATGTCGGCTGGGGTGGGATTTTCTGGTAAATTTATGCCTAACTGGGATAAAATCTCTAGGCCAGTTCTGATGGCGGCTGATAGTTGGTGCTGGTTGGCATAACCAAGGACGCTTACTCGGTAGATTCTGACTTTATCCAGCACGGTTTTAGCCTGACTGCGCACTACCGCCGCCAATTCCTCCATCTGCTGAAAATGGCCGCTGAGGTAGGCGGCTTCCGCTGCCTCGACGTGGAGTGAGAGGGTTAAGTCATACTGGCTATCCCAGCTATCTGGGCTTAACAAGCTGAAGCCTGTTTGCAGGTAATTGAAGGCGGGTTGATAGGCGGCGGAGGCTTTGGCTTTTTTGCCTGCTTTGAGGTTGAGTTGTGCCAGGTCTTCTGCCTCAGTTTGATGCTGAATTTGGCTCCTGCCTTGGTTGAGCTGGTTAACGATATCGAAGATTTTCTGGTCCGGCTTTTCAGCAGGGGTGTTTTGTCGCAGCAGGCAACCTACTTGCCAGTGTAGGGCTGGTTTGTCGGTGGCATTGATCAAGGAGTAGGCGGCTTGCTGGATGCGATCGTGCGCAAACTTGTATTCTACCGTCACTGCCTCTGCTAACCCCTGCACCTCCATTGCCATCAGCTTGTAAGTATCGCTCAGAGGTAAAATCAGCCCTGCAGTAGCTGCTGGCCAGAGGTCTGCTGCCGTTTTCTCCGGCGTAGTTTCCGATACAATGGCTAAGGTCTGAAGGTCAAATTGGTTGCCAATACAAGCCGCTAGTTGCAACAGTTTTTGGGTCTCGGCGCCCAATTTTTGCACCTTGCCCGCCATCAATTCCACTACATTATCCGTGATGTTCCGGGCTTGAATTTGCGCCAAATCCCACACCCACCGGAGTTCTTGAGCCTCAAAATTGAGGAGATTTTCGCTATATAAGGACTTCAAAAACTCATTGATGAAAAAGGGATTACCATTGGTTTTGCTAAGAACCAATTCGGCCAGCGGTGCGGCAGTTTCCCCAGAGTCGTGGAAAGAATCAACAATCAACTGATTAACATTAGCCAAATCCAAAGGTGCCAAGGTAATTTGATTCACCACGGTGCCGCTTTGGCGAATCTCATCCAAAGTCAGCATCAAAGGGTGAGCCAAGCTGACTTCATTATCTCGATAAGCACCGATGAGAAACAGATGTTTAGTATCCGCTGCCGCCATCAACAGTGCGATTAATTGTAAAGACGCATTATCAGACCACTGCAAATCGTCGAGAAAGACGACCAGGGGATGTTCGGCTATGGTAAAAACTTTGATAAAACTTTGAAAGACCAAGTTAAACCGATTTTGGGCTTCGGCGGGGGCAAGGTCAGGGACTGGTGGTTGAGAACCGATAATCAGTTCTAATTCGGGGATGACATCGATCATCACTTGACCATTATCCCCAAGGGCGGCGAGGATTTGGCTGCGCCAAGCCGCGATTTGAGTTTCGCTTTCTGTGAGCAACTGGCCGACTAGCCCACTAAAGGCTTGTACCAGGGAGCTGTAGGGAATGTCCCGCTGGTATTGGTCAAATTTGCCAGAAATGAAATAGCCCCGCTGCTCGGTGATGGGTTTGTAAACTTCCTGAACTAAGGCGGACTTACCAATCCCGGAATAACCAGCAATGAGCATCATTTCTGCCCTGGCAGAGCTGGTTTCGCTGTTACTGTTGAGGCGAGCGAAGGCGGCGAGCAAGGTGGCAATTTCCGATTCTCTACCGTACAGTTTTTGGGAGATGTGGAAGCGGTCAGAAATATCCTGCTGTGCCAGAGGGAAGGGGTGAATCTGTCCTTGAGCTTCCCACTGACGCTGGCATTCTGCCAAATCTGCCTTGAATCCAAATGCTGATTGATAGCGCTCTTCGGCGTTTTTAGCCATCAGTTTGATGACGATTTCCGAGAGAGTCTGGGGAATTTCGGGGTTGATGAGGTGGGGTGGGGTGGGTTGTTTGGCGATGTGGGAATGCACTAATTCCATTGCATCGTCAGTTGGGAAGGGTAGCTGCCCTGTGAGCAATTCGTAAAAAGTGACGCCGAGGGAGTAGAAATCAGTGCGGTAGTCAATAGCGCGGTTCATCCTACCGGTTTGTTCCGGGGAGATGTAAGCCAGGGTGCCTTCTAATACGTTGGGGTGGCGCAGGGTTTGATTTTCTTTGTCCAGAGCCGTGGAAATACCGAAATCAATTAGTTTGACTTGGCCGGTTTGGGGGTTGAAAACGATGTTAGAGGGGTTGATATCTTTGTGGATGATATGGCGCAGATGTATTTTACCGAGGCTATCTGCTACTTGGATGGCTACAGACCAAAAGGCGCTCACAGTTAGTCGCTTCTTGGTCGGGAGTAACTGTTTGAGGGATTCGCCGCCAAAGTCTTCCAGGATAATTGCCCAGCGATCGCGATCGCTGTAAAAGCTGTATGCCTCCACCACCCCCAGCGGGCTCAAACTCCGGGTCATTTCATATTCCCGCTTAAACCAAGCAATTTTTTCCGGCGGTGGATAGGCTTGCTTGAGCATTTTCACGATCACCGCTTGTTCTGGATCTAACCTCTTCCCCCGATAAATTAATGAATTGGTGCTTTCATATATTTGTTCATTGATTTGGTATCCAGGGATGAGCAGCATTTGTAATTAGCTCCTTCGGGTAAGGGAAAAAAGATATGTTTTCAATTGTTCCTGTTGATGCGAACAGATAGTTTATTGTGACATTTTCCATCTTGTTGCTGATCCCGATCGCCTAATTTCTCTGACTCAGCGCATCAAAAGCAAGATAAATTATCCTGTCCTAAAGCAGGGAACATATATTTTATCCCAATCCGTAAAAACGCGAGGGGTTGTCCCAAAGAATTTTTTGCACGGTTTTCGGGGATAGGCGGTCTTCCAGGGCGACAACTTCCCCAAGGATATTGGGTCGGTGGTCGATATGGGGGAAGTCGGAACCGACAATCAAATTATCCACTCCAATATAATCGATTATCTCCTGCAGGTAAGGCTCTTTTGGCTCCAAGGAGATAAAACACTGGCGGCGGAAATACTCTGACGGCTTCATTTTCACATTATCTTGTACTTCCCAGGCTAACTGCTCGTACTCCTCATCCAGACGCCACAACCAATATGGCAGCCAACCACACCCAGACTCCAGAAACCCTACCCGCAGTTGCGGGTGACGTTCTAACACCCCGCCTTCAATCAAAGCCAGCAGGGCCATCATCATTTCCAGAGGATGAGAACAGGCGTGGAGAGCAAAGCGGGTGTGAAACCGGTCCGCACCAGCGGTAGGCAACCGAGAATGACTCCCCTCGTGGATGCTCACCGCGACGCCGAGACGCTCGCACTCACTCCAAAATGGCTCATAGGCGGGGTCAGAAAGCAATCTCCCTTTGGTGGGGTTGGGGCGCAAAAACACCGCTTTCCAACCAAACTCCGCTAGGCGTTGCAATTCTGGCACCATATCTGCAGGTTCGTGGAGATTGATGGCTCCCACCCCTCGGAAGATTTGGGGCTCGTACTGACAAAAGTCTCGCAACCAGTTATTATAAGCGCGAGTCAAGGCACCAGCTAATTGGGAATCCATTTTATCTACGGCAAACAGCCACAGACCCATTGTGGGATAGAGAAAAGAGATATCAATTCCCATCTTTTTTACGGCTTTAAGCTGGGATTCGGGGTCGTAACGGTAGATGCCATAGCTATTGTAGTCTCGCAGGATGACTTTTCGCCCTTCTTCCGCCAGAGCCTCGGAGATTTGGGAATAAATTTTCTCCCCGTCGATTTCCAGCCGCTGGCTCGGACCGCGCTGCTTAAAAGCTGGTTCCAGGTAGGTTTCCCACATCTCTATCGGTTCGAGAACGTGGCAATCGGCATCAATAATTTTATATCCGTTCAACATAGTAAATCCTGATTGAATTTTTCCTCCTCCTTGCCTCCTCTGGCGTCTCCAGGTTAGAAAAAAGCCGGTAGGGGATTTAACTGGTCTTCCGTGAGGGGTTGGGGGAGCCACCCCATCTGCACGGGGACATCGTAGAGGCGACCAGGCGCAAATCGGGGCCAGAAATGCCGCAAACCGGGGACAATCACTTTAACTGTCTCTAGGTCGAGGTCGGGTCTGGTTTGATTGACCACTAGGGTGGTCATTCCTTTTTTTTGCAGAATTTCCGCACCCATCATCACGTCAGTGTAAATATCATCGCTGCTGGTTTGGGGATAGTCACGGGCAGTTTTGGGGGTGGCGGTTGGGTCGGGGAGGAGATAGGGGTGATGGGCGCAGGTGGCGGTGTGCCACCATTGGAGGGCCTCGGGGTCACGATCGCGGTAGGCGCGATCGACCGGGATGATGCCAAAAAATGCCGCAGGTAAGGACTGATTTAGTTCGGTGAGCGATCGCAGGAGGGCGATGCGGGGGTCAAAGTGTGCCCCAAACCCCAGCAAGATATTCTCAGTGGCGGTATCTTGACGGCGAGAAATAGCGACGAAAGCAGGGATATTTAAATCGCTAGTAATATCCAGCACCCAGAGGTCCCGCCGCAGCTTTTGGTAATAGGTGTAGATTTCCTGAAAGTAGGGCTCATCAAAGCTGGCCAAATCCACAGCGGGTTTGTGCAAACGATTGTACCACCAAATAGCGATGCTGTCTCGCTCTACCAGTTCCATCAAACCCTGTAAAATAGCTTCTTCCAGATTGCTCCCAGCGGCGCAACCATTGCTATCAGCCCGAGCGAACCGGGCTTGATGCTGTTGGGCATAACCAGAATAGCAGTAGGCAGTAGGCACATAGTGGCACTCCCCCGATGTCAAAGACCGGGCTGGAGTCCATTCGATTTCGGCGTTTTCATCGAAGGGATCGGGTATCCAATCAAACCTGAACGAGCCGCTGTTAAATGGCTTCCGGTTGGCCAACTGGCTGGGGCTGAACAGCATACAGGCGTTGGGGTGAATTGCGGTTTTTAAGTCTGGAAACCGGGCTTTGATGCGGGCTTCATCTCCTTGAAAGATGGCAGCATAGCGCTCCAGAGCTTCACACAGAGCGCTAACTTTGGCCTGAGCGTCACTTTTCCCTTTGCCGTAGGCTTCGGTGCGGAGATTTTCTTGCAGTGCCTCCAGGTTATCAATTGCCTCCAGGGAAGCGTAACCGGCCCGATAAGATGGCGTCAATCCCGTTTCCCCTTCCCAGGTAGAGGTGCGTTGTAAAACGCCGACAATACCGGTGATGGGGCTGATGTGATGTTCTAATTTTTTGAAGGTTTGTTCGGGGGAGAGGCTGCGGTGGCCGCCGTCCTGGGTAAAATATTTGGGCCGACTGGAGAGAACCAGAGGCGTTGAGTGAAGGTTTGACACCGCCGAAGCATTACCGCAGCAAGCACATTGGGGACGCCGGACTAAGCGGTGGTGGCGTTGCTCCCAGGATATAGTGTTCACAGTCAGGATATTGCCCGCCAGGGTTTTACTGTGGGTGCCTGCAATCCATTTGGCGGTTTCAGTGGCGGCGATCGCTCCTGCAGTAGTTCGAGTAGATGACAACGCAGCGATGCTGGTAGGGATTGGGTTGCGGGTGTTTTGTTGCCCAAGGATATAGCGGTCTAGTTTACGGTGTCCCCGCAGTCGCTGCGCCAAACATTCCCAGCATCCGGTTTCACCAGGGATAAATAGCGGACCAATCCAGACCTCAATGCCTGTGGGTTTCACCAGCATCCAGCTACTGCCCTGCTCCCGACGGCGCCAACATTCGCGATTATACGCTTCCAGACCCGCTTGGAGGTAATCGTCTGTTAGCACTACCGAGAAGTCGCCTTTCTCACCTAGTTTCACTCCCAAAGATGTGAGGAGAGTTTGGAACGGTTCTGGGTCAATATTACCCCAAGTTAGCACAGAAACCGTCACATTCTCCAGACATTTGGCCGCCATTTCTGGAGTTGTTCCCAGCATCTGCCAAAATGCTGCCGCATCTGAAGGCATAGAGGTGCTGCCATCGATAATATAGCCTTTGGTTTCCAGGCGATCGAGTAGATAATAGACTTCTTCCGCCGATACTTTTTCCTGCAATATATCGATAATTTCTCCTACCCCGTGCTTACCATCCAGAAGCGGAGCAACGTAGATGTAAGCCTCGCCCATTAACAAAAATTGCTCCGTTTCTGAAATTAAAAACACTCCTTCCGTCACTATTTCACAACGAAAGCAATGCTTAAACATCGGGTTTTTCATGGCCAATTAATTAGCGGATTATTGTTAATTCAAATAAATAATAATTTTATTTAAATAATAATAATTGGATTTTATTTACATTATTGGTGGTTTATATAACATCTCAAAAATCAAGACAAATTTTCATCACATTAGATTAATTAACACATCTAAATGTATATAATCGCTAGCTTTCTAGATTAATTATCTAAAAAGCTAGGCAATTGGAAAAGTTTAGCACACCCTCAAAACCCCATACAATCCATCTTGGATAGCATAGGTATAGAGTTGTTCCTCACTTAAACCTAAATGTCCTTGCCGGAAACTATCGGGCAAAGGAGGAAGCGCCAAGAAACCCTCTTCTGAATTAGGATCATTCACATACCTGAGAATTGTCTGGCAAGATTCTACTAACTCGGCAGGATATTGATTGCTGCGAGCTGCTGCTACCTCAGTAATGGTTTGGCGTGGGTCTTTATTCAACGGGCGCAAAAATTGGCTCTCTTCCCGACTCCAAGCATATGCAAAAACACGAGCCCAGGCATCTCTTAACTCTTCAGGAGGTAGTGTTGCCATAATTTACCTTTTTGGTTGTGATGTATGTATCTATTTATCCAGAAAAGTAGTCATTGGTCATTGGTCATTGGTCATTTGTTCTGTAACCAGTGACAAGTGACAAAGGACAAATAACCAATGACTCAACTTTGCCTCATAATGCCATAGAGTTCGCTTTGATTGGCATAGGCATATAGTGCCTCTTCGCTTAATCCCTGTAAACCTTCCGGTAGCTTAGGCAGCGCAATATAGCCATATTCGCAGTTGTCGCTGCTGACATACTCCAGAATCGTAGCACAAGGACCTTGGAGCTGTTCTGGTGTACCTTGGTTGACTACATTAGTAATAGTGTTTTTTGGATCTTTCCTCAGTCCCTGCAAAAAATCCCTGTGGTCTTCCTGCCAAGCATAACCAAAGACGCGAGCCCAAGCATCGGCTAGATCTGGCGGATATGGTGGTTTATTCATCATTTACCTCGGCTGCCAATAGTCGATTACACCGATTCCCGAAACCGGGCTGATAGATGTTTGCCATCTTATTGACAAAGTATTTGACCGTCAAGGTTTATTTACAAAACTTAACTAAAAATCTAAAAATAGGCCAAGCTGAAGCCCAGAAAGGCTTTGCTGACCGGGAACTCCCAGGTAAGGATGCCAGAAACCTGATACCAATGTGGATAAACTCGGATTGACAGAGGGACTCTAAACTGGTATGTTTCAGGGCATAGGCAATTGAACTGATTTTCAGTCCTTGCCCGTATAATGTCATCTAGAATGCCAAACCAGAGAGGCAGAATCTGTGTCAATAGATTTAACCCAAACCAATATCGATCCCAAAGACCCGCAATATCAAGGTATGCTAGAGGATTTGCAAGAAAATATCCTCAAAAGCCATGAGAAAAACTACTATGCACATATTTTTCTGCAATTCAATCCCGATCCGGAAGCTGCCAAAAAATGGATTCGCCAATTTGCGTCCGCATTCGTGCGATCGGCCAAACAACAATTAGAAGCGGGGGGTAATCTGCCAGAAAAAAACAACAATGGCGGTGGGGGCATCTCAGCAAATTTTATGTTATCATATTCCGGTTATCAAGCCCTAGGTTTTGATTTGGTAGCTGGGGGGAGCCGGGAGTTTCCCAGCGCCGCATTCAAAGTTGGTATGCAGCGATTTGGCAAAATTTTAAAAGACCCGCCGCTGCCTCAATGGCAAGCTGGTTTTCAACAACAAATTCATGGCCTAATTATGCTGGGTGATAATGATTTGGATAATCTGCAAAAACAGGCGATCAAAATTGGTGCTGAAGTCAAAATTATAGCAAAAGTAGTGAATACGGAAGTCGGGATGATTTTGAAAAATAGTAAAGGAGAAGCTATAGAACATTTTGGATTTCGCGATGGAGTCAGTCAGCCGCTATTTCTGAAAGGAGATATCGAAGCTGCCACAGCCCAAGGATTCGACAAATGGAACCCCAGCGCTCCCTTAAAATTATTGCTGGTAAAAGACCCTTTGGGTAAAGGGGAAGATAGCTATGGCAGCTATTGTGTTTACCGCAAACTTCAACAAGATGTGCAAGGTTTCCGAACTGCGGAGAAAAATTTGGCTGAAAAGCTGTGCTTATCGGGAAAAGATGCGGAAAGAGCGGGAGCCTTAGCCATTGGACGGTTCCGGGATGGAACACCGGTAGTGCTGGCTGCCTCAGAACAAAATGCCCAGCCAGTTCCCAATAATTTCAATTACGATGATGATGTAAAAGGCAGTAAATGCCCTTTTCATGCTCATATCCGCAAAGCTAACCCGCGAGGGGACAAAAACGACAGATATCACGCTTTAGAAGACCACCGCCAGCACCGCATTGTTCGGCGTGCTGTCAGCTATGGAGAAATGCCGGAAACGCGAGATAATTCTCTGGGCAAAATGGAGCAATTTCAGAAGCAACTAGCCCATTTGCAACAAATGAAATTACAGCCAGCGGCTGGAGAGAACGTGGGTTTGCTATTTATTGGGTTTCAAAGCGATATTTTTGACCAGTTTATGTTTATTCAAAAAAATTGGGCTAATCATCAGCAATTCGTCACCTACACCACCGGATTAGATGCGGTCATCGGCCAGGGTAATAAACAAGATCCGTCTGGTCAAAAGTGGCCAACTGAATGGGGGAAGGATGAGGAGATAGAATTTGATTTTTATAATTTTGTCACCCTGAAGGGGGGAGAATTTTTGTTTGCTCCCAGTATCAGTTTCCTGAAAAATATTTAATCGCCGGGTTTTATTGCGGGTTGGCAATCAGCATTTAATGCAATTGATACAACAAAGGACAAATGACAAAGGACAAATGACAAATGACAAATGACGGGTGACAATAGTCATATGGGATGGCGCAAGGGTGAGAGTCAATCCCGCCAGTAACAACAAATGACAAAGGACAAAGGACCTCGGACAAAGGATAAAGGATATATCTTGGTGGTGGACGACCAACCAGACAACCTGCTGCTGTTGTCGTCTTTGCTGACGGAGGAGGGATATCAGGTGCGCCGATCGCTCCACGGAGAGGATGCCCTGGCGGCGGTGAGCGCTGACCCACCGGATTTGATATTACTGGATATTATGATGCCGGGATTGGATGGCTATGAAGTCTGTAAGCGCCTCAAGGCGGACGAGTTAACGCGGGAAATTCCGGTGATTTTCCTGAGCGCTTTGGGACAAGCATTTAACAAAGTGAAAGCATTCGCTCTGGGGGCAGCGGATTACATCAGCAAGCCATTTCAGCTAGATGAGGTGTTGGTGAGGGTAGAACACCAATTGAAAATTCGCCACCTCACAGATTCTCTGAAAGAGCAAAATGCCCAACTAGAAAGAGCTTTGGCCGAGCGGGACCGTGCAGAAGCGGCGCGGCTGGGGTTAGAAGAGAAGTTTTACAAGGTATTTCGCAGCAGTCCCAACGCGATCGCCATTGCCACCCTGAGTGAGGGGCGGTTACTGGAAGTGAACGATAGCTTTTGCCGCCTGATGGGCTATTCCCGCACAGAGGCGATCGGCAAAACCTCCCTCGAGCTAAACCTATGGGTCAATCCACAAAACCGTGCCCAATTCCGGCAACTGCTCGATCGCTCCAGTAGCCTCGGAGAACTAGAATTTGATTTTCGCACCAAAACAGGCAAAATCATCACCGGGCTGATCTCCGCCGAACGCCACGACATCGACGGGCAACAATGCGCCATATCCATCATCAAAGACATCACCGATCGCAAACACATAGAAACATCCCTACAAAAACAAGAAACCGCCCTCCGCGCCATCTGTGAAGTCGCCGCTGAGTCCCACCTCCGCTTAGAAACCCGCCTGCAAAAGCTCTTGGCAATTGGGCTAGAGCGGTTTGGCATGGAAACCGGCATTATTGGCCGCATCCAAGGAACCACCTGGGAAGTCATCGCCACCCGCAACCACAATCACCACCAAAGTGCCCCAAGCCAGATTCAAACCGGAAATATCATTGATTGGACAGAATTAAACTCAGCCCTCTTTTCCGAGACAACACCCATCTACCTCCAAGCCGAAACTCCAGGTAGATGGCACGCCTCTCTACAGGAGCCGGGGAGACGGGGAGACCGGGAGACCGGGAGACGGGGAGACGGGGAGACGGGGAGACGGGGAGACGGGGTGGGAGGAGAGGGAGGAGAGGGAGGAGAGGGAGGAGAGGGAGGAAGATTGCTTCCCACACTTCCCACACTCCCCACACTC